>Ga0137309_102186_pt1 | contig 12075 bp, 10 predicted proteins | sample NAcewiD2O_June_FD_97179 | JGI IMG/M metagenome (GOLD analysis project Ga0137309, IMG submission 97179) | Mouse cecal microbial communities from Vienna, Austria - N-Acetylneuraminic amended D2O_June | ecosystem: Host-associated > Mammals > Digestive system > Large intestine > Cecum | place...
CGATTTTTACGGTATGGAGACCAAGGAGAGGATCTGCCCTCACTGCCACAATCCCCTTCCTCCCAACTATGGAAAGTACCAGGTCCATTTTATCGCTACGGTAGGGATCACCTCATCGGGCAAGACCGTCTATCTGTCCCAGCTTTTAAAAGGCATGGACAAATACATGTCCAACGTGGATCTGGTTCCCCTTGACATGACCCCGGCCAACAAGCAGTTTCTGGAGGAGCATCCGGTGAAGATGGATGTGCCTCTGCCCCAAGGTACGGTACCCGGCGCTCTGACGCCGCCTCTGTTTTATGTTCTCATCAAAGGCGGGGTTTATCACACTTTGGTGTTCTATGATGTGGCGGGTGAGAGCTGTGTTGAAATAGATGAGCTGATTAAGTACGGCGGCTTTATCCGAAACGCCGACGGCATCATCATGATCCTGGATCCCCACCAGTTTAATCTCATCAACACCTCTGATGACAATGTGATCCATCCCAAAGCGGTGATCCAGGCCATGTTCAATGCCTTCCTGGGCGGAAAGGGACAGGGGCAGCTACTGGGGATTCCCATGGCATTGGCTCTGTCCAAAAGCGATACCTTAGAGGGGGAGGAGCTGATCAGCTCCAATTCCAACATTTTCCGGGATCTGGTGTACGACGACCGGCATCCGGGCTTCGATACCCAGCAGTACCGCAACCTTATGGGGGAGGTCCGCAGATTTCTCAACGGGATGCCAGAGGGGAGACTTACCATCAACGCGGTCAACCAGTTCTTCGCCAACACGGGACTTTTTGCCTTCAGTGCTCTCAACTGCGGCGTCAAGGTAGAAGAGCGGACAGTGGATGGAGAGACGAAAAAGGTGGCCATGCCTGTAGCCCATCCAAATCCCCGTCGTATCGAGGAACCCCTTCTGTGGATGCTGTCTGAATTTGGGATCATTCCAAAGGTCGGACAGCCCCAGCGCTGATAAATCTATGGGATCGGAGGGATAAGAATGGCGAAAATATATCAGTTGTACTATACAAGACTGGGAAAGCAGGGGAGCAACTCCGGATGGCAGGTGGCATCTGTGTCAGAGGGGACTCCCCAGCTTGTGAGAAATACCTTTTATAAACTGGCCTCCAATCTGGTGGCTATCGGCACAGGGAGCCATGTTCCTCCCCTGGCCTTTGATCTTCAGATCATGGAAAACTATGTATTTCTCTCCCACATCAATTATCACAGCATTAATGAGGGTTCTGAGACTGACATCCGAGGTGTCTCCTTTGTCCACGGTTTTGCCATCCGCTCGGAAGAGTACCGGGAACTGGTTCGGGAACCGGATCAGCTGCTGGGGATCCACGGCGACGCTATTGTGCTTAATTATAATGGAAAAAAGGAGCTGCCTCAGCTGGAGACTCTTCCTTTCCAGGAATTTTCGAGGAAGGATATTCTGGACAAATATGGTTTAGACCAGGACCGGTTCGCGAATCTCATGTACTGTGTCTACGGGGCCATCAGCACCGTAGGCGGCAGCGTGGTGGTCAAGTCATCCAACTATCCGGGAGAAAAGCAGCGGATCATGTTCCAGGAGATCACCTCCCTGATCATGAAATACATGCCCTACATTCTCCGCATGAAGATCAGCGCTTTCTCCGGCATCCGTCAGGGGGCTCTCATCTGTTTTGCCCATGAGCTTCCGGAAAAAGGCATCTGGTTTGACTTAGACACAGGGGAATCCCACTGTCCCCAGGTACCGGAGTATGACTTCATCCATCTGTTCAGCAACTTTGGGCTGGATGATCAGATGAGAAAGCAGTACTATGACCGGCTGGAAGACTTTGCCAATTTCACCTACGGCGGAAACTACGAGGCTATCAAACCAGGCCACATGGAGCTGGCATTGTACGCGAGCTGCTTTGGAAATTTTGACAATTTCTCCGACGAGGATCTGGACGAGTCCATCAAAGAGGCCGCGTCATTAAAAGCCTACAAGTACGACAAGCTGGATCCCCATTATGCCAATCTGGTGAACCAGTACTTAAGACGGGGCAGGGAGTTTCCCGCTCCGGAGGTATTAAAGAAACTGCAGAAGCGCTACCTTGACACTGGCTGCAAGGAGTTAAAAGAGGCCTTTGCCTCCTACTATGCCTTCGTGGTGTGCACACCAGGGAACGCTTTTGCCTACGAGATGCTCTACCGCATGGAAAGCTCCCGGCCAGACGACTACCGTGATCTCTGGCAGCGGATCGAACAGATCCGCCCGGAATTTTTAAGCGCCTATTATATTGATTATTATTTAGAGCGGCAGGTCACGGATTATGAAAAACTGGCGGATTTCTGTCAGAAGAATCCAGATTTTGTGGGAGGTCCGGCAGGCGAGAAGCTGTTGGACATCACCGTGAATCTTTTTGACAGAGATTTCTCCACAGCGGAAAACAACACGCGGAGACACCAGCTATGTCAAAAATACGCTGGACTCTGCCGCTCCTTTCCCCAATCCTTCCAGAGCCAGGCAGAGGCTTGCGTCCGCCTGTTCTGTGAAAGGTACTGGAAAGACTTCGACGAAGCGGAATTTACATACAAAGACCTTGAAGCGTACCAGGAGATGAATGGCGGAAACCACCGGGATCCCATGGTTCCGGAGACGGTAAGGCTCCTTTTAGAAGCCCGCAAGACATTCTTTAACGGACCGGATACAGAGGATTTCCACCAGACCTTTTTCACAGACCAGGTGATCCCCAGCGAGGCCGCGAGAAAGGAACTGGTGAAAGAGCTTCACGAGGAGGCCACAAAACAGGGCAATCTGCCATTAGATGCCTGGCTCCTTCTGAATCTCCGCCCTGACGGTCGTTTTGATTTAAACCGCCTGATCCGGGATATGGGCAGCAGCAGAAAGCTTCAGGCGGCTCCGGGACTCATCGACGCCCTGGAGACCTGCGACATTCTGGTCCCCGGAAGCGAGGCCGAGGAGCGGTTCATGGAACAGGTGAAAGGGGCGGTGAAGGACAAAAATTCCCACCCCATCATACAGGCCCTGTATCAGTACTATTTCCCGCCAAGGCAGGACGGGGAATCCGGGCTTTATATGACCGATTTAGTACAGAAGTGCCTGATGTTTCTGGCAGTCTCTCTGACTTATGTGGTTCTGGTAAAGTATCTTATGGGAGAGAGTTCCGCCCTTGGCATGGCTGCCGCCGGTATCGGCGCGGCCGCGTCTGTTGGAGGCCTTGTGCTGAACCTGATCTTTGGCAGAACCAATTCTCTGGAATTGTTCGCGGAAAAAGACCGGAACGCGATTTTGTGGATGATCGTTTTTTTGATCCTGTCTCTGGCATTGCTTGTAATCGGGGTGATGGTATCCGAGACATGGATTATCTATATTATGGCAGCGGCAGTGGCGGTCCTTCTCATCGGAAGACTTGCCCTGGAACCCAGATCATGATTTCGCAAGGGGGTAAAATATGGGAATATCAAAAAGAATGCTAATCGGAACAGCAATCACAGGCGCTATCTATTTTCTTGTGGGTGAGTTTCTCTACCGGACTCTTCTCAACAAGATTCCCACACCGCTTTTAGTGGGTTTATATTTTCTTGGACTGATGGTCTTTGTCCTTATTGGGATCAATATCATCGGCACCACTATGCCCCGGTCCAGCAAGGGCTACAAGGACATTGTGCTCCGGTGCCTGGCCCTCTGTGTCGCCATGCTGGCCGCGGGGGCTCTGCTGGAGCTTGTCTATGAGGTATGCTTCCGCGAACGGGTTAACACTCCCTCATCCTATGTCTTCGCGCTGGACAATTCCGGTTCCATGACATCAAATGACCCGGAAAACCAGCGATATGACGCTATCCAGGCCACCCTGGAAAACAAAAAGCCGGATTTTCAGTTCGCGGTTTACACCTTTGCCAACTCTCCTGATCTGATCCGCCCCATGGGGCCTGTGTCCGACGGAACGGAATTTGATCTGGAAGAGCCCAACGGCGGCACAGGGATCAAGACCATCATGGAGACCATGTATGAGGACATTGACAGCGGAGCGCTGAACCTTGGGAAGAATGGCAAGATCCTTCTGTTCACAGACGGCTATGCCACGGACATGAAGCCTATTATAGGAAAAGCCAGCCTCAACCGTGTGCTGGAAAAATTTTCTAAAAAAGGGATCTCCATCAGCACCGTGGGGCTTGGTGATCCTGACGACGAGCTGATGGACATGATCGCCAAGAAGACCAACGGCGTGTATGTGCGGGTAGAGGAAGCGGATCTTCTGGAAGAGGCCATGAAAGAGGCCATTGACTCTAACAGCGACCGGAATCTTCTGGACTACAGGAGCAAGGTGTCCTTTGATTTTCTCTTTACCCTGATCCGTTTTGTGGCTGTCCTGCTCCTGGGCCTTCTCCTTGGTCTGCTTAAGATGTACGTCTGCGAGCCGTTTCTGGACACTCGTCCTTTGTGGCTCACATCTGTGATCTGCAGCCTCATAGCGGCGGCCTGCGTGGAGTTCGGCATGAACAAGTTCGGCCTGCTGCCGCAGCTGATGCGTTTCTTCATGTGCGTGCTTCTGGCAATGGGAACTTTAAAGACCAAGGCTGACTACAACAATGATTACAATGACATATACAAGCACTACTAGGAGGCTGCCATGGACAGCAATTTTACAGAGTACTGGACAGGGCGGATCAGGAGTTCTTTCGAGAACAGCCAGTGGGAGGATTCCGCGGCCCAGGCTTTTGAGAGTACATATTTAAGCCGCGTAACGGCAGCTCTTAAGGGCTTAAGCGATACTGGCGAAAAGATCCATTCCCTGATCAGAAAGACAGAGCCCTCCCTCCATTAGGGCCCGCGGCGTAAAACACGAAGAAAAATTAGGGACGGAAAGTACAATGAATAAAAAAATAACAGGGCGTTTTAAAGAATATACCTTGCCGTCAAAAAAGGTGATGTCCGCCCCGGACGGGGATGTGTACCTGGTAAACGGCGGCCAGGCGGACGGCCTTTGTGCCAAATTTTTGACCGATCGCTCCCTGCGTGGCGAGGTGGAGGCATACCTCCAGGGAGGCGGTTCCGGGATGCTCACGGATGTTCCCCTGGATATCGCCTTATACCGGAACCAATTTGTAGGCTACATCTATCAGGACTTTGAGGCCTGGAACCGGCCTCCGGAGCCAGAAAAGCCAAAGAAGAAAAACAATGGTTCGCGGCAGACAGGCACGGATTCCTATATCTCGGATCCCAGCTACAGCGGCCAAAACGGCGGGTCCTATGGTTCCGCCGCCAGCGGAAGCGGACTGGACAGTCCCCTGGCCCGCTGGGGCATCCTTTTTGCCATTGGAGCGCTTCTGGCGATCCTGAATGTGACGGTGTTCCATTCCATCTTTCTGAATGTGGTGGATAGCGGTTTTTCTTCCGACGTGGCGGCGGGATGCGACGTGCTGGGATTTTCCGGCATGACGGCAGTGGTCGTGGGGATGGTTCTGACCGTACTTCTGTGCCGGAAGCTGTCGGAAGCGGATTCCCCTGTGTTCTGGGCCGTGGGAGGCGGATGCTTCGCTGGCGGCATCCTTTTGACAGATGTGCTGCTGGTGGTGGCCATCCAGGTGGTTCTTGGGGTGGTAAGCCTTCTCATTGCCGCTCTTCCCATGATTATACTGGTGCTCATCGTTCTGGCTGTGGTAAAGAGCATGTTCACCAGGGACAAATAAAAGGAGACTGCCATGGATATCTATGAGCGTTTTTCAGACAAGATTGAGAAGATCGAGTCCCTGGCCGGCGCTTACGAGGAGGCGGGAAACAAAAAATCCGCCTTCCTCAGAGACCGCACGGACTTAAACGATCTGAGAAAAAAACTGGAGGATCAGTTTTCAAAAAAATACGGCGTTGTCACAGCCACTTCCAATAAAGAATACTCGGTCACAGAGCTGGCCCAGATCCGATCGGAGCTTCTGGACACCAGCTTTGTAACCCTGGTAAAACGGTTCCTGGGAATCGGGAGAAAGAGCAACGATATTTACATTGACCTGATGTCCAAGCTCAACAGTGTCATCCATTTCCTGGACTTAAAGATGGAAGAGCAGGATAAGATCATGGCCAGCCTGGAGGAGCAGATCCAGAAGGAGGGCGGGGCCTATGAAGGACCCTACAGAAAGACCCAGTCCCTGACCGGATGCGCCCCGGATTCTGACTGGGGCCGCTATGAGCAGCTGGCAAAGGTGTCGGGAAACCTGTATCTGGGTGATATGGACACCGTGATGGATATGTCTCTTCGGTGGTCTTTCCCGGTGCTGGAACGCCATCTTCCAAAGACCTTCTTAAAGACAGGGGGAAGCCAGGGCAGTATCCATACTCCCTTCACCTATTCCTTAAGGACGCCATTCCAGCTGATGTACGATTACGCGGAATCCAACTCTCTCCAGGCTATCCAGTCTGTCCGGTGCCTCATCTACCAGATGATCCGCATGACGCCTGTCCACTATCTGGAATTCCATCTGTTTGACGCCAAGAGCACAGGCAGCCATTTCCGGGAGCTGGTGGAACTGCAGAAGATCCGGGAGAGCGACCAGATTGATCTAAACCGAAAAGTCACCAAGGGAAATTTCCGGTTTTCCAGCGTCTATTCGGACAACAAGGCTGTCTCCGAGGGGCTTAACAAGCTGAATCAGTTTATGATCGACGCCACCGACGAGATGGGAACCTTAAAATCCCTTGACATGTACAATGATGCCAACAGAGACGACAGCGGCAGAGGGATCATCCCCTATCAGATTCTGATCGTTGACAATTTTCCCACTGGCTTCAATGAGGATGATATCCAGAAGCTGGACCGCCTCATTACCAACGGCGGCGACCGGGGCGTATTTGTCATCCTTTTGAACAACCGGGACGAGTGGCAGGAGCTGAACAAAAAGAACTCCTCCAGGGAAAATCAGACCATCTACGACAAGCTGACGGAAAAGGCCATGAGCACTCTGGGGATCCTGACCCTGGAGAGAGGGTCCGCGACCATCAACATGAACCGCTATCAGACCTCCTTCCGCCTGCAGCTGATGCCCGCGGAGCGGAATGAATATATCCAGAGCGTCATAGCTGTCAAGACCAAGGCCGTTGAGACCGACAACTATTTCCCCCATGTGATCGACACAGAGATGTCCTATGGAAGGATGGATTCTACAAAAGGCCTGCGCGTTCCATTTGCCATTGACCGGAGAGGGCAGATCATGGAATACTGCTTAGGAGAGGCCATGAACGCTCACGGCCTGATCTGCGGCGGCACCGGATCCGGTAAAAGTACCCTGCTGCACATGCTGGTCAGCTCGGTTGTCATGAACTACTCCCCGGAGGACGTGGAGCTGTGGCTGACAGACTACAAGATCACGGAATTTTATTCCTACAAAAACAACACGCCTCCCCATGTGCGCTTTGTGGGCTTGAGCAAGACGTCAGATTTCTCCTACGCGTTTATCGACAAGATCACCGCTGAGATGACCCGACGCCAGGATGCCATAGCGGAGGCCAATATCCAGTTAAAGCTGGACGGCGAGAATACCAGCATCACCAACTTTGTGGATTACCGAAGCAGGTTCGGCACTCACTCCATGAGGAGACTTTTGGTGATCATCGACGAATTTCACGTCATGGCCCAGCATGCCCAGTTAGAAACCGAGTACAAGGAAAAGCTGGAAAACCTTCTGGCTGAGGCCAGGGCTCTTGGCATCATCCTTCTGTTCTCCGACCAGGCTATTGTGGACGGACTGCGGGGGCTTTCCGATAAGGGAAAGAAGCAGATCAAGGCAAGGCTGGCCCTGTCCAACTATGAGGACGAGCTAAAGGAAACCCTTAATGAAAAGGACCGGGACAAGATCAAGCCATTCCTCAATATGAAGGTAGGCGATGTGGCCATGCAGACAGTCACAGAGGAGAGAGACGAGGATGGCGCGCTGAAAGAAGTCACCAGCATTATCCGTGGAAAAGCCATTTATATTGACAACCAGTGGCGGTCCAAGGTAAGCTTAAAAGCCCGGGAACTTTACGACGCCCAGGACTATGAACCAGACAGCTTTGATGAGCGTGTGGTAAAAGCAGTGGACTGGAACGGGGTGAAGCGGTGGGAGGACGCGTTCCTTCCAGAACACCGGCACGGTGGCAAGGACATGCAGATTTACCTGGGATGTCCTGTGAATCTGGAGTTCAGCCTCCATTTTTCCCTTCTCCAGAGAAAAGGCAACAATATCATGAGCATCGGCGGCTCCGAGGAACAGCAGATGCGGATCCTCCAGGCAGTGACAGGCAGCTTTGTCCGCCAGGACAACTACAGGATCCTGGTGATGACTGACCCCTATGCCAGCCTTTACCGGGAATTCGGCATGGAGATCCAGGACATGGCCCGCTCCACAGACCACATGGAATTGTACGAGGACCTGCCTGACATCTGCTACCAGATCAACGGCCTTCTGGGCGCTGCCAATGACCGGGGAAATCAGATGAAAACCCTGGTAATCTGGCTGGGACTTGACGTGATCGCGGATCTCCTTCGGGACGAACCGGATAAAAAGCCTGAGAAACTGGCCAAACTGGCTATAGGCTTGGAAGGAAGTGGGGAGAAAACCGCCAAAAAAGCGGCAAAAACAGAGAAAAAGGTAGATTACCAGAAAGAGCTGGAAAAGAGCTTTGACGCGCTTTTCGCTGACTTCGGCATGGCTCCTTCCCCAAAACCGGAAGAGTCCGAAGATCCCCTGGATGACGATGACCCCTATGCTGAGATGGATGACACAGAGGCTCTCTCTTTTCACGACGAAAATCTGTACAATGCCTGCGACGACATTGAGAAGATCCTTCATATCGGTCCCACCCGGAATATCTATAATTTCGTAATCTATGACACCTCTGCCGCCTTAAAGGACTTCAGGGGAGCCAAAACCTCAGATTTTGGCCACAAAATCGCCTTTGCCATGAGCGACAACGAGGCCGCTGATTTCCTGGACCGCGGCAATCTGATCCGGACACTTCCGGTAAACATGGCATTTTACTATGACGGGAGAGCGGGAAAGAAATTTATACCCTATAAACTTTAAACATAGAATCAGGAGGGGAAAATCATGCCAGCAGTAAATAGAAGCCTGCCAGAAATTATAGACTTTTGCAGAAATTTTGAACAAAACTTAAAAGCAATTGAGGAAAAAGCGAATACACTGAGTTCATTGGGCGGGCAGATTGAATCCGCGTTAAACAATACCAATTTTGCCACCAAGGCTTCCGGTACGGTAAGCTCCACAGCCAAAAAGGTAATTGCCGCGGTACAGCAGGGTGAGGAGAGAATCCGTCAGATGCAGAGAACAGCGGAAGACCAGCTTGAACAGCTGAGAGCCTTTGAAAGATAACTTTTTATTAATGGAGGAGGTATAATATGGCTGAAGGCACAGTAATTGGCAGCGGTGATGAAGCAAAAGCATTAGCACAGCGTTTGAGAAGCTGTCTTGAGGAAATTATCCAGTTAAATGGTAAAGGGAGCAATATGTTAAGCACTCTGTCCCAAACTTCAAAAGATAAATCCTATGATACCGCGAAGGGAATCGTAGACGAGGTTGCCTCAATCGTAAAAGCGGGACTGCCTGACTGCGCGGAAACAGCAGGTAAGTTAAACGCATATGGTGAATTTTTAATATCCATACAAGATGGCTGAAATCTTGTAATACTTGATAGAAATCTTCCACATGACGGTTTCATCCGCAAACTATTTTCAGGGGAGGGATACCATGACAAGTGTGATTGGTGACAGCGAAGAAGTCCGGGAATTAAGTAAAAAACTGATATGTGTTGTACAGGACATCATCACCCTGAATTCCCAAAATAAAAATCTTCTCAATGATCTGGGGCGTTTGTCAAAGGACCGTTCCCTTGAGACAGCAAGGCAGGCTGTATATGAAGTAGCGGAACCGATTCTCGCCGGACTGGATGATGTGAAAGAAACCTGCTCAAAACTTGGCAAGTACGCGGATTTTCTGGCTTCCATGGAAAATGAGGGAGGGAGTGGTTTGGGCGGTCAAACCGGTGATAACGGAGCCGGTTCTTCCCCTCATGGTTCTTCGTCCCCTGTTGCCCATAAACCGGTGAATACCACCAGCACCCAGGTGGCTAACCGGGAATTCAGCCACGAAGAAAAGCTTAACTGGGTCTCTTCCATGGTTCCGGGGTGCGATCCCGCTGAAGCTGGTCAGATCGTGGCCTCTATGGAAGCCTATTCTGGAGCCGATTTCAGCCGGATCCACTGGGATGAGGATGGTACACAGCCTGAAACCGGGGATATCCTGAAAGTCTTTGACGCCGGCAAGGCCCCTGTCTATAAGGGAAATCTGTACCGGGGGCTTAAGTTTAACTCCTACCATGAGGCCATGAAGGTACTGATGGCAGGCGGCGGAACCTGGAGCGAACCAGGAATCACCAGTTTCTCCACGGACAGGAATATCGCGGAAAACAGCTTTGCCAGCCACTCAGGGGAAGAGTGGGGAATCTTGTTTACCTGTACGGAAAACAAGACCGCCATCCCGTTTCAGCATATGTCGGTGTGCTCCTGGGAGTCCGAAGTCCTGTCCCCGGGAGGACATCGGAATAATGGCTGGAACATTGATTTTGATTCCCTGGTGGTGGACATGGACAAACACATGATCTATGTGGATATTAATGAAAAATGAGACAGAAAGCAGGTGGATGGGACATGAGCGAGGAGAGAAGAAGGGATAATGCTTCTGAAAAGGGAAACGGAAACCCTTATTATGAGAGGGCGCTGAAGCGGGAGCAGGAGATGACCCCTGAGGAGAAAGCCAAGCAGGAAGCCTGGTGGGCCCAGGTGAGCAAAAAATTTACCATCAAAGGCAGTGATAAACAAGGAGAGTGAACACCATGTCAGCTATTCATGGGGACCCAGCTCTGCTGTGGGATCTGTACTCTGTCATCAGCGACGCGAGGGCCGAGGTTAGCGAAGGGTGCCAGGATATGGAACGGACCCTGGAAGTCCTGGGGGACCGGATCAAGAAGGCCCAAAAAGCAGCTGTCAGCACACGGGAAGACTTAAACAGCCAGCTGAAAGAGATCGGAAGGAAAAAATCCATAGCCGAAGAGGAAGAGCGGTCCACAAGGGGGCTGGAGGCGGAAGAAGATGAGATACGGACACAGCTGAAAGCCCTGGATGAGAAAGAAACCGCTCTCCAAACGAACCGCAAAGAAACCGCGCGGTACCAGGAACAGTTTGCCGCGAAAAAGAAAGAATGTGTCAACGCCCTGCGCACAGGTGCCAGAAAGGTCAACGAGTATATCAAGATCTTGGAGAGACTTCTGCTGGAAGAGGATTTTAAACAGTACCAGGCCTCAGCAGGCGGTTCGGTGCCAGGAGACCACGGCGGACAGTACCGAAGCATGTCCTTTCGGGGAATCACCTTCTACTGCAATGACAATGAGGTGGACCCCCAGAAGACAGACGGGCGGGGCAGAACCAATCTGGCCCGCATGGCCCAGGGACTGGCCCCGGTGGGATCTGACGGCCTGCCTGTGAATCTGCACCACATGCAGCAGTCCGCCACCGGAACGGTCATGGAACTGTCTGCCACCAGACACACCCAGAACCACCAGCAGCTTCATCCCAACACCAGCAACATCCCATCCGGAATCAACCGCTCCACCTTCGCGGTTTTAAAGAGCGCGTATTGGAAGCGGAGAGCGGCCTTTATCCAGATGTCCATGTAAAACGAGGTGAACAAAAACTATGAGCAAGATCACGGACCAGATCGACCGGATCCTGAAAAAATATGAAGCCGCCGGATCCTTTTCAGGCGGCGCGTCCAAAGAAGCCATCCGCGACGGGGAGAAACGCCTTGGGGCGCGGTTTCCAGAGGATTACCGCCATTTTCTCGCCACCCGCGGGGCGGGCAATTTCGGCGAGTGGGAGATATACGGGATCCTTCCGGAGGATATCCCCGGCATCCCAAATGGGATCTGGGCAACCCAGTATCTCAGACAGCGGTATTCCATGCCCATAACCTATATCGCCTTTGCCTTTGACGGGGCTGGAGGATATTTCTGTATTGACACTAGGGAGAGCAATAACGGCCTGTGTC
>Ga0137309_102189_pt1 | contig 12059 bp, 10 predicted proteins | sample NAcewiD2O_June_FD_97179 | JGI IMG/M metagenome (GOLD analysis project Ga0137309, IMG submission 97179) | Mouse cecal microbial communities from Vienna, Austria - N-Acetylneuraminic amended D2O_June | ecosystem: Host-associated > Mammals > Digestive system > Large intestine > Cecum | place...
AAAACCCCAGAAACCATGCGGTTTCTGGGGTTTTCACTGGTGACCCATCGGGGATTTGAACCCCGGACACCCTGATTAAAAGTCAGGTGCTCTGCCAACTGAGCTAATGAGTCTTGCTCATGTGTTGAATATTATACCAAAGCTTCTGTAGGCTGTCAAGTGTTTTTTGCGGCAAGATTTGCCTTTGTTTCTAAAAATAAAAAATGCTTCCGGACTTGGTGGGCTTTAATATGACAACCCACGATACGGCTCACCCTCCTAATTCCTACTTGCATTTTAGGCAAAGCATGGTATAATTATCATGATGCAAAACGAACGCGATGGCTATGTTTTTCTTCGGCCATTGCAACGGAGGTTGGTTTTTATGATAGGCGGTATTACAGGCACCGGCCCCCTTTATGGGGCCAGGGCTGTTTACGGGGCAGCAGGGTATTCCCGGATGTATGGCGCAGGTATGGACACAGGTGTTTTGCGGGGGCAGGCGGCTGCCCCTGAAACGCCTGTGCAGCCTGTTAAACCTGTACCCACTGCTACGGCCCGGGAGCTTCAGCCCGCTGTTTATAGTGAACGGCTGCCCAGCGAATTTTCCCAATACGCCATGCCAGTCCTGCCGGACAGCTATGCGGCAGAGCAGATGAACCGCGCCCGGGTGCAGTATCCCCAGGGCCAGGCTGCCAGCGGGGAAATCCAGGGGCAGGCAAATGCAGCCAGCCAACTGCCTGGCTGGCCGGGAGCGAATGCTGCTGAGTCTCTGGTGCGTATGCGCATCCAGTATGGGGCGGAAGAAGGGCAGGGCGTAGAAACCGGGGCTGTAGGCGCACAGGAAGCTTTGGAAGAAGGCAAGTGCGAAACCTGCGAAAAGCGCAAGTATCAGGATGGCTCGGATGATTCCAGCGTGTCCTACCAAACGCCCACCCGCATTGATCCGGATTTGGCGGCTTCCGCTGTGCGGGGCCACGAAATGGAGCATGTGTCCCACGAGCAGGCCAAAGCCCAGCGGGAGGACAGGAAGGTGGTCAGCCAGAGTGTGACGCTGCACACAGATATCTGCCCTGAGTGCGGCGAAACCTATGTTTCCGGCGGCACCACCCGTACCGTTACCAAGGCAAATCCTGAGGAGCCGGAGCAGCAGGAAGAACAGGCCCAGGCTCCTGAGGCCGCGTAAGGCAGAGAGCAAAATTTAGAAACGTAATGGTTTCAGGAAGGCGGCGTGGCTTTTGTCACGCCGTTTCCCCTATGGCATCAAACCAGCAGGGTGGGCGCCATGACAAAAAAGCAAAAAGGAGGCACGCGTATGTATCAGTTTAACCGCGAGGAGTATGAAAAGCGCATGGCCTGGTATACGGAAGCTAGGTTTGGCATGTTTATCCACTGGGGGCTTTATGCCATCCCTGCCAGGGGCGAGTGGGTGCGTAGCGTGGAGGAAATTAAAAAAGAGGACTACATGCGGTATTTCGAGGAGTTCGATCCCGTAGACTATGAACCCCAGAAGTGGGCCAGGGCCGCAAAGGAGGCGGGGATGAAGTATATGGTGCTCACCTCCAAGCACCATGACGGTTTCTGCCTGTTCGACAGCCAGTATACGGACTTCAAGTCTACCAACACCAAATGCGGCAGGGATCTGGTGCGGGAATTTCTGGAGGCTGGCCGGGCCGAGGGCCTGAAGGTGGGGCTGTATTTCTCCCTTTTAGACTGGTATCACGATGACTACCCCCATTTTGGCGACCGAAACCATCCCATGCGCTTTAACCCGGAGTATCCCAACGAGGGCCGCAATTTTGACAACTACCTCACCTACATGCACAACCAGGTGCGGGAGCTGTGTACAAACTATGGGAAGCTGGATATCCTGTGGTTTGATTTCTCTTATGAGGACAAGTATAACGTCATGCGGGGGGAAAAGTGGCGCGCCACAGAGCTTGTGAACATGGTGCGCGCGCTCCAGCCCGAGGTGATTATTGACAACCGCCTGGAGGTAAGCGGCGAGGGCTTCGGATCTTTGTGGACAGGGGATCCGGCTCCTTTCCACGGGGATTTTGTCAGCCCCGAGCAGATTATCCCGCCAAACGGCATTCAGGACAAAAACGGCCGGGACATGGTGTGGGAAGCCTGCGTCACCATGAACAACAACTGGGGATACTGCGCCAACGACCGCTTTTTCAAGCCTGCCCCCATGCTTATCAAGAAGCTGGTAGAGTGCGTCTCCAAGGGCGGCAACCTGCTTTTGAATGTAGGCCCGGACGCCAAAGGGAACATTCCGCCGGAATCTATGGGAATCCTCCGGGACATTGGCGCGTGGATGGGCAAGAACAGCGAGAGCATCTATGGCTGCGGCAAGGCTGGCATGGAAAAGCCGGACAGCGGCCGCGTCACCCGCAAGGGCAATACCCTCTACTACCATCTGTTTGAAAATACCATCGGCCCCATGCCCCTGCCCGGGATTTCCCCGGAGCAGATTGACTGCGTGCGTATGCTGGAAACCGGGGCAGAGGTGCCTTTGTCCAATAGCTGGGTGCGCAATGACTATGCCCACATGGCTTTTGCGGATTTAGGCCCTGATCCGGTGCTGCCTGACCCGGTGGACACTGTGCTGAAGGTGCAGTTGAAATGACGGGCCTTTCTAAGGAGTTTTGCGGCTTTGCCCAGAGCGCCTGGCAAGCCAGGGCTGAGCGCCTGGGGGCGCGGGCGGAGGGCTGGGAGCGGGAGATAGCTGCCGCTGGGAAAAACGCACCCCTTCTGCGCTATGTGCTTGGCACTTTGCCCCTGCCTGATTTAGGAGAGTATCCTGCATCCCTCTTTGCGGGATTTGTCCGACACGCCTGCCGGGTGCGGGAGGAGTTCTCCTGGTGCCGGGAGCTTCCGGAGCATCTGTTTCTCAAAGACGTGCTCTATCCCCGGATTAACACGGAGGAGCTTTCAGACTGCCGTCCCTTCTTTTATGAGGAACTGGCCCCCCGGGTGCGGGGCCTTTCCCTGGAGGAGGCCATTTTGGAGGCGAACCGCTGGTGCGCTGAACAGGTTACCTACCGTTCTACAGACAGCCGCACCTCTTCGCCCCTGGCTGTTTACCGCCGGGGCTGGGGGCGCTGCGGGGAGGAATCCACCTTCACGGTAACGGCCCTGCGCAGTATAGGCATTGCTGCCCGGCAGGTGTACGCTCCCTGGTGGAGCCACTGCGATGACAACCACGCCTGGGCAGAGGCCTGGGACGGGAAGGCATGGCGGTATTTAGGGGCCTGCGAACCGGAGCCGGAGCTGGACAGGGGCTGGTTTACCGGGGCGGCGGCCCGGGCCATGCTCATACACACCCGGTCTTTCACAGGGGAACTGCCTGCCCCGCCATGGCTTTATCCCGGCATAGATCCGCTGGACTTGGATGTGCGGCAGGGTGTATGCTTTGAAACGCTCACAGCCCGGTATGCCCCTGTGGAGGCCTGCACCGTTACAGTGCGGGAGACAGGAGGCGCCCCGGTAAAGGGCGCGCGCCTCACCTTTTCCCTGCTGAACATGGCGGCTTACCGGTCCATTGCCGGCCGGATAACTGACAGTGAGGGCCGAGCCTGCCTGCACTTGGGGCTGGGATGCGTATATGTGACGGCAGAGAAGGAGGGGCGGGCAGCAGAGGTGTTATGGGACACTGCCCGCGCCCAGACGCTGGTGCTGGAGCTGCCCTCATCTCCAGGCCTTTCTGCCCAAACACCTGGGGATTTCCGGTTTACAGCCCCAGCCGCCCCGGAAACCTTCCCAGCTCCCTTAACCCCAGAGCAGAAAGCAGCCCGGCAGGCTGTGCTGGAACAGGCGGAGGCTTCCCGCAGGGAAAAGCAGGCTGTACGGCGGGAAGAAGGGGGAAAAGCTTCAGGCCTTACAGAGCGGTTGCTTGCCCTCCTGCCCAGAAAAGACAGGGCTGACGGCGTGCCCCCGGAGGTGATAGCCGATTGTGCCCATGCCCTCCGGTGGGAAAAGGGATTTCCTTTGGAGGTGTTTGAGCAGGCGCTGCTTTGCCCCCGCATAGGGCTGGAGCCTTTAAGGACCTGGAGGGAGGATGTTTCTCCGGAACAGCAAATGGCGGCCTGCTGGCGGGCAGACCCCAGGAAGGCGTGGCAGTGGGTGGAGGAGCACATTTCCCAGGCAGAAACCTATGGAGAACTGCCCCAAAGCCCTTACAGCGCCCTGAAGCTGGAAGCGGCAGGGGAGCAGGGACGTCGGGTGCTTTTCTGCGGGATGTGCCGGGCCTTAGGCATACCCGCCCGGCTTTCCCCTTTAGACGGCGTGCCGGAATATTGGCAGGACGGCGGCTTTTGCCGGGTGGAAAAACCGGAAGAGGCCTGCCTGCGCCTGGTAAACCCGGAAAACCGCCCTGCCCTGTGGGGACAGGGGTATACCCTTGCCCGCTGGGAAGGAGGGGTCTGGCAGGTTCTTTCCACCGGACACATACGCGCCGGGGAAAGCCTGTCCCTAAAGCTTTCCCCAGGATTTTACCGCCTGCTGACTGTCCTGCGTTTGCCCTGCGGGGATCAACTGGCCAGGCAGGAGAATGTCTGCCTGGCCGCAGGCGATAGCCGGGAGGTTTCCCTCTGTTTCCCCCAGGCGCAGCGAAGCCAGCTTTTGCAGAGCCTGCCCCTGCCGCCCTTTCTTCTTACAGATGAAAAGGGGCAGGCCCGTTCCAGCAGGGATGCGCTGGCGGAGGCTCCTGTCAGCCTGCTCTGCTGGCTGGAACCAGGCCGGGAACCGACGGAACATTTATTGCTGGAACTGAAGGACGCGGCGGCAGGCTTTGAGGAGTGCCAAGGCTTCTGCCAGGTTTATCTGATAACGCCCCCTGGCGCGCGGGAAGATCCCGCCCTGCTGCAGGTGTTGGAGGCGCTGCCCCAGGCACAGCTTTGGCAGGCCGACATGGGGGAGGTGCCGGCCCTTGCCCGCCAGCTCTTTACAGACCCGGAGCGCCTGCCCTTAGTATTGCTGGCAGATTCCCAGGGGCGGGGGCTTTATGCCTGCAGCGGGTACAATGTGGGGGTGGCGGTGCTGCTGCTGCGGCTTTTAGAGAAAGACAGTTGACTGAGGGCCTGTTTAAAAATCGCAGATACTGCCTTTTTGCCCAAGCTAGAAGGATTTCTGTGTCAAAAATTCAGCGCTTTCTCTGTTCTCAGACAAGCCCTAAAACTTGAAATTTTTGGCTTGCAGGCTATCCCCAGCGTCCCGCCCGCAAACCAGGGGGCTTTGCCCCCTGCGCCCGGCCTTTGGCCTGGCGGCCCGCCGCTTGCGGCGGGCGTTTGCGGACAAGGACGCTGGGGCGGGCGGCAGGCCGGACAGGAGGAAGAACCTATGGAAAATGACATGATCACTTTGCTGAAAACCCGCCGCAGCGTGCGGAAATACCGCCTGGAGCCGGTGGAAAAGGAAAAGGTGGACGCTGTTTTGGAGGCGGGCACCTATGCCCCTTCCGGCATGAATAAGCAGACCGCCACCATTGTGGCAGTGGAAAACCCGGAGGATCGCAGGGCGGTGCAGGAGCTTAACTGTAAGGCCCGGGGCGGCACAGGCGATCCCTATTACGGCGCGCCGGCCATTCTCCTGGTGCTGGGGGATCCCCGGAATTCCAACACCTGGGTGGAGGACGGCTCCTGCGTGCTGTCCGCCATGATGCAGGCTGCCCACGCACTAGGCATTTCTACCTGCTGGATACATGGGGAGCGGGAGATGTTCCGCCTGCCGGAGGGCAAGGCACTGCTGCGCAAATGGGGCCTGCCGGAGGAACTGGAAGGCGTGGGTTCTCTTGCCGTAGGGTACGGGGACGGCCCTGCCCCGGAGGCAAAGCCCCGCAAAGCGGGATATATTGTAAAAGTATAATTGCAGGCCGTCCGGCGGGAAGCCCGCTGGGCGGTTTTTCTGCGCCGAAAATCACTGTTCATATTTTTTAGCTTGTATTTTTTGCCATATACAGATATAATAAAACAATATGGGGTTCCATGGCGTGTGCGCTGTGGATGGGAACACCCTGAAGCAAAAATAAGGAATGGTACTTCACATGGGATATAAACGGTATACCGCACTGCTTTTAGCTTTGGTTCTTCTGATGGCCAGCCTTGCTGGCTGCGCCCCGGAGGAGGAAGATTTTCCCGTTTCCAGCGGGCCGCAGGTTACGCTGGAAAACACAGGGGAGGCGGCTGGGCTTAAAATGGCCTACACCCAGTTGGACGAAGCCTATCAGAAGGCACTGGAGGAGATTATTGAGAAATACCGGGCAGATTTCCCTGAAACGGAAATCATCCTTGTGCCCTGCGATACAGAGCAGCAGGCAGAGGAGCTGCTGCGCACCGGGAAAGCGGATCTGGTGCAGGTGGACAGCGGCAGCCAGCCTGCTTTGGCAGGGGAAAGGCTGTTGTGGAATTTTTATCCCTACCTGCAGGTGTGGCGGGAGGAATATGGCCTGACAAATGCCGCAAGGCAGGCGGTGTATTCCATGGGCGCCCGGCAGGCGTACATTATGCCGGCGGATTTCCGCCAGGAGGTCATGTTTTATCGGGCCGACTGGCTAGACGCCTATAATGAAACCCAGGAGCAGGAAGAGGACAAGCTCTGGTGCCGCACCTGGGGGCAGATCTCCGCTGTGAGAGAGAAGCTGGGAGAAAAGGGAAGGCTGGCTATTGCGGGAAAAGACAGGCTGGGAGATTATTTTGACACCATTATGTGGAGCCGCGCAGGCCGGGGCGCCATGATAAACCCTGCCGCCGGATACTTTGCCGCAGGCATGGACAAGGGGGACACCCTGTTTGCCACCCAGGCGGCAGAGCTTGCCTCAGAGCGGATTTACCTGACCATGAACGAGGACGTGCTGCCAGGCAGTGTGGACTGGACAGAGGAGGAGGCCCTTTCCGCCTTTAAAAACGGAGAGGCCTGCATGCTGCTGGCAGACAGCTCCCATACGGCGGAGCTGCGGGAGGCCCTGCCCCAAGAGGCGCTGGGGGTGGAAGGCTTTACCCGGTGCGACAATAACCGCTCCGTGTTTTCCGCCGGATTCTGGGGCTGGGGCATCAGCGAAAACAGCGGGAACCGGGAAACTGCCATCCACTTTCTCACGTATCTTACCAATGCAGATAACAACACCCATATTGCCAAGGCAGCGGGCACCCTGCCCCTGCACGGGGAAGGCCTGGAGATGGAGCCTTCCTTAAAGGAGGGGGAGCGGGCCGCCGAAATACGCATGTGCCAGTTGGGCAATGAATATCAATATGCCTGCCGCCCGGATATGTACCGGGAAGAAAGCCAGGCCTTTGAGGAGGAGTATCGCCGGCTGTTAAAAGCGTTTTTACAGGATGAGATTACACAGGAAGAGATGTTATCCCAGTTAAACGGCTTCTGGCAGCAGGTATACCTGGAGCAGCCCAATACCTGGGAGCTGAAAGAACCGGAAGAAGATGAGGACGAGGAGAGCGGGAACGAGTAAACCCGCTGAGCATGATTGTATAAACAGGAGGGAGCCTTATGCAGGTGAAACTGCTTGCCTATACCCCAAGCCCGGAGGCCACTGTGGCCTGTGCCGCCAAGCTGTGTTATGCCCAGGCGGACATCAGCACAGTGCAAAAAGGGCTTACGCCGGAAAAAACCGCCTCTTTTTTGGAGATGCTCTCTGAAATTGGCCATGAAAGCCCCATTGAGCACGCAAGCTTCACCTTTGGCATTGAGGGGGTCTCCCGCTCTTTGCTGGCACAGATTACCCGCCACAGGATTGCTTCCTACAGCGTGCAGAGCCAGCGCTATGTAAAAGAGGACAGCTTTGAGTTTGTGCTGCCGCCGGAGATAGAAGCCTTGCCCGAGGCGAAAGAGGAATTCCTACGGGCCATGGAGGAGGATGCCCGGCATTACGAGCGTCTTGCCGCCCTTTTGCAGGAAAAGCATTATGAGGCCTTTCTGCGGGAAGGGGAGGAGCCTAAGGCCGCCGCCCGGAAGGCAGAGAAAAAGGCCATTGAGGACGCGCGTTTCGTGCTGCCAAATGCCTGCGCTACCAAGCTTATCTGCACCATGAACGCCCGATCCCTTTTGAATTTTTTTACCCACCGCTGCTGCAACCGGGCACAGTGGGAAATCCGCGGGCTGGCAGTGGAAATGCTCCGCCAGGTGCGGGAAGCGGCTCCCCATATCTTTGAAAAGGCAGGCCCGCCCTGCCTGCGGGGAAGCTGCCCGGAGGGGAAAATGTCCTGCGGGCAGGCGGCGCAGGTGCGGGAGAAATTTTCCAGCCTGTAGGGCCGGCATACTGCATGGGGAGGAGAAACAGATATGGGCCTGATTGTACTGGAGGGCTTGGACGGCAGCGGCAAGGCCACCCAGGCGGAGCTGCTCCATAAAGCATTGGAAAAGCGGCTGGGGCAGGTGCGGAAGGTGGATTTTCCGGACTATGCTTCCCCTTCCTCGGCTTTGGTGAAAATGTATTTAAACGGGGATTTCGGCAGGGAGCCTGGAGACGTGAACGCCTATGCCGCCAGCTCCTTTTACGCGGTAGACCGCTTTGCAAGCTTTCGCCGGGTGTGGGGGGAGGACTACCGCCGGGGGGTGCCCGTCCTCTGCGACCGCTACGCCACCTCCAACCTGATTTACCAGCTTGTAAAGCTGCCCCGGAAGGAATGGGAGGGCTTCATAGCCTGGGCGGAGGACTTTGAATATGGCAGGCTGGGCCTGCCCCGCCCGGACAGGGTGATTTACCTTGCGATGCCTGTGGAGGTTTCCCAAAAGCTCCTGGCAGCGCGCTATGCGGAAAAGGGCGGGAAAAAGGACATCCATGAGAACCATCTGGCGTTTCTAAAGGCCTGCGCCCAAAGCGCCGCTTTTGTGGCGGAGAAGCAGGGCTGGGCCGTCATCCCCTGCGGCAGGGAGGAAAAGCCCCTGCCCCGGGAGGAGATACATCGGCAGGTGCTGGAAAAGGCGCTGGAGGCGCTGTGAGTTGGCAGAAAGGAGAAAAGCTTTATGGTATATGTGTTTTTGGCGGAGGGCTTTGAACTGGTGGAGGCTTTGGCGCCTGTGGACATCCTGCGCAGGGCCGGGGCGGAGGTGCAGCTTGTGGGCGTGGAAGGCCGGGAGGTTGCCGCGTCCAATGGGGTGACGGTGCGGACGGACTGCACCGCCCAGGAGATTTCACGGGAAGACCTTGTGGGCATGGTATTGCCCGGAGGCCTGCCCGGCACCCTGAACCTGGAAAAATCCCCCATTGTCCAGGAGACGCTGGACTATTGCGTAAAGGAAGGGAAGCTTATCGGGGCCATCTGCGCCGCTCCCTCCATCCTGGCCCACAAGGGCCTTTTAAAGGGCAGGGAGGCCACAGCCTTCCCCAAGTTCCAGCCGGACTTGGCAGAAGGGGGCGCGTCCCTCAGCAAGGAATATGTCTGCCAGGACGGGCAGTTTATCACAGGGCGGGGCATGGGCGTTTCTACGGAATTCGGCCTTGCGCTGGCAGCAGCCCTGGTTTCCCCGGAAAAGGCGGAGGAGATAAAAGCCTCCATCCAGAAGCCCTGACCCATGGGACTTCAGGAGGAAAAAGCAGCCCTGCGCCGGGCGCTTTTGGAAAAGCGGGCGGCCCTGCCGGATAAGGAAAGGAAAAGCCGGGCCATCTGCCAGGGGGTTTTAGCTATGCCCCAATGGCGGCAGGCCGAAAGGGTGTTTCTCTATCTCAGCGCCAGGGGCGAGCCGGACACAGGGATGCTGATAGAGGCCGCCTGGGAGCAGGGCAAGGAGGTGCTGGCCCCGGCGTGCGGCGAAGGAGAGGGGGAAATGGCTTTTTTCCCCTTTGAAAGCTTTCAGGATCTGCGCCCCGGCAAATGGGGCATACTGGAACCGGAGTCCCGGGCGCGCGTACCCGGAAAAGGGCCGGGATTGTGCCTTGTGCCGGGCCTTGCTTTTGACAGGCAGGGGAACCGGCTGGGCTATGGAAAGGGCTATTACGACCGCTTCCTGGCGGCGGGAATGGAATCGGTGGGGCTGTGTTATGGGGAACTGCTTTTTGACAGCCTCCCTGCCGGAAGCCATGACAGGAGGGTTGGCTTTATAGCCACTGAGACAGGCGTGTCTGTCTTGGAAAAAAGGCGCATGGTGTGAAAAATATTAAAGAAAGGAACGATACCGGGTACAAAGGGCCGCTTTTCATGGCTTTTTGTGTAAATCCTGTATCATGTGGCAACTGCTATGAACGAAAGACCGGATCAGAACAGAAGAACCTCAGGGGAACCCAGGGCCACGGGCAGCTTTAAGGTGAATATTGACCAGCGGGATCTGATGACTGGCAGCGTGGAACCGCCTGACCGCCGCAGCCGGCGGCAGGAGCCTTACGGGGAGCCGCCTGCCTCTGCCCGGGCCTATCTCACCGAGGAGGAGCGCAAGCAGGAAAAGAAGGCCCACCGCAAGCGCAACCGTATTAAGGCCAGGAAGAACAAGCGCATTTTTGCCTTTATGTGGCTGTGCATGGTGCTTTTAACAGCCTTTACCCTGGCAAGCTACCTTATCAGTGGCTCTAACGATTTCTTCGCCGTAGGCCGCAATGAGGGCACCACCCAGGTGGAAATTCCGGAAAGCGGGATGGACATTGATGCTTTGGCGGAAATCCTGGCCAAAAGCGGGGCCATTGACAAGCCGGAGTTTTTCTCCCTGTACTGCAAGGTGAAGAAGGAAGAGCCGAAGTATTTCGTGCCGGGCGTCCACCATGTTGAAACAAACCTGGACTATGAGGATTTGATAAACACCCTGCAGACCAGGCAGGACACCCACGGCGACGAGGTGTCTGTCACCATCCCTGAGGGCTATAATGCCTTGGAGATAGCCCAGCTTCTGGAGGAAAAGAATGTCTGCACAGGCCAGGAGTTCCTGGACGCGCTGAACAACAAGGACTTTTCAAATTATGAGGTCATCGCTGCCATGAACAGCGAAGGCCGGTATTATAAGCTGGAAGGCTACCTGTTCCCCGACACGTATAATTTCTATGAGGGAGAAGAGCTGGAGTCTGTTATCGGCAAGATGATTAACAACTTCCAGAACCGCATCTCCAGCCAGACCTGGAACATGGGGGAGGAGCGGGGCATGACCAAGGATCAGGTGGTAATCCTGGCCTCTATCATCCAGGCGGAGGCGGCTGACACCTCGGATATGTTCAATGTTTCGTCTGTCCTCCACAACCGCCTTGACTTTGGCGCGGAGTATGACATCTACCGTTTGGAATGCGACTCCACCATGCATTACCCGTACCGCAACGCAGGGGCTATCCCTGAGTCGGGGGCGCTTCCCAACGCAGGTTACAGCACCTATGAGCTGGACGGCCTGCCGCCCGGGCCAATCTGCAACCCTGGGGCGGAAGCTATCCTGGCGGCAGTGCGCCCCAATGAAAGCAGCTATCTGTACTTCTGCCATGCCGACGACGGCACAGCCTACTATGCCACCAATTCCTGGGAGCATGAAGAAAACCTGTATGCTGCCGGGCTGATGGATTAGTCTGGTATGGGAGGGACGCTTATGCCAACTATAAGGCCCAAGCCGGAGCTTCTGGCCCCTGCGGGGGACATGGAGCGCCTGACGGCCGCTGTGGAATATGGGGCCGACGCCGTTTATCTGGCAGGGAAAAGCTTTGGTATGCGGGCCGCACCCCAGAACTTTGACGAGGAGGGAATCCGGCAGGCGGTGAAGCTTTGCCACAGCCGGGGGGTGCGGGTGTATGTCACCTGCAACACCCTGCCCCGCAATGAGGAGCTGCCTGCCCTCATCCCCTTCCTGCGCTGCTGCCAGGAAGCAGGGGTGGACGCCTTTATTATTTCCGATCTGGGGGTGCTGGCCCTGGCCCGGGAGCACGCCCCACTGGTGCAGCGCCATATCTCCACCCAGACGGGCATTGTCAATTATGCCGCCGCCAAGGCCTGCTATGATTTAGGGGCCAGCCGGGTGGTGCTGGCCCGGGAGGTACCTCTCAGCGAAATAAAGGGCATCCGGGAGAACACCCCCCCGGAATTGGAGATGGAGGCTTTTGCCCACGGATCTATGTGCGTGTCTTTTTCCGGGCGGTGCCTTTTATCCAACTATATGACGGGCCG
>Ga0137309_102195_pt1 | contig 12018 bp, 8 predicted proteins | sample NAcewiD2O_June_FD_97179 | JGI IMG/M metagenome (GOLD analysis project Ga0137309, IMG submission 97179) | Mouse cecal microbial communities from Vienna, Austria - N-Acetylneuraminic amended D2O_June | ecosystem: Host-associated > Mammals > Digestive system > Large intestine > Cecum | place...
CCGTACATAGAAGGAGAAGCTATGACTATACTGGAAGCTGTTATTCAGGGCGTGATTCAAGGCGCCACAGAATTTCTGCCTGTGTCCAGTTCCGGACACCTGTCTATATCCCAGCATATATTCGGTATCGAGCTGCCGGGTATCCTGTTTGACATTATGCTCCATCTGGGCACGCTTGTGGCAGTGGTATTTGTCTATCGGGGCTTGATTTGGCGGCTTATCAAGGAGTTCTTCTCCCTGTTGGGGGATGTGTTCCGGGGCCGGTTCAAGTGGGCGGACATGAGCCCAGACCGGCGGCTGATTTTTATGCTGATTATTGGCCTGCTGCCTCTGTTTTTGCTGTTCCTGCCTATTCCAGGCACGGATATGAAGATAAAAGATTTGTCTGAGCAGTTGGCCTCTGACTCCACCATCCTTACGGAAGGGCTGGCGCTGTTGGCCACCAGCGCGCTGCTGTTCCTGGGCATTTGGGCAGGAAAGCGCGGTGCCCCAAGCCCCTCCCAGGGCCGGCACTGGGCAAAAGGTGCCCGCAGCCGCCGGGAGGAGCTGACCACCGGGGATGCGGTGGTTATCGGTATCACCCAGTGCCTGGCAGCGGTATTTCCTGGGCTGAGCCGTTCCGGCTCCACCATGTCCGTGGGCCTGATGCGGGGGGTAAGCCAGCAGGCCGCCCTGGACTATAGCTTTGTGATGGGCATCCCCTCTATCGCGGCAGCGGCGCTCCTGTCCCTGAAGGACGTGGGCACAGCAGGGGAGAGCATTGGAGCAGCTCCTCTATTGGCAGGGGTCATCACAGCGGCAGTGGTGGGCTTTTTGGCCATCAAGCTGCTGAAATGGATTGTCACCACCAATAAGCTCAGCCTTTTTGCGGTTTACACCTTGGTAGCAGGTCTGGCCGTAACGGTGATTGGCATCATGGAGTTGAGCCAGGGAGTGAACCTGTTTACAGGGAACCCCCTATAAAAATATGGAATAGTGGAACACTGTTGAGAGGAATGGAGAGGAGTCAGTTGGCAGAAGAAAAGAAGGCCGCGGTAAAAAAGCCTGCGGCAAAGCGCACCTCCGGAGGCAAGCCTGCCGGGAGTGCAGGCAGGCCAAAAGGGGGACAGCAGTCTGCCCAGCGCTCTGCCGGGGGGCAGAGGTCCAAGACAATAAAACCCACAGCTGCGGAGATTCGCCAGAGGAACCAGGTGCGGGCAGTGGTATTGTTTGCCTGCGCCATTTTCCTGGGCTGCCTCACCTTGATTGAGGGGGACAGCCTGTGGAAATGGGCTCACAGCGCCTTGCTGGGTATTTTTGGCGGCTGGGCAGTGCTCTGGCCTGTGCTGATGATTTACGTGGCTGTTATCACCACCATGGAGAAGCCATCTGGGGGCATTGGCGGAAAAATATGGCTGACAGGCCTGATTATTGTGCTGTTCTGTGCCACGGGCTTTATTTTCGGCGGCGCAAAAATCAGCGAAGGACTGTCCTTCTTTGACTACATAACCGCCCTTTACCGCACCAATGCGGGAGTAGGCGGCGGCGTAGTAGGCGGGCTCACAGGCCAGCTTCTGCTTATGGCCGCAGGGAAGATAGGGGCGAAGATTATTATTCTCCTGCTTCTGTTCGTCAGCGTGATGATTTTGACCGGCGCTACTCTCATCGGCCTGTTCCGCACCATAAAAAAACCTGTTGACGCTGTCAGCGACGGCATTCAGAATGCCCGCCAGCGCAGGGAAGAGGAGCGGTTGATTTTGGAGCAGGACCGCCCCAGTATTGATGTGCCGTTGGAGCCGGTGTATCCCAGCGAGCGTCCAGCGGATTTGCGCGCTCTGTTCCCCCCGGTAGAGCCCAGAAAGAAGCCCCAGCACAATGAGAAGCTGGACAAGCTCCAGCAGGTCTTTGGCATCGCGCCGGAGGAGCCTGCGGAGGCCAAGGCTCCCCAGCAGGAGGAACTTGCTCAGCCTGAGCCTGCTGCCCCGGCTGAGCCTCCTGAGCCGGAACTCCCGCAGTCACCGGTGGTATCAGAAAATCCGCCCCGGCCTGACCCGGAGCCTATCCCCGAGCCGGAGCCTGAGCCAGAGGACGAGGAGATTGAGCTGTTTACAGATAGTCCCAAATCTGCGGAGACAGTTCAAGAGCCCCCAGTGGCGGATTTTGCCCAGATGGCCCAGTATCAGGCCCTGGACCCCACAGCGGGGGGAGCCTACTGCTTTCCTCCAGTCACCATGCTGGCGGTGAGCCCCCAGGTGGACCACGCCAAAGAGACAGAGGAACTGCAGAGCAATGGCAAGATTCTGGTGGACACCCTCAACAGCTTTGGGGTCTCCACCAAAATCATGGACATCTGCCGGGGCCCTTCGGTGACGCGGTATGAGATTCAGCCTGCCCCCGGCGTAAAAATCAGCAAGATAACCAACCTCTCTGACGACCTGGCACTGAACCTGGCCGCCACTGGCGTGCGCATTGAGGCTCCCATTCCGGGCAAGGCGGCAGTGGGTATTGAGGTGCCCAACCGCAGCCGCAGCGCGGTGCGTATGCGGGACTTGATACAGTCCAATGCTTTCCAGACCTCCAAGGGCAAGCTCTCGGTAGCCTTGGGGCGGGATATTGCAGGTCAGCCTGTTGTGGCTGACTTGGCCCGGATGCCCCATATCTTGATTGCCGGTACCACTGGTTCGGGCAAATCCGTGTGCATCAACTCTCTAATTATCAGCATGCTTTACAAGGCGACCCCAGATGAGGTCCGCTTCCTGATGATTGACCCCAAGGCGGTGGAGCTCACTGAGTACAACGGCCTGCCCCATATGCTGGTTCCGGTGGTCACGGATCCTCATAAGGCCTCCGGCGCTTTGGGCTGGGCGGTGAACGAGATGATGAAGCGCTATAAGCTGTTTTCGGAGAACAATGTCCGTAATCTGGCGGGGTACAATAATTTGGCAGAGGCCCAGAACTATGAGGATGAAAATGGACAGCCTATGCCTGCCATGCCTCAGATTGTAATGATTATTGACGAGCTGGCTGATTTGATGATGGCCGCGCCCAAAGAGGTGGAGGATTCCATCTGCCGTCTGGCCCAGCTGGCTCGCGCCGCAGGGATGCACCTGGTGGTGGCCACCCAGCGCCCCTCTGTAGACGTGGTCACGGGACTTATCAAAGCCAATATCCCCAGCCGGATTGCTCTCACCGTGTCCACGGCGGTGGATTCCCGAACTATCATTGACACGGTGGGCGCGGACAAGCTGCTGGGCAATGGCGATATGCTCTTCGCCCCAGTGGGCAGCAATAAACCCATCCGGGTCCAGGGCTGCTATGTCAGTGATGATGAAATCTCCTCTATCGTCCAGTTTGTGAAGAAGACCAAGTCTATGGACTATGACGAGGGGGTCATTGAGGAGATAGAGCGCAATGCCGCCAGTGTGGATAAGGACAAGGCAGAGGATTTGGGCGGCGGTGAGACAGACCCAATGATGGACGAGGCCATCAAGGTGGTGGTGGAGGCCGGACAGGCCAGCACATCTCTGCTGCAGCGGCGGCTGCGGCTGGGCTATGCCCGGGCCGGACGGCTTATTGACGAGATGGAGCAGTTGGGCATTGTGGGACCTCACGAGGGCTCCAAACCCCGTCAGGTATTGATGACCTATACTCAGTGGCTGGAGCGGAACATGCAGAAGCCCGACCCGCCTGCTGGTGAGGCCTGAAAGCCAATCAAAGAAGCCGTCCGGCATCTGTTGCCGGACGGCTTTTCTGTTTATGAGGTTTCGGCCCTCAAATCAGCTTATAGTACCCTACGCATTGCAGCGCCTTGTCAAAGGCGGCTTTATACCGCCGGGCGAACACCATTGAGAATTCTCCCGCATAGATGGCCAGCCGGCCATTGAATCCAGTCTTGAACCGGTAGACCCCATAGTTGGGATGGGAAGAGTCATACCAATAGGGCACGCCCTGGAAGTCGTAGGTATGGCATCCCGATTCTGCTGCCCAGCGAATCATCTCCCACTGCATCAGGTAGTTGGGCATCAATTCCCGGTGAGCAGAGGTGGAGGCTCCATATACATAGCAGGTCCGTCCGCCGTACTGCACGCAGATGGCTCCGGACAGGGCCTGGCCTTTGTATTCACACAGATACAGACGGCAGTGTTCCCCCAGGGCGTCCATCATCCTGGCATAGTACTCTATAGAGCGCACCTGGAAGCCGTCTCTCCGACCGGTCTCCGCCATCAGCTGGCAGAAGTCGCGCAGGCGCTCCTTCCCCCACGAGGCGCAGCGCACTCCCTTGCGCTGCGCCAATCCAATATTGTACCGGCACTTGCTTTTGAAGGATTTAAGCAGTTCTTCCTCGCTCCGCCCCTTCAGCTCAAGAATATAGTTGTTCCGGCACTGGATGTTCAAATCATCCGGCACCCAGGGACAAAAGCGCAGCCCAGCCTCCTGTAAGGTGCAAATCGCCTCACTGTCCGTCTCCTCTACCAGTGGGTCCAGCTTGCAGGAGTAGGCGTGATGCTTTTTCGCCAGCATCTCCAGGCCCTGCATGATATCGTTCAGGGCGTCCGCGTCCCTGCCGTCCCAAACCGGGCCTCGGGGCGTGTAGAGAAACGACTTAAAGGGCAGAGGGAACCGCTTTACTAGCACCAGGGCAGAGGCCCGGATTTTCCCCTGTCTGTCCCGGGAGATGACAGCCTCATGACGCCAATCCCGCTTTACCCCGCACCACCGGACAGACTGGGTAAAGCTGCCGCTCTGGCTCTCTACAAACTCTTCGTACTCATGTATCGCATTCAGATTATTAAAATTCAAAAATTCCATTGCATGGCCCATCCTTTCTGTCTTCTGCTGATTAGACGGTATGGACAGAGGAGAGGTAACGTTAAGGAGAATGATTTACAATTTGTTTACAAAGACGGGAAAACCTCAGCAGAAAAAAGATTTCCAGCAAAAAAACTCTACCAATTTCTTCCAAATTGATGTATAATAGATAAAACCCACATAAAGGAAAGGTGACAAACATGAAGCTGACCCACTTGCGCACCAATCACGTCTGTACCCCTCTGGGCCTGAGCATGACCCAGCCGGTCTTCTCCTGGACAGCCACTGATACCTCTGACAAAACCCAGGCTGCTGCCCAAATCACTGTCTCCGCCCAGGGCCAACTGCTCTATGACAGCGGCAGGCGGGAGGGCATCTCCTCCCTGGGCTTCCAGGCCCCCATCCAGCTTTTGCCCCGCACCCGGTATGACTGGACTGTCACTGTCTGGGGAGACAGCGGGGACAGCGCCTCCGCTGCCTCCTGGTTTGAGACCGCCAAGCAGGACGAGCCCTGGCAGGCCAAGTGGATAGCCGCGGAGACGGGCACCCCGGGTTTCCCTGACAAGGAGCGCCAGCCCCTTCTGGCCAAGGACTTCACTCTCCCCGGGGAGGCTGCCAGCGCCCGGGCCTATGTGTGCGGCCTGGGCATCTACGAGCTGGAGGTCAACGGAAAAAAGGCTGGGGATGAGTATCTTCTGCCTGGCTACCACTGCTACGACTTTGCCTTGGAATACCAGACCTTTGATTTGACGGGCCTGCTCTCTGCCGGGGAGAACACCATCGGCCTGGCCCTGGGGCCTGGCTGGTACAAGGGCGACATGATTTTCGATAGATATCACGATTTGTACGGGGACACCATGCAGGCTATCTGCGAGGTGCATATCACCCTGAAAGACGGCACACAGGTGGTGATGGGCACGGACAGCACCTGGAAAAGCTATCCTTCGCCTGCGATATTCAGCAATATCTATGACGGTGAGCACTATAATGCCAATCTGCAGGTGCCGGGCTGGTCTGCCCCCGGCTGCAAGGCAGAGGCCTCTCCTGTTGTGGAGCGCCAGGAGGATACGCCCCTGGTGGCCCGGCGCGGGCCCAAAATTGTGAAGAAGCAGGAGTTTGCCCCAGTGGAGGTCATCACCACTCCCAAAGACGAGATTGTCCTGGACTTCGGCCAGAACATGACCGGCTGGGTGGAGTTTAACGTAAACGCCCCTGCCGGGCATACTATAAAGCTCAGTTATGGCGAGGTGATGCAGCAGGGCTGCTTCTACCGGGACAATCTCCGCACAGCCAAGGCTGAATATATCTACATCTCCGACGGCACGCCCCGGCGGGTGCGTCCCCATTTCACCTTCTACGGCTTCCGCTTCGTGAAGGTAGAGGGCGTGGAGAACCTCTGCCCAGGGGACTTCACCGCCTGCCACATCCGCTCGGACATTGAGCCCATCGGCCATATTGAGACGGACAATCCCCTGGTGAACCAGCTGTTCCACAATGCCATGTGGGGCCAGTTCGACAACTTCCTGGATTTGCCCACAGACTGCCCCCAGCGGGACGAGCGTCTGGGCTGGACCGGAGACGCGGCCATTATCAGCGCCACGGCCTGCAAGAACATCTATATGCCAGCCTTCTTCCATCACTTTATGGAGAATGTGGCGGCAGAGCAGAAACACCACAAGGGAGCAGTGCCCTTCTACGTGCCTGCCCCCAAGAAAGCCAAGCCCGGCTCTACCGGCTTTGACGTGGACCCGGCGGACTTCATGTCCCTGCCCGAGGGGGACGATAAGGCCCTCACTGCTGCCTTGGAGAAGTATCCGGAGCTGAAAGCTGCTGTGGAGGCGCACCCAGAGGGAGAGCGTGCGGATTTCCTCACCAAGGTCATTGGAGAGAATTTCAGCTTTGAGAGGAGCAACCACAAGGGCTGCGCTATTTGGAGCGACGTGGCCACCATGATGCCCTGGGCGGTCTATGAGAACTATGGTGATTTGCACCAGCTGCGGGCCGAATACCCGGTAATGAAAGCCTGGGTAGAGCGGATACGCCTGGACGATGAGCAGGACGGAGGCCGGGGCTTGTGGCTCCGGGGCAACCAGCTGGGTGACTGGCTGGCCCTGGACAAGCCTGACCCCAAGGACGCGGAGAACCCCTTTGGGGCCACAGATTTGCAGTATACTGCCAGCTGCTTCTACTTCTATTCTGCCCAGCTCACGGCCAAAGCGGCCAAGGCCCTGGGCTATGGGAAGGACGCGGCGGACTATACAGCGCTCAGTGAGAAAATCAAAGCCGCTGTAGTGGAGGAATACTTCCACGCTGACGGCAGCTTCAAAATCGAGGGCACCCAGACTGCCTGTGTACTCAGCCTGTTCTTTGGCATCTATCCCCAGGGCGGGAAGGAAAAGGTGCTGGACCAGCTCAAAGCCCGGTTGGAGGCCAAAAACTGGCACCTGGACACCGGCTTCTGCGGCACTCCCTTCCTGTGCCGGGTGCTGTCAGACAACGGAGCCAATGACGTGGCCTATACCCTGTTCCTGCAGAAGGACTATCCCAGCTGGCTCAATGAGGTGAAGCTGGGGGCCACCACTGTGTGGGAGCGGTGGAACTCCCTGCTGCCGGACGGCTCCATCAGCGGCACAGGCATGAACAGCCTGAACCACTATGCCTATGGCTCCATTGCAGACTGGATGTACCGGAACATGGTGGGATTCAACCCCTGTGAGGAGGCCCCTGGCTATAAGCGGGCTGTTATCCGTCCCATGCCAGACCCCCGGATTCGGAGCGTGGATATGAGCATGGACACTGCCTCCGGCTTGTACCAGGTGGGCTGGCGGTATGACGGGGAGGCCCTGGCTTACATTGTCACCGTGCCCTTTGACTGCACAGCGGACCTGATTCTCCCGGACGGGCGGACAGAGAAGCTCTCTGCCGGAAGCTACCGGTTCTAAGTTAAACTGATACAAAGCCGCCCCCACGGGATTCCGTGAGGGCGGCTTCTGTTTTATCCGGCCTTCTCTAAATCCTTCCGAAGCCGGGTGATAATGCGCTTTTCCAGCCGGGAGATATAGGACTGGGAAATGCCCAGCTGGTCCGCCACCTCCTTCTGGGTGTGCTCCTTGGTGGATTCCAGCCCAAAACGCAGCTGCATGATGGTCTTTTCCCGAGGGGAGAGCCTGCTCACAGCGGTAAGCAGCATGTTCCGCTCCGCCTCCTGCTCAATGTCCCGGTTCACCGCGTCCGGCTCGCTGCCCAGCAAGTCGGAGAGCAGCAGCTCGTTGCCGTCCCAGTCTACGTTGAGGGGGTCATCGATAGAGACCTCGTTGCGCAGCTGAGAGCTTTTGCGCAGGTGCATAAGAATCTCGTTCTCAATGCACCGGGAGGCGTAGGTGGCCAGCTTGATGTTCTTCTCCACCCGGAAGGTGTTCACCGCCTTGATGAGCCCAATGGCGCCAATAGAAATCAAATCCTCTACACCTGCCCCAGGGCTCTCAAACTTTTTGGCTATGTACACTACCAGACGCAGATTGTGGGTAATCAGAGGCTCCCTGGCTCCAGGCACGTTATTGCGGATATTCTCCATGACCTGGGCCTCTTCCTCTTTGGTAAGGGGAGGGGGAAGGGTGTCTGGGCCGTTGATATAGTGACAGGGCTCTGCGCCGAAAAAGGGAAATAACCGGGTAAAGCAGATTCGGACACGAGTGACAAGCGAGGTGAAAAAGGGAATTCGCATGGTGAAAGCCTCCTATCAGGAAAATATTCTTCTAGTTTGGAAAGAAGTCAGGATTGTACAGGGCTGTGAACTGTCCGGCGGAGAGTATCGTTTTCGTCAGGGCGACACAGCAGTCCAGCTCCTGACCGGTTTTGGCCAGCACCACCCGCTGCGGCTTGAAGCAGGGCAGCAGGCCCCGGCCTCCCAGACTCTCAAACGGCACCAGCCGTAAAGCGTCCCCAGGGGTGCGGCCCTCCAGAAAGTCGTAGGCTCCTGCTGGGGCGGCCTCCCGCAGATGCTCCGCCTGACAGATGATGACCGGCAGTCCGGAGAAGGGCTCCCGCAAAGCGCTGCCTGTGTCCGCCTTGGCAATTACCTCCACAGTGCGCTCTTGGTTGGTAATCAGCAGTCGGCACAGCGGCGCAGCCTCCTCCCGGGGAAATGCCCGGCGGATAAGCCAGAACAGCCCGTAAGCCAGGCAAGTGGCAGCAAACAGGATTGGCAGGGAAAGGTTTAAGTACACTGCCCCGCCCACCACCGCCAGATAACCGGGGGGCGCGAATTGGCTTAGGAACAGAAGGAATCCTGCCAGCAGAAAGGACAGGACCCAGGTGCACAGCCAGCATTTCAGGAACAGCCTGGGCCGAACCGGCGCGAATGCCGCCCCGGCTGCCGCCAGAGAACATAATCCGCCCAGCAGGGGAGAGGACCATCCCGGTGCAGGCAGCAGCCCGGCCAAAGAGCATACAGCCCCAGCCAGGGCTCCCAATACCAGCCGCCAGCCCCGTACCTTCAGCCGCAAAAAACTCTGCACCCCGCTGAGCAGGAGAAAGTCCACATACAGGTTGACTATCACCAGAATATCAGCGTAGACGGTCAAAGCACATCCCCCCATCCGATCGGTTTTGTATAGGAAGCGGGATGGAAAACCGGCATATGCTGGCTTTCAGACCCGCAGCTATACAGCACGTACCTATTATAGGACGGGCCGCATGGATGATTCTGTCGCTTTCTGGGCAGAGTGATTTTTCTTTTAAGGAAGAAATAAGGGAGCTGTGAAGTGAATTCACAGCTCCCTTATTATGCTGAATAGTGAAGTGTTCAGGCCGCCTCAAAATAGGCAATAAACGCCCGCAGTACATCCCGGTCAGTCTCAAATGTGACCATCTCTAAGGCTTCACCCAAGGTGGTCCAGCAAATCTCCTCCACCTCGGCCTCCTGTTTTTTCAGCTGGCCGCCGATAGGCTTGGCGGCAAAGTAAATCACGTCCTTCATTACCTGGGGCTTGGGTGAATAGGTCACCACCTGGCGGAATCCCATGTCCAGCTGGGCTTTCAGTCCGGTCTCCTCCCAAATCTCTCGCAGGGCGGTCTCTTCCTCTGTCTCCCTGCCCTCAACATGGCCTTTGGGGAAGCCCCAATGCCCGCCGTTTTTGTGGCGGATAAGCAGTATCTGAGGGACTTCCCCGCTGTCCCGGCAGAGAATGGCCCCGCAGGATTTTTCCATTTTCATTGCGCGTCACCTCAAAAGCATAAGAAGAAGACCGCAGCCACCTGGCCCCAGCCTCCCTCTGGAATTTTTTCTTATCTTACCGAAAATTTATAGGTTGTCTTGCTTACAAACTCTTGCCCCTTCTCCAGCCAGCCGCCAGGGAAGTTCTCGTGGTGCACAGTATCCGGATAGAACTGGGTCTCCAGGCAGAAAGCGGTGTGTGGACGCATCGGCTGCCCGTCCTTGCCCACCAGCCCCTCGTCCGGAATATTGAACGTATACAGCTGCACACCGGGCATATCAGTAAAGACCTCCATTACCCGGCCGCTGTCCGGCTCATAAGCCTCAGCAATCTTCCGGTAGCCGCTGCCGTCAGTGCAGAAGTTGTGGTCAAAACCCTTGCAGAGCTGAATCAGATGATCCTGGGCGAACATATCCTTGCCCAATGCCTTGGGGCCGCGGAAATCCAAAGGCCCGTCCGCCACATGAATCAGCTCGCCGGTGGGAATCAAGTCATCACGCACAGCTGTGATTCGCTGCGCGTTGATGGTCAGCTCTGTGCCCAGCACGTCCTTGGCCGGGTCACCGGACAGGTTGAAGAAGCTGTGGTTGGTAGGGTTAAAGGGAGTTTTTTTGTCGCTGACAGCCCGGTAGATAATGCGCAGCGTGTCTTGGTCCCCCAGGGTGTAGGTAATGGAAGCCTTCACAGTGCCGGGGAAACCCTCTTCGCCGTCAGGGCTTTCCAAAGTAAAGATGACAGTATCCTCGCCCTCTGGAACTTCCACTGCCCAAAGTGCCTGATGGAAACCGCCGGGCCCTCCGTGCAGGGAGTTCTCCCCGTCATTTTTGGCCAGAGTGTACTCCTGCCCGTCTACGGTAAAGGCCGCGCCGCCAATGCGGTTGCCGAAGCGTCCGATGGCCGCGCCCTGAAAGTTTTTGCCAAAATACTCCTCCAAGGTCCGATGGCCCAGCACCACGTCACCGGGATTGCCGTCCCGGTCGGGCGCCATCAGACGAAGCACCCGGCAGCCATAGTTGGTCACGGTCAGGGAAATCCCGCCCTTTTCCAGGGTGATAGCCTGAACCTCTCTCCCGTCCGGGAGAGTCCCGAAAGGTTTGATGTCTGCCGCCATAGCTTAACCTTCCTTGCCCAGCATGGCCGCGCCGATGATGCCCGCGTCGTTGCCCAGCTGTGCCTTGCAGATTTTTGTTTTGGCGTCGGGATTGTGGCCATACTGCTCCTTATCCACAATCTCCCGCACGGGAACCAGCAGGTTCTCGCCCTCATTGCCCACGCCGCCGCCAACACAGAGGATGTTGGGCTGGAAGACATTAATCATGTTGATAAGGCCTACGCTGAGATACTTCACATACTCATCCACAATCTTCTTGCCCACCGGGTCGCCCTGACGCATAGCGTCAAAAGCGGTGCGGCCGTTGACCTTGTTGATGTCCCCCTCCGCGATAGTCCAAAGAGGAGAATCCTTGGGGGCCTCGTCCATATGCTGCTTGGTGCGCTTAATCAGCCCTGTAGCAGAGGCATAGGCCTCCCAGCAGCCCAAACGGCCGCAGGTGCAGGGCCAGCCGTCCGCCACAATGACCGTGTGGCCCAGCTCAGCCCCGGCAAAGTTGCTGCCGGAGAAAATCTTGCCGTCAATGATGATGCCGCCGCCTACGCCAGTGCCCAGGGTGATAGCCATAGCCACCTTGGCATCTTTCAGAGCGCCAGCCATGTACTCGCCAAACGCGGCTGCGTTTGCGTCATTCTCCATGTAAACCGGCTTGCCGTCCAGGCGCTCGGAGAGCATCTTCTGCATGGGGGTGTCCTGGAAAGGCAGATTGTTGGCGTACTCAATGATACCGCTGGCCTTGTTCACTGTGCCGGGGGAGCCAAGCCCCACCCAGGGCACATCCGCCAGGGTGATGCCGGCCTTTTTCAGGGCTTCTCTTGCGGTCTCAGCCATAGCGTCCGCAATCTGCTCCGCATTGTCAGTGGCAGTAGAGGAGTTGGCTTTCGCCACAATTTTGCAGTCCTC
>Ga0137309_102205_pt1 | contig 11996 bp, 9 predicted proteins | sample NAcewiD2O_June_FD_97179 | JGI IMG/M metagenome (GOLD analysis project Ga0137309, IMG submission 97179) | Mouse cecal microbial communities from Vienna, Austria - N-Acetylneuraminic amended D2O_June | ecosystem: Host-associated > Mammals > Digestive system > Large intestine > Cecum | place...
GGGAAGAAGACTGGGAGTGGTGATCATGCTTAGTGCCAGACAATATGAGATCATGGAGCTTTTGCAAAGATCCGAGGGATATACTCCGGTGTGGAAGATTGCAGAAGCATTGCAGGTTTCTCAAAAGACGGTAAGAAATGAGATCAATACGATCAAAAAGCTGCTCAGGGATAAGAAATGGGGGGAGATCGATTCCAGGTCCCGTGTGGGTGTGCGCCTTTTGATTTCCTCTGAATGCTGGGAGAAAGTCAGTGTTTATGCCGAGAAGAAGGAAAACACCATCAGGGACAGCAAGGAACTGCTTTATGGTCTGCTGGAGGAAATATTGAAAAAACAAGGCAACCGTTCAGAGGCATCTGGACTGTTTACCAGACAAGTGGTCAGTTATAGCGAGATGGAGAAGAAGCTGTGTCTGACCAGACCAGTAATGGAACGGCTGCTGCCCCAGGCTGTCCGGTGGATGGAAGAAAGTGAGATCCTGTTGGAAAAGAAGCGGGGAGAGGGGCTTGTCCGGAATATACCCTGCTTAAAGCAGGAGTATGTCTGGAGCGCTGCCCTGGTCAGGCTGGAGGCAGAGATGGAGCGGGCGGGCAGACTGCCAGGGCAGACGCCGGGAGGAGGAATGACGCCGCGGCGCACCTTCTATGAATCCTTTCTGGGAGGCTTTGACATAGGGGGAGTAGAGGATGCCATCAAGAAAACGGAAAAACAGTTTGGATTCCGCTTCACCTATGAAGGATTCTGGCAGGTGCTTCTGATGACGGCCATATCCGTACAGCGGGTCCGCAGACATGAAGTAATGGATTTTTTTGCCATCCATACCAGAAAGACGGACAGCGAGTTTGACGAAATGGCAGCCAGCTGTTTGACCGGCAGGCTGGAAAGAAATTATGGGATCAGTCTGCCGGTGATCGAGCGGGATTATATTGCTTATGTCCTGGAGGTGGCAGATATCCAGGGCTTTACCGATATGGAGGCAAAGCTGTTCTGCCAGTCACGTTCCATGGAGCTCTGCCGCTTTACTGTTAAAATCGCATCCTTAATGGAAGATATTACGGGGAGGGAACTGAAGAAAGACGATTATTTTGTGGAAAGTCTGTTTTTGCAGCTTCGCTCCATGATTGGGAGGCGGAAATATGAATTAAAGCTGAGAAATCCCCTGGTCAGGCAGGCCAGACAGAAATATCAGGATATTTTCGTGGCAGTGCATGGAGTCGTGGTTTTTGTGGAGAAGGAACTGGGGATCGTAATGAATGAAGAAGAGACCTGCTCTCTGGTACTGCTTTTGGGCGGCGCCCTTCTCAGGGGCAATGCCATCGTGGATGTCTGTATCATCTGCAATTACTATGGAATCGGTTCGGCCCACATTTTAAAGGAAAAACTGGAACGGGAGATTAAAGATCTGAATATTGTGGCAGAATTCTCTGTCCGTGATCTGATGCAGGTAAGAAAATGCAGTTGTGACCTGATCATATCGGCGGTCCCCATTGAGAATCCGTTTCATGGAAGAACAGTGGTTCTGGTTGAAGAACTGTTGCTGGATTATGACATAGATGCCATCGAAGCCGCACTGAAAAAGATACGGAAGAGAAAAATGCACGGAAAGGCCCTGGCCGGGTTATTTGAGACAAAGAGGGCGCTGTTTTCAGAAGAACTGGTCTGGTTTCATATGAAGGGAGATGATAAATACTCTGTGATCACGGCTATGTGTGAACAACTGGCCGACAAAGGCTTTGTCACAGAGGACTTTCAAAAATCCGCCATTTCCAGGGAGAAAAAACTTCCTACGGGAATCGGTCAGAAAATGGCAATTCCCCATGGAGATGCAGTATACGTGATCCGTTCGGTGGTGGCGGTCGCCTTTTTGGAAAAAGAGATTCCCTGGAGCAATGACGAGAATGTGGACAAGGTGCTGCTGCTGGCATTTAATCCCGACGAGTCCCTGGGAATGAAGGATGAGATTTTACGGTTTTATAAGAATTTTGTCATAATGCTGGATGAGCTGGAAACCTATGAACAGTTCCGGACTATGACAAGCGAGAAGGCGCTGGTGGATATGATGAATGGGCTGATTGCATAAGAGAGGAGAGGGCAGTATGGCAGAATTATCGATTGCAGATATCATTGACGCTTCCTGCGTCAATCTACATATGAAGGCATCAACGAAAGATGAAGTGATCCGTGAAATGGCGGGCATGTTTTATAAAGCCGGGAATATTTCGTCCCAGGAAGAGTTTATCCGGGATGTATATCTGCGGGAATCGGAAGGCGCGACCGGTCTGGGGGACAGGGTGGCGATTCCCCATGGCAAGTCAAATGCCGTAGTGAAAACTTCCGTGGCAGTAGGACGATGTGACTGCGATATTGAATGGGAAACCATTGGGGAGGGGCCGTCCCGGCTGTTTATCATGTTTGCGGTGAACAGCCGGGACAAATCAAAGCTGGTGTCCCTTCTGGCCGAGGTGGCAGTGGCCTTGTGCGACGAAGAGACTGTAAAAGCGCTGTTTCAATGTGAACATGCATCCGAAGTGATTGCATTATTAAACAAAGAGGGGAGGTAACCATATGAATATAGTGGGAATTGCGGCATGTACGGCAGGAATCGCCCACACCTACATGGCACGGGAAAAGCTGATGAGAGCGGCTGAAAAGCTGGGACATACAGCCAGAATCGAGACCCAGGGAACTATTGGAATCGAAAACGAGCTGACAGCCCAGGAGATTGCCGAAGCGGATGTGGTGATTCTGGCCGTGGATGTGAAGGTGAGCGGGGAAGGGCGTTTTAAAGGCAAGACGGTGGTCCGCGTCGGCACGGCGGCGGCAATTAAGAATCCGCTGGAGCTGCTGGTGAAGATCGAAAAAGCCATAAATGCAAACCAATAAAACCTAGAGAAAGTGAGGTAACAAGATGAAAGGTGGAGCCGGTAATATCAAAAAGAATATTTTGACAGCAATCAGCTATATGATTCCCCTGGTGGTTGCGGCGGGGCTGTGCATGGCGCTGGGACAGGTTGTGGACAGCGATGTGCGGAATTCTTCCGCGGGCCTTGGCTATTACCTGTACAAGGCAGGCGGGTACGGCATGAACCTGGTGGTGCCGGTAATCACGGCAGGGGTGGCCTATGCGGTATCGGACAAGCCGGGGATTGCTCCTGGTCTGATCGTGGGATTTGTCTGTACAGAGATCAAGGCCGGATTTATCGGAGGAATTGTGGGTGGTTTCCTGGTGGGGTACCTGGTGCTGGCTGTCAGGAAATATGTGAAGCTGCCCAAATCCATGCAGGGCCTGATGCCGGTTATGGTGATTCCCGTTATCGTTACAGCCCTGTCCTGTGTTCTGATGTATACCATTGTCGGGATTCCCTTTGTATGGCTGCAGGAAGCGCTGACCGGCTGGATTACTAATCTGCAGACTGGTTCCAAGATCGTATTTGGCGCGGTTCTGGGCGTGATGGCATGCTTTGACTTTGGCGGTCCGGTGAATAAGACGATGTCCACCTTTGTGAATGGTCTGATGATTGACGGAGTCATAGGGCCGGAGTCCATTAAGTTTGCAGGCTCTATGATTCCGCCCTTCGGCATAGCCATCGCCTGTCTGATTGCCAGAAACAAATTCACCAGGGCTGAGAAAGAAGCGCTGAAAGCAGCGGTGCCTATGGGCTTTTGTATGATTACAGAAGGGGTTATCCCCATTGCGGCCCGGGACCTGGTGAGGGTGGTATTCTCCTGCTGCTGCGGGTCGGCCGTGGCGGGAGCCCTGTGCATGATATGGGGAACCGGTTCTCCGATTCCTCACGGCGGAATGCTGACGGTTCCGCTGTTTGACAAGCCGCTGATGTTCTGCATTGCCCTGGCAATCGGCAGCGTGATTACCGGGGTGATCCTGGCAGTGCTGAAAAAGCCGGTTACCGAAGAAGATGAAGCCTACGATGATATGGGGGCAGACGTTCTGGGCATGTCATCCGGAGATGGGTTGGATTTCGTAATTGAAAAACATTAACTGAGAGAAAGGTACAGGTGGTTATATGTTAATTAACATGGAAAAAATGCTGAAGACCGCGGATGAGCATCATTTTGCCGTGGGGGCATTTAACGCTACAGAGAGTTCTTTGTTCCGGGCGGTGGCCGAGGAAGCGGAGAAGCAGAATGCACCGGCGATCATTCAGGCGGCACCGGGGGAATTTGATTTTGCTACCCGGGAATTCTATGCTTATGTGAGAGAACGGCTGGCCAACAGCCCGGTGCCCTTTGTTCTGCATCTGGATCATGGAAAGAGCATGGATGAATGTGTGAGAGCGATCCAGGCAGGCTATACATCCGTCATGTTTGACGGTTCGGCGCTTCCCTTTGAAGAGAATATCCGCCAGACGGCCGAGGTGGTGAAAATAGCCCATATGGCAGGGGTTTCTGTGGAAGGGGAAATCGGTACCATCGGAACCATGAACAATTCCGATGAAGGCGGCGTGGAAAATGTAATCTACACCAACCCGGAGGAAGTGGTTGAATTTGTATCCCGCACAGGTGTGGACTGTCTGGCGGTGGCAATCGGGACTGCCCACGGCATTTATCCCAAAGGCTTTGTGCCAAAGCTCCAGTTGGAACTGCTGAAGGAAATCAGGGACGTATCGCCGGTGCCTCTGGTGCTTCACGGAGGCAGCAATAATCCGGACGGGGAGATCCGGGAGGCCTGCCGGATCGGAATCCGGAAAGTGAACATATCCAGCGATTTTAAGTATGCATTTTTCAAAGAGCTGGGTGAGGTTCTGGAAAAAACAGGCGGTTTCATCCCGGCGAAAGTTCTGGCTCCGGCGATTGACGCGGCAAAAGTCGTGATCGCAGAAAAAATGGAGCTGTTCGGTTCTGTGGGAAAGGCGGCGCTGTACTAGAGGGTGTCTGAAAATTCATTCCCGGCATCTCCACAAGGGACGCCTTCGGTGTGCACGCTCCACTTCGCGGTATATTTGGCCCAAATTCACTTAACGTAGCCCACTACGCCGCGTTCATTTGGGCCAAATCCCCACAAGGGGCGCCTTCGGTGTCCCACAAAGTGTGACGCACAGCTACCAGAAAGCAATTTTCAGACACGCTCTAGCAGGCGGGCAGGTAACATATTGCAGTAACAGTCCAGACGGGCAGGAAGGTGAAAAAAGATTATGGACAATTTTGAATTTTCCAATACGACCGAATTGATATTCGGCCGGGATACAGAAAAAGAGGTAGGAAGAAAGATCAGGCAGTACAGTGACTGCAGGAAAATTCTCCTGGTATACGGTTCTGAAAGGATCCGGAAGGACGGTTTGTATGACCGGATTGCGGAGCCGGTCAGAGCCCAGGGAATCGAGATTTTCGATCTGGGCGGGGTGAAACCGAATCCCCGGCTGGGTCTGGTGTATCAGGGCATTGAGCTGTGCCGGAAGGAGGAGATACCGTTTATTCTGGCCGTGGGCGGAGCCAGCGTCATTGACACGGCCAAGGCAATCGGCGTAGGCGTGCCTTATGATGGTGATGTATGGGACTTTTTTATGGGAAAGGCCAGCCCTGAAAAGACCCTTCCCACAGCAACGGTCTGCACGATCCCTGCGGCGGGAAGTGAATCCAGTCTCAGCGCGGTGATTACAAACGAAGAGGGATGGCTGAAGAAGAGTATCAATCTGAATCTGATACGCCCGTTATTCTCTGTTATGAATCCGGAACTTACCTTTTCTCTGCCTCCATACCAGATCGGATGCGGGGTGGTGGATATGCTGACACATGTCATGGAACGTTATTTTACCAATACCAGAGACGTAGATGTGACGGACCGGCTTTGTGAAGCAGTTATGAAATCCATCATTATCAACGGGGAAAAGACCTACCGGTACCCGGATGATTATAATGCGCGGGCGGAAATCTTCTGGGCGGGAGCCGTGGCACACAATGGATCACTGAACGTAGGGCGGGAGCAGGACTGGGCCTCCCACCGGATCGGAATCGAACTCAGCGGCAAATATGATCTGGCTCATGGAGCAAGCCTGTCCATCGTATTTCCGGCGTGGATGCGTTACGTGTATAAGCATGATATTGACCGGTTTGTACAGTTCGCTGTCAGGGTATGGGATGTGGACATTGCCTTTGGAAAAAAGGACGAGATTGTAATGGAAGCCATCCGCAGGATGTGCGGGTTCTTCAAAAAACTGGGAATGCCGGTGACCCTTGCGGAAGCAGGAATCCCAGAAGACGCATTTGAAGAGATGGCAGACAAAGCCACCTTTGGAGATACGATTCCGGTAGGGCATTTTGTACCCATCGGAAAGGAAGCCATGATCAGGATTTACCAGATGTGCTCTGTGAACAGTAACATATGAGTTACGGTTTATGGAGGTGATGTTCCGGAGATGGTATCTGCCGGCCTCAAAAAACAACCTGGTATGAATTGTGACGTATGTGATGTTACAGTTCACGGGGCGGGGAAAACTGGACGAAAACAGACATCAAGCTCGCTTGTAAGACTGTTTTCGTCCAGTTTTCCACATCGGGCGGACGCCCGATGCTTCTTGTCCGGCGGAGCCGGACAAGAAGATGCCCCCCGTGAATAGTAACTATGTGATAAGAGAAAAGGGCATACCTGCCGGAAAAGCTTGTAAACCCACTTAAAGAATGATAGAATCTACTACATGAAAAAGGTAATTATTATAGGCTGCCCGGGAAGCGGAAAGAGTACCTTTGCCCGGGCTCTCCAGCATGTGACAGGTCTGCCTCTTGTTCATCTGGATCTGCTGCATCACAAGCCGGACAGGACCACTTATACATAGGAGGATGGGGGCATGATACTAAGCGTCAGCAGAAGGACAGATATTCCCAACTACTATTCCCAATGGTTTTTCAACCGTATAAAGGAAGGCTTTCTCTACGTGAGGAATCCTTTTAACCCCCGCCAGGTCAGCCGGATCGACTTGTCACCCCGGGTGGTGGACTGTATCGTGTTCTGGACCAAGAATCCGGCGGCGATGCTTGGGCGCCTGGAGGAGCTGGCGGAATATTCCTATTATTTCCAGTTCACCCTGACCGGATATGGACGGGATGTGGAACCGGGACTGCCGGACAAGCGGAGGGTACTGATCCCCACATTCCGAAAGCTGGCGGAGCAGATTGGCAGGGAGCGGGTTATCTGGCGTTACGATCCCATTATGATCAATGGAACCTATACGGTGGACTACCATCTGAAAGCCTTCGGGGAAATCGCGGACAGTCTGAAGGAACATACGGAACGGGTGGTGATCAGCTTTCTGGATTTCTATGCCAAGACCCAGCGCAATATGAAAGGGCTGGATCCAGAGGAGCTGAATGGGGAACAGATGCGTTCCATAGCCGGAGCTATGGCAGAGATTGCCGGAAGGAACCATCTGCGGATTGAGACCTGCGCTGAGATGACAGGAATGGAGGATCTGGGAATTGCCCATGGAAGCTGTATTGACAAGACTCTGGTGGAGCGGATTGCGGGATATGAGCTGAAAGCAGGAAAGGACAAAAACCAGCGGCCCCAATGCGGCTGTATAGAAAGCGTGGAAGTAGGGACTTATGATACCTGCATGAATGGGTGTAAGTACTGTTATGCCAATTTTAATAGGGAAAAGGTGCGGGAGCTGGCCGGTCTGTATGATGTGCACGGACCGCTGCTGTGTGGGATATTGCAGCCGGAGGATAAGGTGACGGAGCGGAAGGTGCGGTCGCTGAAGGCAGAAATATGTTAAAAGCAGGAACAAAAATACAGAATCTGCTATGTTCAGCCAGCTGTATTTTTGTTCCTGAAGCATGTTTGAAAATTCATTTCCGGCATCTCATCAGTACATCAGCCGTGGCAGGAACAGCACCGCATCCGGGAAGAAGGCCAGGAGTCCTATGGCCAGCAGGATCGCGGCCAGGAAAGGGATCATGGATCTGGTGTATTCTTCCAGGGAGCAGTCCAGGATGGTATTGACCGTGTACATACTCATGCCTACTGGCGGTGTGTTGACGCCCATGGTTACGATGACACACATAAGGAGACCAAGGTGTACCGGATCGATCCCCACAGACTGGCACATGGGAAGGAGAATCGGGGTCAGCAGCAGGATCACCACAGAGCCCTCCATGAACATTCCGACAAATACCAGGAGAATAATGATCAGGATCAGCACCAGGGACGGGCTGGTGGTAATGCCGGTGATAAAGGTGGTCATTTTCTGGGGAATCTTGTCAATGGGGATACCGTAGCCGAACAGGGCGGTCAGGGAAACGATCATCATGATGGATCCGATATCCGCAATGCTGTCCCGCAGGGCCCGGATAAAGGATTCCACAGTCAGCTCCTTGTAGATGAACGCGCCCACAAATACCGAGTAGAAGCAGGCAAATGCCCCCACCTCGGAAGGGGAGAAGAAGCCCATGCGGATCCCCACCAGCAGGATCACCGGGAACATGACGGCCCAGATGGTTTCCTTTAAGTTGATGAGGATTTCCCGAAGGGTAGCCCGTGTCTGGCGCACAGGCTTATAGCCCCGCATTCTTGCGATAACAGCTACAGATACCATGAGAACGATCATCATATACAGCCCCACAAAGATACCTGCCGAGAACAGCTTTCCGATGGAGACACTGCCGGTGGTGCCATAGATGATCAGGCCCACCCCCGGGGGGATCGTGGCGGTGATCAGGGAGGTGAAGGTCAGCACATTGGCGGAGAATCCTTTGGAATAGCCGCTTTTGATCATGTCAGGCCCCAGGAGCCGGGCTTCCATGGCAGCGTCCGCCGTGGCGGAACCCGACACGCCGCCCATAAGTGTGCTTAGGACTACGCTGGTCTGGGCCAGACCGCCCCGCATATGGCCGGTCAGGAGGGTAGCCAGACTCACCAGCCGCCTGGTGACACCGCCATTGTTCATCAGGTTGCCTGCCAGGATGAACAGCGGGATGGCCAGCATGGAAATGCTCTGGACCTGGGTCAGTGGGAGCTGGGCAACGTGGGTCAGGGGGAAATGGGGATTCAGCAGAAAGAATACCATCCCCGATGCGCCGATGGCAAAGGCCACCGGCACGCCTGCAACCAGGAAAATAAGGAAGGTTATAAACACGTAGATCATAGCGTTGTTCTCCTTACATTTTTGAAATGACCCCGGGGTCGGCAGACACCATCAGGTCATGGAGGCGTTTCACCGCCGTCAGGAACATCAGGGAAAAGCCCGTGGGAATCGAAGCGGCGACCCACACATAGCTGAGGAAGGGAAGCCCCTCCAGGGTCCGTTTTCCTACATTGGCACACAGCCGTATTCCCTGTCTTACCATCACAGCCATCATGGCCAGCAGGATGATATAGACAGCCACAGCAACTACCTTCTGCAGCTTTGCCGGCAGTCGGGCGATGAGGATATCCACATTGACCATCCGGCCGGCCCGGAAAGCTACATCGCCGCCCAGAAAGGTGGTCCAGGCCAGCATCAGCAATGCCACGTCATTGCACCAGTTAAGAGGATGTCCCACCAGACGGATCACAGCACCCAGCATCAGCACGGATGTGAATCCCACTACGCAGGTCATGGTGATGGCAAGCTCTGTCTTATTCAATATCCCAAAGAATTTTTTCATTCTTAATAGTACCTTTCAATACGGAGGTTAGTTCATTTCCCAAGGGCTTCCATGATTTCCCTGTAAGTATCCGTCAGACCCAGCTGCTCATAGGAGGCTTTTGCTGCTTCCCGGAAAGCATCTATATCAATCTCGGAATTGTCAATAACCGTCATACCCTCATCAATACATTTCTGCTTGGCATTTTCTGTAAATTCACCCAGCATCTTGTCAGAGCAGTCGTTGCAGGCCTGGTCGCAGGTTTCTATCAGGGCTGTCTGGTATTCTGCGGGCAGGCTGTTGAACCATCCGGCATCTACTACTACCGGGTTCAGAAGCAGGATATTGTGGGTTTCGGAAATGACATTCACATTCTTGATCTCATAGTAGCTTTCGGAAACAACACAGGGGTATACATCCTCATAACCGTCAATGACCTTGTTGACCAGGTTGTTGTAGATATCTCCGCGTCCCATGCCCTGGACGCTGCATCCCAGGGAACTGACAGCGGCGCGCCAGATCTCGGTGTTTGGGCAGCGGAGGGTAAGTCCTTTTAAATCCTCTGGTTTGGTGACAGGTTTGCCAGCTACCACATTCCGGTAGCCCTGGACCAGATTCAGGGAAACTACTTTGATATCATTCTCACTTTCCAGCTTGCTGATCCATTCTTTTACCATGTCCAGGTCCTTGACTGCCTGGATATCATCCATGGTCTCCACAAAATAGGGAAGATTGAACATGGCCAGCTCCGGCACGTAGGTACCCAGCCTTGCAAAGTCTGTGTTGTAGCCCCAGTTGGTATCAGAATCCTTAAAGGAATTGATGATATCTTCCTCGGATCCCAGGGTATTGCTGGCGTACAGATCGATGGTCAGCCCGCCGTTTGTCTTCTCCGCCACAGCATCGGCCCACTGCTGGAAACATTCCTGATATGGATGAGTCTCAGTCTGGGCGTGACCGAACATCAGGGTGTAGCTTTCTGCCGGCGCGGCTCCCTTCTCGTCCTTATTCTCCGCGGCGGCAGGCTGGGGAGCTGCTGCCTCCTGCTTCGCCGGTGCGGCTGTAGTGCTTCCCGTGCTTCCGGAACCAGAGGAACATGCTGCGGAGGTGGCTACAATGGCCATGCCTATGGTTACTGCTGCGATGGGTTTCATCATTTTCATCATCTTCTTCATCTGGATATACCTCCCATTTGGATATTTTGTTGATTTTTGGTGCTGACTTTATGGCGTCATTGTAATAAATGCCTATGTTTTTGGCAATGGCAATTGTTCACAAAAAAAGAATTCGATTTTTGGATACATTTTTTGTATACAAAAATCGAATTCTGTTTTAGACTATAATCAAACTGTGCAACAGTTCAGACGGGTCATTTTCCTGCTAATTTGGAATGTGTCTGATAAATCTCCGCAGGGGGCGCCTGGGATGCCCTACAAAGTGGAATACATAGCTGCCGGAAAGCAATTATCAGACATGCATCAGACATGCTCTGAGGCAGGCAAGAAGCATCGGACATCCGTTTGATGGAAAACAGGATGAAAACAGTCACATAGGCATGTCTGATGTCTGATTCAGTCTGTTTTCCCCGTCCTGTGAACCGTTATGAAAAATTTTCAGCGAAAGGAATGGGCAAGGTATGGAACATTCGTTATTTCCCTTTAAGACAGGATTTCAATGTGTCCTGGAGTCGAGAGAGCAGCTTCCGGAATTGAAACAGCTGCTTGACCTTCTTCATCAGGAAGGCTTCTGTGGGGTGGAGTTGAATCTGCCGGATCTGGAATTTATGAAACCGGAGGAGCTGAAAGAATTATTAGAAGAGCATCAGATGCAGATGAATATGCTGGCCACAGGAGTCTATGCGAAAACCCATGGCCTCTCCCTCAGTGCAGGTGATCCAAAGGAGCGGAAGCGGGCAGTTCATGGCTGCAGGAAAAATATAGACTATGCGGCATCTATGGGCTGCGGAATCATTATCGGATTTCTGAAAGGCGGGCCGGACAGCGACCGGGAGTATGCGGAGCAGCTTTTTCTGGAGTCCATGCTGGAGCTGAAGCCTTATATTGAGAAGAAGCAGGTGCAGGTTCTCATCGAGGCGACCAACCACAAGGAGGCATCCATCATCCGGACCCTGGAGGAGGGAGCACAGATTATTGACCGTCTGGACAGTCCCCTGATCCGGCTTCTGGCAGATACCTATCATATGAATATTGAGGAGCCGTCGCTGCTGGATTCTCTTTCGGATTATATGGATTATTACCCCCATCTGCATATTTCAGATGACAACCGGGCTTACCCTGGGCTGGGGAGCCTTGATTTTGCGCCGATCTACTGGAAGCTGATGGAGCGGGGCTATAAGGGAACCCTGGCCGTGGAAGGGAATATTCAGAAGGGGCTTCTGGATGACACCCAGGCCTGTG
>Ga0137309_102207_pt1 | contig 11993 bp, 12 predicted proteins | sample NAcewiD2O_June_FD_97179 | JGI IMG/M metagenome (GOLD analysis project Ga0137309, IMG submission 97179) | Mouse cecal microbial communities from Vienna, Austria - N-Acetylneuraminic amended D2O_June | ecosystem: Host-associated > Mammals > Digestive system > Large intestine > Cecum | place...
GAAGCGCCTCGGACGTATCCGAGTCATTTCTATCCGCTCTCACTCTTTCAATCTGATGATCTGCTCGTACAGCAGGACATATTTTTCCCATATGACCCGGTTGGTGTGGTAGTGTCCAAAAAACTGATATTTGAACTGGCACCGCTGGGCTACTTCCTCCAGAAAATCTGTCAGGGCATCGGCTTTGTAAAATCCGCCGCTCAGTTCGTCCTGCACCGAAGTGGGACAGCAGTGGCTGATGATGTAGTCCACCGCCCAACCCACACTGTCCAGGTTGGCCCTGGCGGTCTGGTACTCCTCCGCGCTGGGCAGCTCCTCCTTCCACCAGGAGCGATGGTTTACCCGGTACATCGCGCCCCTGGCGTCCAGCCTCCGGCATTTCTTTTTGAACAGAGGATCGTCCGGCTCCAGGATGCCGTCCTGGATATCGTGGCTGCTGGCCCCGCCCATGGTGAAGAAGGTCCTGCCCTGGATGTCGTAGATCTGCCCCCGCATCAGGTGGATCACCGAGGGGCGGACACGCTGCACTCTGCCGCCGTGCCAGTCCTCGATCGGGAACTCAGCCAGCATATCGAAGTTCTCATGGTTGCCAGAGACGAACAAGGTGGTGAAGGGCTTCGCCTCCAGCCAGTCCAGCCAGTGGCGCTCCTCCGCGCTGCCGTCCCAGATGCCTCCGAAGTCGCCGACAATCATGACGCAGTCATCCTTGGTCAGCTCCGCCTGCTCATAGAAAATTTTCTTCTTGAAGCGGATAAAATCTCCGTGGGTATCGCCTGTTATGAAAATTGCCATGCCATATTCCTCCATGCGCTATTTTAGCACAGTTTTCCATCGATCACAACGTCTGCATCCCTGATTTTGACCTGGATAGTTTCGGCGTCCACCACGGTGATCCGCTCCACGAACCTGCGGGTGAGGGTGTCATCGTACTCTGTGAAGCACATGGGCTGCTGGTCCAGCCATTCCTCCATCTCCCGCTGCCTGGAGGCTTGGGCGGCCCGCTGTTCCTCGTCCTGCTGGCAGGCCGTGATCTGATCCAGGACGCTCTGCTTCTCCGCCGTCACCGTTTCGAGCTGGGCGTTCAGTTCCGAGCTGCTCATATTCTCCAGAATCTGATCCAGCACAACCGCCTGCTCTGCCGATAGAGCATCCAGCCTCTGCCGCAGTTCCAGAAGGCTCACACCGCCATCTTTGCCGCCGCTCCGGGCCAGCTCCGCCAGCTCCAGGACATCGGCCCTGACCTCCGCCCGGATGGCGCCGTACTCGTTCAGCGCGGCCACGATGGCTCTGTGCAATCTGTCCTCGTCCAGCGTGGGGGAGCTGTGGCAGTATTTCGTCCCGAACTCCAGCCGGGAGACGCACCGCCAGACGATCCGCTTCTTCCCGTTTCTGGCCCAGGTGCATCGCTTATAAGGCGTTCCGCACTCCCCGCACACCAGCAGTTCACTGAGGGCGTATTTGGCGGAGTATTTGCCCTGCTCAGTCTTGGCGCTTTTCTGCATCACCTTCCGCTTACTGGCCCTGCGGGCCATCTCCTCCTTCACCCGGTAGTAGATATCCCTGGGGATGATGGCGGGGTGATGGTCCCTGCTGTAGTACATGGGCAGTTCGCCGTTGTTCTTCACCGTCTTTTTGTTCCCGATAGGGCCGGTGGTGTAGGTCTTTTGCCGCAGGCCGTCACCGATGTACTTCTCGCTGGTCAGGATGTTCTGGATCACCTGCCGCGACCAGCCCTGGATGCCTGCCGCCGTGGGGATGTTTTTCTCGACCAATTCCCTCTGAATATCGCCCAGGCTGCGGCCCTCCAGGTAGCGGGTGTAGATCAGCCGCACCGTCTCGGCCTCTTCCGGGTCGATCTCCGGCCTGCCGTCCGGCCCCCGGCGGTAGCCCAGCGTCCTGCTGTACTGGAAGGGGATATTGCCCTCTTTCATGCTCTGACGTATCCCAGGGATGATATTCAAACTCATGGACTCGCTCTCCGCCTGGGAAAAGCTGCTGAACAGGGTGATCAGGAACTCGCTGGACTCAGTCAGCGTATTGATGTTTTCCTTTTCAAAGATCACGGCGATGCCCCTGGCCTTGAGGGTGCGGATCACCTTGAGGCAGTCCACCGTGTTCCGGGCGAACCGGGAGGCGGACTTGGTGAGGATCATGTCGATGCGGCCCCGCTTACAGGCGGCGATCATCCGGTTGAACTCCGTCCGCTTTTTCATGCTGGTACCGCTCAGGCCCTCGTCCGCGAAGATCCCGGCCATCTCCCAATCGGGGTTTTCCTCGATCTTCTGCGTGTAGTAGTTCTGCTGGGCGGCGTAGCTGTTGAGCTGCTCCTCGCTGTCGGTGGACACCCGGCAGTAGGCGGCGACACGCTGTCTGCCGCTGTGCCTGGGGCCGCTGGCGGGGGCGGGCTTGGTGGCGGGGATGACGCGCACCCTGCGTTCCAATACTGCCTGTTCCATGGTGACCTCCTTGCCTATTTGAAGTGGACTGTTATGGTTCCATCTGCGATGGTGATATGAGAAACCGCCTGACCGAAGCGTTTAAGACCCGCTTCGGCTGGGCGGCTGAAAGGTTCAGATTCAGTTGGGGCCGGACAGCAGTCGTACCGTGCGGAGGCCCCCCGCAAGATCAGGGACACAATGTCCTCCGGCTTGTCGGGATGCTCCAGCCCCCGGTCGATGGCGTTGGTCAGGCGGATCACCTCACCAGACGGGGCGTAGGGCTGTTCAGCGGGACAGTCATGCTCCGCCATCTGGCGGGACACCTCGTTCATCAGCTCCGTGTCGGAAATCGTGACCAGGGCGCCGCACTGCTCACAGCGCAGATACAGCGTGTCCCGACGCTGCCCCTTTCCGCCCATTCCAAGCAGCCTTTTTTGGCAGTTCCCGCAACGCAGACATTTTTTGATTCGCAGGACAGGCCGGTCCTCCATTCTGGTGTAGTTGGAAGTCTTTCCCCGGATGATACCCTGGATGGTGTCGAACACATCCTGATCCATGACAACCGGGTACCCGTCCACTCCGGTGTAGCGCGGATTCTCCAGCAGGCGCTTCACCTTGTGCTTGTTCCAGAGCGGCGCTTCCATGCTGAACGGGATACCGTCACCGTTGAGCGTTTCCGCGATACTCTGATAGGAACCGCCGGCGATATACAGCGTTGCGATCCGCTGAACAGTTTCCGCCTCCTGGGAGACGATGGCCAGCTCACCGTTTTCGATGTGATAGCCGTACAAATTCTTTCGGTTGGTCATCTGCCCACCTCCCGGAACTGCTCCGTCAGTTCAATGCCGCCGTAGAGGCGGAATCGGATGCGGGTCTGAGACTCCGCTGTGATCTTCTTCACCAGATCGGCGAACAGGGCTTCATCGAAGCTGTCCAGCCGTTCCGGGCCGCTGTGGATGATATCCGCCGTCTGGCGCAGGGTGTCCACGACCTCCTCGATGTCCTCGTTCTTCAGCAGACGGCGGCGTTCCCGCCGAAGCTCTGTCAGCTTGGCCTCGATGTCCAGCAGCTTGGCGGAGCAGGCAGCCTCGTCCAGCAGGCCCTTGCTTCGGAGCGTGCTGACCTTGTAGCTCTGCTCAGAGACGGTGGCGATGGCCCGGTTCACCTCCAGCATGGCAGGGTTGTCCCGCTGGAGGGCATTATTCAGATCATGAAGCTGTGCGAGGGCGGGTTTTAAGATAATGCCCTCATGGAACTTGAGTTTGTTGTACATCCGCACGAAGGCGGTGTAAATTTCCGTTTCCGGTATCCGGCCCATCGGACAATGTGAGGCATTCTTATCATGTTTTCGGCAGACCCAGACCACAAGGCCGCTTCGCCCCTCCCTGCGGGCGAACGGAGTTCCGCACTTTCCGCAAAGTATTTTCAGGGTCATTGGATAGGCGTGAGCAATTGCTTTCTGTCGGCAGGATTTTCGTTTGAATAATTCCTGTACCCTATCAAATACCTCTTTTGAAATAATTGCAGGGTGCGTGTTCTCTGTATAAAATTGATCCCGCTCGCCTTTGTTGCGCTTTTTGACAAATGGAAAGGCAGAGGCGAAAGTCTTTTGAGCAAGCGCATCGCCAATATATTTTTCATTCGTCAGCACATAGAGGATGGTCGTATGCTGCCAGCGGGATCTTCCATCTGATGTGAGGAAGCCTGTCTGTGACATCTGTTCTGCGATCCAGTCCAAGCTATGTCCGTTGAGGTAGGACTCAAACATCCAGCGGACCTTTTCCGCTTCTTCCGGAATGATCTCTAAGTTTTTTCCATCGACCAATTGATAACCGAAAGGCGCTTTGCAGGTGATGAACTCGCCCCGCTCCATCCGGCGCTTATAGCTGATCCGCTGGTTCTGCGAGGTAGAGATGGACTCCTGCTGGGCCAGGGCGCCGGAGACGCTCACCATCAGTTCGGTGGTGAGCGTCTCCGTATTGATGTTCTCTTTTTCAAAATAGACGGTCACGCCCAGGCTCATCAGCTCCCGTAGGGCGGCGAGGCAGTCTTTCGTGTTTCGGGCGAAGCGGGAAACGGACTTGACCAGCACCTTGTCGATCCTGCCCTTCCGGCAGTCGGCCATCATGCGGTTGAAGTCCTCCCGCTGCTCCATCCGGGTGCCTGTCAGGCCCTCGTCAGCGTAGATATCCACCAGCTCCCAGCCCTGGTGATGGCTGATCTCCTCGGTGTACTTGCGGATCTGGCTGGCGTAGGAATGAAGCTGATCGGAGGAATCGGAGCTGACCCGGCAGTATGCCGCCACCCGAAGGGTATCGGGCTTTTTCTCGCTGGGCGGGATGACAGTGACATTTTTGCTCATGCCTGCGGCCTCCTTCCTTCTGTGTACCGACAACACTACCACACCTCGACGGGAATAGCTATCACTATTCCCACACAGTTGCGGGGCGGTAGCGCTCCAGGGCCAGCCGCTTGGCGGCCCACAGTTCCTCAGCGGATAGAAGGCCGGCCTCCGCTGCCTGCTCCAGCAGACGGGTCACCAGGATATACCGCATCTCGTTCTTCACATCGATCATGCGGATGCCTCCTGAAAATAATCCGGCCCCTTCACTTGCCGAATAAACCGTGCCACGTCCTCCAGGCTGCCGGTGATGGGCATCTCCGGCAGAGCGGCCAGCACATCCTTGCTGTAGCGCTTGCCCTTGGCGGCCCGCTCATCCAGGATGGCCACCACGCAGGTATCTGTCTCGGTGCGGATGGCTCTGCCAAAGCCCTGCTTCAGCTTGATCTGCATCTCCGGCACCACCACTGCCCGAAGAAATAACCGGAGGGTGGGATGGTTCTCCCGCTCTTTCTCCTTCAAAGCGTCTGGCACGGCAAAGGGCAGGCGGGGGATGATCAGCAGGGACACGCAGTCGCCGGGGAAGTCAAAGCCCTCCCAGGCGGCCCCCGCCGCCAGCAGCACACTGCCTGGGCTGGCCTTGAACTGCTCCGTGGTATGGATTGCGCTGCGGCCCATGGTGAACAGAGGGTAACGCAGGCCGTGGTTTGGCAGTCGCTCCTTCACCGCCGACATGGCGGCATATGAGGTGAACAGCGCCAGGGCGTGGCCCTGGGCCGCGTCCAGCAGGGCGGCGATCTCCTTTGCCAGCTCGTCATAATAGGCTGCGGACTTTTGCCTGGGTGGAACCTGCGGTAAGTACAGCAGACAATTCTGCTGGTAGTCGAAGGGCGAAGGGGCCACGGACTCCGTGACACGGCTGTCGGTCAGCAGGCCCGTTTCTTCTTTGAAGCGCCGGAAGTCCTCGCCTACGGCCAGGGTAGCGGAGGTGAGGATGGCGGGCCGCTCCTGCCGCCAGAGCGTCTGGCGGAGCTGGGCGGTCAGATCGGAAATGGTGGCGCACAGCATGGTGCCGCCGTGGGCGTCCTCCTCGGTGTAGAAGACCATATCCGGGTGGCCCTGGTGAAACAGGGCCACGCTGGAGGAGACGTTCTTCAGCCGCCTGCGGGTGGCAGGCGTGAGCAGGCCGTGGAGCTGCCGGTCGATCACCGTCAGGCTCCGCTCCGGTGCGGCCAGCGATGTTTTGTAGTGGACGAAGGGCCTGTCCTCCGGCGGGCGGTCCAGCTTCCGCAGCAGGCCCTTGGCGCTGTTGTTCAGGACTTCTGCAGCCAGCAGGAAGCGTTCCCCTCGCAGACTGTGGGTGAGCGCACGGATGTCCTCCGCAGCCAGGGTCACCCCGAACATCTGGCGGGCTGTCTCCGGCAGCTTGTGGGCCTCGTCCACGATGAGGGCGCAGGTGTCCGGCAGGATGGGCTTTCGCCCGCTGCCCCGGTGGATGGCGTCCGCCAGCAGCAGGTTGTGGTTGCAGATCTGGAAAAGATACCGCCCGGAATCGCACTTCTCCAAAAAGAAACGATACCGGCAGGTCTCCTGCGAACAGTTGCAGATCTGGGGGACGCAGACACGTTCCCGGTCATAGTGGCTGAGATGGGCGATCTCGTCCATGTCCAGCTCATTCCGCAGCGCAAGCAGGGCATTCCCGGCCCTCCAGTTTTTCTTTCGGAGATCCAACTGGCCCAGCCGCCGTTCCAGACGGTCATCGCAGACATAGTGGGACTTTCCCTTGCGGATCACCGCCTGGAGGGGCTGTGTAATCATGCCGTCCTCCGCCAGCAGGCTGGATAGCAGGGGGAGATATTCGTCCCGCGCCGCAGTTTGGAGGGCAATGCTGGAGGTGGAGATCAAAATAGGCCGGACGGGGAACCCGCTGGCGGCGCGGAAGCGGTGGTACACCGTCCCCGCCGCCAGATAGGCGTAGGTCTTGCCAATCCCCGTCCCGGCGTCGCACAGGGCGATGCCACCCTCCAGCATGGCGTTGAGCATTTGGTGGCAAAGGGCCACCTGGGCGGGACGCTCCGCCATGTTCCGGGTGGGGAGAAGGTCTTTGAATATGTGGTCGATCTCGTTATGGGCGTTGTGCCTGTTATTGTCGTAATTCATCCGTAAAATTCCCCTTGTTGGTTCATTTTCTATAGGTACTCATCGTATTCTCAGCTCGACCCCCGATGAGGTATAGGGAACAGTAACGGATAAGGCTTGGCGGACCTTCACGGACACATTCCAGGGGTCTCTACTGCTTTCAACCCATTGGGATGACGGGCAGCCTTGCCTTGGCTGTCCCGCACAGGCTTTATCGCGGCCCGGAGAGAGCTTCCGCTCCCTCCGGGCCATGGCGCACACTGTGCGTCTGTCCGTGTGGTGATCCGTACTGCTGGTATGAAATTTTCAAGGTGCAGGGCGTTTGCCTTGGTTATATTGTAGGGGACTTATTAGCCAATTGTTAGAGACTTATGGGCACTTTTGTGACCGCCTGGTCACATTTAGAGAACTTTTTTAAATCGCTCCAGGCAGAGAACCAGCTGTTCCACATCTTCTTTCAACTGTTTATTGTCATTGAGATTCGATGCAGCGCCGCCATATCTGCCCAAGATGAGATAATCCAGCGACACATGGTACAGTTCAGAGAACTGAATGAACAGGTCAACCGAACAGCCCTTTTTGCCAGACTCAATGCGGCTATAAAAGCTGCGGTCAACGCCCAAGGCTTCTGCGATTTTCTCCTGTGTAAAGCCGCTTTTAAGCCGGAGCTGCCGAATGCGCAGCCCGCTTTGCTTTATGTCATAAATCATTTATGCAACCTCCGAAAATCTGAATGTTGAAAGGAATCTGATTCAGATTCAGATTTCCGGGGTGGGGCGCGAGAGAAATACCAAACGCCAGCTTGGGACGAAAGGCTGCAAAAACAAATTGGCGCTTCCGTTCTGCCGGACCTATCATTGGATAGGAAATGCAGAAAGGAAGCGTCAAATAATAGTGTGGTTGACTTTTGCTTATACCGCCATCGAATCGTTGTGACCGATTTTTGGAACCCTATCATTCACCTTACCTGCCTAAATGCAATCAGGCGGTATGGCTTGTTTTGCCGCCTCTTTCAAAGAAGCGGTTTGCCTGGGCGGCTTCTCATGCGGTGCATTATAAAGGTGAATAGTGCAATCACGGTCAAGGCAAGGTGCAGATAAAGTGAAATATTTCCTGCGTTTTCGACAAAAAATGCGGGAACAGCTTTAAGCCATTCCCGCATTTTCTAATTTGCTGTTTCGCTATGCTCCACATCAATCGTAAAGCGATATCCGACTCCGCGAACATTTTCAATATAGTTCTTCCCTTGCGGACTCAACTTCTGCCGGAGTGTTCTGATGTGAGATTTAATGGTGGCATCCAAATTGATCTCGCTGTCGTCCTTCCAAACATGATGGTACGGAGGGCGAGAGGAAGAAGCGGGAGCGGAGCCGGTTACAGCGTCAAAAACTGCTGCCCTCTGGTGGAGTGGACATTTGTCCACCCAATAGCAGGGTGGACAAATGTCCCCCTATATCAGAGAAAGAGAAAGATATAGAGTTAGAGATAGATAGAGAGATAGAGGGGGGAGAAATCGCCCCCGCCGTTTTGGGACGATATCAAAATGTTTTTCTGACCGGCCAGGAACAGGCAGAGTTGCAGACCGAGTTTCCCGGCCTCTGGCAACAGTATGTGGAGAAGCTGTCCGAGTACATGGCCTCCACTGGCAAACAGTACCGGAACCACACCGCCACCATTCGCCGCTGGATAGCTGACGATAGGCGCAAGGCCACTCCCCCTGCCCGTGACCGGGATTATAGCGTGAAGGACGGTGATACCGTATGACGGAGATCCGCGAGGACGAATACCTTGACCCCGCTGACGGCTTGATTCATTGCCGGAAGTGTGGAGGCCCCCGGCAGGCGGTCATTCCCGACCCGTTCAAGGGCGGCAGCTTCAAGCCCCGTTGTGTCTGCCCCTGCCAGCAGGAGGCGGAACGCCGCCGTAGGGAGGCCGAGGAACGCCGCCAGCGCATGGAGCGCATCAGGCGGCGTAAGGCCCAGGGACTTCAAGACCGCTACCTCTACGGCTACACGTTCGACAACGACAATGGCGAGAACCCGGTCATGGCCAAAGCACACGCCTATGTCGAGCACTGGCCCCAGGCGTTCAAGAGGAACATAGGTCTGCTGCTGTTCGGGGATGTGGGGACTGGCAAATCCTTCGCAGCCGGGTGCATTGCAAATGCTCTGCTTGACCGGGACGTACCTGTACTCATGACCACCTTCCCTACTATCCTGGACCGCCTGTGCGGGACGTTCGGAGAGGACAGGACGGACTTTCTGGACAGCCTGGGAGACTATGACCTCCTGATTATAGACGACCTGGGCGCAGAGCGCAACACCGAGTATGCCCTTGAGCAGATGTTTTCCATCATCGACAGCCGCTATCGCTGTAACAAGCCGCTGATCGTGACCACCAATCTGAAGCTGGACGAGTTGAAGCGCCCGCCCGATCTCGCCCACGCCCGCATCTATGACCGGATTTTAGAACGCTGCGCCCCCATTCTCTTTGCCGGGAAGAACTTCCGGGAGGACAACGCCGCCAGCACCAAGGCTGCGGCGCGGCACATCGTTTCCGCTGACCATTCAAAAAGTTGAATCTGCATTACGCAGGGAAAGGAACATTATGGAAAACGAAAACATGAACATGCTCCCCGCCAGCGTCCCCACCCCGGAGGACACCGCCGCCCAAGAAAATCCACCCGCCCTGATAAAGAAAATTGGAGGTATGACCTACATCGTGCGGGTACATTTCAGTACCACCAGCAAGGAGACATTCAGTGATAAAGTCAAGCGTCTGCTGCGAAATGAAGTCCGGCAGTTGATGGAGCAGGATGCCACTGGAGAATGACCGTATGGAGGGCCGGGATGCCCCGGCCCTCTTTTTGCTATCTTGAAAAGCTGTGGGATTTGTGTTAAGATAAAGGCGAAACAGATAGTTGAAATGAAAGCAGGTGGTAGATTTGACAGTAACGGAACAGATAGACCAACAGCACCAGGAAGATTTACAGCGGCTCAGGGGCTTTCGTCTGCTGGACGATGATTTTCTGACAAAGTGTTTTGAGGGTGATCCCAAGTACATCCAGCTTGTATTGCGGATTGTGTTGGAGATGCCTGATTTAGTAGTCGTGGATGTTCGCACACAGGTATTCGTGGAAAATCTGCTGAACCGCTCTGTGCGTCTGGACGTTCTGGCAACGGACAGCACCGGGCGAAAGATAAACGTGGAAATCCAGCGATCCGACAAAGGCGCTGGGCGAAAACGGGCAAGATATAACAGCAGCATGATGGACGCTAACCTTTTGCGGAAGGGCGAGAAGTTTGACGAACTGCCCGAAACCTATGTTGTGTTCATTACCGAGCATGATGTGATTGGCAAAGGCCGACCGTTATACCATATCGGCAGATATATCTTCGACACCAACGAGAGCTTTGACGATGGTTCGCATATTCTGTATGTGAACGGCGCATACCGGGACGAGACGCCTATTGGAAAGCTGATGCACGATTTCTCCTGCACAGCCCCGGACGATATGTACTATGGCGAGTTGGCAGAACGGGTTAGATTTTTCAAAGAAAGTAAGGAGGGAATTTCAATCATGTGCAAGGTCATGGAAGATATGAGAAACGAATCCTTGAAAGAAGGTATGGAGCGAGGCGTGAAAGAGGGCATGAAAAAGGCCGCACTTCGTATGTTGCAGGCAGGAAAGTACGCTCTCGAAGAAGTAGCCGAAATTTCCGGGCTTTCTCTGGAGGATGTAAAGAAATTGGAAGCCGGACAACGCACATAGATCACTACGCCAATTCAAAGGGCGGGAATCTGATAAACCAGGTTCCCGCCCTTTTTCTATGTTCTAATTGTGAACAATTCGTAAACATGATTAGGAAGTTGTTTAAGATTGCCGATGCCCAGCGGCGGTGGGAGCAGTATATGATACGCCGTCATAGACAAAAGGGGTGGCAACCTCCTGATCCTCCTCCTGTCCAGCGTGTCCAGCCGTCAGATATGTATAACTCAGATGACTGGCGGCAGATTTTTGATTTTCTGCGCTATTTGGGATTTCCATTGGAAAATGAGCTTGTGAAACTTCCTTGAAATAAGATGAACAGAAATTCTCATTTCTCCGGGAGGTGCCTATGCGTAAACTGAAAACTATCATCCCCGTAGCCGGGATACTGCTGCTGATCCTCTCAGCGGCGTCCCTGTACGTTGCCATGCAGGCTCTGTTGGTCATCCGCCCGGCGGAGGACTACGAAGATATAGGCGTCCTCACCTTCCAGCCCTATGACGTTCTGCCGGTTCAGGTACAGAACACCGGGGCCAGCAGCCGGGACCGCCGCATGAATCCCACCAAGACCGTCTACATGGTCTACTACCGGGCCACGGACGGCAGCGGCTACAAGTGGAGCAATGAGGCATTTTCTAAGGATCACGGCCAGCGGGTCGTGGAGGCTGGAGAAACCGTGGAGCGCCGGGTGCTGCGTATCCCGGCAGACGGAACTTACATCACCGTGGAGCCGGAGCAGAGCGCCGGGAGCTACACCGCCGGACTCCGGCAAAAGTACACCACTATCCTTGCGCTGGCGGGGGCCTATGTCCTGCTGTATTGGTTAGGGTGGTGTGTTTTGATATTGGTGAAAAAAGCAAAGAGAGGTTCGCAGGTATGGTAAAACAGAAAAGGCAATTACAAAAGGGGGCCGCGCTTGCCCTATCAATTTTGCTCCTGCTCGGTTCGCTGGCAGGCTGTGGGGGCAAGCCGCAGGAGGATGCGTCCGGCGCGGACGGGCCGACAAATACATACACGCCCCCGGTAAATGAGGACGGTCAAATCGTCATTACTATGCCTAAGACACTATTGGGAGGAAAGACCGCCGAGGAACTGGAAGCGGAAGATAAGAAGCAGCGTCCAACAGTGGCCAATCAGGCGGTTTACAATGCGCTGCTGGCAAATGAGGATGGCACTTTCAGCTACTATCTCACAACGGAACAGTATCCAAAGCTGAAAGCGGCATATTATTGGCTGGGCTGTATGCGTGACCCTTTAACCGCTGAAATTTCGCAGGAATTTGTAACGGCGGCGGATTATACAGATT
>Ga0137309_102210_pt1 | contig 11983 bp, 7 predicted proteins | sample NAcewiD2O_June_FD_97179 | JGI IMG/M metagenome (GOLD analysis project Ga0137309, IMG submission 97179) | Mouse cecal microbial communities from Vienna, Austria - N-Acetylneuraminic amended D2O_June | ecosystem: Host-associated > Mammals > Digestive system > Large intestine > Cecum | place...
CTTTCACATGATACAGTCCTTTGCGCCGGGGGAAGTGGACTATCAGACAGCCCATGAGATCGGGCGGCAGCTTGCCGACGCGGTAACAAAGGGACAGCATGAGTATGTATTGACGACGCACATTGACAAGGGGCATATCCATAACCACATTATTTTCTGTGCGGTCAACTTCGTAGATCATCACAAGTATGTTTCCAACAAGCGGACGTATTACGGTATACGGAACATGAGCGACAAGCTGTGCCGGGATAATGGATTGTCTGTCGTCGTCCCCGGCAAAGGCAGCAAGGGAAAGAGCTATGCGGAGTACCAAGCGGAGAAAACGGGAACAAGCTGGAAAGGCAAGCTAAAGACCGCCGTTGACGCGCTCATTCCCCAAGTGTCCGACTTTGAAGAATTGTTGCAGCGGTTACAGGCGGCGGGCTATGAGATCAAGCCGGGAAAATATATCTCATGCCGCGCACCGGGACAGGAACGCTTTACCCGCCTAAAAACCCTCGGCGCAGATTATACAGAGGAAGCCATAAGGGAACGGATAGCGGGCAAGCGTACCCGTGCCGCCAAAGCTCCAAAGGCAGAGCGCAAGGGCGTTAATCTTCTCATTGACATTGAGAACAGTATCAAGGCGCAGCAGAGCCGGGGCTATGAACAGTGGGCGAAAATCCACAATCTCAAACAGGCGGCAAAGACTATGAATTTCCTTACCGAAAACAGGATTGAACAGTACGCCGATCTGCTCACCCGGATAGAGGAAATCACGGCGGCAAGCGGACAGGCAGGGGACAGCCTAAAGGACGTGGAAAAGCGGCTTGCGGATATGGCGGTCTTGATTAAGAATGTCACTACCTACCAAAAGACAAAGCCCCTCTATGAAGCCTACAAGAAAGCCCGGAACAAAGAGAAGTACCGGGCAGAGCATGAACGGGGCATTATCCTACATGAAGCCGCTGCAAAGGCACTGAAAGCGGCGCAGATCGGCGGGAAGCTCCCCAGCGTCCCCGCGCTGCAAGCAGAGTATGAAAAGCTCCAAGAACAGAAAGAAGCCCTTTATGCCGACTATGGCAAGCTGAAAAAACAGGTTGCGGAATATGATGTTATCAAGCGGAACATTGACAGTATTTTACAGGCAGAGAAGCAGCCGGAAAGGGAAAGGGGAACAGAGCGCGGATAATATTGAAATATGGTTGAATTTTGAAGTGCAATATCATATAATTTGAACTGGCAATGCAGATATAAACAAATCGGGATTGATGGAGCATCATATGGGAACAGGTATTATTGTTTGTGGTCTTAATGGTTCTGGTAAGAGTACATTGGGGAAAGCTCTTGCAGAGAAATTAGATTTTCATTTTATAGACAACGAAAATTTATATTTTCCCAAGACAAACCCTAACTATGTTTATTCTTCCCCACGCACTCGTGAAGAAGTTGAAAAGCTCCTTTTTAGTGAGATTAAAGCACATGAGAATTTTGTTTTTGCTTCTGTAAAGGGGGATTACGGAGAACATATCTATCCTTTCTTTCGGTATGCCGTATTGATTGACGTTTCAAAGGATATTCGGATACAACGAGTTAGAAATCGTTCTTTTCAAAAATTCGGTAATAGAATGTCAATGGGCGGCGATTTATATGAGCAGGAAGAAAAGTTCTTTGAATTTGTTAAATCTCGTCCAGAAAACACTGTTGAAGAATGGATACAATCTTTGAAATGTCCTATCATACGCATTGATGGAACGAAGTCTATTGAGGAAAATGTAGATTTTATCATTGAGCAGTTACAAAATTAAATTCAAGTTTGTAGAACGAAAAAGAGCCGGGACGCGGCAGCTATCAACATAGCCACCGCGCCCCGGTTTCCTTATAGGTGCAGATACCAAAATGTTACGCAATAGAACGGCATTTTCGGGGGTAAAGGTATAAATCCCTTGCCGCTTCATTTTCCCGCCCGGAAAGCCGCATAAATCAAGGCTTATTTTGCCCCTACCGCGTCACATTCCCCCGCATTTTCCTCATGCGCTCGGCGGTCTGTCTGCGGGTGATACGTTTCCGGCAGTCCGGGCAGTAAATAGCCCGGTTGGAGCTGGACGCAAAGGGCGCACCGCATACGCTACAACGGCGCATATCCTCCGTGTGGTAAAGCTCGGCGTACAGCTCCTTATCGGCGGGCAGTACCGCAATACGGAACCATTTACAGAGCAGGGAATAGGAAATGAGCTGCGGGCATACGCAATAGTCCCCGTCGTCCAGCAAGATACAGTTGCCGTTATCGCAGTTGCAGCACGTCCGGCGCACAAGGGCGTTGACTTTCCGGCTTTGGGGCGGCGTGAGCCGCTTGACCTCGCTCATACCTCGTCGGCGGGGTAAACGGCAAGCCCCGCAAATTCCGCTTCGGTCATGCACACCACTTTTTCAAGGGTGCGGGCGGCAAAGTCCCGCATTTCCCCCTCCATAAAGGGCAGCGCGGCGTTCATGGCTACGACAAGCCCCTCCTTGCTGCCTGTCATGTAGATACTCAAAAGGTTGGTTTCTTCCACCGTGAAATTACTGTTAAATCTGTTCATGCTCATACCTCCAATCCGTGATCTTTCTTTTTTGCCGCCTTTTTCGGGGCGGTTCTCTTTTTATCCTGTGCAAGCTGCGCCCGGACAGAGGGGCGGGGCTTTTTTACCTCCCTGTCCCGGTTCTCGTCCTTTCCGATCAGCGCGTATGTACCGCGCTGGTCTTTCAGTGCGGAAAAGGAAAGGGTCTTATAGGGAAGCATGGAGAAAAGCCGTTCCGTGTCCTTTGTGGACGCAAGCCGGGTGAATACCGGGGACAGCTCCACCATGAAATGTGATTTGTTCGGGCTGTTGGGGACAGGCAGCTTTTTCATGTCTGCCACAATGCGCCGCGCTTCCCGCTCAATCAGATTGTTATGCAGGGCTTCGATATGCGCCCCAAAGTCCCCCGGTGTCAGTTTGTCCCGGCTGTGCTTTTCCTCCCGTAACAGGGATTGCAGGGTTTCCGGGTCTTTCGGCTGTACTTCAAAGCGTTCAAACTTTCCAAGCTGGGGGTCGGGATAACCGTCAAAGCGTCGGTCTGCTGGCTGCTCCCGCGTCCCCTGCTCATAAACAAGCGTTACTGTCCCCGCGTCAACCGTGTTATCCTTGACGCGCTCATAATGCTTTTCATAGTCCAGCTCATACAGGTTGCCCTTGATCTTCCCGCCCTGTACCCCGGTCAGCTCCACGGCATAAGCAAGGATAAGGTCGCGGGTCTGCTCCTTGTAGAAACGCCATGTGTTATTCGGTGCGGTGTCCTTGATGAAAACGTCACGCTCCCGGAAGCAGTAAGTCCCGGACGGGCGGGAAAGCCACAAAAGGGTCTTATCCTCTTTATTAGGGCTTGCCGCCTTTTCCGCAATGATCTGTCTGTCAATGTCAAAATCGCTCTGATAAAATCCCGTGTTCTGCTTCATTATGGCTTCAAGGGAAGCGAACACGTCCACATCTTCAAATTTATTTAATTTCCCCATAGGGTCAGCTCCTTTCCAAGTCCTGCGACTTACTCCTTGCCTGTTTCCTCTGCGCCGCCCGTTCCTTGTCGGCTTTGAGCTGCGCCCGGATAGAGGGCTTCTTTTCTGCCTTTTTCCCCGGCTTCTTTTCCTTGCCCTGTTCCTGTTCCGCTTTCAGCGCGGCGGCATACTCGGCAAGGGAGATCTGTTCGCCGCTCCGTGCTTTTGCTTCCAGCTCGTCAGTGGTGGGGGTGTTGTTGATGATACCGTCAAAATTGTTGTCGTTCTGCTCGATAGTGTCCTCGACGTGCTTTAGGGGATTTGCCTTTTCCGGCTGCTGTGTCTGCTCCTGCAAAAACTCCGGCACTTCCTTATAGCCGAAACTGTCAACGTAATGGGCGGTGTCCTGCCCGTTCTGATGAAGCACCACTATATCCGACACGGAAAGGCTGTGTCCCCTAAAGTCTGCGGGGTGGTCGATATTGAAACGGGTATAAATATCTTCAAGGGAAGTCCCCGGCGTAAGCTCTGCGGTGTAGGTCAGATTATAATTCGCTGCTTCCACGGCAAGCCCCGCCGCCTGCAGGCGGTCGTAAGGCTCAAAATGGTAGTCCCGCATACCGTCCCCGTCCTTTAGCTGGTAAATGGAAAAGGTGTCTTTTACGCCATATTCCCGCAGGGCTTCCTTTGCGGCTTCGCTCCCGGCTAAATCCTGTTTCATGTCCCGGTACTCGCAGAGGGCGATCCAGTCCTCCTTATGTACGCCGAAAATGCCGCCTTTTTCCGCGTGGTTTTGTATCTCGTCAACACTCCCGGCTATGCCCTCGCTTCCGTCGCTGTAAAGCAGGAAAATCTGCATATCCTCTTTTTCAAAAAGGTGCGCGGCGGCTGTTTCCTGTAAGGGAAGCATACCGTTCCACTTGTAGCCGTATTTTTCCATATCCGCAACGCTGATTGTGGGGTCGGGTAAAGCTGTGTCCGTTTTTTCCGCTTCCTGCGCCTTTGCATAAAGTTCTTTCACGTCGCCCTGTGTCAGCTCCCCGGCTTCCAGCTTCCCCAAAAGCTCCCGGCATTTCTCCGGCGTTCCCATGTAGAGAATATCCCCCAGCTTCGCCATGCCGTTATCCTGTGATACATATTCCTGCAAGATATAGCTGTTTTCCCGGCTGTCGCTGTATGGGTTCTGCCGCACCTTGCAGAATGTTTCCGGCGTGGAAGCGTCCCCCGGCTCCGTGTCCTGTGCTGCTTCCTGCGGCTGCTCCGGCTCGGCTTCTTTCTGTGCGGCGGCTTCCTGCCTTGCCCGTTTCTGTAACTCGGTAGGGCGTTCCCCGGTAAGGGGCTGTATAAATTTGATACGGTCGGCGGCATAAATGGCGTTATCGTTTAGCTGCCGCTGCCATGCTTCCGCGCTGGGCGCATAGCGGAAGCCGTTCCCTTTCAGTTCTTCCCGGATTTCCTTATCCGGCTTTTCATCAAAGAAAATCTGTAAGCGGTTATCCGTTGTATTGGCTTCCACACGTCCCCCGTCAAACTCCCAGCCCACATAGCCTAATTCTTTGCGGCGGGTAAGGGCGGTGATACGGTCTTTTAACCTGTGGATTTCCGCGTTGTTGTTGGATAGCTGGTAGCTCTCAAAAGGTTTCGGGTTCGCCCGGTAGCTCCCGGACATGGACGCTTTCAGCTTTTCGATCTGCTCCGTGGATAAGTGGGGGCAGCCGTCAAGGGTCTTGTTCTTGCGGTAATAGGTATTGACCGCTTTCATGGTTTCCTGCAAGGTTTCCAGCTTCGCAAGTTTGCTTTCCAGCTTAGAAACGGCGTTAGGGTCGTCGGCACTGATACCGCCCATGCCGGTACTGCGGATTTTGTCAAGCAAGCCCTGTATCTCGTTAAACTCCTGCATATTTTTATCTGCGGCGGCGTTCTGCTTTTCCTTTTTGCGGACGGGGAAATTAGAACCTCCGGCAATCATAATCGACGGGACGCGGGCGGTGATTTCATTTCCCTTGTTCATATTTTCCGCTAACTTCCGGGCGTAGGTGTCAAGCAGCCCGTCGATCTTCGCATGGAAAGAGGGGTCAACGCGCTTTTTCTGCCTTGCGGCAAGCTCGGCGGCTTCGTCTACATAGTGGCGGTATTCTGCCGTTGCGCTTCCGGGCTTGTAATCGGAAAAACTGATTGCTTCCTTTGCGCGGCGGGCGGCGTTCTCGTTGATCGGGTAGTAAGTAACGGCTGTTTCCGGCTGCTCTGCCGTGTGGGTCTGTGGCTCGGCGGTTTTCTCCGGCTGTGCTTCTTTCCGCTGTGCAAGCGTTTTTTCCGCACGTTCCAGCACATCATCACGGACAGGCAGCGAATACAGGTCAGAGGTTGAGGAAAAGCCCACGTTGTTGAATACATAGTCAACGTCGGTTTCTTTCAATGCCCCTGCCGCAAAGTAATTTTCCCTTGTGGGGGTATCGCTTACTTTCCCGTCCAGTATGTCATAGTTCAAGCCTGTTTCAATATGGGAGCAGATTTTATCATCAACTGCTAATGTCACATAGTACCAGCCGATATGCCCGCCGCTTCTTTCGTCCGTACCGTCGTTAAACTCCACATTAAGCAGGGTGTAGGGCTTCAATCCCTTTTGTGCTGCAATCTCATTGTCCTTTGCTTCCCGCTTCCTAAGTGCGGAAATGGCGGCTTCCTTTGTGGCGGCTATGATCTCCGGGTTATACCGCACCAGCGCGGCGTTGACATCTTCATTCTGTACCTTTGCGGTTTTGGCTTGTGATGTCCTGTGGTTGCCGATAAAGAGGGTCGCGCCGCTGTCAAACTTGATAGATACGTCGCTTGTGCCGCGCCATTTTCCCGTACATGGGGAAGTTTCGATTTTGCCGGACGTGCCGCCGAAAGACTGTGCGATAATTCCGATCTTATCCTGCAAGGGGAGATTTTCGTACTGCTTTGCAATCTCAACCGCTTTTTTCTGTAAATCCGTAAGGGGTTTCGTGGCTGACTCTGCCTGTTCCGGCGTATCTGCTTTTTCAGAAATAGGGCTTTCCGGCTCCTGCGGCTTTTCCTGTGCTTCGGGTTTCTCCGGCTCCTGCGGTTCGGCGGTCTGTGCTGCTTCCTGTGCCTGTTCAAATGCTTCCACGTCCAGCTTTTCTATCGCTGTGTCCTTGCGCTCATGCAGCGCAAGGATTTCATCACGGGCAGACAGCATAGAAAGATCGGGGTTGTCAAGCTGCCCTCCGTCGATCTCTGAAAAATCCTCCCGGTAAAAGGTATAGTCGTAGCCGCTTTCGCAGGTCTGTATATAAAGATAATCGCCGTTATCCAGCCGATAGGCGGCTTCCTGTTCCTGCGCGGTGTATGGCTCGTACCCATTGGCGGCGTATTCCTCCACGGTCATTCCTGCGGCGGCTGCTTCCTGTGCGATTTCCTCCTTGACGTGTTCCTTATAGGCTTGCAGCTCCACGTCAAAATCTTTGAGCTGGGGGACAGGCGGTAAGTTATATTCGCCTTGATTGATAAGTCCCCGGCACTCGGAAACATAGGCTTGCATGGCGGTATGGTAGGTGGTTTCAGCAGGGGTCAGATTGTCTTTTTGCAGGGCTTCCCCGGCGGTACGCTCCATTTCAGAGAGGTTGCAATGCAGTTTCAGATAGGGGACAAATTCATTCAAGAGAAAAGCCCGGTGTTCCTTGTCGGCTTCCAGTGCTTCCTCGCCCTCATGCTCTAAAAGAAAATTATTCCAGTTTGGGTCATTGGCATAGTAGGCATGGTATTTTTCGATATGCTCGATCAATGCGCCCTCCCCGTCGCCTAAGTCCTGCCGCCCCTCGTATTGGTCGGCTTTGCCGTTCATCACAAAATCAATGCGGAACTCGGTCTTGTCATAGCCGGGGCTTTCAAGGTTCGCTTCGTCAAGGGCTTCAATGAGGGTGTTTGCACGGGACAGGGGGATTGTTTCGCCCTCCCGTAACTGGCTGCTTTCACTCCAAAGGATTGTGACGGTCGGCTCGGCGGTAAGGTCGGGCTGGGTCTGTGCTTCCGCTTCCTGTTCTTTCGCGGCTTCCCGTTCTTTCTGCAATTCTGCAAAATGCCCGTCAATGGTGTTGATGATCTCGGCGGCGGTGGCGCGGATTGTTTCAAGGGAACTTTTCAGCTCCGCAAGCTCCCGCCCGCTGCTCCACCCGGCGACGTACCCAAAGGAATAATCAGACGTGTCAAGCCCGTAGTGCTGGCATACCGTGTAAGCGATACTTTCCGCCTGTACTTCACGGGTGCGGCGGTCGGGTCTGTCCGGCTGTTCCTCCTGCGGGGCGTTAAGGTCAATGTCGTGCAGCTTCGCATGGGCGATCTCATGGATAGCGGTCTTTAGGTTCTGAAGCTCACTCATTCCCTCGTCAATGGCAATCCGCTTTTCCTCCAAGTGGTAGTAGCCGTGTGCTGTCCCCTCGATCTTCTCAAAGCCCATAGGGACGGGAGAGGTCTTTTCCAGCGCGGCAAAAAAATCTTCGTACTGTTCCACGTCCCCGGTCAGCTCGTTTGCGGAAATGCTGGGAAGCTCCCGCCCCTCGGTCTGCGACACGTCGAACACGGCGACGACTTTATAGGCGGGGATTTGGATTTCCCTTGTTTCCGTGACGGGCTTCCCGTCCCCTCCGATCACTGTCTTTCCCGTCTGCGGGTCTTTCTTTTCTACCTCCTGCCGGATTTTGTACGGCGACGGGGCAAGTATGCGTATGCCCTTTTCCCCGCGCATTACGTTCCGTCCAAAGTTGTTTTTCCATGCGTTAAATCCGGCGATAAGGGAAGCGTCGGGCTTCTGCATGGCGATCAGCAGCGTATTGTTGAAGCTGTAATTATGGAATTTTGACATGACTTGCAGATATTCCTTGTAGCGTTCACTGTCAAACAATTCTGTAATTCCCTGCTCCAAGCGGTCTGTGATCTCTTTCAGCTTTTCAGCGGGCTTGTCGGCGGTGAGGATAATCGGGTTGACCGGGCGCGGCTGGGGCGGCGGCTGCGGCTCTGCGGCTTCCTGTCCCGGCGCGGCTTCGTCCTTTTCCAGCTTATCCGGGTCGGGGTGTTCCGGCTCCGGAAAACTCATTGCCTTGTATTCCTGCGGTATGTCGCTTTCGCGCCCGTTGTACCACTGTGAAAAGGTGTTCCCGTTATTGTAGATATAGCCCTGCTCCGTGAACTGTCCCCGGTCTTTCTTTACTGCGTCCCGCCCGTATTCCTCGTAATTGAAATATTTCTTTGCTTCTTCGGGCAGCTCCAATTCGTCCAGCTCGTCAATGAGGTAATAGCCATAGTCGGCTTCGCTTCGGACAGTGGGGTATATCCAGTAGCAGTCAAGGTTCTGTGCAAGGTTGATAAGGTCTTTCACGCTCCCGGCGTGTTCCCCCAGCGTCACCGCCGCCGTGAATTTATCCCGGTCGTCGTCGCTCTGCATTTCCATGAGCTTTCCAAGATAGTTCAGCTCGTCAATGGTGCTGCGCTGGATAACAGGAAGCGGCACATCAAAGGGATATTCCTCGGTGTTGGCAAAGCCGTTGATAAAAAAATCCTGCGGATTGTCCGCAGTAATGCCGACGCTTTTCATGGCTTCGTGAAGCTGCTCCGTGGTGGTCGGCATGGATAGCCACACGCCGCCCGGTTGCCCGGTTTCAAAACGGCTGCGGCTGTCGATTAAGATTGAAAATGTTTCGCTCATTCGTGTATTCTCCTTTCTTTTATGGCAGCATTGCGGAAGCTGCTCTTTTTATTGTTGCCCGGTCTGCTGTGCTGCACCCGCGCTTTCTGCCAAGATTTTTATTTTTTCAAGAGGGTTTGGGACACTTCCCAACAAGCAAAATCCCCCGTCCAGCGCAGAAGCGTCGGCAGGGGGATTTACGGAAAAGGGTACTCTTTTCCTATGCTTGCTAAATAACTTATTTTTTCTTCGGTAGCTCAATCTTATAGTTGACATACTTCCCGCCCGTATCGGCTAAAACAATGGCTCCGTCGTAGGTTTTGCCTGTTTTCGGGGAATACAAGCCCTTGACGTTTGCCTTGCCGGATTTTAAGAGCGCGGCGGCGATCTTCGGGGAAAAGGCAACTTTCCTTTCTTCAAAGAAACGGTCGTTTTTCCACATGGTAAAGGCGCAGTCCCGGTTAGCGCAGTAGAAGTTCAGCCGCCCCTCCCGGACGGGGGAACCGCACCGGGGGCATTTTCCGATAGAGGGCTTTTCGTCCTTATCCGTGAAAGTCGCCTTGCTTTTGTCAGCGGCGGTATTTGTTCTTACCAGCTCCCGCGCCATAGCTTCAATGCCCGCCATGAAGTCCCCAGCGTCGGCGGCTCCCTTTGCGATCTGCGTCAGCGTGTTTTCCCATTCAGCGGTCAGCATGGGAGAGGTCAGCATATCCGGCAGAATAGAGATAAGCGCGTTGCCGTTTTCCGTGGGGATAAGCTGCTTGCCCTTGCGCTCCACAAAGCCGGACTTCACCAGCTTTTCAATGACAGCGGCGCGGGTGGCGGGTGTGCCAAGCCCCCGGCGTTCTGCGTCCGGGTCGGTGTCCTCGTTCCCGGCGCGTTCCATTGCCGACAACAAGGTTGCTTCGTTGTGGGGCTTCGGCGGCGTTGTGAAATGCTCCGTCACCTTTGCCGCCGGGTGTTCAAAGGTCTGTCCCTCTGTAAGCTCCGGCAGGGTGGTTTCTGCTTCGGCTTCCTCGTCGGGCTTGCCCTTTAAGGTTGCTCGGAAGCGGCGTTCCAGCTCTTTCCAGCCGCCCGCAAGAACTGTCTTTCCCCGCGCCGTAAACTCCGTATCTGCGCATGAAAAAACCGCCGTGACCGCTTCGTAAACGTGCGGCTCAGTGGCAGCGAAAATAAGACGCGCCCCGGCAAGGGTGAGGATATTTTTTTCACTTTCCGGCAGCGTCGCAAGGTCGGTCTTTACAAGTTCCATAGTGGGGATAATGGCGTGGTGGTCTGATACTTTGCTGCTGTCAAGTGTCCGGGAAATGTCCGGCGTAAATTCCGCGCCCTCCATAAAGGGGAGCTTTTCGGACAGCATGGAAACGGTCTTTGCCGCTGTGTCCCCCATGTCGTCCGTAAGAAATGCGCTGTCTGTCCGGGGATAGGTGAGCAGCCGTTTTTCATATAAGGTCTGTGCAAGGTCAAGGGTCTGCTTCGCCGTATAGCCGTAGATTTTATTGGCTTCCCGCTGTAAGGAAGTGAGGTCAAAGAGCTTCGGCGGGGCGGCTCTCTTTTCTTCTTTGGTGAGGGAAACACATACCGCCTGTGCCGCTTCACAAGCTGCTTTCAGCCCGTCAGCGGCTTTCCTGTCTGAAATCCTTTCGTTTACCGCTTCCGCGCCGGATAAGTCAAGCCGCACATGGTAGTATTTTTCTTTCTTGAAATGGGAGATCGCCGCGCCCCGGTCGGTGAGCATTTTTAAGGTCGGGGTCTGCACCCGTCCCACGTTCAAGGTCTTGTCATACAGGCAGGAGAAAAGGCGCGTCGCATTGATACCGATGATCCAGTCAGCCTTTGCGCGGCATAATGCGGAAGCATAGAGCGCGTCATAGTCCCGCCCGTCCCCTAAATCGGCAAAGCCCGCCTTGATCGCGCTGTCCTCCATTGAGGAAATCCACAAGCGGCGCATGGGCTTGTTACAGCCCGCAACTTCATAGACAAAACGGAAGATTAGTTCCCCCTCGCGCCCAGCGTCACAGGCGTTCACCACTTCGGAAACGTCGGCGCGGTGCATAAGCTCCTTTAAGGTTGCAAACTGCTTTTCCTTGTCGGCGGCGACGGTGTACTGCCATTCCTCCGGCAGAATGGGTAAGCTCTCATAGCTCCATTTTTTATACTGTTCCCCGTAGGCGGCAGCTTGCGCAAGCTCCACCAAATGACCGACACACCAAGAAATGAGGTAGCCCCCGCCCTCGATATATCCGTCTTTCTTTTCCTTAACGCCAAGCGCGGCGGCGATACTCCCCGCGACGCTGGGCTTTTCTGCAATGACTAATCTGTATGTAGCCAATAGAAAAATCCTCCTTTCATTTTCCCGTTTTCTTCTCGGACAGCTTCTTGATACAGTACCCCACGCAGGGCGGCTCCCGGTTATAGGGACAGCCCTTGCAGCGCGGGGGAATGGAAGCGGGCGGCGATTTTCCACGCCGCCCGTCACCCGGTTTCTGTATCATCATTCTTTCTAAGGGGTTGTCGGTGAACAGTGTCATTCCTCGTCGTCCTCCGTTCCCCCGTCGTCCCCGGCTTCTTCATCAGCTTCCAGCTCGTCCTCGTCGTAATCGTCAAAGTCGAAATCGTCAAGGTCTGTGCCGCCCTTTACGTCCTGCTTCGGCTTCATAATCTTAAAGTAGTAGAACGCACCCCCGCCGCCAAGAAGTGCCACAATGAGGAATACCACAAGCCCGCCTGTACCTGTTTTCTTTTCCGGCTGCTCCGTGGGTTCCTCCGTTTCCGGCTCCGCTGCCTTGCCGTTACAGGCGGTCATG
>Ga0137309_102215_pt1 | contig 11966 bp, 18 predicted proteins | sample NAcewiD2O_June_FD_97179 | JGI IMG/M metagenome (GOLD analysis project Ga0137309, IMG submission 97179) | Mouse cecal microbial communities from Vienna, Austria - N-Acetylneuraminic amended D2O_June | ecosystem: Host-associated > Mammals > Digestive system > Large intestine > Cecum | place...
TCCCAAGCTCATCTTCAAGTGCTTTTAACTGCTTGGAGAGAGTGGGCTGGGTAACGTGAAGCAGTTCTGCCGCACGGGTCATGTTTTCTTCCCGTGCTGCGGCAAGAAAATATCTCATAGTTCGCAGTTCCATTCTGACCTCCTGTGATATTCCAAAAAGTTATATTATGATATGAATCATAACTATTAGCGAAGTGAAAGTCAAGAGGATATAATACGGACATAGAAGGCAGGGAGGCGGTCATACGGATGATTTTATTCAGAATCTAAAGGATGCAGGCTGTGGCGCTCAGACCATGGAAAAGGTCTGCAGGCTGTATGGTAACGGTCAGGTTGAGGATGCGATTAAAATGCTGCGCAAGCATCGCTGCACTCTGATGGACAGCCTGCATGAAAGTCAGTGGAGAGTTGACTGTCTTGATTTTTTAGTATGGCGGATGGAAAAGGAAAAGCAGTCATTAAAAAATAAGGAAAAGAAAGAGAGGTATTACAAAATGGAAAATATTGCAAAACTGGAATTAACAAAGGAATGGGATAAGACTTTCCCGAAAAGCGAAAAGGTGAGCCACCGCAAGGTGACATTCCCTAACCGCTACGGGATCACGCTGGCGGCAGACCTTTATGAGCCGAAGGGGGCTGAAAACAAACTGGCTGCGATTGCGGTATGCGGGCCGTTTGGCGCGGTAAAGGAGCAGGCAGCCGGACTGTATGCGCAGACTATGGCGGAGCGCGGCTTTCTCACCATTGCCTTTGACCCTTCCTTTACCGGAGAAAGCGGTGGCATACCCCGTTACATGGCTTCGCCGGATATCAACACGGAGGATTTTCAGGCGGCGGTTGATTTTCTTTCCGTGCAGGAAAATGTTGACCCTGAGCGTATCGGCATTATCGGTATCTGCGGCTGGGGAGGCCTGGCCCTGAATGTGGCGGCACTGGATACCCGCATCAAGGCGACGGTTGCCTCCACCATGTATGATATGTCCCGCGTCAATGCCAACGGATATTTTGATGCAGATGACTCTGCTGATGCGAGGTATGCAAAGAAAAAATCCATGAACGCCCAGAGACTCGTGGATTATAAAAATGGCAGCTATGCGCTGGGCGGTGGCGTTGTCGATCCGCTTCCGGAGGATGCACCTTTCTTTGTGGCAGATTATCACAGTTATTATAAAACAGACCGTGGCTATCATAAGCGTTCCTTAAATTCCAACGGCGGCTGGAATGTGATCGGCTGTATGTCCTTTATGAACCAGCCCATCTTAAAGTACAGCAATGAGATCCGCAGCGCAGTTCTTATCATGCACGGAGAGAAGGCACATTCCTGCTATTTCAGCCGCGATGCTTATGCCGCAATGGTGAAGGATAACCTTTATTCAGACAATAAGGAGCTGCTGATTATTCCCGATGCAGTCCATACGGATCTGTATGACGGCGGCGAAAAGGATGCGATTCCGTTTGATAAGCTGGAGCAGTTTTTTTCGAAAAATATGAAATGATATTTATAAACTTATGATACGAGGAGGAAGATCATGTTAGGAAATTTTATGTATTGTAACCCGACGAAACTTTATTTTGGCGAGGATTCCCTTGCCAGCCTGAATGAGGAGCTGCCTAAGTATGGACAGAATATACAGCTTGTGTATGGCGGCGGATCGATCAAAAAGAATGGTATCTATGATAAAGTCATGGAGATTTTGAAGGCAAATGGAAAAAATGTACTTGAAGATGCGGGGGTCATGCCAAATCCTACGGTACAGAAACTGCAGGAAGGCTGCAGGATTGCCAAGGAGGGTAAGGCAGACCTGATTCTTGCAGTTGGGGGTGGTTCTGTCTGTGACTATGCAAAAGCGGTTTCCGTATCGGCATACTGCACGGAAGATCCCTGGGAAAAATATTACCTTCAAATGAAAGATGTGGACAATGAGATCATCCCGGTTGGATGTGTTTTGACAATGGTAGGCACCGGCTCTGAAATGAACGGCGGCGCGGTCATAACAAATCATGAGCAGAAATTGAAGATTGGCCATGTATTTGATGAGAGGGTGTATCCGAAATTTTCCATCTTAAATCCGATATATACCTATACGCTGCCTCAGTACCAGATGGTTGCAGGAATCTATGACATCATGAATCATATTACGGAGCAGTATTTCTCCGGGGAGGATGACAATACTTCTGATTATCTCATGGAAGGTCTGCTGCGGTCTTTGATCCATTCCAGCAGGATTGCGGTGAAGAATCCTACGGATTACGAAGCAAGGAGCAACATCATGTGGATTGCCACATGGGCATTAAACACGCTGGTGGCGAAGGGAAAATCCACAGACTGGATGGTTCATATGCTGGGGCAGGCGGTTGCGGCGCATACGGATGCAACCCACGGCATGACCCTTGCAGCGGTATCTATGGCCTATTACCGATTTGTCTGTCTGTTTGGGCTGGCAAAGTTTAAGCGGTTTGCCATGAACGTATGGGACGTAAACCCGGAAGGAAAAAGTGATAAACAAGTTGCAGCGGAAGGCCTGCAGAAAATGGAGGCTTATATGGAGGAGCTGGGCCTTACGATGCATCTGAAAGAGCTTGGGGTAACAGAGGAGATGCTTCCGAGAATCGTTGACAGCACGCTGATTATGGATGGCGGCTATAAGGTGCCGGATAAGGATGAAATAATGGAGATTTTTAAGAGCAGCTTATAAAATCCTTAACCTGCCAAATCGATATAATGCGGCAGCGGGATGCCATATGCCAATTGACATACGGCATCCCTTTTTAACAGAGATATTGTGGTGTCAGGCATGAGCTAAGTGAAAATCTGGAGGTATCAGTTATGCGCATTATAGTTTTAAACGGAAGCCCGCGTCCAAAGGGCAATACGAAACAGATGGTGGATGCGTTTCGGGAAGGCGCGGAATCTGCAGGACATCGGGTGGATGTGATCGATGTATGTAAGAAAAAGATTGCGGGCTGTCTGGCTTGCGAATACTGCCATACAAAGGGAAACGGAGCCTGCGTGCAGAAGGATGATATGCAGGAAGTCTATTCACTGCTGGGGGAGGCGGATATGCTTGTCATTGCCTCGCCGATTTATTATCACGGTGTTTCAGGGCAGTTAAAATGTGCTCTTGACCGCTTCTATTCTGCCGCTTATCCGTGCAAGCCCGTGAATCTGAAAAAAGTGGCCATGATATTAAGCTCCGGTGATCCTAAAATGTATGATGGGGCAATGTTCTCCTATAAAGGGGATTTTCTGGAATACCTTGGCCTTGAAGATATGGGAGTATTTACAGCTTTCGGCATGGAGAACGGTTCGGCATCAAAGCTGAAAGAACTCCGAAATTTCGGAAAAAATCTGAAATAGCGGTATGGGAGGCTGTGAAATGGGTAAAATATTCAGTTTTATACTTGTTTTCTTATTGGCATTTCCCATGACAGCATGCGAGCAGAGCAAGACAGAGGAAGAAACCATTGTAAGAGCAGAGTTTGATTTTGAAAGAAGGACAGTCATGTTAAGCAGTGGATATGAGATGCCGATTAACGGCCTTGGAACGTACAGCCTTCATGGCGATTCCGTGATTTCTGAAATAACCGGGGCGCATGGCGTGTCTTCCGCACAGGTGATTTTATGATGGAATCTGCAAAAGGGCGCGGTGGTCATCCCCGGTTCCAGTAATCCCGATCATATCAGGGAAAATACGGAAGTTTACCATTTCAGCATGACCGAGGATGAAATGGAACGGATCAATGCTCCTGACCGGGGCGAAAAACATGATTGGTATTAGGGAGGAATGAGTGTGAAAAAAATATTTGGTTTATGCTTATCTTTGCTGCTTGTGGCTGCCATGTTCAGTGGCTGTGGGGCTTCTCCTTCCAGCAATAAGCCTGTTGCTGGATCAGGCAAGCAGCAATCGGAGGAAAATACAGAAGCGACACTTTCAAACGAAATGGAGGATTCTGAAAATATGGATTCAAATACTGCGGCTAAAAATCTGGTTGTATATTTTTCCATGCCGGAAGCGATTAACACAATCACAGAGATGGAGCCGGATGCGGATGTAGTGGCAGACGGTCTTTCCATATTGCGCAATGTGGTCCAGGATTCGGAAGCTGATATTATCGAATGGCTGACAGAGAAAGGCTTCGTTCAGTAAATTGTCATAGGAGACGGGCGGGGGTTTGCCAGAGAGATTCATATGGCTTCCGCCTATTGTGGATCTGTATTGATGTCACTCCATCTTGGACTACATTGGAGCATGATGACGGGGATGGCAAGGCGGTTTGTAAATGAACTTCCAACTGCCGGAAGATGGATGCTTCGTGGGATTCCTCTTACTTGCTCGATGGGCAGGAGGTAGATAAAATAAATATCTGCCTTCTGTCCGATTATATGGAAAGTCAGTATTTTTTCTTAATAACAATGCTCCGCACTCTGGATCAGCTGATAAAATACCATAGCGATGGCACACAGGATAATGATGGACGGTATAATATGAATAGGTGGGGAGGCGAGAAATTGAAATTTGACAAAATTTTTCAAAAGTAGATAAAGTAGTTGATGAACATGGAACGGCGGCTATTTCACCATTTCGCTGGGCTATGCGGGGCTTTGCGAGTGCACCCGCTATATGACGGGGAAGAGCCATACGGTTTCGGAAGCGACGGCTTTTGCGTTGAAGGTCATGCAGTATCTGAATAATGCCTGCAAGGAGTGGCGGGAGGAGACGAACATTGATTTCAGCCTTTACGGGAGCGGTGGCGGAAGAGATTCTGAAAGCGCTTTCGCCGGATTATATCGCGGTGCTTACGCTGCTTCGCGGGGAACCGTTGGAATACTACTTGAAATATTTATCGAATAGCGGATAAAAAACAACACATAGTCCAATGGGCAGCCCGAACAGTGCGCCGCCGATGAAAATTCCAAATAGCAGCTGATATGCGGAAAAGATATCTGACAAAACATAAATTCTCAGTCCGCAAATGGAGTTGAGAAGAAAGAGTGTCCCGGTGATCAGACCCGGCGATACTCTTTTATCTTTGACTGTGTAAAAAAAATGGTCTCCGAAATTGACAATTCCCCAGATCAGTATGGCTATGCCAAAACATGCAAGTTTATCGCTGCATACAAATAAAAGAACGGATAGCAGCAGCGGGGGATAGTAGAGAAACAGGTTGTTTGCCATCCAGTGTCCATGCGTCATATGATAGGGCAGCCATTTATGCTCATACATCCATTTCGGGAAATCGCCGACTGCTTCTTCAAATAAGTGGAATGGCAGATAAATCGCTAAATTGATTAAAACAAAACTCGTTATGCTCATTTTTCTGTCCTTTCTTTTTCCCATTCTTTTTCAAAGCTGTCTTCCCATTTTTCCAATGTCTCCAGTAGCATAAACTGCTGTTCCAGAATAGTGTGTCCAAAAAGAGGTATGTCCTTGTGCGTGGTGAGCTGTTCCATAATCTGCTTTTTGGTGTGCTGAATACTGTTTTTTATATTGCCGATACATTCCTTTGCAAAAGACTCGTCAGCCAATGCCAGATTCACAATAACCGCATTAAAATCTAAAAAGACCCGGGTTTCGGCTAAAGAAAACTGAGTCATCAGTTCTTTGACGGTATCTTTTCCTCTTGGCGTTATGGTGTACAAGGTTTTTTCAGGCATATTGCCGTTCCTGATGGTTTCACTGACAACATATCCTTTGGTTTCGTACTGCACCACTTTCTTGTAAACTGTAAAGGAGCCGATTTTTATCCATCTGGATAAGTTCCGGGCTTCAATTTGCTTTTGTAAGTCATAAGCGCTTTTGGGACTTTGGCATAACGATCCTAAAAGGATTAAATCAATCGTTGACATGATTGCCCTCCATAATTGTATTATACAATACTGTATTATACAGCACAGGCGGAACTTGTCAAGTTTTATCGGGCAGTTACGATATATGGGGTGATGTTTTGATACTGAATGCGAAGTCTGGCGTGGGTGAGGACTGTAACGATGTTACGGGTTTGCCATAGGAAAAAGAAACGGGTATAATAAAACCTGACATATCTTGTCAATATTTTTGCGTTATTCTAATGGGGAAGGAGGGAACGGCGGTGCAGGAGAGCAGGCTCTTTAAAATTGTATACTATCTGCTGGACAGGGGACAGGCGACTGCCCCGGAGCTGGCAGAGCGTTTCGAGGTGTCGGTCCGGACGATTTACAGGGATATCGACGCGCTGAGCGCGGCGGGCATTCCCATCTATGCGGAGACGGGCAGAAACGGCGGCATCCGGCTGATGCATGACTTTGTTCTGGATCACGCCGTGCTGTCGGGGGAGGAAAAGCGGGAGATTCTCGCGGCGTTACAGAGCATCAATATCACCCGGAATATCGCTGAAAGCCAGACTTTGCAGAAGCTTTCCGCCCTGTTTGCCCTTCCTTCGGAAAACTGGCTTGAGATTGATTTTTCCAGATGGGGCAATCAGGGATTCGACAAGGAAAAATTTGAACTGCTGAAGACGGCGGTTATCCATTGCAGACAGATCAGGATTCGGTACGCGGGGTCTGACGGGACGGAGAGGGAACGGACGGTGCAGCCTTACAGGCTTGTCTACAGGTCAAAGGCATGGTATCTGAAAGCGTTCTGCATGGAGAAACAGGAAATGCGGACGTTCAAGCTGAACCGCATTCTGGAGCTGTCGCTTCTGGAGGAGAGCTTTGTGCGGCGCAGCTTTCCGGAAGAGCCGGAAGACGACGAGGGAAACTATCCGCTGGTAACGCTCCGCTTTCCGAAAGAGATGGCGTACCGGGTATATGATGAGTTCGACGGGAGCCAGATAGAGAGACAGGAGAACGGGGATCTGACTGCCGCGGCAGGAATGCCGGAGGGCCCGTGGCTTATCAGTTTTCTTTTGTCCTTCGGGACACAAGTGGAAATTCTTTCCCCAGCATATTTGCGAGAGGAGATTGTGCGACAGGCGGAAAAAATTGTTGAAAAATATAAAGCATGACACTAGGTGTCAACATTATGTCAGTATAATGAGAGATATAAAAGCCGCCGCAGTTTTTTAGAGCAGTGAGTGGACGGCAGTAAAACAGATATTGCAGTGAAGGTGAAGGCGGGACTGCAGCAAATGTCTTAAAAATGGCAAAGAGTTATCGCAGTATGCAGAATGGAGTGCAGAAAGGAAGGAAACATGGCAAGACCGACGACGAAAGCAGATTTATTGACTGCAGCAACAAAAAATTACGAAAAATTGAATGAGATGATCGCAGGGCTGACGGAGGAAGAACTGAATACGCTCTTTGATTTTTCAGCCGGCGCGAAAAAGGAAGCGCACTGGAAAAGGGACAAAAATCTCCGGGATGTTCTCGTGCATCTCTACGAGTGGCACCAGCTTTTGCTGACCTGGGTGCAGGCAAATCAGAGGGGCGATAACTGGCCTTTTATTCCGAAGCCCTATAACTGGAAAACCTACGGCGACATGAATGTGGCGTTCTGGAAAAAGCATCAGGAGACGTCGCTTGACGAGGCGAAGAGCATGCTCGCGGAGTCCCATGCTAAGGTGATGGCGTTGGCGGAGACGTTTTCCAATGAGGAGCTGTTTTCCAAAGGTGCCTTTCCGTGGGTGGGCGGGAGCACGCTTGGCTCCTACTTTGTCAGCAACACCTCGAGCCACTATGACTGGGCGATGAAGAAGCTGAAAGCGCATAAGAAAAACTGTGCCGGGAAGTGAGGAGCGGGCGGATGCATTTTGTGACGGCGAAAGGGATTTTGTCCTCCCAAAACGGAATGAATCTGTACCGGGGCTGTTCCCACGGGTGTATCTACTGCGATTCCAGAAGCAGGTGCTACCATATGGAGCACGACTTCGAGGATATCGAGGTCAAGGAGAACGCCATAGAAACGAAAATACGAAATGTGTGGTGCAGATGACGCTGACCACCTGTGACGAGGAAATGTGTAGAAAGATTGAACCCAATGTCAGTACAACTGGGGAACGTTTCGAGGTGCTTAAAAAGCTGCGGGATGCAGGCATACCCACCGTCGTATGGCTGTCTCCGATTCTGCCCTTTATCAACGATACGGCGGAAAACGTTGCGGGCATTCTGGAACTGTGTGCGGAGGCAGGAGTTTACGGCGTGGTCAACTCGGGAGGGAGTAAACCCTGCCGCTTACTTTGTCTTGTGCTGTAATCCTTTCACTACGGCCATAACCGTATCAAGCTGCAATTCATCTAAGTTCTTAATTTCTTCTGAAATCTGATTGATCTTTCCCGGTGCGGGATTTCTTTTGTCGAAGAATTCCTGCGGTGTGATCTGAAAATATTCACAGATATAGAAAAAAACCTGCATGGAAGGAAAGGCAAGCCTGTTTTCAATGCGGTTGATATAACTTTCATTCTGTCCAAGGGCCAGACTCATCTCTCTGGCGGACACCTTTTTCTGATTCCTCAGGGAAGTCAGTCTTTCCACAAAAAATTCTTCAAACATGATACCACCACCTTGTTTACAAAATTATATAGCATATACCAGCCAATGGCGGGGTATATGAAATCTTATAAATATTGACATTAAAAGAACTGGGCCTTGTTTTTCTTTGTGCGATAATGGGTGTCGCAGCGCTTGCGGTTACTTATTGCGTGCCGAATGACCGCATGCGGGAAAATGTGAGGGAATCTTCCATTGCATTATACAGAGAAGGGCTTGGTGCGAACCTCTGGCAGGGCGTAGAGGAGACAAAGCTGGACATTTATACGGACGGGCTGATGATTAACGTGTCATACACTGTGACGAAAGACGGGATTAGGGATATCCTTCTGGGTACAAATGTCGAGGTGGACGGCAGAAACCCGGTGGATTCTCTATTCGAGGTGGTCGCCTTGGCAAATGACAATTATATTGTAAAGAATTATGGCAGGTACTGGCATGGATATCAGGTTTTGCTGCGGCCGCTATTATGTTTCTTTTCCTATCCGGATATCCGGCAGATCAATATGATCTTACAATTTATCCTCGTTTTTGGCTTTGTGTACCTTCTTGCAAAGACAAAGGAGAGCGTGTTCCTGGTTCCTTTCCTGGGCATGTATATTTTCCTTTCTCCAATCAGTCTGTGCAGCTGCTTACAGTATTCTCCATGTTTTTATATCATGATGCTTGCTCTGTACGCGCTGTTTATAGGGAGGGACGAGCTGACTGACACAGGGCGGAAGTATCTGTTTCTTATGGCAGGTGTGCTGACGGCTTATTTTGATTTCCTGACGTATCCGCTGATTACGTTAGGGGTTCCACTGATTGCCTGTCTGGCATTTGATAGGAAACGATGGCAGACAGAGCAGAAACATGGATGGAAACATATTTTTTGGCATAGCTTTTCATGGGGCGTCGGATATGTGGGGATGTGGTCATCAAAGTGGGTGATCGCATCGGTCTTGACAGATGAAAACATCATTTATGATGCGTTTTCCCAGATTGCCTATCGCAGTGGATATTTTATTGAAAAGCATTCTTACAGAGACACATTAAAACTGAACCTTGGCGTATGTAATACGAGGGTTATCCTGCCTGCGGCTGTTTGTGTGGCGGTATGTATTGCCATATTCAGATTAGCCAGACATATCAGGATAGAGCGGAGTCTTTTTCCGGCAGCAGGGATGATTTTATTCGTGACATTGTATCCGTTTTTCTGGTATCTGTTCACCAAGGACCACTCTTGCTGCCACTCTTACTTTACATGGAGAGAAATGGGGATCAGCGTGTTGGCATATTGACGGTCGGGGTGATGGGACTCAGAGAATCTATGGAAAAGGATGTTCCGTATCCTGCGCGGTCGGATGCAGCGCGAGAACTGAGAAAGCTGCCGAAGGATATCTGCGGTTTGCTGCGGAAATTTGTTGAGAGTAAAGTATAGATAAGACGCGCGAAGCGCCGCCCGCCATACGCTATTTTCATATAGCTATGGCGGGTGTTTTTTCTCAGTATTTTCTAATATCTCTTCTTATAATAATGCTCCGCACTCTGGATCAGCTTGTAAAATACCATGGCGATGGCGCACAGGATAATGATGGAAGTGATGACCATATTGAGCTGGAACACCTGCGACCCGTAGATAATCAGATAGCCGAGACCGCGTCTCGCGGCCAGAAATTCCCCTATGATAACGCCCACAAGAGAAAGGCCGATGTTGACTTTCATACTGCTTAAAATGAGAGGCACGGAGCTTGGCAGTATCACTTTGGTGAGGGCGTCCCTGCGGCTGCCGCCCAGCGTATAGATCAGCTTGCACATTTCCGGGTCCACCTGGCAGAAGCCGGTGTAGAGGCTGATGATGGAACCGAAAACAGCTACGGAGATACCGGCAACGATGATGGTGTTTGTTCCCGTGCCAAGCCAGACAATGAGCAGCGGCGCGAGGGCGGATTTCGGCAGGGCGTTTAGGACGACGAGGTAAGGTTCCAGAATTTCGGAGAGGCTGTTCTGATACCATAGTAAGGTGGCGGCAAGGAGACTTAAGAGCGTAACCAGAAAGAAACTCGCGATTGTTTCAAACAGGGTAACGCCGGTGTGGGCGAAGAAGGAGTGATCCGCAAGCATCTGCCAGAGATATTTCACAATGCCGGATGGACTGCTGAAAAAGAAAGGGTCTATCCAGCCGAGTCTTGCGGCCATTTCCCACAATCCGAGAAAGAGGAGAAGAAGGAAAAATCTACCGAGTGTGATCCGATGGTGGTGCCTGTGGTGGGCGCGCAGGAAATTTTCCTGCTGTGCGGAGACAGGCGGCGAAGTCTTATGCAATTGTCTTGTCATCGGTTAACACCTCCCATAATTGATTAAAGTATTCCTGATAGGCGGCGGTGCCGCGGACAGCCAGCGGGTCTTCCCGGCCTATTTCATAGCGGATTTCCATTTCACGCTTGACTCCTGCAGGACGTCTGGAGAGAACGATCACCCGGTCCGCCAGTGTGATGGCTTCGGAGAGATCGTGGGTGATTAACAGTGCGGTCTTTCCTGTCTCGCGGATGATGTTTGCGATGTCTGCGGAGACGGAGAGTCTGGTCTGGAAATCAAGGGCGCTGAAAGGTTCGTCCAGAAGAAGAAGATCCGGGTGGACGGCCATTGTGCGGATCAGGGCGGCCCGCTGTCTCATACCGCCGGAAAGCTCGGAGGGCTTTTTATCTTTAAAACCGATAAGACCGTAGTCTTTCAGAAGTTTCAGGATATAATCGGTGTTTTCCTTTGTGAGACTGTGGGTGAGTTCCAGTCCGAGAATAACGTTCTGGTAGACCGTGCGCCATTCAAAGAGATGGTCCCTCTGCAGCATATAACCTATTTTTAAGGTGGATTCTGGGCAGTAGTCCCGGGAGGAGAGTCCCCGGTAGAGCACTTCGCCTTCCTCCGGGGCGAGCAGTCCCGCAATGATGGACAGAAGTGTGGATTTGCCGATGGTACCTATTTGGAAACTTTTGACTACATGCTGATCATCAAAAGCAGGATAAGGAGTATGAGATATTTTGAGTCTATGCCAACAGAGTTTGATATGACAAAGATCAGCGATCGGATCAATTATGAGTTGTTTGACAGACGGATTCCAAAGGTAAGATTAGCCAGAGAGGTGGGCGTGGGCAGAGATCTGGTCAGCAGTTATACAAGGGAAAATTTCCCCGAGGAGTCCATGCAGATTCCGGTCTTAAAATCTTTTGCAGCGTATTTTGACAAGGATACTTATTACTTCTGTAATGATTATCATAAATTTATAGATACTGTGGATGTGGTTAAGCTATTGAAAAGATTGCGGAAGGAAAAAGGGGTGACACAGAGAAGATTTGCTGATGAGCTGGGGGTTACGATTGCCATGTATAAAACTTATGAGCAAGGCAAGAGCAGTCTGCCATATTCGGTTTATCTTAGGTTGCGAAAATTGTACGGACCGTTTGAGCAGGAAATGGGCTGACCAGCCCGAAATCCATCAATCCACCTATTCCACCTGTTA
>Ga0137309_102216_pt1 | contig 11955 bp, 10 predicted proteins | sample NAcewiD2O_June_FD_97179 | JGI IMG/M metagenome (GOLD analysis project Ga0137309, IMG submission 97179) | Mouse cecal microbial communities from Vienna, Austria - N-Acetylneuraminic amended D2O_June | ecosystem: Host-associated > Mammals > Digestive system > Large intestine > Cecum | place...
AAAGACTGTATACCGAACCTTGTCGGAATCGACATATCCGCCATTCAGCCCCTCAGGCGCCGGAGTCCACGCAACACGCCCGATGCCGTTGTTATTATCCACAAGAAGCACGTCGGAAGGCACAGACGGCTCGTCGACTCCCACATATACCTCTGCCTCGGCAAGCTCGCCGTCACCATAAGTGTTTGAGAAATATGCCTCATACTTCACTGTCCCTGAAGACTGTATCTTATTGTCCGTTATAATCTTCGACTCTCCCGGGGCAAGCTTGCCTGAAAAAACATTGTCGTCACCACGCGTTATCGTCAAGTCGATACTCTCCGAGCCAAGTTCTTTTCCTCCCGCCGTAAGCGTGGGTGCGGTGATGGCAAGCGATGCCTCAAGAGCGCCACGAGCGCCTGCCGAAACTGTGAAAGACGAAGCCGCCGCAGGAACTGCCGTTGAGCTACCTGCCGACACGGCCACATTGTCAATCGTGAACGTGCCTTGTGACTTGCCACTTACCAAATGCAGGCCGATATAGTACCTGCCTGTCGAAGACGGCTTTATCGTTATTTTTTCATTTACTGCCGAACGGCTGTCGTTGGAATAGGACAGCGGCTCGGCATTGAGTACCTCCATATCGTCAGGCGACATCGAAGACCCTATAAGCACATCGACCACATTCACATACCTTGTATTAGTGCCGTAAGCGTCGAAGCTTAATTCGTAGCTATAGCCCTCGACAAGGGACATCGGAGGAAGGAACAGATAGTCGTCGGCAGCGGAGCTTGTCGATTGGCGATACTTGACCGACTTCACCGAATAATACCACGTGTTGCCATCCTCGTTGGCGTCCAATATGTCATAAAGCCCGAGCGAGCTTTCCTCATCGAAGCCTTCCTGATATGGCGGATTGACTGCAGAGCCGGTTATGATTGCCTCCGAACGGGCGGCATCGCCTTTCACATCACCATTCACTGCCTCTATCGTATAGTAAGTGCTACGCAGATTCTCGTCGGTAACAGCCTCGGTAAAAATCGTTTTATCGTGCGCCTCTGCAACTACTTCGCCCTCAGGCATACGAGTAATGAGATACCTTAGTTCGTCAGGCTTGAAATGGCCGTTGAAATGACCCGTCGACGGAGCCTCCCACTGCAATATATTGCTGCCATTCTCGTGCTTGAGTGATATGTTACCTACGGCGTGCATCTTTTCATAACCCACATATGCCTTGCTTTCAACGTCCGGCCCTGCAATATCACCCGCAGATGCCGCAACCGTCACAGCGACTTCTTCCGACTTGGCAAGTTCGAATGAAACTTCCACCTTGCCACCCGCATTTGCCGTTCCTTGCTTCTGCAGCTCGGCATCGGCGCCACGCACACATACGGTATAGTCCAACTGTCCGGCGATATCAGAGCCGTCATAAGCCTTTGTGGGCATATCAAACGACACTTTTAGCGTATAGGCAGGCTCTGCGACAAGGGTAAGATTCCCACCCGACGATGGAGCCGCGTCGACATACTCCGAGGGATTTATCGTAGCCGCCACAACCTCGTCGCCATTAGGCAGAGCGGACACAAGCTCCGCCTTTCCCGTGGCCAAGTCAACGGTGTACAGATTAGCGTCTTCTGTCTGCGTGTTGGCAAGCCAATAAAACACACCGCTATCGGGATTAATTACCGCAGACTGGTCGAAATAGGGCCTCACGCCCGTATCTCCTATCATCGTGAGTTCACCGGTGGCTTTGTCGACACGGACCAGAAAGCCGCCGTCGGCTGAAGTCTGCGACGAACTGGCAGTTATTCCCCACAACTGGCCGGTTTTATCGAAAGCCATGGCAATAAGCGACGCCTGCATATCTCCTATCGTGGTCTTGGTATCACTATCCAAATCCCAAATTTTAAGTTGGGGCTGCAAGGTCTTTTCTGCGGCATTGTATTCGTAGCCGCTCGAATAAACCACACCGTCGGCAGGATTTACCGCGCTCGATGTCGCGGCGTGGCCATACACCGTGGCCAAATCGTAGCCCATTGATTTCGATGATATTTCCTGCCCTGTATTTATATCATACACATAGTATTTGGCCGAACTCACATATCCGTAGTCTATCTGATAAGAAAAGGTATGGAGCTTGTCGGCAAACACCACGCTGCCGCCGTTTACATACACACGCGGCATAGCCCTTAGCATACGACGCTCGACGGGAGCCGTCACTGTGTAGGAATAGAGGCCCGTGGTTTCGACACTCTTGTCGTTGTCATACATCAAGATTCCCCTGATTCTCAGATTTTGCAACGAGGCCGAACGCGACGGAGCGCCCGGTGCGGCCACAGCCCAAGGTGCCGATAGAATCAGCACGGCAAAAAGCAAGATTAATTTTCTCATCGGATGGTTTTAGATGGTTTATTATCCGCAAATGTACGGAGAATATTCGACGGAACATAATAGCAAATGTCGGGCGCAGCCCGGTTTGCGGTCGCGAAGCGAATTATGTGAGTCAAATATACGGATAAAAGTAAGGAATCCACCCAAAAAGATGCACTATGCAGCGTTATGCTGCAATTTTGCCACCACGGAGATAACCAAACACTTCTTGCTGTATGCGGGAACCGAGCACTTTGTTTACGCCGAAGTACAGCAAAGCCCCAACTAATACCTCGACAAGCAATTTAAGCCACGCAAGTTCGACAAGCAAGGACGCAGCATACATAAACGGAACAATAACAGCTGTCTGGGCAAAATATGGCAGCATATCGCTTGCAAAAGACCACACTGTGGCTCCTACAGCCTTGACTGTGGCATAGAAAGAAAATGCCCACGTGACAAACGATGCCGCCACTTGCCCCCACAGTAGTATGGTGATACCGTACACGGGATTATCGGGCAGCGTAATAGCCATATAAGGGAATGTGAGAGCCAATGCGCCGAGTGCAGTGCCGTCGCGCAGCACCTCGAGCCGCACTATGGTTTTAGAATGCCCCAATGCAAGCAAAAAGTTATTATAGAGCGACACTGCCACAGTAAAAAGCCCTCGGAAAAGCAACAGTTGGAACAGGATTATGGAAGCGTCCCACTTATCGCCGAACAACGTATGGAAGATTGGACGGGCCATTACCATAAGCCCAATCAAAGCCGGGAACATAAGATAGGCCGTGAAGCGGCTCATCTTCGATGCCATGCGGCGAAACCGCTCCGGGTCGTCCTGAACCGAGGCCAGAGCCGGCACGAATGTGGAAGTAAGCACCTGCGTTATCGAAGTAACGCCCATCTTGCTCCATCTATCGGCCTGCGTGTAATATCCCAATGAAGCCATACCCACCCTGTTGCCTATGAAGAATGAATATATATTGAGAAACACCGTGTTGAGAAAGGAGGTGAACATCATTCTCGATCCGATGCCTAAAAAAGACTTCAGAGATGACAGAGAAAAACGAGCCAAAGGACGCCAGCGTGTCGATGTCCACAACACGACAGCCTTGCACACGGCCATAACGAGCGTCTGCCACACAATAGCCCACGCACCATAGCCTGCCAACGCGCTCCATATGCCTGCCACACCGCCCAAAGCAAGCCCTATGAAATTCGATACGGCAACCATACGCACGTCCATAGCTTTCATCAGGCGGTTTGTCTGCACTATCATCGACGCATTGACGATAAGCGAGAGAAACATCACCCTCGAGAGAGGCACTATCCGGGCATCGTTCTGAAACCATGCCGCAATCATCGGCGCCATAAGATAGAGGATAATATAGAGCACTGCGGCTGCGAACATATTGAACCACAGCACCGACGAATAGTCGAGCCTCGTAGGACGCTGCCGCTGCAAGAGCGCATATGAAAAACCGCTGTCAACAATCAGGGACGCAAAAGCCTGAAAAACGAGAACAGCCCCGACAATTCCGAAATCGTCCTGCGACAGCAGGTTGGCAAGCACTATACCCGTGAGGGCGTACAACACCTGCGTGGACAGGCGGTCTACCACGTTCCATTTCAGCGAATGCGCTGTCTTATGCTTAAGATTGCGGCTCAACGATATCGCTGTCTTCTTCCGATTTTGCCACGGCCTTGACGCCGATAGAACGGTTGGTTATCTTCTCAGGAACGGTGTGGTAATACACTTTGCCGCCACCGGCTCCAAGTACTTTGAGCGCACGGGTCGGCGCGCAGTCAACATTGCCCGAGCCGAAAATAAAGCAGCTTACCTCCGCCACTTCCAGTCGCGAGGCATCAATAGGGCCGTTGCTCACATTCTTGAATTTTGCCTTACGGGCCTTGCCCTCGACACACAGGGAGCCACGCCCGGCGGCAACATCTCCGTCGAACTCGTCGGCCTGCAAGCCCCGTATCTCGATCGAGCCGTTACCTATCTGCCGCGCCTTGAATTTCTGCACAGGCACACTCACATACACCCTTAGCAGTGAATCGCCTGAGTTCTCCACCGCGCGAAGCGAAGCAGAGTACACGCGAACCCTCGGCAGACCTTTGAGCGGACGGTCGTCGGCAGCACTCTGTATCCGGAGGTGCTCCTTGTTGTTGCTGAATGTGATTTTAGAGGCGTCGCCCGGCTCGGCAGAAAACACCACCATGCCGGCAGAGTCGGCGCAGCACACATAATCGACAGGCACTCCGTCGACCACCGTGAGTTCACAGAAATTGGCCACATTCAGGCTATAGTCGGCAGCCTGCGCCGACAGAGGCAGGCAGATAGTGGCTACCAAAGCCATCACGCCTGCAAATAACGTTTTTTTCATAGATTCGGCAAAATTTCGTATTCTATATTATCAAGTATGGCCTCCAGCTCGGCAAGAGTAGCAGCCTGAAGCATCGCTATCCTGGTAGGCCTGAAATTTGGTATGCTTTTAAACAAAGGCGACGCGGCCAGATGGCGGCGTATATGCAGTATACCCCTCTTTTCGTCGATACGCTCCACGCTTTCGTGAATCTGACGGCGAAGCAAGGCGAATTTTTCCGCCACAGTCACTTCCGCCACGGCTCCTTCGCGAAGCAGAGATGTCATTTCGCGGAAAATCCATGGCGCGCCTATCGACGCCCGACCAACCATCACTCCGTCCACGCCGTAGCGGTCGAAAGCCTCCACAAGCTTCTGAGCAGATGTAATGTCGCCATTGCCTATCAGCGGTATGGTGAATCGCGGATTCTCCTTTATCGCCGCTATCGTGGTCCAGTCGGCTTCGCCGGTATACATCTGCGAGCGCGTGCGTCCGTGTACAGTGAGAGCCTGAATGCCGCAGTCCTGCAACTGCTCCGCGAGCGTGGTTATAATTATATTGTTGCAATCCCAGCCAAGACGCGTTTTTACCGTCACCGGCAAATCGACGGCCTTCACCACCGCGCGGGTTATTTCCAGCATCTTGGGTATATCCCTGAGCATACCGGCTCCGGCTCCCTTGCCTGCGACTTTCTTCACAGGACAGCCGAAATTGATGTCGATTATATCTGGCTTGGCCTCGGCAACTATGCCGGCGGCCTCCACCATAGGCCCTACCTCGCGGCCGTAAATCTGAATAGCCGTAGGGCGCTCCCCTTCGGCTATGTGCAGCTTGCGCGTAGTCGCGGCTATATTGCGCACCAAAGCATCGGCCGACACAAACTCGGTATATGTCATATCGGCACCCTGCTCCTTGCAGATGAGCCGGAACGAGGCGTCCGTCACATCCTCCATCGGCGCGAGCATCACAGGGCGCTCGCCCAAATCCACTGTTCCTATCTTCATGCGCTAATAATTTGGCTACAAAAATACATAAAATACGGCGCATACAGAAGCGGGAGTGTAATTTTACTCTCCGTTATGGCAACACAGATGCCCGGCCAAACGAAAAAAACACTACTTTTGTTCTATGAAACGCTTTATCAAAATCTTCACAGTGCTGGCTCTGCTTACCTGCACATTCTCGGCGCCGGTAGACGCCGCTGCCGCCGATTACCGCTACTCGCGTGTACGAACTCTCGTAAACGAAGGCAGCCGATATGCCTCGCGTGCCGAAAGCTATCAGAACGAAGCCGAAAAATATTTCCGCGAGGCCGACAGAATGCAACGCGAGGCCGACCGCTATCGCCGCCAACACAAGCACAACCGTGCCCGCGACTACCAGCACCGCGCCGAGCGCAGCCGTGCACGCGGCCACGAGTCGATACGCCGCGCCCGCACCTCCCAGATAAAAGCAGCCGAAGCCTTCCGCCGCGCCGCCCACACCATCGAGCAGTAACTCTATTTCTAATTAGGAATGAGGAATTATGAATGAGGAATTATGAATGAGGAATGTGGTTAATGAGGAATTAGAAATGAGGAAGGAGGAATACTCCTTTCAAACTCACCGTCCCTCCTCCATAATCCCTAATTCATAATTCCTAACCACACATTCCTCACTCCTAATCCCACATTCCTCATTAACCACATTCCTCACTCCTAATTCCTAATTAATTACGTGAGCGGTACTGCGGAAGGAGAGGCACGGGGAAGCGGCTGAAAAGTGTCTGCACTGCTTCGGCTATGCCTTTGAGATTGCGGAACTGTCCTTGCCCCGGCTCCATAATCGTGGCGACCGATGATGAATATAGAGGCTCTTTCTTATCGATGTTCACAAAATCCATAGTCAGCACTCCCTCTTTGTATATCCCTGTAATAATGCGCGCATTGGCATAGTAATTAGCCCAATAGTTCATTCGCGGATACACGAAGTACGGGTAATAACCGTTGTAGTACGGTCCTGCATACGGCACATATCCCGGCGGCAGCGCCGGCTCGGTATCTATCTCGCGATGCACGGTTATGCCTATGTTGATAAGAAGCGGCGAGGCCGGGTCTTCGGTAAACCCGCGCTCGTCCATCTGCTCGCGTATGGCAGCCGCTATATTATAGTATGTCACCATCTCCATACCCGGCGGCAGCTTGTTGCCGTCGGCGGGTGTGACTATGCGGTAGGTCGAATAATCGGCGAGATCAGCATTATTGTACGTTTCGCTGTTTACAAGCGCGAACGGGCTGCATGCGCCCAGCAGCAGCGACGAAAGCAGTAGTCCTAAGATTTTCTTCATAATACGCGGTAGTTCAGTGTAGTTCTATAAAAATAGAACACCGGCATACCGCGCTTGGTTTACTTGGAGGCTATGATGGCTATGGCGTTGAGGCGGTGCTCCAGCTCTGTGCTGCTCAGGCGCGTGGCAAGCTTTCCGCGATGGGCTATGGATATGTTGCCGGTTTCTTCCGACACCACTATGGCCACGGCATCTGTAGCCTGCGCTATGCCAAGGGCCGAACGGTGGCGCAGACCGAGCGTACGCGGCACGTCGCTGTCGTGGCTCACCGGCAGTATGCAGCCTGCCGCCACGAGGCGGTTGTGCGCAACGATCAGAGCGCCGTCATGCAAAGGCGAATTTTTGAAGAATATGTTTTCTATCAGCCGTGTGTTGATATTGGCATCTATCATATCGCCCGACTTTGCGTAATTATCGAGCGGCACGCTCTGCTCTATCACTATGAGGGCGCCTGTCTTGCTTTTCGACATACTCATACAGGCGTACACTATGGGCATCACCCACGACAGTGCCGCAGCGTCGAGTTCCTCCTTATGATGATGGAAGAGCTTGGCGAGAAAGCGCCACCTGCGGTGCGATCCAAGCTCCACAAGAAAACGCTTGATAGGCTCCTGAAAGATAATCACAAGTATGATAAGGCCTATGGCCATAAACTTGTCGAGAATCGTGCCTATGAGCCGCATGGCAAATATCTCGGAAGCCAGCACCCACAGCACTATAAAGGCGAGCACACCATAGAAAATATTGATAGTGCCCGACTCCTTCATAAGCCGGTAGATATAGTAAATCAGTACTGCAAACAGTACTATGTCGATAATATCCTTTATTCCTACATCAAACATATGGCTGCTGGTTGATTCGTGATACTACTTCCACGGCCTGCACCGCGGCTTCGACGTCGTGCACACGCAGTATGGCAGCGCCGCGCTCAAGAGCGATAGCGTTGGCGGCAGTCGTAGCCGGGAGCGCCTCCTCGGCAGTGATACCGAGCTCGCGGGTAAACATCGACTTTCTCGACACCCCTGCAAGCACCGGACGGCCTAAAAGGCCGAACGCGTCCAAGCCCTCCAGCATACGGTAGTTCTGCGCCGCGGTCTTGGCGAACCCGAAACCCGGATCTATGATTATATCGGCCACGCCAAACTCTTCGAGCTGCGCCTTGCGGCGGCTCAGTTCGCCTATCACATCGGCAAGCACGTCGGAATACTCCGTCATCGTTTGCATCGTGGCCGGCGTGCCGCGCATGTGCATCAGTATGTACGGGCAGGCCAGAGCGGCAACGGTGGAGAACATAGCCTCGTCGAGCAGACCGCCCGATATATCGTTGACAATATCGGCGCCCCACTCTCCTACGGCTTTCTCGGCAACTGATGCCCTGAAGGTATCTACCGACAAAACAATATCGCCTCCGACGGCATCGCGCACAGCCTTCACCGCGCATTCCATACGCGCCATCTCCTCAGTCTCGCTGACTTCGGCCGCACCGGGACGCGACGAATATGCCCCCATATCAAGCATGGCAGCGCCCGCCCCGACCATGGCTGAGGCACGGCGTGCTACTTCTTCCGCTCCGGCCACCCGCGAGGCGCCATAGAACGAATCGGGAGTGGCGTTCACAATACCCATAACGGCAGGCCGGTCGAATTCGACCAGCCTGCCGCGTATGTTGAGGCTGAAAGTTTTCATGGAGGGAGGGACTGAACCGATTAACGGTTGGCGCGCTTGCGCTCCGTTTCGTCGAGAATTATCTTGCGCAGACGGATATGGTGGGGGGTAACCTCCACATATTCGTCCTCCTTGATGTATTCGAGGGCTTCTTCGAGGCTGAATACCACCGGCGGCACGATACGAGCCTTGTCGTCGGCGCCTGAAGCTCGCATATTGGTAAGCTTCTTGCTCTTGGTCACATTGACGGGTATGTCGTTGTCCTTGGCGTTCTCGCCTACCACCTGCCCGGCGTACACCTCTTCCTGCGGGAAGATAAAGAAGCGTCCGCGGTCCTGCAACTTGTCGATGGCATAAGCATATGCCGTGCCGGACTCGATAGCGATAAGCGAACCGTTTGTGCGGCGCTCTATATCGCCCTTCCACGGCTGGTACTCAAGGAAACGGTGAGCCATGATAGCCTCGCCGCCCGATGCCGTGAGCACGTTGCTGCGCAGACCTATTATGCCGCGCGAGGGTATCTGGAACTCCATCTGCACACGGTCGTTTTTGGTACTCATGGCAACCAGCTCGCCCTTGCGGCGTGTCACCATATCGATCATCTTGGACGAACTTTCCTCGGTGACGTTGATAGTGAGCAATTCCACAGGCTCGCATTTGCGCCCGTCGATTTCACGGATTATAACCTGCGGCTGACCTACCTGAAGCTCGTATCCCTCGCGGCGCATTGTTTCGATAAGCACCGACAAGTGAAGCACGCCACGGCCAAAGACGGTCCACACGTCCTCATTGTCGTCCTTCACCACGCGCAGGGCAAGATTTCGGTCGAGTTCTGCGGTAAGACGGTCGCCGATGTGGCGCGAGGTCACAAACTTGCCGTCACGACCGAAGAAGGGGCTGTCGTTGATAGTGAATGTCATCGACATGGTAGGCTCGTCGATGGCTATGCGTGGCAGCGGCTCCGGATTGGACGGAGATGCCACCGTGTCGCCGATTTCAAAGCCTTCGATACCGACAAGGGCACAGATATCGCCGTTGTCGACCTGAGCCACCTTCTTGCGGCCCATGCCTTCAAAGGTGTGCAATTCCTTTATTTTCTGGCGGGTTGTAGAGCCGTCGCGTCGGCAAAGCAGTATTTCCTGCCCTTCGCGTAGAGAGCCGCGATGCACGCGGCCTATGGCGATACGGCCAACATATTTTGAAAAATCGAGCGAGGTGATAAGCATCTGCTCATCGCCTGGATTTTCCTCCGGGCCGGGTATGTACTCGATAATGGCGTCGAGCAGCGGAAGTATGTTATCAGTAGGCTTGCGGAAATCCTCGCTCATCCAGCCCTGCTTGGCCGAGCCGTACAGTGTGGGGAAATCGAGCTGTTCCTCTGTGGCGTCGAGGCTGAACATAAGGTCGAACACCATTTCCTGCACCTCCTCGGGGCGGCAGTTGGGCTTGTCCACCTTGTTTATCACCACCACGGGCTTAAGACCCATCTCGATAGCCTTTTGCAGCACAAAACGTGTCTGTGGCATCGGGCCTTCAAATGCGTCGACCAACAGCAGGCAGCCGTCGGCCATATTGAGCACTCGCTCCACCTCGCCGCCGAAGTCGGCGTGTCCCGGGGTGTCGATTATGTTTATCTTGTATCCCTTGTATTCTATCGATACGTTTTTGGAGAGAATCGTTATGCCTCGTTCGCGCTCGAGGTCGTTGTTGTCGAGTATAAGTTCTCCGGCATTCTGGTTCTCGCGGAAAAGATGGCCTGCAAGGAGCATCTTGTCCACAAGCGTGGTTTTGCCGTGGTCTACGTGCGCTATGATAGCTATGTTACGTATTTTCTGCATATTTCTTCGCTGTTACAAGGTGCAAAGTTACTAATTTCGGTGCGAACGACCGCTATAAAGCACAAATAATATGTTCTACAACATAAAAATAGTGTCCGGGCTTAACTTCACGATAAGCCCGGACACTATATTGCAAGTCTATTTTTTCTTTTTGGAAGGGTCGCAGGTAAGCCCCACGCCGAGCTTCTTGAATATCTTGTGGTCGACCTCGCCGAGCATCACCGTGGAGTGCATCTGGCAGCCATACAGTTCGGGCAGCTTTTCAAGCACGCGGCGGCAGTTGTCGTCGTGGGTGCTCAGCACGGAGAGCGCCACAAGCACCTCGTCGGTGTGCAGGCGCGGGTTGAGGCTGCGCAGGTAGTTGGTTTTGGTGTGCTGTATAGGCTCGATCATATGCTGCGGTATGAGCTTCACATCGTGGTCTATACCGGCAAGATGCTTCACTGCATTGAGAATCAGCGCCGCGCTCGGCCCGAGCAGATCGCTGGTTTCGGCAGTTATGATAGTGCCGTCGGCAAGCTCTATGGCAGAGCAAGGAACTCCGCTGCGCTCGGCGCGCTCCTTGGCCGCGCGTATGGGCTTGCGATAGGAGGTATCGATTTTCGCCTGCTTCATCAGCAGCGATATCTTGTTGACTTCCGCCTCGTTGCCGTCGCCCTGCGCGAGATTGTTCAGCGCCGTGTAATACCGGCGTATTATCTCCTGCTTGGCTGCGTCGCAGCACACCTGATCGTCGTTGATGCAGAATCCCACCATATTGACGCCCATATCGGTAGGCGATTTGTACGGATTGTGCCCGTAGATACCCTCGAACAGGGCGTTGAGCACCGGGAATATCTCTATGTCGCGATTATAGTTGATGGCCGTCTTTCCGTAAGCGTCGAGATGGAAGGGGTCGATCATATTGACATCGTTGAGGTCGGCGGTAGCAGCCTCGTAAGCGATGTTCACAGGGTGCTTCAGCGGCAGGCTCCACACCGGGAACGTTTCAAACTTGGCATACCCGGCTTCGATGCCGCGCTTATGCTCGTTGTAAAGCTGGCTGAGGCAGACGGCCATTTTGCCGCTGCCGGGGCCGGGAGCAGTGACAATCACGAGCGGGCGCGTGGTTTCCACATAGTCGTTACGGCCGAAACCGTCGTCCGAGTCGATGAGATCCACATTCGACGGGTAGCCGTCGATTGTGTAGTGGCAGTAAGTGGTAATCCCCATTCGGGCAAGGCGGTCGCGGAAAGCGTCGGCGCTGCTCTGGCGGTTGTAGTGGGTTATCACCACAGAGCTTACCAGAAAGCCTCGCTTCTGGAACTCTGTGCGAAGACGCAGCACGTCCATATCGTAGGTTATTCCAAGGTCGCTGCGTACCTTGTTTTTCTCGATATCGACCGCGCTTATCACTATCACGATCTCG
>Ga0137309_102217_pt1 | contig 11942 bp, 3 predicted proteins | sample NAcewiD2O_June_FD_97179 | JGI IMG/M metagenome (GOLD analysis project Ga0137309, IMG submission 97179) | Mouse cecal microbial communities from Vienna, Austria - N-Acetylneuraminic amended D2O_June | ecosystem: Host-associated > Mammals > Digestive system > Large intestine > Cecum | place...
GACAGCGCAAAAACAGGTATACGGTCTGGGAGTGCCAGTGCAGCTGTGGAGGAAGAATCCTGTTGGATACCAGGTGTCTCCAGCGGGGGACAGTTACGGACTGTGGCTGTGAGTCCAGGACCAAACCTGGACAGCGGGATATTGCGGGGGTGCGCTTTGGATTGCTGACCGCCATAGAACCCACTGAACTGCGTTCAGAAGGGACGGTGGTCTGGCGGTGCAGGTGTGACTGCGGCGGTGAGGTGCTTGCCTCCCTGCATCAGCTGCATGCCGGGTATCGGAAAAGCTGCGGTTGTCTCAGCCGTCCCAGGCTGAAAGATTTTGAAGGAAAACGCTTTGGCAGCCTGATTGTCACAGGATACGCAGGAAAGCGGGCCGGGATGCACCGGTGGAAATGCCGTTGTGACTGCGGCCGGGAGAGTGTTGTGGGGCAGACCCTCCTTCAAAGCGGCAAGACAAAGAGCTGCGGCTGTCTCCAGGCGGGAATGTATAAAGAAAACCTAAAGCTTGTGGAAGGCACATCAGTGGCAATATTAGAAGCCCATAAGAAAAAACTCAATCGGAACAATACCAGCGGCCATACAGGGGTGTACCTGGATGGCAGGCAGGGGAAATGGGTGGCGCAGATTGGGTTTAAAGGGAAGAAATATTATCTGGGCTCTTACCGGAATAAACAGGATGCAGTGGAAGCGCGCCGCCAGGGGGAACAACTGCATGATACTTTTCTTCAATGGTACTATTCAAAAGAATCCTGGCCAGAGAGTAAAAAAAGTGAAGGCTAGGGACAATAAAAGGGGGATGGGCAGCAGGAAATTCAGAGATATGGAGGTTCCGCCCCTGGAACTGATGGAAAAAGAACTGGAGCGGATTCAGGACAGGGATGACCATATCCGGCTGTTGCGGAACATGGTGTTTTTTCTGCTGGTGGTGGCCGCAGCGACTGTACTGACTATGCTTCTTCTGCTCCCCGTTCTTCAGATTAACGGATCATCCATGGAAGATACCCTGCAGAGCGGGGATCTGGCAGTGGCGGTGAATGGTTCCCGGTACAAAGCCGGGGATGTGATCGCCTTTAATTATAACAGCAGTATCCTGGTGAAACGGGTGATCGCCCTGTCTGGGGACTGGGTTGACATAGATGGGGATGGCAATGTGTATGTGAACGAGAAACTTCTTGACGAACCATATGTATCCGAGAAGGCATTGGGAAAAAGCAACATAAAATTCCCCTGCCGGATACAGGAGGGGCATGTATTTGTCCTGGGGGATCACAGAACGGTTTCCATAGACAGCCGCAACAGCGCGGTGGGCTGTGTGGAACAGAAAGACGTGATGGGAGAAGTCCTGTTCCGCATCTGGCCATTGCAAAAAATAGGTTTTATAAAATAATTAGATAAATTAAGTGGTTGAGAGTGTGTATTGAAAAGGAGAGGAGGAGGCGCAATGGGAGCTTTGGTGAAAAAACAGACAGAAAGACTCTTGCGCAGGCAAAAAAGGTTTAAACAGTGGCTGGCACTGTTCCTGTGCCTGGCGCTGCTGGTCACGTCAGGTGTGTTCACAGCTCTGCGGATGGATGGCCAGGCCATGGACAGCGAAGTCCGGCCGGAGAGAATACTGAGCTGCGGTTTAAATATACATACCCATGAAGCGGAATGTTATGACGCAGACGGTAATCAGGTGTGTCAGATAGAAGAAAACCATGTGGCACATACCCATAATGAGGACTGTTATGATTGGGAGGGGAACGGGGACGCCCAGCTGGAAGAGATGCCTGGAGAACCTGCAGACGATTCGATGGATGCAGAAAACTGGCAGGAAGCCGGAGAGTCCATGACATTGGAAGACATGGAAAATCTTCCGGAAGACGAGACTGGTGAGGCTGTGTGGCAGGACGAAGGCATGGATAAGCTGCAGAGCCTGGTGAACAATAGCTGGAGTTTTGACGCCTATTACGTAAATGAGAACAGCCGTTATGATGTGACAAAGACAGAGGAGAACGGAGATTTCAATCTGAAATATCAGATGGAATTTCACACCGATACAGATATTCCTGCCGGGCGGGTGGAAGTGCGGATACCGGCAGTGCTGCTTCAGTACAGAGGCGCAGAGGCGGAGAACATGACAGAGCAGCAGGGGGAAATGATTCTTCCCACAGATATTGCAGTGCCCCCTGGAGAGAGTGTGGAGGAATATACTTACAGCAGGAGTACTCCGTTCAACTATCGTATAGAAGGGACAGGATGGGATGCCCAGCTGGTATTCTTTAATTATAAAGGCATCACTGCAGGGAGCAACGCCGCCTGGCAGGTGCTTTACAAAAATCTTCAGATGATGGAAATCATAGACGGACAGGAGTGGTCTCTGCAGCCCATCATCCGAGTGGGAGACACACAAGAAGCGGAAACCAGGGAGACAGAAACCCTGACAGGACGTGTGGATTCCTCGGTATCTCTGGATAGTCTGAGCAAAACCCTTTATAAAGATTACCGGAGAAAATATACACCGGGGCTCTATACACAAGCCCAGGTGGAAACCTATATCCAGGGTCCTCTGCCTGAGAAGTATGCAGGGGATAATTTTCATGATTACAGATACGCGGTCTGGGATGTGAAAGTAAAAGGAAGCGCCTCTCAGCCTTGGAATCTGAAAATTTTGGAAAGCCCGTATTTTTCTGACAGACATGGTTCTGGAGAGGGAGAGGTGGTGGGTTTTCTGGATAATTCAGACCGAAGGACGGCCTATAACCTGCCTCTTGATTTCCCCGATTTGAATGGAACAGAAGGCTGGGAGATTACAGCAAAAACCGGAAGCAGAGAGAAGTCCTGGGGAAGCCGTTTCTACGTGGTGACGGCGTACCCGGCCGGGAATGTATCTGAGGAGACGCAGCTTGAAAATTTCATAGAGGCAGTCATGGAACCTGTGGACCCATATGGGGAAAGGAACAGCCAATATGCTTCTGCCCAGTGGAATTATGTGGATTATGACTGGACATATTCCGGTGATATGGTGGGTGTGGAGAAAGACAGCGACAAAGTGAACTACATAGGATGGCTGGATGTATATAAGCAGGCAAAGGAAAAGGGAGAAGATTATGGAAGCTTTCCATTTACCACAGAAGGGGTGTTCCGGGGCTATCAGCTGACACATGAAGTCATTGGCACTCAGGAGCAGCCAGTGGGAGCCTGGATTCCGGGAAAGAGCTGTGAACTTACCACTGTGGATGATGTGATGTATGTATATCCGGCCGGCGGAAAGCCCCAGATGCTCACTGGCCAGGATTACTATTATTCGGGAGTCACTATTACCCAGAAAGACGCAGGCTATGATGTATGGGAAGATCAGGAGACAGCTCCCGAGCCAGGGATAGGAGCGAATATAGACAGAAGTGTAAAAATCTATGCCATGTTCGAGGACTCCGCAGATACAGATGCTGGCGAAGGGTGGGAATCAGTGGGGGAAATCCCATGGGATTCTTCCGGCGTGATGCAATATTCTTTCACCCAGGAGCAGATTCAGAGAAAGCCCTGGAGGGTCAAGGCTGTACATCAGACCGTGGATTATAAAACCACCTGCAAGATTGACGTGTCCGTGTGCTTTAAGAAAGACTCCCCTGTACTGGAAAAGGTTATAGCCAGCGGGGAGGCAGAAAATCTCCAGATAAAAATCGAAGATGTCTCAGGAGTGATGGGGGCAGAATATAAGGATGGCGTGTTTCAAAAGTACTGCCATGAGACAGAGATCAAAGGGGATAATTACAAAGAGCCTGGACTGGAAGAATTAACGAAAAGCTTATATGATGGCGTACTGCTGCAGCGGGACAATGTCTATAAGGAAGTGTCATGGCTGGGAAAAGAAGCGGCTTCCTATAAAATGTCCAGGGTTACCAATGACAGCAAAAACAGCCGTGTACTGGTGGATTACAGTCTGACTGCTTATGACGGCTATGAAATATTCGGTCAGGATGCAGCGAATTATCTGAAAAGCAAGGGGATGAACTCACCAGGCAGAAATCATGTAGTTTTCTATGATCTTCTTCCCACAGGCATGCGTTTTGACCCGTCCTATCAAGTGACAGCAGGGCGCATCACCAGTCTTGCCAATGAAAATTACAAAACCCAGCCAAAGAGCTGGGACGCCAGTCAGGTAACGGTCAGGGTGGACTCGAAAAAAGACGTGATAGAAAATTACAGGGGAACCGGCCGTACCATGGTGGTGTTCCACATTGAGTATGAAGGTGCCGATTCTGCCGTATTTACCAATAAGCGGTGGATAGAGGGGTGGGGTGTGAACTTCCGGGCATATTACGACTGGAAAGATCAGGGCATTGTCAAAGATAAAGCCAATGTCAGCGCATTTATGCCGGAGGACAAAAACGGCGAACCCCTGTATGGGCATCCATTGTGCGGCCAGGACGGGGAAGTCTCCTGTGACGACGGCGTTATTGTTCCAAATAGTTTGAAAAAGGAATGTGAGATTTTCGGAAGTGATATCAATGAGGACGGCATCACAAATATCAAAAACGTTCTGTATGCCAGAAATGTAACCAACGAAGATACCGCCCAGGCATCTGAATCGGGAATCGAGAAGCTGGTACGGGCAGACAGCGACAGATTCGGCGTCTACAGTGAAAGTGCGGCTGTGGAAACCGGGGGTGGTTATACCTACAGTATTGCGGTAAAAGCTGTAGCCAATGAACTGAAAAATATTGTTGTGTACGACCACCTGGAGAATGCGGAGAAGGACAGAGACGGTGACAAAGATTTATTTGAGCCTTTTGAGAATTGTGGATGGAAAGGGGCGTTTCAGTCCGTGGATGTGGCAGCTCTGAAGGAGATGGGGATTGCGCCGGTTATTTATTACAGCACAAAGAGAGATGCGCCCATACCGGAAGATGCGTCCAAACCGGAAAGCGGGATTGACCAGCTGACAAAAGAAAACGGCTGGTACTGCGGCGAAGAAGCATTGGCAGAGGCTGGAATAGACAAAACGGCGGTTCAATCCATAGCAGTAGACCTGAGCCATACGGCAGATGGCGGAGAATTTATCCTGAAGTCAGGGGCCACGGCGGTTTTCCAGATCAAGATGGCTGCACCAGAGGAAAAGCCGGAAAATGCGGAGTACACGTATAATAATCCCGCCTGGTTTTCAGAAGCAGTGGGTACTGGGGACAAAAATATGCGGGAAGGCAATTCGGTAAGGGTAAGTCTGAAGGGAAAAGAAGCACTGGAAATCGTCAAAGAGTTTGCCGGGGATGTGCCGGAGGCTGTCAGAGATACCTCCTTTGAATTCCGGCTTTCTGAGACCGGACAGATACCTGGGGAAAAACCTTTGGCCAACAGAGAATATCAGCTTTATAAGAAATCACCAGAGGGAAACTGGATTCGCCAGGAGAACCGGATGTATGCAACAGACGGGGGAGGACGGCTGAGGCTTAATGCAGATGAAAAAGCGGTTTTTGAAGAGCTGCCCAGTGCGGGGAACATCAACGTGCAGGAAATCGGCAGTCTGTTTTGGAAGTCCGAGAGTAACACAGCCACGATAGAGGCAGACGGCCGTACGATTTGCATTGTAACATTCACGAACACGTACCGCCCAGTACTCTATGTGCAGAAGTATCTGGAAGGAGTTCCAGAGGGCGCCTCAGTGGATGAGAGTGAGTTTACCTTTCAGGTGAAAGCCGGGGGCAGCCCCCTGGCAGAGGCCCGGTACTGCTATGTGGACAGTGTCCGCACAGACGGCGGTGCTCCGGAAATCGATACCAGCCGGGGAGACAAAGGATACGGAAAAACAGATGAGAATGGACATTTTATAATTAAAAAAGGAGAGATTATAGCACTGTTTCCGGGGGGCGTGGGAACAGAATATGAAGTAAAAGAGCTGACAGGACAGCTGCAGGACTGGATCTGCAGAAAAGATACCGTCAGCGGGACTCTCCCCGTCAATGGGGCCCGCGGGGCAATCACCAACATATATAAATGGAAGGAACTGGAACTGACCAAAGAACTCACCCATCAGGACCCGGAAGAATGTACGCAGGAATTTACGTTCCGGATTGAGAAAGTGACTGGGGAAGACTCAGGGGCAGAGGCGGTAACAGGGAACAAATGGGTTCTGCTGAAGCCCGATGGCACCCCATCAGAGACCACAGGAACACTGGATGAACAGGGAACATTCACCTGTGCATGCGCAGGCCGCACGGTGAGAATCCAAGGGCTGGAAGCGGGAAAGACTTATGTAGTGACAGAAGTGGAAACAGGGATCAAGGAGCTGTACCGCCCGGTAAACGGCACACAGGAAGTGACCATGCCTGTATTCAGCGGCAGAAAAGAGCTGACCGTTACCAATGACTATCTGAAAAGACCGCTGTCAGTGACAAAGACCGTGCTCTATGACCAGGGTGACTTAACGGAACAGGAAGAAGTGAAAAACAAGTCCTTTACCATGCAGGTGAAGGTGGATGGAGAGCCGTTGAAAAATCATCCCTATGTTTTAACGGAAAAAGGCGTTGAAGTCTTGCCTGAAAGCGGCCGGATTTATCAAACGGATGAAGATGGGAAGTTTACGCTGAAGAACGGGCAGACAGCGGCGTTCAAGGACGCGGGCCTTTTAGGGCAGGCATTTGAAGTGGTGGAGATGCAGGACGAAACGTATCCGCAGATCTATCCTGCCAGTGAAAACGATGAGTCCGCCGGGCCCGGAGAACCTGGAGTTCCCAGCAAAGGGACAATTACCGGGGAAGGCGCAGAAGCGTCGATTATTAATGGCGTCGGGAACAGCCTGCTTCTTGGAAAAGAATATACAGGCGGGGATGAGAAAGGAAAGGACTATATTGAGAAGCTGAAGAGCAAGGTTATGTGGCACAGTGATAGCATGGATTACCCTGAGGAGGAATATTTTGAGTATGTTTCTTCGCTGGACAGAGCGGACAGCGGAAAAGTGCAGCTCACACTGGAAGTTAAAAATGGATCGGGCTATTTCGAAAAATGGCCTTCTCCAGCCAGTGATGGGGAAGGCCAGGAAAAAGAAGGCGTTTACGTGACAGTGATTGACCAGCTCAGCGGAATTTCTAAAAAAGCCTTGTGGCCGTGGCAGAGTTCTGTCTGGATTGAGCCATGGAAAACGGTGGTGATTGACAGTCTGCCAGGGGATGCAGAATATAGGCTGGAAGAAGACGCAGAAAGCAGGCATAATATCTGGTCTGTAAAAACGTCAAGCCAGCCGGTGCCAGGGGAAGACGGGCAGCCCATGCTGCGGTCTGCGGCAGGGAACCAAAAAGGACCGCTGAGTTCGGGAGTAAGACGACAGGAATACTATCAGGTCACACAAAAGTCTCCCGCAGATGACCAGGGAATCCAGGGGACAGTCAGCGGGAAGCCGTCAGCAGTGATCTATAATGAAGTGGACGGCATTGACTCCAAATGTACAATTGATAAAACTATGGCTTTAAATTCCCGGGAGGTTCCGGAAAACGCAAAGCTGGTATGGCGCGTAGAGGAATATGACGGCGCGGGGGGATGGAGTCCGGCAGAAAATGTTTCCTATCTTGTGTTTGCCGGAGGGGAACTTGACTGCGGCCGCATTCAGCGGACAGCGGAAGACGGACGCATTGTTCTGTACAACAAATCCCCAGGGTTATATCCGAGAGTACGGTTTACAGACGAGAGAGTCTATTTGAATCTGTATGACAAAGAAACATGTGAAAAATTAATGAACCCAGAGGGGGATACACCGGCGCCGCGGCTGCTGCGGATGGTGGAAGTGCCGGAAGAATCCGATGACGCCTGGGGAATACTGGCAGGATATCTTTCAGCAGATGCAGAAAGCGATGACAGGGACACAGGGATGGCTGAGGAAATTCAGCCGCTCAGCGGCAGGATGCGTGCAGTACAGATAGAGAACGATCTGTCACTGGCCGGGGAATACTCCATGGATGTGGAGCCTGAAAAGGCCATAGGATTCGTCAATTCCAATCAGTCCGGCTATACAGTGGAAATTGGAAAAGAAATGGAAAATCGGGCAGATGACGTCTTTACCATGTTGCTGCGGCAGATTCTCTCCGTATCGAAAAATCCGGTAACAGGTCCGGAGGATATCCAGGAGTCCCGGTCAGGCTCTGGTATAGAGTATACAGTCCTAAGCACAGAGACAGACCAGGAGCTCAGGAAGGCAGTGACCGGAAAAAACGGGGAAATCCAGTTGAGAGCAGGAGAATATGCAAGGCTGGAGCTGCCCTATGATACCCAGTGGACTGTCTCCGAGGACGTAAAGCCCAATTATGAGCTGAAAACTCTGACCGGACGGCCGGATGACAGTAATATGCTGAAAAAGCTGGCAGATAACCTGATGATGATCACCCATTTGCGGGCTGTGATGCTGGAAGTTATAAAGGATGAGGATTATCCCGTCTATACAGATGAGCATCTGGATAAAAGCAGATTTAAAGTCAGTGTGGTATATACCGACGGGACGAGAAAACTGCTGAATGAAGGTGGATTTGAATTTGACGACAGCGTTGAGAACAGGGAACCAGGAGATACATTAGCCCTGAGTGTAACGGCCCATTACGAGGGGACAGTCCTTCAGGGAATGGTTTTTGTGACGATCAGCGGAGGTTATACAGAACTTACACAAGAAGATGTAAAGAGAGGCTCTGTGATCGATGGCCATACAAAAGAACCAGTTAATCTGCAGGCTGAAGAGGTTACCATTCCTTTGTACATTATGCGTGATAGTGTGAAAATGCGGGTGACAGGAATTGCGAAGGGAGCGTTTCAAGATTGCAGCACTCTGAAAAAGCTGATTCTTTCTGATGGTATTAAAAAACTTCAAAGCAGCGCGTTTAAAGGGTGTATAAATTTGGAAACTGTAAAGATTCCTGAGAGTATTCAGTTTGACGGAAATTCACAGAGCGCTTTTGAAGGATGCAGTAAATTATCTGAAGTGGATATGCCAAAACAGGCCAGCGGCACTATAAGCGGCAGGATGTTTCAAGGGTGCGCAAGTTTAAAGAGTATAAAAATTCCAAGCGGGATAAGGATGCTTAATACCAGCGTATTCCATGACTGTACAGAACTGAAGAGTATAGTTATCTTGGGAACGCCAAACATCAATACTTTGAATCCGCCGTGCCAGCCCAGCATGAAGATTGATTTTTATATAGCAGGACCAGAAAACAGCGTTCAAAATCTTCCATGGGGCGCCTCGAAAGAATCAACCATTACATGGAACTGGAATCCAGACAACAGCTGACAGATGTGAGAAAGGGGGAATGGGGTCTCTGCAAAAAGAGGCCCCAGAAAATCAAATGAAATATGTGAAAAAAATAGTATCCTTCCTTGCCGTCATCTGTTTTTTGGCAGGAAGTCCGGCGGAAAATGCTGTACCGGCATATGCCGCGTCAAGGGGGCTGGCCGATGGAGGGCCTGTTCCCGTTCCCACACAGCCTGCAGAACTCCCGTCCTCACAGGTGATATTTGAAAATGAGGAAAAACAGTCGCCGGATCTGTATATAAGCAAACGTGTGGAACATGCAGATGAAAGTTATCCGGCACCAAAAGATGATGAGTTTCGCTTTATCCTGAAAATAGACGGGAAATTGGCAGACCAGGTATCCTATCAGGTATACGACGCTGAGAACGAAGAAGTAGACGGAGACTTTCAGACTGGAAAATACGGGACGTTTTCTCTAAAAGCAGGGCAGACAGCCAGGTTCGAGTATCTGGGAACCGGAGTACGCTATGAAGTATCCGAGGAGTCCAAAGACAATTATCAGCAGATAATTCCGGAAGGCGGCGCACCGGCGTCCGGAATTGTGACGGCAAATGGGGCCGAGGCAGAGTTCACGAATCTATACAGCCCGAAAGGGGAGGGCGGCAAGACCAGGCTGGAGATACGCAAGACGATCTCCTTCCCGTCGGGCTATGAACCGCCGGAAACCCCGGATTTCCCCTTTGTGCTGGAGCTGGATGGAAAAGCATACGGCGGCGGGTCCTATACAGTGGTGGATATAAAAACAGGAGAGACAACTGGGTCCGGCGTTACCGGACAGGATGGAAGCTTTACCCTGAAAGGCGGCAGTGCCGCTGTTTTCGAAGAGATTCCGGCAGGCGTTGACTATAAGGTCCGGGAGGATGAGGAGCAGCTGGCAGAAAAGGCCGGGGGATGGTGGACAACTGGAAATATTGTCAGGGAAGGAGCCACGCAGCCGCCGGTGACTGTGGAAGTATTCAACAATGCCAATGCGTCCTTTATGGTGACAAAGCGCATGGAAGATTACAGCAGGCCGGATAAAGAATTTACATTTCTGCTGACAGACGCAGACCGGGTGGTATGGCCGGAGGCTAAGTACTGCCTCTATTCCACGACAGGGGAGCGGGTGGATGACCAGATTCATCAGACGGATAAAGACGGCCGTTTCCAGCTGAAACCCGGCCAGGCGGCAGTGTTTATGGGGATCAAGCCCGGGACGGTCTATAATGTAAGCGAGATCGGGAATGCTGCCTATGTGCAGGTTATCCCGTCTTCCCCGGAAGGATATCCCAGCAGGCTGGTCGGGGATGGGGTGGAAGAGCTGCCCTTTGTGAACAAACCCGCAGATGCGGGCCAGGTCTTAACAGTTACCAAACATATCGAAAATACAGACGGGGAAGCGCCGTTTGCCCCGGGGAAATTCCAGTTTATACTGAGCAGAAAAGGGCCAGGCGGCGAGTATATGCCAGTAGAAAATGCGGTGTATGCCGTGCAGGAAGGAGGCTCTGTCAGAACCTATAAGACCGGGGCGGGGAAAGAAAACGGCGGAAAATTTACGATTCAGGCAAATGAAACGGCACGTTTTTATTCCCTGGACACAGGAGACTATAAAGTGGAAGAAGACCAGGATTTCCTCACTTCTGAGTATCAGCTGAAAGAGACAGCACCTCAGGAGGGGACGCTGGAAGGGGGCAGTTCTTTGGAATTTGCATTTACCAATCAGTATACCCCTAAGAAAGTAGATTTGGTTCTGGTGAAGAAAAATGATAAAGGAGATTTCCTGGAAGGGGCAGAATTTATGCTGTACCGGGACGAAGCGCTGACAGATGCGGCGGGAAAAGAACCGCCGGACAGCGGTCAGACCAGGGAAAGCCTGGGGCAGGGTGCGGATAGCAGGGAAAGTATTTATGTGACGGGCAGGGATGGGAAAGTCAGCATCAGCGGCCTGAAGACAGGCACCTACTGGCTGAAAGAAACCAAATCCCCCAGCGGTTATGTATGCCTGGAAAAACCAATTAAAATCCAGCTGGAACGGGATGGAAGTCATGTGAAGGTTACTGTGGACGACGGAGAGTATAAGAAAGAAGACTTGAAAATAGAACTGTCTGACAAAAACAACGACCAGGTGGAGATTACTGTTTACAACAACAAACTATACCAACTGCCCAGCTCCGGCGGCCCGGGAATCTACCGATATTTGATCAGCGGAATCCTGCTGATGATGGCGGCGGCGTTGATCTTATATAGAAATAAGCGTGGAGGGGAGGTGCGGGGAAAAGTTTAAATGTGGAAATCAAAAGGATGCAGGATGCATCCTGAGAAGCAGAAACAAGCAGCATAGTGGACTTAGAAAAGAAAGGAATGAAGACTATGAAGAAATTTTTTGCTATGTTTATGGCAGTTGCCATGATTATGGGAATGCCTGCGGCGGCTTTTGCGTCAAATGAGGGAAATGAGGAAGCTGCGCCGCCAACAACGGTAACAAAGCCAACAGCAAGTGACACGACAGTGGCACAAATTCAGAATGTGGAAGCAGGGGTATCCATAGAGGCATACCGGATTGTGGAACCTGTGTATAACGACAGTGGATTTGTCAAATATCAGGCAGTGGATAAGAGTAAAGTCTCTGGATCAGAGGAGACAATAGAACTGGGAATTACAGATCCGTTGAAACCCACATATGAGCAGGTAAT
>Ga0137309_102218_pt1 | contig 11940 bp, 9 predicted proteins | sample NAcewiD2O_June_FD_97179 | JGI IMG/M metagenome (GOLD analysis project Ga0137309, IMG submission 97179) | Mouse cecal microbial communities from Vienna, Austria - N-Acetylneuraminic amended D2O_June | ecosystem: Host-associated > Mammals > Digestive system > Large intestine > Cecum | place...
ATCAGGAGCTGACCCGGATCACCAAGTCCATTGAGGATGGGGATTTCTTTGAGGTTCCCGAATTCCTGGAGGCAGTGGAAAACTGCAAAAAACATAACTCTTCCCTCCACCTGTGGGGACTGGTATCGAACGGCGGCGTCCACAGCCACAACACTCACATCTACGGCCTTCTGGAGCTGGCCAAGAGACATGGCCTTGAGAAGGTCTATGTACACTGCTTCCTGGATGGACGAGATACGCCTCCCGCCTCAGGCAAGGAATTTGTGGAGGAACTGGAAGCCAAGATGAGAGAGATCGGTGTGGGCAAGGTGGCCACTGTCCAGGGCCGCTACTACGCCATGGACCGGGATAACCGCTGGGACCGTGTGGAGAGAGCTTACAAAGCTCTGACAAAGGGAGAGGGGAACCCTGCCGCAAGCGGCCCTGCCGGAATCCAGGCCTCCTACGACGCTGAGAAATTTGACGAGTTTGTGGAGCCTGTGATCGTCATGGATGAGGGCAGACCCGTGGCCACTGTCCAGGACAATGACTCGGTTATTTTCTACAACTTCCGCCCCGACCGGGCAAGAGAGATCACCAGAGCCTTCTGTGATGACGATTTCAAGGGATTTAACAGAGAAAAACGGCTGAATCTGGTTTACGTGTGCTTTACAGACTACGACGACACCATCCCCAACAAGCTGGTGGCATTCAAAAAGGAAAGCATCACCAACACCTTTGGCGAGTACCTGGCAAACCACAACATGACCCAGGCCAGAATCGCCGAGACCGAGAAGTACGCCCATGTAACCTTCTTCTTCAACGGCGGCGTGGAAGAGCCAAACAAGGGCGAGGACCGTTTCCTGATCCCCTCCCCCAAGGAAGTCGCCACCTACGACTTAAAGCCTGAGATGAGCGCCCCCGGAGTCTGTGACAAGCTTGTTGAGTGCGTCAAGTCCGGCAAATACGACGTGATCATCATCAACTTCGCCAACCCGGACATGGTTGGCCACACCGGGGTGGAGGCCGCGGCCATCAAGGCCATCGAGACCGTAGACGCCTGTGTAGGAAGAGCCGTGGAGGCCATCAAGGAAGTGAACGGCGTCCTGTTCATCTGCGCGGACCATGGCAACGCGGAGCAGCTCATCGACTACGAGACCGGCGATCCATTTACAGCCCACACCACCAACCCGGTTCCCTTCATCCTTGTGAACGCTGACCCGGCTTATAAGCTGAGAGAAGGCGGACGCCTGGCCGACATCGTTCCCACACTGCTGGAGCTTATGGGGATGGAACAGCCAAAAGAGATGACCGGACAGTCTTTGTTAGTAAAGTAGTAAGCTGATTTGAAAGAATCTTAAGATTTATAAGAGAGGCAGGGGATGGGAGTTCTCTGCTTCTCTCTTTTTGTTGTTGTATTAAGAGTTAATTTACCTGTTCGATCACCACAGCGGCTCCGGCCGCCGCAACGCCTATTTGATTGTCAACCACTAACCAGCAAATGAATTCCCAAGGGCATCATCACCCGCGGCGCTTTGTCCGCCATTAGTGACCAAGTTACATTTCCGAATACTTGTATCCAGAAGCGGTCAGCCTGTCTTTTAAAACCAGTGTGGTAATTCCCAGTCTTTTTGCCGCGCGCTCCAGAGAAAGGTCTCCATCCTGGACCATAGAATAGATCTCAAGAATCCTGCCTTCTTCCCTGCCTTCTTCCCTGCCTTCTTCCCTGCCTTCCTCTCTTCCCTTTCTTCTTCCTTCTCTTCTTCCCTCTCTCATTCCTTTTGCTCTTGCCTCTTCTCTCTCTAAAGTCATTTCTTCCCATTTCCGCAAAAGTTTCAATCCTGTTATCTCCGAATTTTTCACTTCTTTTACTCTCCTGTGTATTGTTTTTATCTTCTCACTTTCAGATCTCCCGGCCCGCGTGTCTGTGGTTTTTGTAATGTACTCCATAAAATCCAAAAACTCCTGAGTAAACTCATGGGAATTCTTCCCTTTTGTGTTGATAAACACCCTCCACGCCCCATCTCCAATCTCCAGGTCCGGGCATTCCACGCACACACCCTTAAAGGTATACCGGTATAATCCCCTGTCAAAGACATCAAAAGGCGTCACCATAATCTGGCACACATCTTTCATACTGTTGAAATTCACCGTCCCCGGTGCCAGCAGAGACACATCCACATGCCCCTGATAAAATCTGCTTCTCCTGCTGAGGTTTTTTGTGTTCCGTTTCTGCGTCTCCACCATATAGACCACATGACTTTTATCCATTGCCACAGAATCCAGCCTGGCCTGCCGAAGCTCCGGGGATACGCGAAACTCCTTTTCCGTCTGAGCCTTATTGAGAAGTACGATCTCTTTGCTCACCAATATGCTGACCGCTGCCTGGAACGCGTCCTGATATTCCATCACCTGGTCAAACAGGAACTGGTCAATAAGATTCATCCTGGCAAGTTTGCTTTTGGCCTTCTGGATTGTCATTTGGGATGCCGGTGTTGCCGTTACCGCTGTTTTCTCCATGGTCACTTTATATGCCATATTTCCTCCTTCTGGCAGGAAAATCATAGGACAGCTCTACGGGTACTCCCTGCCTCTCAATTGTGTTGTGGATTTTAAAGCAGGATTTCCTGACAGAAAGATATCGAAACTTTCACAGACACAGCGTTTGGCTGTAGAACGGCTCTGACCCCCTGACAGGAGCTGAGCCTTAGAAATCATTTGCTTTACAGTTATTCTACCATAAGCTTTAAAAAATAGCAATCATAAAAAGAAAACCGCCGCAAAACCCATGTTCTGCGGCAGCTCCCTTATATTACATTCTATATTTAACTGAAGGTTTTGTGATTTGGCTGTGGCCTACTATATCATATTTAGAAAAGCCTCCGGATGTTACACAAGCCCGCCAAAGCCTGTCCAATACCTAAGACTCATACATACGGCTGTAGATCTCCTCGCAGAGGGCATCTACATAAGCCTGGTCGGGAAGGTCCCGGTTGGTGATCAGATGGTCCTGGATGATCTGAAAACGTTTCAGGCTCAGTTCCTCCTCTGTGAGAGAATCCCTCTCCTGAATCTCGTTGTCAATACTTTCTCCCGTCCACTGCTCCAAAAACCAGTGGATGATCTCTGAGGTCCGCTCCTTCTCTCTGTCGATCTCCGGCCGCATATTTTTCGCTTCCCTGGAGGTCTTGGCGTACACCCCCAGACAGAATACAGCCATGGCCGTCAGTGCCCCTTTAAAAATATATCCGGAACTCCCTGTCATGGGAAGGTTTATGATATCCAGCCAGCACACTGCCGAGACAATGACCAGCAGTCCGCCTACAAAGAGGAACGCGGAGGCGGAAGACCTAAGATTTTCATACTTCTGAGCGCTGGTTTCATAGACCTTTACTGGTTCCGGGATGGCTGCCGCCTCTCCCAGGCCTTCCCCGGCACCCTCCAGGGCTGCCTGAAGCTCCAACTCCCTGCTCATCTGCTCTAAGTAATCCCGCTGCTTTAAAAGCATCTCCTCCTGTTCTTTCTTTTTCATGGCCATGGCCGCCTCACGGGATTCCGCGAGAGGACCGCCGCAGTCCGTACAGACGGTGACGCCGTCTACAAATTCCATATCACATCTGGGACAGTAGGACATATGATCTCTCCTCCACTTACTTACACTTAGCGTTTTCCCCTAATCTTACCACATCCTCTATATGGATTCAAGGGATTTTTCAGATGGTCTTCAGCCATTCCCGCGCCAGGGTGATCCAGCTCTGGCACTGGGGAACCACCATTTTTTCCAGGCCCTTGCAGGTATCCTCTGTGGCCAGGGACAGGCCGTGGCAGCCTGTGGGAAAGATGTGAAGCTCCACATTGACCCCGCTTTTTATCAGGTTCTCTGCCAGGAGAAGGGAATTTCGCGCCGGAACAGAGTCGTCTGCGGCGGTGTGCCAGACAAATGTCTTTGGAGTGTGGGGGCCTACCTGATATTCTAGGGAGACCAGATGCCTCTTTTCCTTATTGTCCGCCTCTTCTCCCAGAAGTTTCTCAAAGGACCCTTTGTGGCAGTAAGGCCCTGAGGTGATTACGGGATAGGACAATAGCATGGCATTGGGACGGATCTCCTCCTTCTCCCGCCTCAGCGGTCCATAGACAAACTCCCGGTTCCAGAAAGCCCCCAGGCTGCAGGCCAGATGTCCTCCCGCTGAAAAACCGGACACCACGATCTTCTCCGGGTCCACCAGCCACTGCCTGCTGTTGTCCCGGATTTGCGCCGTCAAAAGCGCCAGCTGCCACAGCGCTGTAGGAAACCTCTCCGGAGCCACTGAATAGCGAAGCACAAAGACATGATATCCCATGGACAGATACTGCATGGCAACAGGCTCCCCCTCCCTGGGAGACAGGGTCCGATACCCTCCTCCTGGACAGATTACCACCGCCGGACGGGTTTTCTCCGCCCCATCCTCACTCCAGTCCAACAGATACGCGTCTGCTCTGGCTGTCCTTTTTCCCCCATCCTCGCCGCACTCTTTCGGCAACCCTATATCCCATGTGAAAAATTTCATTTTTTCCTCCATTCCGCTTATGTTTTACAGCATATCCATCATATCATACCACACCAAAAACGCAAGTCATCTTTTGGCAAAACACAAGGAGGACCTCCAGCCGGAGATCCTCCCCATTCTTTCTCAATCTTCTCTGTACTCCATATAAGCCCCCTTCATAGGGCTTGCCGCGTGCTGGCCAAACATCCGCATTACGCCGCTTTTATATTTCCTCTCCCTTGGAGACCATCTTCCCCGCCTCTCCTTAAGAATCTCCTCAATCTCCTCAGGAGTCTTCCTCTCCCCTTTGACGCCCACGATGTCCAGCTTCCTGCCCATAACATCGATCTGGATCAAATCCCCTTCTTCCACCAGGGCAATGGGGCCGCCGTCGGCTGCCTCGGGGCTGCAGTGTCCGATCACCGGACCTGTGGAGGCCCCTGAGAAACGCCCATCCGTGATCAGGGCAATGCCGCGTCCCAGCTCTTTGTCGCTGCTGATGGCCTCAGAGGTGTAGAACATCTCCGGCATCCCGCTGCCCTTTGGGCCTTCGTACCGGATAAACACCGCGTCGCCCTTTTGAACCTTGTGGTTCAGAACCGCGTCCAGGCACTCTTCCTCGCTGTCAAATGGTCTTGCCCGCAGCACTGCCTTAAACATCTCCTTCGGACAGGCCGTGTGCTTGATAACAGCCCCCTCAGGAGCCAGGTTGCCCCGCAGCACCGCGATGCTCCCGTCTGTGCCAAGGGCCTTATCATAGGGTCTTATAATATCCTCTCTTGTCACATTGCTGTGGTAGCGGCTGTTAAATTCACCCAGCCACTTTTCGCATCTCTCATAAAACCCGTCCTTCTTTAAGTCCTCCAGATTCTCTCCCAGAGTCTTTCCTGTCACCGTCATTACATCCAGATGCAGGTGGGACCGGATCTCTTCCATAATGGCGGGCACGCCCCCGGCATAGTAAAATACCTCTGCCGGCCATCTCCCCGCCGGGCGCACATCCAGAAGATACCGCGCGTTTCGATGGAGCCTGTCAAAGGTATCCCCTGTGATCTCTATGCCGAACTCGTGGGCAATGGCAGGCAGGTGGAGCAGACAGTTGGTGCTCCCGGACACAGCCCCGTGGACCAGTATCGCGTTCTCAAAGCTCTCCAGGGTCACCAGATCACTTGGCCTCATGTGTTCCATGGTTGCCAGCTTCACCGCCTGAACCCCTGCCTTGTAGGCATAGGTCAGAAGATCCGGGCTTGTGGCCGGCATCAGGGCGCTGCCTGGAAGGGCCAGGCCCAAAGCCTCTGCCATGATCTGCATGGTAGACGCTGTCCCGATAAAGGAGCAGGCTCCGCAGCTTGGGCAGGCATTGTGCTTTGCCCAGTTTAATTTCTCCTGGCTGATCTCGCCTCTGTGGAATTTCGCGCTGTACATGCCAAGCTGCTCTAAGGTCAGCATGTCAGGACCGGCGTTCATGGTTCCGCCAGGCACCACAATGGACGGGATATTCACCCTGGCAAGGCCCATTAAGTTTCCCGGCAGACCCTTGTCACAGCTGGCCAGGTAGACCCCCCCGTCAAAAGGCGTGGCATTGGCGTGGATCTCGATCATGCCCGCGATCATCTCCCGGCTGACCAGACTGAAGTTGATGCCATCGGTCCCCTGGCTTTCCCCGTCACAGATATCGGTGCAGAAATACCGGGCCCCGTGGCCTCCCGCCTCAGCCACTCCTCTTCTCACCTCATTTACCAATATATCCAGATGTCCGCTTCCAGGATGGCTGTCCCCGAAAGTGCTCTCTATGATCACCTGCGGCTTTGACAGGTCCTCTGGCTTCCAGCCTGTCCCGATGCGCAGTGGGTCAAGTTCCGGTGCCAGTCCGCGGATTTTCTGACTGATCAATTCCATATTCATTCCCCTCTCTATCCCATTTCCGTCTTACTTCTTTGATGGACATCCGGTTGTACAGAAGATGCATCTCCATAGCCCATCTGGCCCCCTCGCCGTCCCCCGCGCTGACACACTCCACGATCTCCCGGTGGGTTTTCACCGTCTCCTCCCTGAGAGCCCCGTTGGTCACGTCAATAAACACGGCGATGGAAGAATGGATTACCGGCACCAGCTTTTCCACCACCACGTTGCCGCTTAAAGCGGCGATCATTTTGTGAAAGACAATGTCCTCCTGCATGTGGTTTTCCCCTGACGCGATGATCTCCTCCACCTTCCGGCACTGGCGTTCCAGACTGGCGGCATCTTCCTTTGTGGCGTTTTTGGCAGCCATCCGGGCGATCTCCGGCTCCAGCATCAGGCGCACATCAAGAAGATCCATGGCCAGGCTTGTCTTATCTCTGACAAATGCCAGACCAAGGGGATCTTCCGCCACCCCCATCTGCTCCGCCACAAAGGTCCCGGCTCCCCTCCGGATCTCAACCACGTTTCTGGACACCAGGATCTTCATGGCCTCCCTTACGGTACTCCGCCCCACTCCGATGCTCTGGGCCAGCTCAAACTCATTGGGCAGCTTGTCCCCGTCGCTCAGTTCCCTTTCCATAATATACTTTATAATATGCTCTGCCGTCTGCTCTGCCAGCGGTTTTCCCGTATAGATTCCTAACAAGGGTGCCATGTCAGCCTCCTAAATATGCCTTCTGGATCTCTTCATTCTCAGCCAGCTCCGCCGCTGGTCCTGAGAGAGTGATCTCACCGTTCTCGATCACATAAGCCCTGTCGGAATTCTTCAGGGCCATCTTGGCGTTCTGCTCGATGAGCACAATGGTGATCCCCTGGTCGTGGAGCTGCCGGATATTTTTGAAAATGTCCGCCACCACCACGGGGGCAAGACCCATGGACGGCTCATCCAACAAAAGCAGCTTTGGATGGGCCATCATGGCCCGTCCCATTGCCAGCATCTGCTGCTCGCCGCCAGAGAGGCTTCCCCCCTTCTGGTCCTTCCTCTCCCCAAGCCTTGGGAACAATCCGAATATACGGTCAATATCCGGCTGGGGATTCTCCCCCCTGGGCCTGGAGTAAGCCCCCATCTTTAAGTTTTCGATCACGGACAGCTCGCTGAAGATCTGACGCCCCTCCGGCACCTGCACGATCCCCATTTTTACGATCTTGTCCGCGGAGATCTTTCCTCCCAGCTGCTGCCCGTCGTAGGTAATGGTACCTTTGTAGGGCATCAGCCCGGAGATACAGGTCAGAAGAGTGGTTTTTCCCGCGCCGTTGGCTCCCACAATGGACACGATCTCACCTTTGTTTACCTCCAGGTCAATCCCTTTCAATGCCTGTATGTTGCCGTAAGACCCATAGAGACCTTCTATTTTCAGATAGCTCATTCCTTGTCCTCCTTTTAAGGTATCAGCACGCGCCGCCTTGCGGCACCTGCCAGTTCGTCGGAAGGCATCCTTAAAATGCCGCGCGTTAGCCTTCCTCCTCCTTACCCAGATATGCCTCGATCACCTGGGGGTCCCGCTTCACCTTCTCCGGCACGCCCTCGCAGATCTTGCCGCCATGGTCCAGCACGGTGACCATATCCGATATCCCCATGACAAACTTCATGTCGTGCTCCACCAAAAGCACGGTGATCCCTGAATCCCTGATCTTATATATGGTCTGTGCCAGTTCATTGCTCTCCGACGCGTTCATGCCCGCGCAGGGTTCATCAAGCATGATGATTTTTGGCTCACTGGCCAGAGCCCTGGCGATCTCCAGAATCCTCTTCTTTCCGTAGGGAAGACTGCTGGCCAAAGTCTCCTTCTCCTCCCCAAGACCTACAAACTCCAGCATAGCCTCTGCCTTGTGGTAGCATTTCCACTCCGCTTCCTTCATCTTCTTTGTGTGGAACATGGTCCCCAGCACGGTGGAGTCGGTTCTGGTATGATGTCCGATCATAACATTTTCCAGGGCAGACATGGACTCAAACAGCTGGATGTTCTGGAATGTCCTGGCGATTCCCCTCTGAGTGACCTGGTGGGGCTTTAGCTTGGTGATATCCTCGCCGTCAAACAGCACCTGACCTGAGGTTGGCATGTAAATCCCTGAAATCACATTGAAAAATGTGGTCTTTCCCGCGCCGTTGGGCCCGATGAGGGCGTGAATCTCACCTTGCTTTATCTCCATGTCCACCTGGTCCACTGCCTTTAATCCGCCGAACCGCATGGTAACCTTCTCTGCTTTCAATAAAATCTCATTTCCCATAGTCAGGCCTCCTTTTTAGCCGGGGCACCGGCCTTCTTTTTGCTCATGACTTTTTCCGCAAGGCTCCGGATCCCGCCGTAGATTCCCTCAGGCATAAACAGCATCACCAGGATGATCAACACACCGTACACGCCATCCAGATATCCGGAAAACGCCCTGAGAAGCTCCGGCAGAGTCCCGATGACCAGAGTTCCCGCCACAGGACCAAAGAGGCTTCCCATGCCTCCGCACACGGTCATGGTCAGCAGGGTGATGGAAGTCTTATTGAACATATCCGCGGACAGATAATTCATGTTCACCGCATAGATACACCCCGCCAGTCCCGCGAGGGCCGCCGAAATGCCGCAGACCAAAAACTTGTAGCCATTGACATTGATCCCCATGGCCGCGGCGGCGATGGGCGCGTTCCGCACCGCCTGCATGGCTCGTCCTGTCTTTGAGTAGATGAGACGATAGCAGAACAAAAACACGAAAAGGGTAATGGCCAGGGCCACATAGTACAGCTCAAAATTCCCCAGCTTATGTCCCAATATGGTCAGCTTTGGGATTCCCGTAAACCCGTTGGCTCCCCCTGTAAGCCATTTCTCATTGGTAATGGTCAGGGTCACCGCTTTGGCAAAGCCTGATGTGGTCATGGCAAGAAAGATGGTGGACAGCTTGGAGCAGGCCAGTCCGATAAACAGCCCGCAGATAAAGGAGATAACCACTGCCCCAATAACGGCAATGAGAAAATGCATACCCAGGGTTTTGTTTAAGATGGCATAGGCGTAACCTCCGATGGCCATGAACGCCGCGTGTCCCAGGGACATCTGACCAGTGTAGCCGATCAAAAGATTCAGGCTGGCTGCCAGGATCCCAAAGTAACAGTAGGATATAAGGATGTTCAGCATATAATTATTTTTTGGCCCCGCCACCACCGGAGCCACCAGCGCCGCGGCGATCATGACCGCGATCACCATCCAGGTAGATTTTTTTGCTTTATGCATATCCAGGCCCTCCTTTTAAACTTTCGTGATCTTTGCCTGTCCAAGGATCCCCTGAGGTTTCCAGAACAGAACCACCAGCAGAATAATGAATGTAAACACGTCTTTGTAGGCCGTGGATATGTAGAGGGAACACAGAGTCTCCGCAATCCCCAAAAGCACTCCTCCCAGCATGGCCCCGGGGATGCTTCCGAAGCCTCCCATCACAGCCGCTGTCATGGCCTTGGTTCCCATGGACCCTCCCATGGAAAAGCTTACCGAGTATACGGGTCCCATAAGCACTCCCGCCACTGCCGCCAGACAGGCGGCGATGGTGTAGGTGGCCGTGATAATGGTGGTGATCTTCACACCCATCAGGGAGGCCGCCTTCCGGTTCATGGACACAGCGCTCATGGCGATCCCTGTCTTTGTCTTTTTCATAAAAAGTACCAGCGCGATCATCAGGGTCCCGCAGATGCCCATGACCCACAAATTCTGAGGGGTAACGGCAACGGAATCCCCCATAAAGGGAATATGGATGGCCTGATTGTTAAACATGGCCGGAAATCTCTTTATATCAGACCCCCAGATCAGTTTGGCGATCTGCTGCACCACATACTGCATCCCCAGAGTGGCGATGAGAAGGGCATTCATCGGGCGGTTGTACATGGGGCGGTATGCCACTCTCTCCAGACCCAGCATCACCAGAGAAGTCAGAAGACCTGCCCCCGCAAACACGATCACCGCCGGGAGTCCCAGCTGTGTGGACAAAAACAACCCAATAAAGGCCCCCAGCATATAGAAATCCCCCTGGGCAAAATGCCCCATTTTCAAGGTACTGTAAATAACGCTGTAGCCCAGCGCGATCAGCGCGTAGATGGCCCCCTGGGATATCCCGCCGATCAAAGCCTGTACGAACATGGTCATATCCGTGTTCTCCCCTTTCCTTAATTAGAGTATAATGGAGCAAAAAAGGCTCCCCTTTGGCCCCGCCGGCTCTGTCAGCTTTGCCGCGGAATTCCCTTCCAGGGCCCATGTGCGCAAAAGAGTGGGAACCTCATTATGGCGGATCCCCACTCTCACTTGGGAGTTGTCCTTTAACAGCCCCTGCCGTTTTCTATTTATTTCGGAAAAACCTTGGTCTGGGTGTAGTCTGGCCCCCACTCCCCGATGTTCATCTGGCCTAAGCCCTCGCCGTCGTCAAAGACACTGTAATCGAAATGTCCCTGTACTCCGTCAAAAGAAGCTTTTCTCAGCTGCTCGTTAAGTTTTACGCTGAAATCATCCGCGTTCACATCATAGGGCCCAAGGTTGTTCAAAGCTGTCACCAGGTGGAATACCGAATCATACACCCGGGCCGGAACATCTGCCGGATCCTGGTTTAGGTTGTCCGCCTCCCTGAAATCCTCTATAAACCTTACGATAGCCGGATCGCTCTCATCGGGGATATATCCGACCGGGAACACCAGGCCTTCCAGGTCCCCCGCGTCCCATGTCTCCAGCATCTGGTTCTGAGCCATGCTGGTGCCGCCCGCGAAAAGGATCTCTTCCGGAACTTTGCCCCAGTTCTGCTCAATATTCTGCATACACACATTACCCTGGGACTGGTTTAAGCCCCAGAAGATCACGGTCTGGGCACCGCCGTCCTTCATCTTCAGCACCTGTGCCGTAAAATCCGTATCGTCATTGGTCATGGCGTCTCTTGTCACCAGGTCCAGATTGTACTTTTCTTTTAAAACCTTTTCGATCTGGTCCGCGGCGGAGGTTCCTCCCTCTGTGTTGATGTGGATCAGGCCGATCTTCTCTAAGCCTCTCTCCTCAACCAGGTACTGTACCAGGGTCTCTGCCTGGATCAAGTCTGTTCCCGTCTCAATGCACAGGTACTCAAATCCCTGGGACACGGACGCTGGGCCGGACACGATTCCCAACAGGGGCACCTGGGCCTCCTCAAACATGGGACCGGACACAAGGATCATGGTAGTCAGCAGATGTCCGATGGATACGTGGGCACCGTACTGATCCAGAACATAGGCAGCCGCGGTGGGGGCCCCGTCTGTGGCTCCCTTGTCATCCACATACTCAAATTCCAATGTGTAATCCTTGAGAAGACCGTCTTCGTTGACAGCTTTCATCGCCGCGTTGATTGATGCCTGGTACAATTCCCCGAATCTCGCGGAGGTCCCGGACAGGGGACACATAACTCCCACCTTTACCACCGGCTTTCCCTCTGAATCGGAAGAACCGCTGTCTCCCGCCTGATCCCCCGCCGCCTGGGCCGGTGC
>Ga0137309_102220_pt1 | contig 11936 bp, 7 predicted proteins | sample NAcewiD2O_June_FD_97179 | JGI IMG/M metagenome (GOLD analysis project Ga0137309, IMG submission 97179) | Mouse cecal microbial communities from Vienna, Austria - N-Acetylneuraminic amended D2O_June | ecosystem: Host-associated > Mammals > Digestive system > Large intestine > Cecum | place...
ACGACAGGGTTCGACAAAAGATTACAAAAAAATTTTACAGTTATTTTCCCAGAACCTCTTGCGGTAACTCCCAAGTTATGGTAAAATTTATTCACAAAAATCAGACCTAAGGAGGTTTGACATGGAAAAACAAATAAAGGTACTAATCAGTTCAGAAGAAGGCGAATGGACCGCCGGGGCCCTGGAGAAGTTTCAACAACGGGGCGCAACGGCGGTCCTGGTGGGAAGAGACGGGAACTTGGTCCTCAAGGCCATCCGGGAAGAGGCGCCCCAAATTGTCATTATGGAGCTCTTTATGCCCAACCTGGACGCCATTGGCGTAATGCGCGCCGCCCAAAAAGATCCGGACCTGGACCGTCCGGTCTTCGCGGTGGTCGCGTCTTACACCACACCCCTGCTGGAGCGGGAGGTAGCCGCCGCCGGAGCCTCCTGCTTCATCCTTTCCCCCTATGGAAAAGATGAAATGATCGACCGCGTCTTCTCTGTCTACTCCCTTCGGGGCAAGCATTTTGACTCGGAGCCCGCGGACCCCAAGCTGCGCTTGCAGGTTACGGAGATCTTGCACCAGATCGGCGTGCCAGCTCACATCAAAGGCTACCACTACCTGCGGGACTCCATCATCATGGCGATTGAGGATCCAGAGATCATCAACGCGGTAACCAAGCAGCTGTATCCCAGCGTGGCCAAACGCTACAGCACCACCAGCTCCCGAGTCGAGCGGGCCATCCGGCATGCCATTGAGGTAGCCTGGGACCGGGGGGATGTGGACGTGCTGACTTCCTACTTTGGATACACCATACATAATTCGCGCGGCAAGCCAACCAACAGCGAATTCATCGCCATGATCTCCGACAAACTCTGTTTGCAGGCGGCAGGGACCTCTTGAACGTTCCACTACATGTAGTATACCATCCCTGTGAAGCAGAAAATTGTCGAATGAGAAAGAAAATGCGGTAATTTCGTAAAATTTTTTTGATTTTCCGCGGATTTTAGCCCTTTGGGCAGAGGTAGAGAGAGGCTCCCGGCAGCGGGAGCCTCTTTCTAGCTATTGTGGATATCGGTATGTTGGGTGTTCGAAGATACATGCTTTCGTTTATCGGTTTACATAATATGATATATGTGGGCCGCTTACTTTCGGTTTTTATCCAAAAGCCTGGCCCGCAGCTGCTTTTCCGCCTCCACCACGGCCAATGGCGCGGCGGAAAGCCCCAGCACCAGCCCCCACTGGGGCAGCGTCAGCGCCACGGTTTGAAACACCCCGGCCAGGGGAGGGAACAGAATAACGCTGACCATCAAAAAGGCGCACACCAAGCAGGCCAGGTTCAGCTTGCCGTTGGAGAAAAGCCCCAGCTCCAGCACCGGCCCCTGGGAGCGAGCGTTGTAGCTGTGGACCAGCTGAGAGAGGCTCAGCACCGCGAAGGCCATGGTGCGGCCAATGGCGGGCGACATAGGGTCCGCGTCGAACCAGGCCCGGCCCATGGTGTAGGCCAGCAGGGCCAAAGCCCCCACCAGGCAGCCCTCCAGGGCCACCGCCAGCCCCATGCCGCCGGCAAAGACGCTTTCGTCCCGCCGGTGGGGCGGCTGGTCCATCACATCCCGGCGGATGGGCTCGGCCCCCAGAGCCAGGGCGGGCAGGGAGTCTGTCACCAGGTTGACCCACAGCAGTTGGATGGCCAGCAGAGGCGCGGGAGCCCGCAGCAGAAAGGCGGCAAACACCACCAAAATTTCCCCGATGTTGCAGGAGAGCAGAAAATGGATGGCCTTGCGGATATTGCTGTAAATGCCCCGGCCCTCCCGCACGGCGGAGACAATGGTGGAGAAGTTGTCATCGGTAAGCACCATGTCGGCGGCGGATTTGGCCACCTCGGTGCCGTTTTTGCCCATAGCGCAGCCCACGTCGGCCGCTTTCAGGGCAGGGGCGTCGTTAACCCCGTCGCCGGTCATGGCCACCACCAGCCCCCGGCGCTGGCAGGCCTTCACCAGCTTCACCTTGTGCTGGGGCGACACCCGGGCATACACCCGGCAGCTGTCCAGCTTCCGGGCCAGCTCCCCTTCGCTGAGGCGGTCCAGCTCCGGGCCGGTGACCACAGGGTCTCCCGGTGCGGCAATGCCGATGCGCTGGGCAATGGCCAGGGCTGTGGCCGCGTGGTCTCCGGTGATCATCACAGGGGTTATGCCCGCCCGCTTGCACTCCAGCACCGCGGCCCGGGCCTCCTTGCGGGGCGGGTCCTCCATGCCGATGAGGCCGCAGAAGGTCAGGCCGCTCTCGATTTCCTGGTCGTCTTCCGGCAGGCGGTCCACATCCTTGTAGGCCACTGCCAGCACCCGCAGGGCCCGCCCAGCCAGACGGGTGTTGTCCGAGAGCAGCTTGGCCTTGGCCGCGCCGGTGAGGGGAGAGGACCCGCTGCCCCGCAGCTGGCTGACGCACCGGGCGATGAGCACATCGGGCGCGCCTTTGGTGATAACCCGGAACCCGCCTCCAGGCAGCCGGTGGGCGGTGGTCATGCGCTTGCGCACCGAGGAAAAGGGGATTTCCCCCACCCGGGGATATTCCTCCTCCAGCTGGCGCTTTTTCTTCCGGCAGGCCCGGAGAAAAGCGGTTTCGGTGGGGTCGCCTCCATAGCCTCCGGCTTCTTCCTCCGAGTTGTTGCACAAGGTGCACAGCTCCAGGCAGAACTGGGCGTTGGCCCCATCCAGGGGTTCGGAACCAAAGGCCCCTTCAAAGGCGGCTACGGTCATTTTGTTCTGGGTCAGGGTGCCGGTTTTGTCCGAGCAGATCACCTGAGTGCTGCCTAAAGTCTCCACGGCGGGCATATGCCGCACAATGGCCCTCTTTTGGGCCATACGCTTCACGCCCATGGCCAGCACAATGGTCACCACGGCGGTAAGCCCCTCCGGGATGGCGGCCACGCCCAGGCTGATGGCGATCATGAACATCTCCAAGGGGGGGACCTGCTGCAAAAGCCCCAGCAGGAAAATCACCCCGCAAATGGCCACGGCCCCCAGGCCCAGCACCTTGCCGGTCTGCTTAAGGCGCTGCTGCAAGGGGGTCTCGGGAGACTTCTCCTGCTCCAGCAGCCCGGCGATGCGGCCCATGGCGGTGTCCATGCCCGTGGCGCACACCAGCCCCACTCCGGCGCCCGAGGCAATGCCCGTGGAGGCGAACACCGTGTTCCGCCGTTCCGCCAGGGGGGCGTCCTGGGGGCAGAGCAGGGCGGCGTCCTTCTCCACCGGGGCCGACTCCCCGGTCAGGGCCGACTCTTCCGCCAGCAGGTCTGCCGAGCGGATAAGCCGCAAATCGGCGGGGGCCAGGTCTCCGGCCCGCAGCACCACCAGGTCCCCGGGCACCAGCTCCCAGCTTTCCACCGTGCGCTTTTTGCCCTCCCGCAGCACCTGGGCGTGGGGGGAAGAGAGCTTTTTCAGGGCGTCGATGGCCTTATCGGCCCGCAGCTCCTGGACTGTGCCAATTATGGCGTTGCAAATTACGATGGCAAGGATTATAATAGAGTCAATATACTCATTGTCCCCCCGCAGCCGGGAGGCCCAAAAGGACACCCCGGCGCTGAGCAGCAGAATAAGCACCATAAAGTCTTGAAACTGCCCCAGAAACCGGGCCAGCAGGCTCTGCCGCCCGGCGGCGCGGATCTCGTTGCGTCCATATTTGGCCTGGCGGCGCAGGACCTCCTGGCGGGACAGGCCCCGCTGCGGGTCGGCGTCCAGGGCCCGGGCGGCCTCTTGCACGTTGATGTGGTGGAGCTCCATAGCTGTTCCCCCTCCTAAGTGGTTGGGTACATCTATACGCTGGGGGCGGGGGAAATATGAAAGGAGGTTTCCGCGTGAGCGGATTAAACGCCTTTGACCAAACCATCATGGCCTGGGTGCAGTCCCACTGCCACAGCCCTTGGGCCGACCGGCTTTTTCCCGCCGTTACCGGCCTGGGGGAGGGCGGGGTGTTTTGGATTGCCGCGGCTCTGCTGCTGGTGGTTCTGGGCAAGAAGTCCGGCTGGCGGTCCACGGGCTTTTTGATGCTCTGCGCCATGCTGGCCGGACTGCTCATTGGGGAGCTGGGCCTAAAGAACCTGGTGTGCCGGCCCCGCCCCTTTGCGGCCTTTCCCGGCTATGCTTCCCTGCTGATTCCGCCGCCTTCGGGCTGGTCCTTCCCCTCGGGGCACAGCTGCTCCTCCTTTGCGGCAGCGGCGGTGGTCTTTTGCCGGGACAGGCGCTGGGGAGCGGCGGCTCTGGTTTTAGCGGGGCTCATCGCCTTTTCCCGGGTGTTTTTGTTCGTCCATTTTCCCACGGACGTGCTGGCGGGCGCGGCGTTGGGAATTCTGTGCGGGCTGGGAACCCTGTGGGCCGCCGGCCGGGCCGGGAAGCGGCAAGGGAAGCTTGACCCTTAAGGGAAGAACGGGAAGGAGGCGGCCCCATGCGAAATCCCTGGGAAGAAATCCCTCTCGCGGATTATGAAAACCATATGAGCCTGCGTTCCGTGATGCAGCTGCAGGCGCTGAACGAAAGAATGAAAGAACAGCTTAACCGCTATTCTGTTTCCAGCGTGATGATATTGGGCGTGGCGGGGGGCAATGGCCTGGAGCATATTGCAAGGGGCCGCTACCAAAAAGTCTACGGCGTAGACGTAAACCGGGACTACCTGCGGGAAGCGGCCCGGCGGAACCCCCATCTGGACGGATGCCTGGAATGCCTGCCCGTGGACCTGATCCGCCCAGGAGACCGGCTTCCCCAGGCGGAACTGGTTGTTGCCAACCTGCTGGTGGAATACATTGGCCCCGCCCGCTTCCAAGAGGTTCTCCGGCGGGTGGGGCCCCGGTACGTTTCCTGCGTGATTCAAGTGGACTTGGAGGGCCATTGGGTCTCCGATTCTCCCTATCAGGCGGCGTTCCACGGGCTGGAAGCCGTGCACCAGCCTGTGGAACGGGAGGCGCTGGAAGAGGCCCTGGCTCAAATCCAATACCGGGTCCTGGGGGCGCGGGAGTACCCCCTGCCCAATGGCAAAAAATTTGTGCAGCTGGACTTTGAAAAATAGGACTGGACGCGAAAACCCCCGGAGGCAGCGGCTTCCGGGGGTTTTTTATGAGGTTGCGGGAGGGGGCAGCGGAATGGGCAGCGCTGGGGGTACGCGAAAGCGGCCAGCCCCTTCCAAAGGGCCTTGGCTGCTTTCCAGCTTTGCTCAACGCCCGCTGGCAGGGAGGGGTGTCCGTTTCGGAGAGTTTTTCGTGTTCCCCCGCCCTACGGGCGGGGGAACATAGATGATTATCTCTGTGGTTTGGACATTCCCCTGGCAGGGCATCCTCTTGGCTTATACGTCTACCTTGCGCAGTTCTTTCTTTGCCATAATGTCGTACATGGCGGGCACCACAAACAAGGTCATCAGGGTGGCGTAGAGCAGTCCGCCGATGCACACCACCGCAATGGGCTGCATCATCTCCGCCCCCATGCCCGTAGCCAGGGCCATAAACACCAGCCCCAGCACGGTGGTGAGCACGGTCATCAAAATGGGCCGCATGCGGGTGCGCCCGGCCAGAATAATGGCCTCCCGCCGGGGAATGCCCTCCAGGCGCAGCTGGTTGATGTAATCGATGAGCACAATGCCGTTGTTGACAATGATGCCCGAAAGCATAATAAAGCCGATCATGGACACCACGCTGACCTCCATGCCGCACAGGTACAGGGCCAAAAAGCCGCCGGTAAAGGCCAGGGGAATGGTGAACATGACGATGAAGGGCAGAAGCAGGGACTGGAACTGAATGACCATGATCAGGTAGATGATGAGAATCGCCATCAGGGCCATTTGCACCAGCTGGCCCATGGCCTCCATAATGGTCTCGTTCTCACCGGCCAGCTCCAGGGTTACCCCCTGGGGCGGGGTGTAGTCCCCCAGGGCCCGCTCCACCTTCTGGGTTACCAAGCTGATGTTGTACCCGTCCTCCAGCCCGGCGCTGACGGTAAGAATCCGGTTCTGGTTCTCCCGGCGGATGGCGTTGAGGCTCTGGCGGTCCTCAAACTTGGCGATGCGGATCAGGGGCACCTCTTCTTTTTCGCCGGTTTTCTGGTCCGTAACCGGGATGGTCAGGCTTTTTAGGTAGGACTCGTTCATATGGCCCTCCTTAGGATGGACCACCACCACGTCCTCCAAAAAGCCCTCAATGCGCATGTCCGTGGCTGTGGCGGAGTCCTTCACCGCTCCGCTGACCGCCTGGTAGACCTGGGCGGTGGTCAGGCCGTTTTCCATGGCCTTGTTTTTGTCCACCACCACCCGCAGCTCGGGGGTGGAGTCTTCCAGGTCGCTGGCGGCTTCGGCCACGCCCTCTACGTCCGCGGCCAGTTCCGTCACTTCGTCCGCCGCTTGAATCAAAGCGTCCATGTCGTCGCCGCGCAGCTTAATCTCCACCCCGGAGCCGCTCATGGCGGACATGTAGGAGCTCATGTCCATGGCGCCCTGGGCGGTGACCTGGCAGTCCAGGTCCGCGCAGGCTTCCTCAATGAGTTTGGCGGCTTCCGCGTCCTTTAGGCCGGAGTCCTCCTTGATGAGCACGTACATGGAGACCCCGCCGCCGCTGCCGCCCATCATGCCCATCATCCCGGCTCCGTCCGAGCCGGAACCGGCCATGGCGCCCACGGTCTCCACCCAGTCCAGGTCCATCACACGCTCGATGATCTGATCGGACATGGCGGTCTGGTCCTCAAAGCTGGGGTCCTCTTCGGGCAGGGTAAAGCTGACGGTCAGCTGGCTGCCGCTCATGGCGGGCATAAACAGGAAGCCCCGGGAAAGGGCCAGGCTCACGCTGGCCACCAGCAGCGCCGCCGAAAGGATGAGGCAGAACCACTTGTGAGAGAGGGAGAGGGAGGCCAGCTTTCCATAGCCGCCCAGCACCCGGTCGAAGACGCCGTGCTCTTTGGGCTTGCTGGCCCGCAGGGCCGTGGAGGTCATGGCGGGCACCAGGGTGATGGCCACAAAGAGGCTGGCCAGCAGGGAGTAGCCGATGGTTAGGGCCATGTCGGAGAAGAGCTGGCGTGTGACGCCCTCCACAAAGACAATGGGCAGGAACACGCACACCGTGGTTAAGGTGGAGGCGATGATGGCCCCTGTGACCTGCACAGCCCCCTGCACCGAGGCTTTGGCCGAGGACATGCCCTCGTGGCGCAGGCGGTAAATGTTCTCAATCACCACCACGGAGTTGTCCACCAGCATGCCCACGCCCACAGCTAGGCCCGAAAGGGAGATGACATTAAGCGTCACCCCGGAGAAGTACATAAGCACAATGGCCACCAGCAGGGAGATGGGGATGGAAAAGGCGATGACAATGGTAGGCCGCAGGTCCCGCAGGAAGAAGAGCAAAATCAAAATGGCCAGCGCCGCTCCCAGCACTAGGTTTTGCAGTACGGTGTCTACCACCAGATAGATGTAGTCTCCCTGGTCGGAGAGGGTGGTGAAGGCCAGGCCCTCGTAGCTCTCAGAGAGCTCCTGGAAGCGCTTCTGTATGTTTTTGGACACCTGGGCGGTGGAGTAGGTGGACTGCTTGGTAAAGGACAGCATCAGACCATCCTGGCCGTTGATGGTGGCGTAAAGCTCTCCGGCGTTGGTGGTCAGCTCCACATCGGCCACATCCTTGAGGTAGATTTTCCCAATGCCCTCTGTGCCGGTGTCCATAAGCAGCAGATTTTCCAGCTCTGCCGGGTCTTCCAGGGCGCCGCCCACCCGCACCAGGCACTGGACGCCGTCCTGGTCGATGTACCCGGCGGGCATGGAGAAGTTTTGAGCCTGCAAAATACCCGAGACCGTGTCCATGGTAAGGGGCAGCTCCGCGTTTTGGTAGGCGGCCTTTTTCTGCTGGTCAAAGTCCTCCCGGGCGGTTTCCAGCTGCTCTTTGGCGGCTTCCAGCTGGGCCTGGGCCGAGCTGAGGGCCGACTGCCCCGCCACAATCTGAGAGAGCCCGGCGCTCAGCTGCATCATGCCGCTGGTCTGCTGCTGGGCCAGCTGCTGCAAGGCCTGGTCCACCGTAAGCGCGCCGCTTTCCAGCTGGGAGCGGGTGGACTCCAGCTGGGCTTTGCCCGCGGCCAGCTTATCCAGGTTGGCCTGAGCCTCTTGTATGGACCCATCCAGATTATCCGGGTCGGCCCCAGCGGCGGAGGCCATGGCCTTGGCCTCGGTAAGGGCTTGGTCCAGGGCGGCGCGGCTGGCGTTCAGCTCTTCCAGCTTGGCGGGGGCGGTCTCCGGGCTGGCGCCCAAAGCGGCGAAGGCGGCCTCGGCAGCGGCCAGCTGGGGAGCCAGCAGCTCCAGCTGAGCCGCCAGCAGGGCGTATTCCTCCGACTCCGGATCCAGCTCCGCCATCTGGGCTTGCAGCTGGTCCCGCTGGGCGGTCAGGCTGTTGTAGGCGGTCAGGGCCTCCTGCAGGCCGGCAATGGCCTGGTCCAGGGAGGCGATTTGGCTTTTCAGCTGGGCCAGGGACTGCTTGAGGCTGTTCAGCTTCTCCAGCGCGTCCTGCAGCTGCTTCTGGTTCTGGTCCATGGTGGTCAGCTGGGCGGCAATCTGGGCTTTGGCGGACTCCAGCTCCACCTTCTTGGAGATGAGCTGCCCCTGGGCTTGGCCGGTCTGCTCCGCCAGCTGGGCCTGCCCCTGCTCAATCTGAGCCTTCTGGCCCGCCAGGGCGTCAGACTGCTCCTGGGTCTCGCTGAGGCCCTCCTCAATCTCCTGGCCGCTGTCGTCCAGCTTCTGCTGGGCCTCGCCAAAGGTCTCGTCCAGCTTTTGCTTCATGCGGGCGTTTACCCCGTCAATTTTATCCTGCCGCAGCCGCACAGAGACCTCTTCCTGCACGTTGCCGCTGGCAGAGACGCTGGCCACGCCCTCAATGCCCTCCAGCTTCAGCATAAGCTCCGTATCCAGCAGGTTGGTCAGAGCGATGTTGTCCATGCCCTCCATCTCCACGGCGGCTACGGCCACAGGCAGCATGCTGGGGTTGATTTTCATAATATAGGGGGTAGCCACCATGTCGTCCCAGCTGCCGGAAACAGCGTTAAGCTTTTCCCGGATGTCCGCGGCCAGGGTGTCCATATTGGCGTCGTCGGTGAGCTGAAGCATCACCTGGGAGGCGTTCTCCCGGGAGACGGAGGTGATTTCCTCCACATGGTCCAAGGTGGCCAGGCTCTGTTCAATGGGCCGGGTCACCTGGCTTTCCACCTCCTCGGGGGCGGCGCCGGGGTAAGCGGTAATCACCACCGCATAGGGCAGGTTGACGTTGGGCAGCAGGTCGGGGGTCATGCGGGTGTAGGCCACCACGCCCAGCACAATGGCAATGACCACCCCCACCAGCACGGTCAGGGGCTTGCGGACGCTGAAGCGAGAAAACATGGACAAACTCCTCTCAAGGTGGAATGAAGCTTGATAAAGATAAGCACATAAAATTATACCGCCGCCTTCCAGCGGTTTCATGAATATTTTGTAAACATGCGGGCGGTTGGACAGAAGAGCGGCCGGCGTTTCCCGCCGTGTTTCCCGTCCCAATTTTCCCCTTGCCAAATTTGCCGGAATATGCTATACTCAATTTACTGCATTAATAAGTTAAACCGGGATGTGAAATCATATGACCGCAATCATTGACTATGGCGCCGGAAACCTGCGCAGCGTGGAGAAGGCCTTGACCCACATCGGCTGTTCCTGCCGGGTGGTGGAAAGCGGCCGGGAGCTGCTGGAGGCGGAACGGGCTGTTCTGCCCGGCGTGGGGGCTTTTGGCGAGGCTATGGGCGGCCTGGAGGCCCAGGGGCTTGTCCCGGCCATTGCCGAGTTTGCCGCCTCCGGAAGGCCCTTCCTAGGCATCTGCTTGGGCTTGCAGGTGTTGTTTGAAAGCAGCGAGGAATCGCCCGGCGTGAAGGGGCTTGGGCTGCTGAAGGGCCGGGTCGTCCGCCTGCCGGAAGAAAGCGGGCTGAAAATCCCCCATGTGGGGTGGAATTCCCTGACGGTGGACCGTCCCGGCTGGCTGCTGGAGGGCCTGGAGCCGGAGCCCTATGTGTACTTCGTCCACTCCTACTACCTCCAGGCCGGGGAGGACGTGGTCAGCGCCCGGGCGGAGTATGGGGCGGACATCCACGCGGCGGTGGAGCGGGGAAATCTGGCGGCCTGCCAGTTCCACCCGGAAAAAAGTGGGGAGACCGGGCTGCGCATCTTGCGGAACTTTGCCCGAAAGACGAAAGGAGGCGCGTGAGGCATGTACGCGAAACGGATCATCCCCTGCCTGGACATCAAGGACGGACGGGTGGTAAAGGGCACGAACTTTGTGGGCCTGCGGGACGCCGGGGACCCGGTGGAGGCGGCGGTGGAATACGACCGCCAGGGGGCCGACGAGCTGGTCTTGCTGGACATCAACGCCTCCGCGGACAGCCGGGGCATTTTGACCCAGGTGGTAGAGCGGGTGGCGCAGAGCATTTTTATCCCCTTCACCGTGGGCGGAGGCATTCGCACCGTGGAGGATTTTACCGCCATCCTCCGGGCGGGAGCGGACAAGGTGTCCGTCAACTCGTCGGCTTTGCGGAACCCGGAGCTTATCCGGCAGGCGGCCCGGCGGTTCGGGAGCCAGTGCGTGGTAGTGGCCATGGACGCCAAGCGGCGTCCGGAAGGGAGCTGGACCCTTTACCTCAACGGCGGCCGGGTGGACACAGGCCGGGACGCCCTGGAATGGGCCAAGGAGGTAGAGGCCCTGGGCGCGGGAGAGATTCTGCTCACCAGCATGGACCGGGACGGGGTAAAAACCGGCTATGACCTGGAACTGACCCGGGCGGTGTCAGAGGCGGTGGGCATCCCGGTGATTGCCTCTGGGGGAGCGGGGGAGAAAGCTCATTTTTATGAGGCGTTCACCACAGGCCGGGCAGACGCGGCCCTGGCGGCGTCCCTGTTCCACTTTGGCGAGCTGTCCGTGCCGGAGCTGAAGAGGTACCTGCAGGGCCGGGGCGTGCCCGTGCGTCCGGCGGGCTAAAGGGGGCGAGGAGCTGCCCTAAAAACCGGCGAATTATGGGACAATTTAAGCTTTGCGAAAAAAAAGAAAAAATTTTGCAAATACCCCTTGACTTTTTCCGAGAATTTGGTATAATAATGGCTGTCACCAGGAATGAGAGCTTCCTGGTGGGGCAGAAAGCGGTATTGTGTAATGGTAGCACAGCAGACTCTGACTCTGTTTGTCTGGGTTCAAATCCTGGTACCGCTGCCAAAGATGGGGCCTGGACCCGAAGTGGCCCAGGCTCTCTTTTTTATGAAAAAGCCACCGCGAAAGCGGCGGCATATCTTCGAGGTGTGGCTCAGTTTGGTAGAGCGCTACGTTCGGGACGTAGAAGCCGCAGGTTCAAATCCTGTCACCTCGACCATCTGAATAGCCTATTGACTTCTGAACCCCCTGGGGTTGGACATCTATAGGCTATTTTTGTTCCCCTTGATTTTATGCGGGATTATGATTGTACACTTTATTACACTAATTTGGACAAAAATTTCAAAAAGGGGTAAAACGCGTAATAAAAAAGTTGAAGACTGTAAGTTCTGAACTGGCCTGTCTAGTTTGAAACTACCGATCTTCCCTTGCAGTCACGGTAAAATTCCCTTTCCTTCCGTGCCGGGGTCTTGTTTTGATTTGTGTCATGTGGCCGTTGCTCATTATAAAAAATCATGTATTTGTCCACAGCCGTTCTGAATTCATTTTCAGAGCGGTATTTTGAACGGTACAATTCCTCAAGTTTCAGGCTTGAAAAGAAGGACTCCATTACAGAATTATCATAAGGTGTGTACGCCTTTGAGAAAGATTGTGTAACGCCCAATGATTTTAGATAGGCGCAAAAAGAATTTGATCTATAGTTAGTTCCACGGTCAGTGTGGAATATCAACGATTGTGACGGACAGCGGTTTTCATATGCCGCACGGAAAGTAGCCTTGACCAACTGGG
>Ga0137309_102222_pt1 | contig 11914 bp, 10 predicted proteins | sample NAcewiD2O_June_FD_97179 | JGI IMG/M metagenome (GOLD analysis project Ga0137309, IMG submission 97179) | Mouse cecal microbial communities from Vienna, Austria - N-Acetylneuraminic amended D2O_June | ecosystem: Host-associated > Mammals > Digestive system > Large intestine > Cecum | place...
GCTTGACCGCTATGCGGACAACCCCCTCTGGCCGGAGCTGCGGCGGTATTTGAAAGACGCCTACGGCGCGGAGCCCCGGACGGAGTACAGCCGCTGCGGCCTGGAGCCGGGGTGGAACCTGAAATTCAAAAAGGGGAGCAAGTCCCTGGCCACCGTGTACCTCCGCCCCGGTTATGTGACGGCGATGATTTCCATCGCGCCCAAGGACGAACCGGAGGCGGAAGGAGTGCTTTTGACCTGTACGGAGTACACCCGGACGCTGTACCACAACACGGCCTCCTCAAAAATGGGACGCTGGCTGATGGTGGATCTAACCTCCCCGGAGATTCTGGAGGACATCAAGTCCCTGCTGGCCCTCCGGGCAAAACCGGCAAAACAATAAGGCAAGCTATAGAAAAGGGGGAGGGGCCATGTCCTTTGTTCATCTGCATGTCCATACGGAGTACAGTCTGCTGGACGGCGCGTGCCGCATCCGGGACCTGCCGAAAATCGTAAAAGAAATGGGGCAGACCGCCTGTGCCGTCACGGACCACGGGGTCATGTACGGCGCGGTGGATTTCTACCGGGCCTGCAAGGCGGAGGGGATTAAGCCCATCATCGGCTGCGAGGTCTACGTCACGGCAGAGGGCCGCCGCCTGACCGACAAGGTCCATGAGTTCGACTCCGAGAGCCGCCATCTGGTGCTCCTCTGCGAGAACGAGGAGGGCTACCGGAACCTCTCCTACATGGTTTCCCTGGCCTGGACCGAGGGCTTTTATATCAAGCCCCGGATTGACCTGGAGTTGCTGCGGGAACACAGCCGGGGCCTGGTGGCCCTCTCCGCCTGCCTGGCGGGGGAGATTCCCCGGCGGCTGCGGAACGGGGAGTATGAGAATGCCAAGCGTTACGCCCTGGAGCTGGCGGAGATTTTTGGCCCGGACCACTTTTATCTGGAGCTTCAGGATCACGGCATCCAGGACCAGGCGGTGGTGAACCGGGGCATTCTGCGCATTCACGGGGAGACGGGGCTGCCCATGGTCTGCACCAACGACGCCCACTACCTCCGAAAGGAGGACGCGGAGGCCCACGACGTGCTCCTTTGCATCCAGACGGGAAAGATCCTGGACGACGAGAACCGGATGCGCTACGAACCCCGGAATTTCTACCTTCGCAGCGAAGCGGAGATGGCGGAGCTGTTTTCCGGTTACGATGGGGCCTTGGAGAACACGGCGAAGGTGGCGGATATGTGCAGCATGGACTTCACCTTCGGCAAATACCACCTGCCGGAGTTCCAGCTTCCCCCGGGCTACGACAGCTTTTCTTATTTAAAAAAGCTCTGTGATGAGGGCTACCGGGCCCGCTACGGGGATGATGAGGCCCACCGGGAGCAGCTCCGGTACGAGCAGGACATGATTGAGAAAATGGGCTTTACGGACTATTTCCTCATCGTCTCCGACTTTGTCCGCTATGCCCGGAGCGTGGGGATTCCCGTGGGGCCGGGCCGGGGCAGCGCGGCGGGCTCTATGGTCAGCTACTGCCTCTATATCACAGACATCGACCCGGTGAAATACGGGCTCTACTTCGAGCGCTTTTTGAACCCGGAGCGGGTGAGCATGCCGGATATCGACATGGACTTCGGCGACACCCGGCGGGGGGAGGTCATCGAGTATGTCCGCCGGAAGTACGGCGGGGACCATGTGGCCCAGATCGTCACCTTCGGTACCATGGCCGCCCGGGGCGTGGTGCGGGATGTGGGCCGGGTGATGAACCTGCCCTACGCCGAGGTGGACCAGATTGCAAAGCAGATTCCCAACTCCCCCGGGGCCCACATTACCCTGTCGGACGCCCTGCGGCTGACGAAGTCCCTCAGCGACCTCTATAACCGTGACGAGACGGTGAAGCGGCTCATTGACACCGCCCAGATGCTGGAAGGCATGCCCCGGAACGCCTCTACCCACGCCGCCGGGGTGGTGATTACCAAGCGGCCCGTGTATGAGTATGTGCCCTTGGCGAAAAACGACGACATTGTGGTCTGCCAGTACGGCATGGTAACCCTGGAGGAGCTGGGGCTTTTAAAGATGGACTTTCTGGCCCTGCGGAACCTGACGGTGCTGGAGGACGCGGTGCAGCTCCTCAAGGAGCAGCAGCCGGACTTCCGCCTGGCGGATATCCCGGAGGAGGACCCCGAGACCTATGAGATGCTGGCGGCGGGGAAGACCTCCGGCGTGTTCCAGATGGAGTCCACCGGCATGACCGGGGTCTGCGTGGGGTTGAGGCCCCGGAACATCGAGGACATTACCGCCATCATCGCCCTCTACCGGCCCGGGCCCATGGATTCCATCCCCCAATTTCTGGAGTGCGCCCATAACCCGGAAAAGGTGAAGTACGACCATCCGCTGTTGGAGCCCATTCTTTCCAATACCTATGGCTGCATTGTTTATCAGGAACAGGTCATTAAAATCTTTCAGGAGCTTGCGGGCTACTCCCTGGGACAGGCGGACATGGTCCGCCGGGCCATGAGCAAGAAGAAGGTCAAGGACCTGGAAAAGGAGCGGGAGGCGTTTTTGCACGGCGACGAAAAACGAAACATCCAGGGCTGCGCCGCCCGGGGAATTCCGGAGGGCACCGCTCAGCTGATTTACGACAAAATCTACGACTTCGCCGAGTACGCTTTCAACAAGGCCCACGCCGTTTCCTATGCCGTGGTGGCCTATCAGACGGCCTACTTCAAGTGCCATTATACCCGGGAGTACATGGCGGCCCTGCTGACCTCCGTGCTGGACAACTCGGATAAGGTGGCGGGCTATATCAACGAGTGCCGGGACTGCGGTATCGCCCTGCTGCCCCCGGACATCAACCGCTCCCTGGACCGCTTCACCGTGGAGGAGGGAGGCATCCGCTTCGGGCTGGTGGCCATTAAAAACATCGGCCGGGGCTTTATCCAGGCCGTCATGAAGGAGCGGGAGGCGTCCGGCCTTTTCCGGTCCCTGCCGGACTTCTGCCGCCGCATGGCGGGCAGCGACATGAACAAGCGGGCGCTGGAAAATCTGATCCGGGCCGGGGCCTTCGACTCCACCGGGGCCCGGCGCTCCCAGCTCATCCAGATCTATGAGAAGGTGCTGGACGCCGCGGCGGCCCGCCAGAGGCAGAACCTGGAGGGACAGCTGGACTTTTTCGGCATGTCCCAAAGCCGGGGCCAGGCGGCGGAGGACGTTCACCTGCCGGACATCCCGGAATTCACGGCCCAGGAGCGGATGACCATGGAGAAGGAAACCACCGGCCTCTATCTCTCCGGGCATCCGATGGACGCTTACCGGGATATTGTGCGGCGGCTGCGGGTCCCCCAGATTGGAAAGGTGCTGGAGGACTTCAACCAGGAGAACGGCCCCGCCCGCTTTGCCGACGGGCAGTATCTGACCCTGGCGGGGGTGGTGACCTCCAGCAAGACCAAGACCACAAAAAACAACAGCCTCATGGCTTACGTGGTGGTGGAGGACGAGACCGGGTCCATTGAGATGCTGTGCTTCAGCCGGACGCTGGACGTCTGCGGGCCCTACCTCCGGGAGAACCAGGCCGTGGTGGTGAAGGGGAAGCTGTCCGTCCGGGACGAAAAGGCCCCCCAGCTCATGTGCGATTCCGCATATCCGCTGGAGACGGCGGAAGGGGGGCTCCCGGCCCGGCTTCCCGCCGCGAAAGAGGACAAGCTGGTGAAGGGGGAAACCCTGTATTTGAAATTCCCCTCCCTGGACCACCCGGCGGTCCGGCACTTAAAGCTGGTGTTCACCATGTTCCCGGGAGACGCCCAGGTGAAAATGGTTATGGCGGACACCCGGAAGGTGTACGGTACGCGGGCAATGCTCCACAGGGCCCTGATTGAAGAGGCCAAGGAAACGCTGGGAGCGGAAAATGTAGCCGTCAAATAAAAAGCGCGGGTACGGAATCTTCCGTACCCGCGTTTTCTATTCGTTTTCCGCCGTCAAGGCTTGGATGATCCGGCCATAGAGCTTTTGCGGCGCTTCCTGGAACCGTTTGGCCACCGCCTTGGCCTGAGCCTGGTCCACCATCATCAATTTGAGATCTATCACGCCGCCCTTGTCGTCGGTGAGCTGGAGGCGCACCGTATAGGTCCCGTTTGGCCTCTGCTCGACGGAGGCCTTTACCTGCCGCCGGCGGAGGAGCTTACGGTTCCACTCCTCCAGGTTTTTGTCACAGCGCTGGCGGATAGAGTAGGGGAGGCTGGACTCACAGGCGGCGCCGTTCCTCCGTCCCTTGTCCGTAAGAGCGTAGAGGCCGGAGGCGGAGAGGGTCAGGTGCCCGGTGCGGACCAGGTCGGCCAGGCAATCGGAAAAGTCAAAGTAGTCAATGGCGTCGTCGCAGAGTGTCAGGTCCAGGATGGCGTCAAAGGGCGCCGGTTCCTCAATTCTGGCGGCGATGTAGAGAATCAAAAATTTGATTTCCAGTTTGTCCTGGATAAAGCCCGGCATAGCGGCGGCCTCCTCTCCGGTTTTCTCGCAAGAAGCGTGGTGTTTTTTTATTATACCCCGCCGGAGGGAAAAAGACAAGTCTGCCTGAACAGGCGGAGGTGGAAATTTGTCGAAATTTACCGGAAAGCACCTTGACGGCTCTTGCCGACATTGGTATCATAGGGACAGTTCTAAACTGGAAAGGCGGCGGCAAGATGAAAAGAAGAACGCTGGCGATCTTATTAGCGGCGTGGATGCTCTTGACCCTGGGGGGCTGCGGGGGGAAGACAGACCCGGTCCCGGAGCCGGAGCCCGCGGAGAAAACGGACCCGCTTCCACCGCCTGAACCGGAGCCGGAGCCGGAGCCGGAACCCGCTGTTCCGGCGGGGATGAATCCGCTGACAGGCCTGCCTATGGAGCCGGAGTATGAGAACCTGCGGCCCATTGCCATCATGCTGAACAACCTGAAGGCGGCGCAGCCCCAGCTGGGCATCTCCCAGGCGGATATTATCTACGAGGTCCCGGTGGAGGGGGGCATCACCCGGATGCTGTGCCTTTACCAAACGGTAGAGGGTGTGGATATTCTGGGAAGCGTTCGCTCCGCCCGGCCTTACTTTGTGGAGCTGGCCCTGGGACATGACGCGGTGTATGTCCACGCCGGCGGCAGCCAGGAGGCTTATTCCAATCTGCGGAGCTGGAAGGTGGACCATATGGACGGCGTCCGGGGCGGAGAGGACGCAAAGATTTTCTGGCGGGACCCGGACCGAAGGAAGAATAACGGCTATGAACACAGCCTGATTACCTCCGGGGAGAAAATTTTAGAGTACCTGGAAAAGGGCAAGATCTCCACGGAGCATGCGGATGGTTGGAATTCTATCCAGGCGTTCACGGAGGACGGAACCCCGGCGGCGGGGGAAGCGGCGGAGCATATCAAGGTCCGCTTCTCCAGCTATAAGACCGGGACATTTGACTACGACGCGGCCACAGGGAAGTATCTGGTGGGTCAGTACGGCAAGGAACATGTGGACGGCAGCACCGGGGAGCAGGTCGGCGCTGTCAATGTGCTGGTGCTGAAGACCTCCACCGCCGTCCTGGATGAAGTGGGCCGTCTCCGGGTCCAGACCACCGGCGAGGGAGAGGGGCTTTTCTTCTGCGGCGGCAAGGCGGTCCCCATTCAGTGGAGCCGGAAAGACCGGAACAGCGCGTTTGCCTACACGCTGGAGGATGGCCGCGCTCTGGCCCTGGGCCAGGGGAGCAGCTATGTCTGCATCATCAGCCCTAAGACCAGCACGGTGGAATACGAATAAGCGAAGGGACCGCCCCGTTTCCGGGGCGGTCCTTGGTTTTATTTGCGGCAGGCGCAGCAGCATTCCTCGTAGTTCTCAGGCATCCGCACCGTGTTGGGCGGGAAGAACTCGCCCACCGGGAAGGAGATGTTCCGGAAGATACCGCAGGGGTCTTCGGTACCGCTGCCGCAGGAGCACTCCTTATCGGGCATACAATAGTCGTATACGGGGACCAGGAGCTGGGAGTCCCGCTCCAGCCGGACGATGGAGAACTGGCCCAGGGTGACGTAGATGCGGCGGCTGTCGTCGCCGCTGGAGAGCTCCCCGTCGAAGCAGCTGTTGACGAAGGAAGGCACCTCGCACAGCTCGCAGTCGCAGTCCCGCTTGCCGCAGCAGTCCATGATCCGGGCATCCAGGACGATGGGGTCCACGGCCTCGACTACGGCGATGGGGAGGTTGGAACGGCTGGTGAGCTGGAGGTCCGGCTCGCCGGTGCGGAGCTCGGAGGAGAAAATTTTGGCGTTCCCCTCGCTGCCGAAGAGGATGGCCCGTTTGTCGAAGACACAAAGGCCCTCTACCGTAACAGGGGCGGGGCAGCTCAGGTACGCTTGCAGGGTGACGGAGTAGAAGAAACGCATGTCGACGGTGTAGAAGCCCCGGTTGAAGCTGACGGGCTCCACGTCCACATAGACATAGAGCAGCTTGGCGCTGCCGCCCTTGACGGACAGGGCGCGGTTAATGACATCCACATATTGAAGCTTGGGATAGAAGCGCAGGTCCTCGATGCAGTCCTTGTCACGGCAAGAATCGTACACTTTCCGTGTATGAATGCAAACTGCCTCTCGGATGCCGCTGAGGTCCTCCACGGGACCGGGCATGACTTTCTCGGGCATTGCAATACCTCCTAATAAGTAGCTGGCGAAAGAACAAGGTCCTTTCAATCCAGTGTATGCGCCGCCGCCCGGGAGGTGAGGGAGGAGGCGCTATTTCAGTTCCTCCCGCAGGAGGGCGTACATGCAGTAGGACTGCACCCGCCCGTTTTTATAGACGCCCATGCGCATTGTGCCCTCGCAGACGAAGCCCGCCTTTTCCAGCACCCGGCGGGAGCCCAGGTTTTCCGCAAAGGGCTCCGCGAAAATGCGGAGGATGTCAAAGCGGTCAAAGGCTTCCCGGCAAATCTGCCGCACCGCCTCCGCCATGATGCCCCGGCCCCAATAATCCTCTGCCAGCCAGTAACCCAGCTCAGCGGATTTTTCGTATACATCGTCCTTTCTGGAGACGCTGATACTGCCGGCGGCCCGGCCGTTGACGGCGATGGCCCGCATGAGCTGCCGGGTTTCGCCCTGAGCGATGCAGTCTTCCACAAACCACTTCGCGTCCGCCAGGGTGTAGGGGGAGGGGAAGATGTTCCGCAGATTCGCCGCAATGTTCGGGTTATCCGCCGCCTCCGCGACGGCCTCTATGTCTGCCTGCCGCCAGGGCCTCAATACAAAGGATGTCATAGTCTGCCTCCCAAGATAAAATTTGACATTTATTATATCACGGGGACGGACGGCTGTCCACCACCTTGGGGCCGGTTCAGGCCTCAATTTAATGTTTCTCTTGACATGAGCGGCAAATAAACCTATAATAATGAGCGACAACTGAATAGAATGAATGTCTTCAAGGCAGGGTGAAATTCCCGATCGGCGGTAAAGTCCGCGAGCATGTAAATGCTGATTTGGTGAAAGTCCAAAACCGACAGTATAGTCTGGATTAAAGAAGGTGTATTGGATATGTCAGTATTAATCTGATACTATGCACTTTTTGCCTATCCGTCAAATGCTTTGTCGACATTTTTCAATACACCTTAAAATGGTAACACCTAAAGGCATTTCATTGCTTTTAGGTGTTAATTTTTTTAGGAGGTATTTTCATGAACAGTACAACAAAAAAGATCACAACAATCAGTATGCTCTGCGCTTTTGCCTATGCCGCCACTTTCATTGGGCGCGTTCCGCTTGTACTCTTTCTGAAGTACGACCCAAAGGACATTATCATTGCAACCAGCGGATTGATTTTTGGCCCGCTTGCCTCATGTTCCGTCGCATTTATTGTTTCTTTAGTTGAGATGTTTACGATCAGTGAAAACGGCATTTTAGGTTTCTTAATGAATGTTATTTCAAGTTGTTCCTTTGCGTGCACCGCTGCATTTGTTTGCAAGAAAAAGCGCAAAATATCTGGAGCCATTGTTGGGTTATTATGCGGGTGGGGGTGTATGGTTGTAGTAATGCTGTTTTGGAATTATCTAATCACCCCTGTTTATATGGGCTATCCAAGAGAAGCCGTCGTAGAGCTGCTGATTCCAGTGTTTCTGCCGTTTAACTTGATGAAAGGCGGCTTAAATGCAGCGCTGACCATGATTTTATATAAGCCTATCGTTATAGCGTTAAGGCGGGCCCATTTAATCGAGACAAATAAATTAGAACCGAAAACAAAATTGAATATTGGGAAGTAAAGTTCTTCTGGATGCTGCGCTCCTTCCTCTGGGATGCACCCGGCCAAGCGGCTCCTCGAGCGCGCATCTTTTGTTACAGTCCTTTTCCAGGGAGTGAAAAACGCTTAGCAACTTCTATTTGGAAAACAAAGGAAATAACATAAAGAAAAGGCTTGCAAAACTTTCAGTATCTGGTATAATGGACACATTCTGATTACACAAAAGGAAGGAAGCTCGGAATGGATTACACAATTCTCATGTTGATCGTCATGGTGGCGATCATGTATTTCCTGATGATCCGCCCGGAGAACAAGCGGAAAAAGAAAGCCCAGGAAATGCGGGACAGCCTGAAAAAAGGCGACGTGATCACCTCCATCGGCGGTATTATCGGTCGGATTGTCTCTGTCGGAAAGGACACCATTGTCATTGAAACCAGCGACGACCGGGTCCGCATGGAACTGACCAAGTGGGCCGTCAGCTCCGTGGGCGTGCAGAGCGGAGAGCAGCCCGAGGAGAAGAAGGAGGAGAAAAAGCCCGCCAAGAAGGAAGAGGAAAAGAAAGAATCCGACAGCGGAAAGAACGACTGGAACCCGGAAATCTGAATTCTCATAAATCCGGTTCCATTTTGCCTCCGCCTCATGGCATAAAACCATCCTCCCCTGGAATATGCTCCTTTTGAGAGCATGTTTCGAGGGAGGATTTCTTATGGCGAAGGGACGAAAAAAACTTGCGGTGTGGCAGGGCTTTTTGGCAGGGGGACTGCTGTCGCTGGGCGTGTATCTGCTGGGTTTGATGTTTTTGGCACTGCTGATGGTAAAGGGTACGCTGTCGGAGGGCGGAAGCTTTCCTATGGTGGCGGCGCTGTGCATTGTGGCCGCCCTGGCCGGGGGCCTGCTGACGGTGCGCCTGACCTTGAGGAGAGCGGGAGGCGTTCTTACGGCGGTCATGTTCCTGTCCGTGCTCCTCCTGGCGGGCTTGGGTTTTTGGGAGGAGATCGCCTGGCTGGGCCAGGGAGGCGTCCTATTGCTCTGCGGCCTGGCTGGGGGACTGTTGGCCGGGGTTGCCGGGCCCAAAAACCGGCGGCGGCGGAAATGAAAAATGAGGTTCTTGTTGGATTGCACAAAAGTGCCGTTCTTTTCCAAAATATCCCTCCGGCGGCGCAGCCGGCCCGCCGCCGGAGAGGGGAGGGGAGGGGGACGCAGATATGGGATGCGCAGAGGATGCGGCCCCCTAAATATGGGCAACGGCGCAGCCGGCCCGGCTGGCTGTGCCGCCCTGTTTGAGCGGTTTACATAATGCGGTTTACATAATATTTTGTCATAAATCCCAAAAAGATTCTTTTTTGGGGGAAACATCTTGCAGAAAGCAAAAAAATGAGCTATATTATTAATGTAAATAAATCTTATGCGGTTGCACACCTTCTTACTTGCCGTCACCGGCAGGAGGGTGTTTTCTTATCTGACTGCAAGTTATCCGACTTTTCTAAAAATGCGTATAAGCTGCCGGCCCTCCTCATAGGATGAGATGAGATGAGGTGAGGCGCTTTGAAGTGGAAAAGGCGGGAGACGGCGGAGTGGAGGCGGCAGTTGTCCCGCCTGTTGGTTCTGGCGCTGTTTTTTTTCGCCGGCATTCTTTTGGGACAGGTTTTTTCCAGTCGGGTTCCGGATACCACGGGTGATGAGCTGGCCCGCTACCTAAAGGATTTCTTGAAGGTGGGAGAGGAAGACCTGTCTCCCCGGGCGGCGCTGTCGGCGGCGGTTTTGTATTTTCGTTATCCGCTGGCGGCGTTTTTGCTGGGATTTGCGTCCATCGGTGTGCTGGCGCTTCCGTTAGTGACCGGGGCTTTCGGCGGCTTTTTGTCCTTTTCCGTCTGCTGTTTCGCGGCGTCCTTTGGCCCGGACGGGGTGCTGCTGGCGCTGGCGGTGTTCGGCCTCCGGTGCGTGGTGACGCTGCCCTGCTATTTCCTGCTGGCCGTTCCGGCGCTGGAGCGCTCAGCAGCCTTAGCCTGTCTCTCTCTGGGCGGCGGGCGGAGAGCCGGTCCCGCTCTGTATGGCCGGGAGTGGTGGGGCCGCCTGGCGGTCGTCGCGGGGGTGCTGCTGGCAGGGGTCTGTGCCGACCTGATGCTGACCCCCTGGTTTTTGCGGCAGCTTTTAGAGCGGATGCTGATTGGATAGGAAACACGGTTTCTGATTGGTAAGACTGGTAAAGAGAGAAGGGATTGCTACGGACGAGATCGCGCGTTATGAGGAATATCTGGTGCGGGAGAAACACGCCTCCCAGAATACGGTGTCTTCTTATCTGCGGGACATATCCCAGTTTGCGGATTATTTGCAGGCCCGGGGCCCGGAGCTGCTGGAGGTGACCGCCGAGACGGTTCAGTCCTATATGGACTGGATGCTGAGCCGGGGTAAATCCGCCGCTTCTGTGACCCGATTTTTGGCCTCCGTCAAATCCTTCTACAATTTTCAGATATTTAGCGGCAAGGTGAAGGCGAATCCCGCCAAGGGCGTCGCCGCCGCCAAGGCGGAGCGGAAGTATCCGAAGATATTGACCTCCAAGGAGGTAGACTTGTTCCTGGAACAGCCCCAGTGCGTGGACGCCAAGGGATTTCGGGACCACGCCATGCTGGAGCTGCTGTATGCCACAGGCATCCGGGTCAGCGAGCTGATTACCCTGGACCTGGAAGACCTAAACCTGGCGGCCGGCTTTATTCACTGTTCCAGCAAGGGCAAGGAACGGATTATCCCCTTATACCGCACGGCGGTGAAGGCCCTTCAGGACTATGCTTGGAAGATTCGGCCCCAGCTGATCTCCGATGAGGAAGAGACCGCCCTCTTTGTCAATATGAACGGGGAGAGGATGAGCCGTCAGGGCTTTTGGAAGATCATCAAGTATTACCAGGAAAAGGCGGGGATTGAGAAGGAGATCACGCCTCACACCTTGCGGCATTCCTTTGCGGTCCATCTGTTGGAAAACGGTGCGGACCTGCGGTCTATCCAGGAGATGCTGGGTCATGCGGATATCTCTTCTACGCAGATTTACACGCACGTCGTGAAGGGGAACTTGAAGGACGTTTATCAGAAAGCCCACCCGAGGGCCTGATGGGTACATAAAAACCGTCCCCGCAATGTAACCGTTTGAAATGTATGAAGGTACGGCAATCAAGGTGCTGTACCTTCGTTTTCTATATTACTTCCTCAGCGCCCTCCTGACTTAGGACCTGTATTCATAAGCGTTTGAGTAGCGTGTGGAAGTAAGGGAAACGCTGATTTAATCCCCCGAAATGATAGAAGATGTGATAAAATAAGGGAAAGGGGGCGCGGGGTATGAAACAGGAAAGTTTTAGCGATATGGAATACAGATGCCGGAAAAGGAAAACAAAACGGGAAGAATTTCTGGAAATCATGGACGAGATCATCCCATGGGAGGAATGGGTATCGCTGGTTGTCCCCCACTATCCAACCGGGAAACGCGGCCGTCCGCCGATTGAGATAGAAACCATGCTGCGGATGTATCTGCTGCAATGCTGGTTCAGCTTATCCGATGAAGGAGTAGAGGACGCAATTTATGACAGCTATGCCATGCGCAAATTTATGGGGCTCAACTTTTTCGAGCAGGATGTCCCGGACGCCACAACCCTGCTGCACTTTCGGCATCTATTGGAAGAGAAGGGCATCGGCAAGCTGTTTTTTGACGCAGTCAACCGCTGC
>Ga0137309_102226_pt1 | contig 11903 bp, 6 predicted proteins | sample NAcewiD2O_June_FD_97179 | JGI IMG/M metagenome (GOLD analysis project Ga0137309, IMG submission 97179) | Mouse cecal microbial communities from Vienna, Austria - N-Acetylneuraminic amended D2O_June | ecosystem: Host-associated > Mammals > Digestive system > Large intestine > Cecum | place...
AAGCGTATTTACTCTTTAAGTCCTGGTTCACGGTCTCCAAAAATGTCAGGTCGGCAAAGCTGTCGGGGGAAGTCCTGATCTTCTCCTGTATGGCCTTCTGGCTTGTCTGAGTCAGACGGTTAAATACCTGCATGGAATTTCCCGACAGCAGGTCCACCTGCTCCGTCAGGCCGTAGGAATCCCGAAAAGCCCTCATCTGATACCTGCTGAGAAGGCTGAACGCCAGGTAGATCAGCAGCATGGGCACCAGGGTTATGGTGATAAACGCGATTCCCAGGCGGGTTTTTATCTTCATAGGGTAAGTCCTTTCCTCATCAATTCCTCTTCACATATATCCGCGGACGCGGCCTCTGTTTTTTTAAGTATACCACACTTCCCCTGGCCCGTTTCTAAAATCATTCTAAACTTTCTCGCCCTTATTTTTCCTGGCCATATGCCGATATATTCCATATAAACCCAAATTTTAATTACACTCAAAAGGAGGATATTATGAGAGTTGATCAGGATATGGCTATGAGAGTCTACAGCCAGCCCACACAGACCAGTTCCGCTTCTGCCCTTTCCGCGGCAGCTGAGAAGCAGACCTCTGATGTAGCCGCCAGCACTGAGAGGCAGCCCGACGTAGACCGGGTGGAGATTAGCAAGGATGCGAAAGATGCCTCAAAGATGAGCGCTTCCGAGAGAGCTTCCCTGGTTCAGAGTCTGAAAGATGACCTGAACAGCCAGATGACCCGTTTCACCAACATGATGGTTCAGAATTTCCAGAAACAGGGTATCAATTTCTCCATGGCTAATGGAGATGATTTCTGGAAGATGATGGCCAGCGGCAATTTCACCGTGGATGAGAAGACCAAGGCTGATGCCCAGCAGGCTATCTCCGAGGACGGTTTCTGGGGCGTTAAGCAGACTTCCCAGAGGATCTTCGACTTTGCCGCCGCCCTCGCGGGGGATGATGTGGAGCTGATGAAGAAGTATCAGGCCGCTGTTGAGAAGGGCTTCGGCGAGGCCGAGAAGTCCTGGGGTGGTTCTCTTCCGTCCATCTGCGGCGACACACACACTGCTGTCAACAAGCTGTTCGATGACTACTACGCTCAGCACAAATAGATCTGATGCTGTACATGACAAACAGGAGGACCGGCATTTCTGTCGATCCTCCTGTTTTTACGCTTCCGGGGCAGGAGAGCTTCCGCGCTCCTCCCCGTCGAACCGCTCACCGGCAGCCATCTCAGCCATGGCATCTGTGATGTCCGCTGTAGCCGGAACTGGTATTCACATTTTCACAGGACCTGTCACAGTACCCGCTGCCGTGGTCATACCCGCAATAGTCATGGCCATCATGGGTGTGCCGTCCTGTCTCTGTACAATCCTCTACGGTGCATACCGGACAGCTGGTATCCTCCGCGACCGCGCGACCGCGACCGCAATGCCCATGTCCATGAGCCGCTGCCGGAAACGCGGCCAGAGCCGCCATCAGCATCCCGGCTGTCACAGCAGCCACAAACTTTTTATTTCTCATGGCATGTCTCCTCCTTTCTTTTAAAAATATTATATATACCAAAATCCTGCCGTCCATGGAAACATGAACCGCCTGATCTTTTGGTCCTCCAATTATATCCCCATCTTCCCCAGAATCTCCTTCTCCTGGTCATCAAACAGCAGCCTTTTGTTGTACTGATAATATCTCGCGCACTCATACTGCCTCAAAAACCACAGGCTGTAGAATCCTGAGTTCAGACCCGTGACAAACACCACCATCTCCTGGCTGTCCCCAAATGCCGCCTCCACAAAGTCAAAGCCATGCTCCAGCCTCTGGCCCCACTGGTCAAACATGGAATCATAGATTTCCGCTTCCGCCTCAAATACCTGGGATACTTTCTCCCACACCTCTTCCCTGGTCTGCCTGGACTCTGCCTTCACAGACCGCAAAGTCTCCTCCAGGGTCTGGATCACATCCTGATACAGATGATCCTCCTGGCGGCTCAGGAGCCGGGCCTCCAGTTTGTACTTCCTCTCAGCCTTCATCCCGGCAGCCAGTCCGGCCAGGTGCTCCTGGGCGCTGCCGTATTCCTCGCCCGCGGCCGCGGCGGATGTCTTCCGCCCTCCTGTTTCCAGCCCTCCGCCGCAAGAAACCGATGCCTCCTCCTGATCCGGTTTTGGCTTCATGGTTTTAAAAGCCTGCTCCAGCCGTACCAGCCTGGCCTCTTTCCCCGCCAGTTCCCGAAAGCCTCCGTTCAGCCTGGCCAGGACCAGACTCATGACGCTTAAGCGCTCGTCAAACGGCGCCCGCTCCAGTTTGGGGTAGATTCCCTCTCTCACCCTGCCCTCCAGGATCTGGTCAACCTGGTAATCCTGCTGGTACTTATAGTAAAGTTCCAGATAATTGGCAAAATCCTTCGCGATGGACGGGTACTGGATATACTGGAACACCACTTCCCGGTCCGCAGTCTTGTGAAGCTTTTCGTAGACCTGGATCAGTCTGGACAGGTCCTCCCAGCCCCTTGGGGTGGCGAAAAACTTGCCATCCACCGTGGCCTCGATCCGGCAGAAATTCTGCCGCTTCACATCCAGATAGGATATGACCGCGGGGTGAATGTTCACCTTCTGAGCATACTCCTTCCACACACCGAAATCCGCCTCCACCGGGATCATCTTGATCCTGTCCAGGGTGACAATGTCAAACTCCCTCACCGATTTATTGTATTCCGGCGGATTTCCCGCCGCCACAATAATCCACCCCTGGGGAATGCTGTGGTTGCCGAATGTTTTGCACTGAAGAAACTGCAGCATGGTGGGGGCCAGGGTCTCTGACACGCAGTTGATCTCATCAATAAACAGGATCCCTTCCTTAAGTCCCGTGTCCGCGATCTTATCATAAATAGAAGCCACGATCTCGCTCATGGTGTACTCGGTCACAGAGCACCGTCTGGAATTGTAGATCCGGTCCTGGATAAAAGGAAGCCCGATGGCGCTCTGCCTGGTGTGGTGGGTAATGGTATAGGCCACCAGCCCCACCCGGCACTCCTGGGAGATCTGCTCCATGATCTGAGTCTTGCCGATCCCCGGCGGGCCCATGAGCAGCACAGGCCTCTGCCGTATCGGCGGGATCTCGTAGGCCCCGTAGGCATCCTTCATCAGATAGGCCGCGATAGTATTTTTAATCTCCTCCTTAGCCCTTTTTATGTTCAATGTCATCTCCCCCTTCCTGATTTTGGCTGGTCAGGCCCGCCGGTTCCTCACGCGCCGCCTGACATACACTCCCGCGTTATATCATTTCTCTGATCTCATCCTCCTCCAGAATCACTTTCATGGCCCAGACCGGAACCGACATATCCTCATACTGATCCTGGATAAACACAAACGCCGTATCATAGGGCGGCATCTTCACCGGATAGATGCCTTTTCCGTCGGTAAAATACAAAAGCCCCCTCAGTTTTGTAAATTCTCCCTGATTCCGCAGTCCGTTCACGTATTCAAAGGCAGGCCTGAAGTCCGTCCCGCCATTTCCCTGTATGGTAAAATTCTCCATATACTCCCTCATCTGCTCCCTGCTGGTAATAACCGCGTCGGACCTTACCTGGTCGTCGCACTGGATAATATGGATATTGATCTTCTTAAAATAGCTTTCTCCCTCAGAGAGAATCCCGTAGGTCTCCTCAAGAAAGCGCCTTACCAGCTCCCCGGAACAGGACATGGAGGTGTCGATGACCAGCACAAAATCCTCAATCCGGTACACTTCCTTGGATTCCAGGGGCTCAATGAGAGGCATGTTGCCGTACATCTTAAGCCCATAAGTATAGTAAACATAGTCAAATGAGTCCTCATCCACCTGGTTCTCCTCCCTGAGGACAGAGAATTTCCGCAGAAACCTTTTATAATCATACCGCTCCCTGTTCTCCGCCCGCACATGGTCAAGAAGACTCTGGTCCTCATCCCTTCCCGCCTCATCCTGTCCCATGGACTCCATCTCTGTCTGCAGCTTTTCACGGTTATCGTTCCACTTGGTCTGCCGGGACATCAGGCTCCCCCGGGGACCTTCCGTTTCCCACCTCTCATGACTGTCCACATAAAACTCCCGGACCAGCCTGTCATACTGCCTCTCGCTTAGGTTCATGTCCCTCAGCGCCTGGTAGATCCCCTCCGCTGTCAGCACCTTCAACTCTTTTCTCAGCTTCAGATAGATCTCCCGGCGAAAAGGCGACGGGGACAAGTGGACGCACTGTTTATAGATCCCGTCGATCACAGATTCCATGGCCATATCGCAGGCTAAATTCCAGTACCCCTCTGCCCGCCCCTTCCGGTTATCCAGGTGGCAGAACAGACAGTGGAACACCATGTGGAGAAATGCCCGGTTGACGTAGATTCTCCCCCTGCGGTAAAGAGAGCACAGGTCATCCGGGTTATACCAGATAACAGCCCCATCTGTCCCCACTCCCCTCCTGGAAGGGTCTGCCTCAAACCCGAGGCTGCTCAAGGAGAGATCCAGAAAATGCATGTTCAGGTACAGCTCATTCCTGGCATTGCCCAGAATCCGGGCGCACAGCCTGACCATATCCAGTTCTTCCAACTGCCTGTGCCTTACAGGATCCACCATGACATGTCCTCCCCTGATCTTCGTTTCTTTTATTTTAGCAGAATCACAAATAAATATCTATAGTAATTCCCATTTTGGAAAAAATGTGATAGAATGGGATAGCTGACAGGTTCCGCCAGAACGGAATTTGACATCCGGCACCCTGCAGGCGAGTATAAAAAAGGAGGAAATTACTAAATGGGGACACTATTTGGTTCAGCCTTGGCTGAACATCTGCCCTGGAGAGAGTGGAAGCGCCGTCTGGCACTGCTTCTGACCGTGACGCTCACCGCCAATCTCGGAATGATCTCTCCCAAGGCAGCGGTCACAGAAAACAGCAGCGCTCTTGTGATCTGGGAGATTGAGGAGCTGCCGGAGGCTGTCCGTAAACAGCAGGTAACTCCCGGGACAAAGGAGGAGGAACTGGAGTTGCCGGACACCCTGAATGTAAGGGTTGAGACAGATTCTGACACAGACAAGGCCTCATCTTCCAACACGCTACTGGAAATCGTGATGGAAGACTGGCGGGAAGTTTCCGTTGACTGGGTATTTGACAGCGCGGACAACGGCGAGTTAATGTACAATGAAAATGAAGCAGGTGTCTACACCTTTGAGGCTGAACTTAAGGACAACAGTTACAGCACCGAGTTCGTCACATTGCCTGTGGTGACGGTGGAGGTACTGGGAGAGGCGCTGGAAGATGGAGTAGAGGAGTGGTTCTACAACATCGAACTTCCTTCCACCCAGACCTCCGCCCCCGCTCTGATGACCATGAGCATGGAGAACGGCCAGATTGACTTGGCAAGTGGCAACCCTGTAAACTGGATCGACCGTGTTATTCTTCCCGATTACGCAAGAGACTTTTACGATGTGTTGGTAGAAGGTTCTGACAATGACGGAAACGCGGATATTCTCATTGACGACAGCAATTTCTCAAGATCCAACGCTTTTACTTTGAGAAGCAGCGACGGCACTTCCGTATTTAACGCTATAATCGCCTGTGAGTACACTGATCTTGATCATCAACTCAGCAGCAGCGAAACGAACTATATTGCCAAATGTATCCGCACCGCCCTTGACGCTTTTGACAGGGACCATCCGGAAGTTTTCTGGCTCAATGGTGCCAGCTGGCTGAAGATCGGCGGAAAGAGGACAACCTCCAACGGAAAAACTACCTACGATTATCAGATCTATTTTGTGACGCATGTCCACGAAGATCCTGAGACACAAATGAAAAATTTTGATATCCGGGATGACCAATACTTAAGCGCAGGCAATATCAGATCCGATATCGTTGAGCGCAACAACGATGTGAACAATATTTTAAGCACTGTCACCGCCACCAATACCGCGGATCAGGTCGCGCAGCTTAACGACTGGCTCACCAAACATAATGAATACAACTCTTATGTGGCTGACGGTCAGGATAGACTGGCTCCCGCGGCTGCCTGGGAGTGTACCAGCGCTCTGGACGGTCGTATCGGGACAGCCGGCCCTGTATGTGAGGCTTACGCCCGGGCTCTCAAAGTTCTGTGCGACAGGCTGGAGATCCCCTGCGTCCTGGTAGACGGCGGTGCCGCCAGCTCCAGCATTGACCCGCCTGGACCTCACATGTGGAACTACGTATATCTGGAGCAGGAAGACAAATGGTATGCTGTTGATGTGACCTGGAATGATCCCTTCGATCCCGAAGAACCAGGAGCTGTGTCTGGGTATGAAAACGAAGACTGGCTGTTCTTGGGCGCGGATACTATAGTGAACAAAGATCCAGAGAACTGGACCTTTATCCAGTCTCATCCCGCCGAGAACATTGTCTCTGAAAGCGGAGTACAGTTCACCAACGGCCCTGAACTGAGCAGAGAAAGCTACCAGAAAAAAGTACCGTCTCCTGAAGCGGAGCGCGTTTCACAGTATGAGATTGCGCTGAAGGAAGCAAAACTTCTGGATTCCAACGGTAATTTTGAGACCATGCAGTATGCGATGAATACAACTGACAGCAAAGACAATCTCAGCTGGCAGACAAGCACTTTATTCACCAACCTGCAGCCCGGAACCACTTACTATTTCTTCCAGAGAGTCGTAGGAAGCGACCGTTATAAGGAACCCGTTTCCGACTCCACGGCCCTGACCACCCTTAAGCTGAGAGTGCCAAAGCCAACTCTGGTTTCAGGCAAAACCTACACTTATAATGGAACAGAGCAGGAAGTCACCGCTGACGATCTGGCAGGCTTTGATGAGAATAAAATGACCATCACCGGCGGAACCAAGGGAACCAACGCGGGAGATTACGCTGTTGAGATCGCTCTGAAAGACACCGTACATAATACCTGGGATGAAGCCGACGGTTCTGAGAACAGCAATCCCATCTCCATCAGCTGGCGGATCCAGAAGATCAATCAGGATGCCCCAATGACCATGGAGGCTGTGGATTCTAAGACTTACGGCGACGCCTCCTTTGAACTGAAGGCAGCGGGAGGATCCGGCAGCGGACAGATTGAGTTCTCTGTTCCGGAAGGCAACAAAGTTCTCTCCATCAGCGGCAGCCAGGCCACCATCATCGGAGCCGGTACTGTAAAAGTAACTGCTGTGAGAAAAGGCGATGTCAACCACAACGACAGTACACCTGCCTCTGTGGATGTGACAGTCGCCAAAAAACCTGTAACCGTAAAGGCGGAGGACAAGCTCAAATTTGTCGGCAACAGCAATCCTGTGCTGACCCTTGAGACTCCTGCCGCGGGAGTGCTGGTTGGTAATGACGGAATTGACGCCCTGTCGGTCACTCTGACTACCACTGCAGGAAAGGATTCCGAAGTAGGTACCTACCCCATCACAGGCACTTCCAACTCTGCCAACTACGATGTGACGGTTCTTGAGGGAATCCTGACCATAATTACCACACCGGAGTTCAAGACAGAACAGAAGGAAGGTATTTCCGAGGTGCCGGAAACACTGAGGAACAATCCGGATCTGAATACCACGGCTAAGATTGAAGAAGCCATGAGAAAGAGTATACAGAATGCCATGGCAGGCATCACCGAAAATCATATTTTAATATATGATGTAACCCTCAACTATAGTGTGGATGACGGCGGAAACTGGCAGAAGGTTTACGAGGACCAGTTCCCAGATGAGGGAATCACCGTCACTCTTCCCTACCCGTCAGGAACCAGTTCCGCGAGATATGACTTCGTTGTGGCCCATATGTTCACCACAGGCGACCATGCCGGTGAGATTGAGGTTCCCGAGATACAGGCAACCTCAGAGGGAATCCAGTTTAAAGTTTACAGCCTTTCCCCCATCGCCTTGGGCTACAAAGTAAAACGCGGTTCCAGTTCCGGCGGCAGCTCCGGCGGCGGTTCCAGTTCCGGCGGCAGCTCCGGCGGCGGTTCCAGTTCCGGCGGCAGCTCCGGCGGCGGTTCCGGCTCTGGTGGCAGCTCCGGCGGCGGTTCCACCTCCGGCGGCCCCAACGGCAGCAGCGCGGGAGCCTGGGTTTCTGACAGCGGAAAATGGTGGTATCGGTACACAAACGGCTCCTATCCGGCCGGAACTACTTCAGCTGGTCAGGAATACATCTCCTGGGTGAAAATCAACAACGCCTGGTGGGCATTTGGCGCTGATGGTTATGCCAAGAACGGATGGGTACTGGATGCCCGCACAGGTCTCTGGTACTACATTGACATCAACTCCGGAATGAGAGTTGGCTGGTATCAGGATACTGACGGACGTTGGTATTACTTAGACCCGGCCAACGGAAACATGCTGGTAGGATGGCTGCAGATCGGTGGAGTCTGGTACTACTTAAACCCCGCCTCTGGCGCGGGAAGGCCATTTGGCTCCATGTACAGCAATGAAACCACTCCTGACGGATATTTTGTAAACGCGAGCGGAGGCCGGACCGGACAGTAAGCCGCGGCAGTCTTGAGAAGTGACATCAAAAATCCTATGGGGATAGGAAACAGATCTTGAGTTTTCATGAGGGTATCGCGAAATCAACAAAAGGATGATTAAGCGATGCCCTCGTTTATATTTATCATACAGCGCTATGTGCCGGCGGCATACATTCTGGCCAATCTTGGACAGGTCCACGCTGTGCTGAACAATTCCCAAAAGGCCAGGGAACGCTACAGCGAAAGCCTGAAGCTTTTGGAAGAAGGGGGTGCGGCAGGGGAGGATTCCCTGATGGATCATTATATCAATGAACGGGATGACGCCATAAGCCATTATATAGACGCGTGTGTGGGCGCGGCTGGGATCCTTAATGAGATTGATGGAGCCTCCCCCTATGTACGCGCCGCCCAGCTGTATGAGAGAGCTGTGGATTTTGCTGAGAGAATCGCGGGGAAGAAGGAATCAGAGCACACTTATCTCCGCCTGATGATCTGCCTCCAGAAAGCCATGGAGGCCAGTCCCAGAGTGTACAAGGCCTTCCACACCAATGTCTCTGACGGTCTCGTGGAGGTTGCCCGGATCCTCTATCAGCTGACAGGCAATTCCGATTACAAAGATTATGGAAAGTCTCTGAAGAAGTGGCGGCTGGTGAAGAAGGTGGGGATGAAATTTATAGATTTTACGGGATTATAAGACCTACAGGTACTTGTAAAGATAAACCAAATGTGTTAGAATAACCATTGAGAAATTCAAGGACATAACGGTGTACCACCCGACACTGTTGGCCCAGTGCCGGGTAAGGATGGTAAGCCTACTACCACACATACAGAATAAGTCTGCGATACACAAGGTTGATTATACCCCATTCACGGTAAAATTACAAGGTCTTGTGTTGTCCCAGCGGGTTTATTTATGAGCCTTAGATATATTAACGAGGTGTAAAGTGTGGACGCATACTTGACACCTCGTTCTTGATTTCTCACCCAGGCGCCCAAGTGGCGGTTCCATCCGCCATAACGGGTGCCACAAGTGAGAAATCGGAGTTTGAAAGGACTGCGGTTTATTTGTCATACCATCGCGGTTCTTTTTTTGTCGCCCGAAATCCATACTCCTGTGTGTTGACGATTCTGGCAGCATGGATATTTTTTGAGGTAATAGACAGAAGGGAGGGAAGTTTACAGGAAATTGTATTGCAAAGAATCGGCCAGGAGATAGCAGGTGTAGATGACTCCGAAAGTATTCTTGGAAATTTCTTAGAGACGAGGAGAATTTTCATGAAAAATTTAAAACCAAAGCTGGCCCGGTTACTGGCGGCAATTCTTGTAGCGTCGTCACTAACTCCATCCGGAATGGCAAACGCCGCCCCGCCTGCCGCGGACACACTGGAAAGCCAGGAAAAAACAGAACGTTTTCAGGATATGGATACTTCTACCGCTTCTGATGCCGTCAATGATCAGGAAGCCCTCACGCAGGTGTCCCAAACCCTGAAAAACGACGCGTCAGGGACTTGTGGAGATAATCTGGTCTGGAACCTGGAAAATGGTGTTTTGACAATCAGCGGAACAGGAAGTATGAAATCTTCCCCTTGGGAAAACAGAAAGGCAGAGATCAGAAGCGTTGTTATAGAAAATGGCGTAACAAATATTGTCCAGAACGCGTTCTATGGATGCGGCGGCATTACCAACGTTCAGATCGGAAACAGTGTGGCGAACATCGGCAGATCCGCGTTTGGGGATTGTATAGGACTTGTGGAAATGACGATACCCGGCAATGTGACAGTGATCGAAGCCCAGGCGTTTAAAAACTGCCGAGGCTTGACCAATATCGAAATTGAAAAAGGCGTGGTCACCATCGGTTCTTCCGCGTTCGCGGATTGTGGGGGCCTCACCAGCGTAACCATACCTGGCAGTGTCACCAGTGTTGGGTACAAAGCATTTTATGGATGCGCGGGGCTGACCAGCGCGGTGATCGACAGTGGCGTGGCGGATATTGGGGAGAGCGCGTTTGAAAACTGTATAGGTTTGAACGAAATAACGGTACCCGGCAGTGTCACATCAATTGGTGAGGCAGCGTTCCGAGGCTGCATAGGTTTAAAAAACGCGGTTATAAAAAGTGGTGTGTCCAAAATAGAAACCTATGCTTTCGCGGGCTGTGCCGGGCTGAAAAAAGTGGAGATCGAAAATGGCCTGTCCACCGTTGGAACTGCCGCGTTCATGGACTGCGGCAGTTTGGCAGAGATCCTCTTGCCTGGCAGCCTGACAGAAATTGGTGTGTCAGCTTTTAGCGGCTGTGAGAGCCTGACAGACATAACCATTCCTGGAAGTGTAACAAAAATCGGGAACACCGCGTTTCAGAATTGCGGCGGCCTGAAAAAGGTGACCATCGAAAATGGCGTGGAAAATATCGGATACCGGGCTTTTTATAACTGCGGCAGTCTATCAAGGCTGACAATACCCGCCAGTGTAAAGAGCACGGGAGAGGAAGCGTTTAGAAACTGCGGCAGTCTGTCTCTGCTGACAATCAAGGATGGCGCGGGCAGTATTGGCGATTCCGCTTTCAGCGGCTGCGGCAGCTTGAAAAGGGTTGTTCTTCCCGGAAGCATAACAGCGATTGGGCAAAAAGTATTTCAGAACTGCGGTGGTTTACGGTCAGTAAAGATAGAAGATGGTATAACCACCATTGGACAAAGCGCCTTCGAGGGCTGTGAAGGCCTGCGGTCACTGCGGATCGCGGACAGTGTAACCAGTATCGGCGTCTCGGCATTTAATGGCTGCGCCGGTCTTATGCACCTGACAATACCAAAGAGTGTAACCAGCATCGGATCCCTGGCCTTCCGTGGATGCGGGATATCGGAGCTGACCATACCAGGCAATGTGACAGGAATCGGATACAGAGCTTTTTACCAGTGCGGCGGCCTGAAGAGAATAACCATCGAAAGCGGTGTGACCAGCATTGGCGAGGGAGCGTTCCAAAGCTGTACGGGATTAAAGGAAGCTGTCATAGAAAACAGCGTAACCAGCATTGGCGAGAGCGCGTTTAGGGACTGTATCGGATTATCTGACATAGTAATTCCGGACAGCGTGACCAATATTGGGGAACTGGCGTTTTATTCATGTGACGCCCTGGCAAATATTTATTATGAAGGTGATGAAAACGGCTGGCAGGGAATCCAGATAGGAAGAAATAATGATCCATTGGCGAAGGCGGCTATTCATTATAACAGCGCCGGACTTCCCCCGTTTATCTACTCCAATTCTATAAAAGTGGTATTGTATATACCTTGTTCTGAATATCTTTCTATCAAAAACAGGCCAAAAGATAGCCAGGTGGTATTTAATATGACCAGCGGAAATCTGCCAAAAGGTGTTCAGTTAAATCCTGAGACAGGTGATATTTATGGTGTCCCACTGGAGACAGGTGAATTTATATTTGGTGTGGAGGCAGT
>Ga0137309_102228_pt1 | contig 11897 bp, 13 predicted proteins | sample NAcewiD2O_June_FD_97179 | JGI IMG/M metagenome (GOLD analysis project Ga0137309, IMG submission 97179) | Mouse cecal microbial communities from Vienna, Austria - N-Acetylneuraminic amended D2O_June | ecosystem: Host-associated > Mammals > Digestive system > Large intestine > Cecum | place...
TCATTTCCTTCCAGGCTTCTCTCGCGGCCACAACATCGAACACGCTCCCGCTCTGCCGCGTAAAAGGACTTCTTCTTGTAAACATAACCCAGCCCAATCACGGCCTTTCGCACCGTTTCGTTACTGATAGACAGTCCCTGTTTTTCGATGATTTCGTCGATCGTGATATCCGGCTGGGCTATGATTAGCTGATCAATGTCCTGCAAATCTTCTTCTGTCAGCGCTGGTTTTCTTCCTCGCTGACTGGTTTGAAGATCTACACTGCCAGTTTTCTTCATTTGTCCGCTCAAACGATACACTGTACTGATACTCACCTGGAAACACTTTGCCACTGTTTGCGCATCGTGGGTCTGTTCGTATGCCTGTACCAGTAGCCTTCGCGCCTCATTGTGTAACATAGCTATCACCTTCTGATAACATTCTACACCTCAAGTCAATGCACTGTTATTTTATTGGATTGCTATAGATTTGTTCCATTCCCCCCAGCTCATGTTGTTTGGGATATTGCGTCAATTCATTTGCCAGATCGATCACCTCCGGCACCACTTCCTCGATCTGTTCCATGACCTGCTCCAACAGTTTCTCCTGCTTCGGGTTGGAGACAAACCCTTCAGCCGTCATATTCTGTACGGCGTCGAAAATTACCGCCAACTGCTCCGGCGTAAAGAGAAGTGCAGGAGAGAGCAGACCGGAATGAGTGGCAAAATTCTGCTTCGCGGCTGCGTAGTCGTTCTCATAATAATTTCCCTGCCACAGTCCGGTTCCGTTTTGGATACGCTCCCACGTGATGAATTCCACGCCATAGCAGCTCTCGCGCTCATACCCCGCCAGCACCACATTGCCGAACTCCGCCAGCACACGGTAGTCCCCCGACAGGCCATCCGCCGTCAAAAGGTTGTACTCCGGACCGGCCTCAAAGCCTGCACGATGCAGCCGGTGTCCTACCTCTGCCAGGTATTTTTCTTGTAAAGCGTTCATTCGCACTCCTCCTTCAAATCATCACTTTTTTATTGTAAATCTCCCGGTGCCCATGGTAAAACCAACTGTTTTCAAAATGGGCACTGGGAGAAAGTGGTGGTGGCACTTAATTCTGACACAGCTTGTCGCGGCGCTGCAAAAGAAAAAGCCGGTCGATATTGCGCTTTTTTCAGTGCGCGCCATACGACCGGCTGGTGATTTGAACTTTTTACAGATAAATTCCCAGCGCCCTTTTTCTTTTGGCTGTTTTTCGGAATGGGCGCCGGGTCCTTCGCCATCTGTGCAGAACCAACAATTATGACGGATATTTTTCTACAGAGAAATTTCTCAAAAGCTTGGACAACTCCGCTGACCCAGTAGGTATGGCTTCACAGAGAGGGCCTATTCGCGCTGAAACCAGGGGTTCAAGTCCATAACCATATGCCTAAACCGCTGTTGGCATCTATCGCTGGACACCTGAAATTTCGGGGTGTCAAAACCCCGAAAACAGTTGTGCCACAGGCGTTTCCGCCTGCGGCATCTATACTGTTGGCTTCTTTTGGTGGACGCTAACGGACTTGAACCGCTGACCCCCTGCACGTCAAGCAGGTGCTCTAGCCAGCTGAGCTAAGCGTCCTCAATTCTGAACAAGGCAATCATACACCACACTGCACTTTTTGTCAAGCATTTTTTTACGAAATCCGCAAAAAATTTTTTACAGTCAGTTGTCCGTCTGTTTATACAAAGAACGAAAAAATTTTTCGTCAAATATTCTTCCAATATCCCTTGCAAATTTGACAAGCATGCTGTATAGTGTACTTAGTTAAAATTGTGTCAATATGGAGGCGTTTCCTATGGAGCATCACGAGCACGACACCCATACCCACGATCATACCCATGACCATGGGCATGATCACGTCCATTCCCACGATCTGCCGGGGGACAAGACCGCTGCCCTGCTGCAGTATATGCTGGACCATAATATCCACCACGCTGCGGAGCTCAACGATATTGCCCAGCAGCTCAGCGGCGAGGCCCGGCACCAGCTGCTCCACGCTGTGGAGTCCTTCGACCAAGCCAACGGCTACCTCTCCGCCGCTTTGGAGCTGCTGAAGAAGTAATTCAATTGTAAGGAGCCAATTCTGTAATGTGCCTTTCCACAATCTATAAAAATGACAAAGCGGACAACAATATCCTCTGCCGCTTTGTCGCAACCATCACCGTCGATCATGACAAGCTCACCTTTGTGGACGTCATGGGCGAGGAGACCACCGTGACCGGACGGCTGGTGCAGGCGGATTTGACCGCCGGTACGGTCATTGTGTCAACGGAGTGACCGGATATGAGAGAGTATGAACTCTGCTGCGAGATTTTCAATCAGTGCAGCAATAACCAGATGCGGGACGTGGACTTTCAGGAGGTATCCGTGGAGGATACAGACGCCTATATCCGCACCCTGGAGCCGCGGGCGAAGATTGAACGGGAGGACTTGGCGGACGGCGCTGTGGTTTACCATACCGACACCGCCGGTCTTCTCAAGCGATACAGCTTTACCCCGCTTTGACCTGCGGCTCCGGACAACAGCCAATAAGCGGCGTCGCCGCTTAGAAAATATATACATTAATGGAGGACCTATATCATGAGCGTAGCAGAAATTTTTGAAGAGAGATCAGCGTTTTCCTTCGAAGTATTCCCCCCCAAGACGGATGCAGGTATGGAAAAACTGTGCGGCGCGGGCGGCGTGCTGGAGCAGCTGTACACCCTGAATCCTGACTATATCTCCTGCACCTACGGCGCAGGCGGCACCAACGTGGGCAAGAACCTGGAGGTGCTGGACAAGATTCAGAAGGACGGCAAGTGCACGCCCGTCACCCACTTCACCTGCATCGGCAACACCCGCGAGGGCATCAAGGAGCAGCTGCAGAACTACCTGGACCACGGCATTGACCACATGCTGGCTCTGCGGGGCGACCTGCCCTTCGGCTGGACCGGCACCGGCGGTGACCTGCACTATGCTACCGAGCTGGTCAAGTTCGTGCGCAAGGAGTTCGGCGACAAGTTTACCATCGCGGTTGCCGGTTCCCCTGAGGGCCACATCGCCTGCCGCAGCCTGGAGGCCGACATCGGATTCCTCAAGCAGAAGCAGGACGAGGGCGCGGACTATATCATGACCCAGCTGTGCTGGGATATGGACCAGTTCAAATATTGGTTGGAAGCAATCCGCAACGCCGGTATCTGGATGCCCGTGGACGTGGGTATCATGCCCATCCTGGACATGTCCGCCACCATTAACATGGCCCTCAGCCGCAACGGCTGCGTCATGCCCCGCAAGCTCTGCGAGCTGATCTCCAAGCACTGGATCTTCCCCAACCCCTTCGACAAGGAGCCCTTCGACGCCGCTGCTGCCGAGAAGAAGGCCGCCTTCAAGGAAGCGGGTATTGCCTACACCATCAACCAGATCGACGAGTACCGCGCCTGCGGCATCGACGGCATCCATCTCTATGCCCTGAATAAGTACGACGACGTGGCCCGCATTGTCAAGGAGTCCGGTATCGTCGATCTCTAAGCGGCAACTTCCCTGAAAAGGAGATACAATCCTATGGCACAAACGATTGCGCTGGCCGGCAAAGGCGGCGTAGGGAAAACCACCATCTGCGGGATGCTCATTGAGTACCTGTGCGAGAAGAAGAACGGCCCTGTGCTGGCCGTGGACGCGGACGCCAACTCCAACCTCAACGAAGTGCTGGGCGTGGAGGTGGAGTCCACCCTGGGGGACATCCGGGAGGACATCGCCCAGGCGGAGATGGCGGCCAAAAGCCCCATCCCCAGCGGTATGACCAAGGCCGACTACGCCGAGATGCGCTTTGGCGACGCTTTGACGGAGGCGGACGATTATGACCTGCTGGTCATGGGCCGCACCCAGGGCAAGGGCTGCTACTGCTTTGTCAACGGCTTGCTGACCAGCCAGGTAGCCAAGTACGCCCAGAACTACCGCTATATCGTGGTGGACAACGAGGCGGGGCTGGAACACCTGAGCCGGGGCGTGCTGCCCCAGGTGGACACCATCCTGCTGGTGAGCGATTGCTCCCGCCGGGGCGTCCAGGCTGCGGGGCGGCTGGCAGAGATGATCGTGGACTTGAAGCTGGGCGCAAAGGAAGTGGGCCTGATTATCAACCGTGCGCCGGAGGGCGAGCTCAATCCCGGCGTTCAGGAGGAGATCAACAAGTACGGCATGACCCTCATGGGCGTGGTACCCCACGACAGCGCCGTCTACGAGTACGACGCGGAGGGCCGGCCCAGCGTGACGGTTCCCCAGGACAGTCCCGTCAAGCAGGCTGTCCGCCGCATCTTTGACCGGCTGACGCTCTGAACCGTCTGGCCGGGATTACCCCCATCACGATGGAAAAGGAGAGACGGTACAGCATGGAACAGACACAAAACGCAGGCTATGCCCAGATTACGCCGGAGACTACGGAGGCCGACTTCCTGTCTGGCCGGACCGGTTTTGCCCTGGGCTTTGACAGTACCAACCAGACCCTGGTGGATTTATGGGGCGGAGGCTTCCAGCTGGCCGCCCCGCTGACCGCCGCCAATGAGCTGGGACGGTACTGTCAGGCCAGGGAGCAGCTGGCGGCCTATATGCGGGAGAAAATTTTGCAGGAGTACGTCCAGTACGGCGGCGCGCAGGCGTTGTGCGGCTGGTACGACCACGCCATGACCGAGCGGCGGGAGCTGCTCATCGACCTGGGAGCCAGAGCCGTTGCCGTGCGCACGGGCAGGCTGGAGAAGCCGGGTACCGGTTATGTGCAGATGGACAAATTCCTGCGGGACCCCTACCATGTGGTTTTGGAGGAGGCCCATAAGGCGGAGGAACATGCCGCTGCTGCGGCCCCCACCACTTTTGGCAGCCTGTATCTGAGTCCCACAGCAGTGGAGCACCTGTGCGCCGTTACCGGGGACCCCAGCGCGGTCACGGTGAAATTCGTTTTGGACTACTGGGAGGAGATGGAGCTGGTGCTGGGTGAGGAGCTGCCGAAGCTGCTCCAGGGCTGGCAGCGGTTCCGCTTGCCGGTCAAGCACCGCTCCAAGGCCCGCTATGACCCGGTGGGCATGGTGGGTACGCCGATTGAGCACTGCGTCCAGGCCCAGTACCGGGAGCAGCGGGTGGACAGCGAGGCCGCCGGTTTGAATCTGGCGCAGGAACGGCAGTATCTTTCCGCGTTTAATCCCAGCATCTCCATTGGATTCTCCGAGAAGGGACTGCACAAGATTTGGAAGAAACTGGGCATCTGACCCGCCCCATCCATATTTACTTTGTTATCCATAGTTTCATATAGAGTCAAAATTACAATGAAGGGAGCAAATCAACATGCCATTTGCTAAGAAGCCCCAGGTATTCAGCGCGAAGATCAACGAGCTTACGCTGGGCACCGGAGACAAGGCCACCACTCTGGGCGGCCAGAACGTCTTCAATCTCTATTCCTTCGACGCGCCCATTGCCAACCGCCCCAAGCTGGGCATCGACGTGTCCGACGACCCTGAGCAGCCCAGCGAGGGCCTGAAGGAGTTCTATGCCGGCTGCGGCACCCTGGCTGACCGCGCTAAGAAGGCCGCGGCGCAGGAGAACGTGGACTTTGTGTGCATCCGCTTCGATCTCGCCGACCCCAACGGCGCCAACAAGTCCATTGAGGACTGCGTGGCCGACGCCAAGGCTGTGGCCGAAGCGGTGGATAAGCCCATTGTTGTGGCAGGCTGCAAGAATTCCGAGAAGGACGCCGACCTGTTCGCCAAGATTTCCGAGGCGCTCCAGGGTAAAAACATCCTGGTCCTCAGCGCCAAGGAGGAGAACTACAAGGGCGTTGCCGCCGGCGCCGGAATGGCTTATGGCCAGAAGGTGGGCGCAGAGTCCGCCGTGGACATCAACCTTGCCAAGCAGCTCAACGTGCTGATCACCCAGATGGGCGTCAACGGCCAGAACATCGCTATGAACATCGGCTCTGCCTCCGCAGGCTACGGCTTTGAGTACGTGGTCTCCACCCTGGAGCGCGTCAAGGCCGCTGCGCTCAGCCAGAACGACAACACCCTCCAGATGCCCATTATCACCCCTGTGGGTGCGGAGACCTGGGGCGTGAAGGAGTCCACCGCTCCTGAGAGCGAGAACCCCGGCTGGGGCAGCGCCGAGGAGCGGGGCATTGATATGGAAGTGGAGACTGCCACCGCCTGCCTCGCTTACGGCAGCGACGCCGTCATCCTCAAGCACCCCGCATCTATTGATACTCTTGCGCGGCTCGTTGCCGCGCTGATGTAAGGAGGGCCGGAACCATGGCACTGAAAGGTCTTGACATTTTTAAGCTCACCCCGAAAACCAACTGTAAAGACTGCGGCAACCCCACCTGTATGGCATTCGCCATGAAAGTGGCTTCCGGCGCGCTCCCCATCGAGAAGTGCCCCCACATGTCCGAGACCGCTCTGTCCACCCTGTCCGAAGCCACTGCGCCCCCGATGAAGTCCTACAAGGTGGGCGACCTGGCCCTGGGCGGCGAGACGGTGCTGAGCCGTCACGAGAAGACCCTGGTGTCCAAGACGCTCTACGCGGTACAGGTCTGCGACTGCATGGACGCCGCCAAGCAGGACGCCGTGCTGGCCGCTGTGCCCGCCGTGGATTACGAGCGCATCAGCGAGCGGATGTATGTGGAGATGGTCTATGTCCGCCACAGCGCTGACAAGTCCGCCGCCGACTACGCCGCCCTGGTCTCCAAGGCCAAGGCCCTGGGCCGTCCCATGGTCCTCAGCTGCACCGACGTGGAGGCCATGAAGGCCGGCGTCGAGGCCGCCGCGGGCTGCGACATCATTGTCAACGGCGCGGATGCCGGCAACTTTGCCGACATGAGCGCAATTGCCGCTGGCGCAAAGGCCCTGCTGGGCGTTCGCGCCGAGAGCCTGGAGCAGCTCCACGAGGTGGTGGAGAAGCTGGAGGCCGCCGGCAACAAGAACCTGATTCTGGACGTGGGCGAGGCCTCTATCAAGGACGCCTATGCCAACGCCGTGCAGATCCGCCGGGCCGCGCTGAAGGATGGCGACCGTACCTTCGGCTATCCCTCCATCGTCAATGTGGCCGCGCTGTCCAACGGCGACGCCCACCTGGAGGCCGCCCTGCTGAGCCTGTTTACCTGCAAATACGGCTCTATCGTTGTCTGCTCCGAGATGACCTACGCCAAGGCCCTGCCTCTGTACGGCCTGCGTCAGAACATCTTCACCGACCCCCAGAAGCCCATGAAGGTCACTCCGGGCATCTATCCCATCAACGGCGCGGACGAGAACAGCCCCTGCTGCCTGACCGTGGACTTTGCCCTGACCTACTTCCTGGTCTCCGGCGAGCTGGAGCGCAGCAAGATGCCCGTCAACCTGCTCATCACCGACGCATCCGGCATGTCCGTGCTGACCGCCTGGGCCGCCGGCAAGTTCTCCAGCTCCTCCATCAAGAAGTTCTTTGACGAGTACGATGTGGCGGGCAAGATCAAGAACCGCGCCCTGATTATCCCCGGCAAGGTGGCCGTGATGAAGGGCGAGATTCAGGATAAGCTGCCTGACTGGAGCGTCATCGTCGGCACCACCGAGGCGGTGCAGCTGGTGAAGTACCTGCGGGACGAGGAGTGGAAGAAGAGCTACGTGGACAAGAACGCAGCCGCGGCTCCCGCCGCCGGCGCAGCCGAGCCCGCTCCCGCACCGAAGAAGGTTATGCCCGCGCCTCCCATTGTGGTCAACGGTCCCTACGAGATCGACGGCAAGCCGGTGATTTACAAGGGCCACGATCCCAACGCCCAGACCTTCGTCACCATCGGCGAGCGCATCCACTGCATCAGCCCCGCCATCCGCAAGGCGATGGATACCTACGACGAGGCCCCCATCCTCAAGCGCGCTGCCGAGCAGATTGCCGCCGGCGCGACCTATCTGGACGTCAACATCGGGCCTGCCGAGTCCAACGGTCCTGAGCTGATGACCTGGGCGGTCCAGCTGTTGCAGCAGAACTTCAACAACGTGCCTCTGGCTCTGGACACCGCCAACATGGCCGCTATTGAGGCCGGTATCAAGGTGTACAACCGCACCAACGGCAAGCCCATCGTCAACTCCGCCGACGCCGGCAGCCGTATCGGCTATATCGACCTGGCCGCGGCCAACGACGCCATCGTCATCGCCCTCTGCTCCGCCGACGGAATCGCCAAGGACAACGAGGAGCGGATGATGCACTGCCACAACATGCTGGAGCGGGGCATGAGCCACGGCATGGAGGCTGACGACCTGTGGTTTGACCCCCTGTTCCTGGTGGTCAAGGGAATGCAGGATAAGCAGATGGACGTGCTCAACGCCATCCGCGCTTTCTCCGACGAGGGACTGAAGTCCACCGGCGGTCTGTCCAACAACTCCAACGGTATGCCCAAGCACATCCGTCCCATTATGGACTCCGCTATGGTGGCGATGTGCATGATGCAGGGTCTGACCTCCGCCATCGTCAACCCCTGCGACCAGCGTCTGATGGAGACCATCAAGAGTTGCGATATTATCAAGAACCACAACCTGTACGCGGATTCCTACCTGGAAATCTAAGGCGTATCTGCATGATACAAACAGCAGCGGCTGGCTCTCACAGGAGTCAGCCGCTGCTGTTATTTTTTCTAAGGAACAGTATGAATATTGGGGGGAGCAGGCAGCAAATAGGGTTAAACGATGGATTTGCCCAATTCGTATGCCGCAGATATTTCCGGCCTGCCCTCGATATCCCCTATGGACATGACGCCGCCGCAGAGAACTTTACCAAGATTTTCCCACTGCAAATGGACCATCAAATGGTCGTAGTAGCGGGCCGCGTCATCAAAATCATGTCCTTCCGCAGCCATCAGGAGGGCAGACGCCCGGCCATGCCCTCTGAGAAGGTTTTCGCCGCCTTCCTCCAGGGCGAACAGGCGGTCAACCGCTGTCCTGAGCTGCCCGCTCATGTTCCAGTAATACAGCGGGGTGGCCAGCACGATAACATCGCACGTTTTTACCGCGGGATAGATTTGGTCCATGCCGTCCCTTTGGACGCAGGGGGACTCGTTTCCACTGTGTCCGCCGAAACAGCCTCTGCAGCCATGAATGGACAGGTCGCTTAGGTGGAACTCGACGACAGTATGCCCGGCGCTTTCCGCGCCTTCCCGGAACGCTCTGGTTAATGCGCTGGTGTTTCCCTTTTTCCGTGGGCTTCCGTTCAGAATAACGATGCTCTTTCCCATAGCCTTTCCGCCTCCTTAAAATTTTTCCGCAAGGGCTGCGGCCTGCCTGCAGCCGTCCGTCTTATCAATGTCCCCCGCTTTCAGTACGCCAGGGATCAGTACTTCGCCTGCCATCGTCCATTTCAGCAGCGCGGCGGAACGCTCCAGGGGAATGCGGACGCCGTCCAGGACTGTCATATCGTCCTCCTCGCAACAGGCGATAAGGCCGCACGCCTTGCCCGCAATATCTCTGCCGCCCACAACGAAGGAAAACAGCTTATCAATTACGCCCTTCACTTGGGCAGGGATGGAATACCAATAGACTGGCATCGTAAAGACAACGGCATCCGCTTCCAGGACAGCCGGAGCTATGGTATTGAAGTCATCGTCGAAGGAACAAGCTTTCCCGGTCTGGAAGCAGGTTTCGCAGGCGCGGCATCCGCCTGTTTTCATCATAGCGGCATCAAAGCGGACGACTTGATGTCCCTTGGCTTCAGCAGCCTGGATAAAGGCATCCGTCATGGCAAAACTGTTGCCTTTTTTACGGGGACTGCCCGTAATGACTACAATTTTCTTGCTCATAAAACACATTCTCCCTGTTAGAAAATTTTCAGCCGCCTTGACTTCGTCTGCAGCTTGTATTATTATCATAACATGGATAGACAAAAAAGCAAGTACGCACCTTTACGTGCGGTACTAACCCGGAGGAAAGTATATGTCAGAACGATGCATTTCACAGGAGAACCTCTGCGATACAGGCTTCAGCTATACCCTCTCCCTCATCAACGGCAAATACAAGATGACCATTCTCTATACCCTGATGGAATTTGGGACCGTGCGGTTCAATGAGCTGCAGAAATATATTGGAAGCATTTCCTATAAAACGCTCAGCGCGACATTGAAAGAGCTGGAGGCAGACCGCCTGGTCCACCGGGAAGAATATCCGCAAATCCCGCCCAAAGTTGAATACAGCCTGACCAGCCGGGGAAAATCCTTGATCCCTATTCTGGACGGTCTGTGCGAGTGGGGAGAGAAAAACCGGCTCTGACAGAAAAAGCCGTTCCGGCAACAAAGAAATGACAACATTTTCCCACAGGACAGGTCTATACTAGGCATGACCGGGAGCGAGGCTCCCACGGAAGGAGGAACCGGAATGGTCATTTACCTGGATATGGCCTTTTTGCTCAACTGTCTCAGCGACGGCGCGGCCCTCTATGTGACGGCCCAGATGTCCGGACTGCCGGTGCGCCGCCGCCGTCTGTTGCTGGCGTCCGCCGCCGGGGGTACATACGGCGTGTTGTGCGCCATCCCATCCATCCGCTTTGCGGCGTCGTTCTTCCCGCAGCTGGCGGCGGCGGCGCTGCTGGTACGGCTGGCCTTTGGACGGCAGAAGGCGTTTTTCCGCCACTTCCTCCTGTTTTTCATGCTCTCCTGCACCATGGGCGGCGTACTGCTGGCCGCAGGCAGGCTGCTGCGGGAAAACGGCGGGCTGGAGCTGCTGGGACAACTGAACTGGAGCGTCTTTTTTCTCGCGGGGGGCGTCTGCTTTATGACGCTGGCCGTGCTTTTCCAGGGCGGGACGCGGCACGCGGCGGCGGGACATCTGTGCCGGGGGACTGTGGAGCTGCGCGGGAACCGTGCGCCGCTGACGGTGCTGCTGGACACAGGCCACACCCTCACCGACGGCGGACGCCCGGTGCTGACAGTCCATTACGCCGCCCTGGACCCCCTCTGGACCCCCAGGGAGCGGGCGGTCCTCAGCCGCCTGGAGGCGGACGGTCCGGCCCGGTGCCTGGAGCGGCTGGAGGATGTGCGTTTCCGTCTCCTGCCCTATCAGGCGGTGGGGGTCAGCGGCGGACTGCTGCTGTGCTTCCGGGCGGAGCAGGTGCGGCTGGACGGACAGGAGCTGGGCGCGCTGACCGTGGCGTTATCCCCCACGGAGGTCTCGGACGGCGGCGGATATCATGGGCTGTGGGGCGGAGAAAGGGAGGAAAGTCATGCTGCATAACATCCAACGGCGGCTGTGGGGCCTGCTGCTCCGGCTGGGGCTGGTAAAGCCGGGGAAAATTCTGTACATCGGCGGCAGCGATACCCTTCCGCCGCCCCTGAGCCGGGAGGAGGAAGCGGAACTGCTCTCCCGCCTGGGCAGCGGGGAGGAAACGGTGCGCCAGACCCTCATCGAGCGGAACCTCCGGCTGGTGGTGTATATCGCCAAGCGGTTTGAGAACACAGGAATCAATATTGAGGACTTGATCTCCATCGGCACCATCGGTCTCATCAAGGCCATCAACACCTATAAGACGGACAAGAACATCAAATTGGCTACCTATGCCAGCCGGTGCATTGAGAACGAGATTTTGATGTACCTGCGGAAAAACTCCTCCCAGCGCAGCGAGGTCAGTCTGGACGAACCGCTCAATACAGACTGGGACGGCAATGAGCTGCTGCTGTGCGATGTATTGGGGACGGATGCGGACACGGTGATGCGGCCCATTGAGGACGACGTGGACCGGCAGCTGCTGAGCGCGGCCATTGGGAAGCTGTCGGAACGGGAGCAGGAGATTATTGTCCTGCGCTTTGGTCTGCGGGGCCACCGGGAGCAGACCCAGAAGGAGGTGGCGGACCGGCTGGGAATCTCGCAGTCGTACATATCCCGGCTGGAGAAACGGATTATCAACCGGCTGAAGCGGG
>Ga0137309_102229_pt1 | contig 11894 bp, 10 predicted proteins | sample NAcewiD2O_June_FD_97179 | JGI IMG/M metagenome (GOLD analysis project Ga0137309, IMG submission 97179) | Mouse cecal microbial communities from Vienna, Austria - N-Acetylneuraminic amended D2O_June | ecosystem: Host-associated > Mammals > Digestive system > Large intestine > Cecum | place...
GCGCGGCGTTGCCAAGACCGACATCGAGCGCGGCCAGGTCCTGGCTAAGCCCGGTTCCATCCAGCCCCACACCAAGTTCGTGGGCCAGGTGTACGTCCTGAGCAAGGACGAAGGCGGCCGTCACACCCCCTTCTTCAACAACTACCGTCCTCAGTTCTACTTCCGTACCACCGACGTTACCGGCGTCATCAACCTGCCCGACGGCGTTGAGATGTGCATGCCCGGCGACAACGTGGACATGAACGTTGAGCTGATCACCCCCATCGCCATCGAGAAGGGCCTCCGCTTCGCTATCCGCGAGGGCGGTCGTACCGTTGGCTCCGGCGTTGTTATCGACATCGCTCAGTAATCTGTCACCCTTGAGGCGGCTGCCGGAAGGCAGCCGCCTTTTTCTTTTGTCTTTTTGTGGAAGGAGCTTCTTGATCGATGAACAGCACCTCTTGCGAAGCTGCAAATTACACCGATGATAAAAACTCCTTGCCTTTCCACTAAAAACAAGTTACAATGGACCATAGAAGTTACCCCAAAAAAGGAGGATCACGGTGGATAAAAACTTAGAGCGCATCCTGCCCCGGGTGCAAAAGCCCGCACGGTACACCGGCGGGGAATACAACGCGGTCATGAAGGACAAGGGCCAGGTGGACACCCGATTCGCCTTCTGCTTCCCGGACACCTATGAGATCGGCATGTCCAACCTGGGCTTCCGCATCCTCTACGGGGTCCTCAACGGGATGCCAGGCGTATGGTGCGAACGGGTCTTCACACCTTGGCCCGACATGGAGGAGGAGCTGCGGAAAAACCACATCCCCCTCTACGCCCTGGAGTCCGGCGACCCCATAGGGGAGTTTGACATCATCGGTTTTTCCGTGGGCTACGAAATGGCCTATACCGCCATGCTGAACATGCTGGACCTTGGGGGCCTGCCCCTGCGGGCGGAGGACCGTCCCGGCCTGACCCCCCTGGTCATCGCCGGAGGTACCGCCATGTATAACGCCGAGCCGGTGGCGGACTTCATCGACCTGGCCCTCATCGGCGAGGGCGAGGAGCTTCTGCCGGAGCTGGTGGACCTCTACCGCCGGGCCAAGAAGGAAAACTGGGACAAGCCCCGGTTCCTCCGGGCGGCGGTGGAGATACAGGGGGTATATGTTCCCTCTCTTTATAACGTTTCGTATCATGAAGACGGTACCATCGCCGCCATCGCCCCTCTGGACGGCGCGCCGGAGAAGGTGGTCAAGCGGGTGGTCCACGATATGGACAAGTCCTATTACCCGGTGAAGACCATCGTGCCCTCTACGGAGATCGTCCACGACCGGGTGACGCTGGAGGTGTTCCGGGGGTGCATCCGGGGATGCCGGTTCTGCCAGGCGGGGTACGTCTACCGCCCGGTCCGCTGCCGGAGCCGGGAGCAGCTGGCGGAGTACGCACAGGCCTCCGTCCGGGACTCCGGATATCAGGAGATGACCCTCAGTTCCCTGTCTACCAGCGACTATCCGGAGCTGGTGGGTCTGTGCGACGACCTGGAGGCCTTCTGCGGGAAGAACCATGTGAACCTGTCCCTGCCTTCCCTCCGGGCGGACAACTTCTCCATGGAGCTGATGCAGCGGCTGCAAAAGGGCCGGAAGGCGGGACTCACCTTCGCCCCCGAGGCCGGGACCCAGCGCCTCCGGGACGCCATCAACAAGAACGTCACCGAGGAGGAGCTGACGGAGAGCCTCAAAACAGCCTTCTCCGGCGGCTGGAGCAGCGTGAAACTCTACTTTATGCTGGGCCTGCCCACGGAGACCGATGAGGACGTGCTGGGCATCGCGGAGATGGCCAACCACGCCGTCCATACCTGGCGGGAGCACGCCAGCAATAAGAACCGGGGCCTGCGGCTGACGGTATCCACCTCCTGGTTCGTGCCCAAGCCCTTCACCGCCTTCCAGTGGGAGGCCCAGATATCCCGGGCGGAGTACGAGCGCCGGGTGAAGCTCCTCCGGGAGGCCATCACCGCCAAGGCGGTCAACTACAACTGGCACGACGGGGACACCAGCTTCCTGGAGGCGGTGCTGGCCCGGGGAGACCGGCGGCTGGGCCGGGTGCTGGAGGCGGCCTTTCGGAAGGGGGCGCGTCTGGACGCCTGGAGCGACTATTTCGACCTCGGCCGCTGGCTGGAGGCATTCGAGGAGTGCGGCCTGGACCCGGCGTTCTACGCCTGCCGGGAGCGGAGCAGGGAGGAGGTCCTCCCCTGGAGCATGATCAGCTGCCATGTATCCGACGGCTATCTCTGGCGGCAGCGGGAGCTGGCCTACCAGTCCGTCACCACCCCCGACTGCCGGACCCGGTGCTCCGGCTGCGGGGCCAATATTGTGGAGGGAGGGGAGTGCTACCGTGGGTAAGCTGAGGCTTCTTTTTGTAAAGGAGGGCCGGGCGGTGTATATTTCCCACCTGGACCTGCTGCGGACCTTCCAGAGGGTGTTCCTCCGCCAGGGGATGGTGCTGCGCCACTCCCAGGGGTTCCACCCCCACCCCATCATTTCCTTTGCGCTGCCCCTGAGCGTGGGGCAGGCCAGCGACTGCGAGATCCTGGACTTCGAGGTCAACGAGGACATGGACGGCGCCGGCCTGCCGGAGGCGCTGAACGCCTTCATGCCCGAGGGGGTCCGGGCCGTGGACTGCTATGTCCCCGTCCGGCCTGTCCGGGAGCTGGCCAGGCTCCGCTGCCGGGTGGAGCTGGTCTACGACGGAGGCGTCCCGGCGAGAGCGGCGGAGGAGATCAGAAAGCTGCTCCTTGGGGAGAGCGTCGTCATCCAGAAGCGGACCAAGCGGAAGGCGATGGCGGACATCGACATCCGCCCCATGCTCCACAGCCTGGACATCCAGGAGTCGGCGTGCCTCCTGACCCTGGAGGCGGAGGTCTCCGCCCAGAATCCGGGAATGAATCCCGCCCTGCTGGCGGCGGCGGTGGAGGTCCACCGCCCGGAGCTCTCTCCGGACTTCGTCCGCGTCCGGCGGCTGGCGGTTTTGGACGCAGAGGGGAAGGTCTTTCGGTAAAAACGGTAAGTCCCCAAGGGGTAGCCCATCGGGCCGCTCCTTGGGGGTCACATCTTTTTGTCTCCATTGGCCGGACCATCCAGCACCCTGCCGTCCTCCGCGAAGCGGGAGCCGTGACAGGGACAGTCCCAGGAGTGCTCCTGCCGGTTGTACTTCAAGGCGCAGCCCATGTGGGGACACCGGGGCGCGGTGGGGGTCAGGAGGTTCACCACCGCGTCCAGCATATTCACCGCCAGCTGGGGGCGCAGGATGGTCCTTTGGGGATCGAACAGCATCTCATAGCGGCTCTCCCGGCCCTGTACCAGGTCCGTCAGCAGCGCCGCCGCCGCCATGGCCCCGGTCATGCCCCACTTGTTGAACCCGGAGGCGGTATACAGCCCCGGCGTGTGCCTGCCGTATTGGCCCGCGTAGGGCATCCCGTCCAGAGACATACAGTCCTGGGCCGCCCAGCGGCAGACGATCTTGGCCTGGGGATAGTACCGCCGGGCCGCGTCCTCCAGAGCCTGCCAGCCGCCGCCCTTTTTTCCGGTCCGGTGGCCTCCGCCGCCCAGCAGGAGGGCTCCCTCCGCGCCGCGCAGGGACAGCCCTGTCTTCTCCGCGCCCAGGTACATCCCGCCCGGGTCCGGGGCGTTCTCCAGGGCGAGGACGTAGGAGCGGGATTGGTACAGCTTGAGGAAATAGGCTCCGTGGTTGCTGACGAAGGGGAAATGGGTGGCGGCGATCATCTTCTCCGCCCGGATGGTCCCCCGTTCCGTGCGGACGCTCCCCGGCTTCCACTCCAGCACCCGGGTATACTCGTATATGGGCAGATCCTTCGCGATGGCGGCCAAAAATTTCAGCGGATGGAACTGGGCCTGCCGGGGAAACTGCACCGCCCCCGCCGTTGGGAAGGGCAGCGGCGGCTCCCGGATCAGGACAGCCGGCGCGCCGGTCCGGGACAGGGCTTCCAGTTCCTCCTCCAGATCCCGCCGGTTGGCAGAGTAGATGAAATTATCCCGCTCCCCAAAATCGCAGTCGATCTCCCGGCACAACGCCCGATAACGTTCCAGCGCCGCCTCCTGGGCCTGGCGGTAGAGGGCGGCGGCCTCCGGGCCAAATTCCTTGAGCAGCTTCCGGCAGAACAGGCCGTGCTGGACGGTGATTTTCCCGGTGGTGCCTCCTGTGGTGCCGCCGCAGATGCGGCCCGCCTCCACCAGGGCGCAGTCCACCCCCGCCTGCTTCAGCATCCAGGCACATAGCAGGCCCGTGATACCGCCGCCGATCACCAGCACATCGGTCTTCAAATCGCCCTCCAGCCTCTTGAAACGGGGCAGACGGGACGTTCGGGTCCATATAGAATCGATCACCGCGCACACCCTCCCTTCCTATCATGGGAGTAGTATGCGCGGTTTTCCTGGGATTATCGGTCAATAGGCCAGATAGAGCTCCATCTTTACCCGGCCGGGCTCCACGACCACCCGGGACTCGTCCAGCATCTGGCCCACCAGGGCGATCTCCCCCTGCTCGGTGTACTGATCCTCTCCGGTGAGCTCTCCGTAGGTCTCCACCAGGGCCGGGTCACGGACCAGGGGCTGGAGGAGCTTCGCCATGCGCTCCATGGCCGTCTGGTGCTCCGCTTGAAAGTCTCCCTCCAGATGCAGGCGCAGGCCGCCCTCCTCCCGGCTCAGGTGCAGGTCGATCTCCTGTCCGCCGGCCATCAAAAGGGCGTGGCTCAGCTCGGTAATCACCCGGTTCATCCGGCGGCGGGCGCGGTACATGTGTTTTTTCATTTCGGTCAATCCTCCTCCGGCTCCGGCGACATGGCCTTGATGATGGGGATCAGCAGGATGCACACCAGTCCCGCCGCGAAGCCGTTGTTGTATAGGTTCATCCCCCCGTGGAGGATGCTGGTATTCTGCACGATGGTCATATGGATGAATCCGGCGGCCAGGCCCCAGCCCCACCCGAACTGGCCCGCCACGGGAGCCAGACAGGTACACAGCAGGGTGGCCAGCAGCACGCCGGGAGAGGTGATGGGCACCGCCACCAGCAGCAGCGCCGCCAGGACCGCCCCGCACATCACCGGCAGCACGTTCTTGGGGTGCTTGCCGAAGGCGCCGAAGCCGGTCATGGCGAAGATACAGCACACCAGCGGCCCGTTGAGCCGCACGCCCTGGGGGTACAGGGCCAGCAGGTAGCCGAAGCCGATGGCTCCCGTCAGGGCCATGTTCACCAGCGCCAGCCCCGGCCCGTCCAGCAGCACGAAGTCCGCCACGGCGCGGCCCGAGTGGCGCAGGACCCGCTTATAGTCCCCCCAGCTCCGGCAGCCCGACAGGACCCCGGCGCACAGCAGCATCAGGAGCACCACGGTCACCAGGACGCACAGCAGGATGTGGCCTCCCTGGCTCCAGCCGTGCCCGTCGGCGAACTCCACGCCGAAGCCCTTGAGGACGCTGGCGATGCCCAGCCCCAGGATGCCGGCGGCGAAGCCCACGTTGTAGAGGTTGTAGCCCTGATGGATGCGGGTGGTGAACCGCGCGATGGCGGGGAGCAGGAAGCCGATGACCAGTCCGCAGGCCGCCATGGCCAGCCACCGGAAGCCGGGCCGCACCCGCACCAGCAGGAAGCTGACCATGGGGGCCAGGCAGGTGCCGTACAGCGTCAGGTAGACGTACTTGGCGAAGCTGTCCCGCCGGTACAGAGCGTGGAGCCAGCCGCCGGCCACGATGGGGGCGATGTTCAGCAGGTTCTTCCCCAGCAGGGAGAACCCCGCCATGAGGAACAGGCACGCCATGGCCGCGCCGGTGAAGGGCAGCTTCATCCGCCGCACCAGCAGGGTGCTCAGCAGCAGCACCACCGAAGCGTTCAACAGCGCCGCGCCCACGCCGCCGGTGACCATGGGGTCCGTGATGAGCCCCGTCTCGTTGACCTGGATCTCCCAGAAGCCCTTCAGCAGGACCGCCGGATCTGGCTGGGCGATGACGGCGAAGACCAGCAGCAGCGCCGCCAGCGCCAGCGGCACATGGAACAGCCGCTCTCCCGGGAGCTTCACCCGTTTGCCCGCCGCTTCCACCATCATACGCCGCCTCCTTACGTCCGTTCGTTCCCTGTGCCTTCCCCTCTATTGTACGGTACCCGCCTCCGGCTGTCAAGTACCGGAAGGCGGACCGGCGGAGGAAGGGGCTTTTTTCGAAAAGCGGGGAAATCAATTTTGCATCTGTAGGGCGCGACGACCCCGGCGCGCCGTTGGAAAATCTGCCCATCGGCGGCGCGCCGGGTCGTCGCGCCCTACCAATGCGGCATTATTTTCTCAAAATTGATTTCCCTGTTCAAAAAGGGAGAAGGCTTGCGAAATGCGATCATTTATGCTATCCTATATCCATAGAGAACGGACAGGCCAAGGGCGGCCTGGGAACGGAGGGCACCTATGCGCGTCTACGAATCAGCGGAGGATTATCTGGAGGCAATCCTGGTCATCGGCCAGCGGCGGGGGGCGGTCCGCTCCATCGACGTGGCCAACGAGCTGGGCTTCTCCAAGCCCAGCGTCAGCGTGGCCATGAAGAAGCTCCGGGAGAGCGGCCACATCGAGATGGAGGCGGACGGCCTGATCCGCCTGACGCCCTCGGGCCGGACCATCGCGGAGCAGATATACGAGCGGCACCGGATGTTGACGGATTTCTTCCTCTACCTGGGGGTGGACGAGGAGGCGGCTTCCGCCGACGCCTGCCTGGTGGAACACGATCTCAGCGCCGGGACCTTCGAGAAGCTGAAGGACCACATCCTCCGGACCATCGGGAAGGGGAGGGAGGAGGCAGAAAAATGAAGCTCCGCCTCTCCGCACGCCGGATACTCCCTGAAGAAATTATCCTGCCGCGCCCTTGACGCGGAAAAAAAGCGAGGCCCTCCGCCGGGAGGACCTCGCTTTTTGAAAACGTGGGATCAGATCGCCGTGACGTTTACCGCCCGCAGCTTACTGCTGTTTTTGGGGTCCGGCTCCACCTCGTAGGTGACCTTCTGCCCTTCGGTGAGGGTGCGGTAGCCGGTGCCCTGGATGGCGGAGAAATGGACAAACACATCGCCGCTCCCGTCGTCATTGGAGATAAAGCCGTAGCCCTTCTCCGCGTTGAACCATTTTACGGTTCCGTTGTTCATGGTGACTGCCTCCTAAGAATTAAAGTAAATGCAAAAGAAGCTCACTGCGGCAAAGCCGGAAGACGGTCAGGGTTTCGCCAAGCGGTGACTAATTTGTACATTTTCGAACACAGTCTAAGCATACCATCCGAAGGCGAAAATGTCAAGTAAAGATTCTGGTAATTTTCTCCTATTCTCCTAAATGCACGGGCTTGGCCGGCGAATTTTTTGTCCGGGCGCTGGTCCGGCCCTCCGTCTTGATCTCTCCCGCGGCGATCAGCGCCCGTTTTGTCAAGGCCGGGCCCACCAGCTCATAGACCAGCACGGAGAAGAGGACCACGTTGCGCACCATCTCGCCGTCGGACAGCCGCTGGGCGGTCAGGGCCATGCCCAGGGCCACCCCCGCCTGGGGCAGCAGGGTGATGCCCAGGTGCTTCGTGATACCCTCGCTGCACCCGGTGGCCTTGCAGCTGCCATAGGCACCCAGGTATTTGCCCAGGGCGCGGGAGACGATATAGACCACGCCGATAAGCAGCACCAGGGGATTGGAGAGCACCCGCAGATTCAGCTCCGCGCCGGACAGCACGAAGAACAGCACGAACAGCGGGGCCGTCCAGCTGTCCACGCGGCCCATGAGCTCCTCGGAGAAGTCGCAGATGTTGCAGAACACGGTGCCGGTCATCATGCACACCAGCAGCAGGCTGAAGCCGCAGTGGATGCCGCCCACCTCGAACTCCGCCATGGACAGGCCCACCGTCAGCAGCACGAAGCCGATGGAGATGGACAGACGCTTGCTGCGGGAGAAGAAGTACTTTTCCACCCGGTACAGCACCCATCCGGCGAAGCCACCCAGCGCCAGGGACAGCACGATCTCCACCAAGGGCTCCACCAGCACGGTGACCAGGCTGATGGCGCCGCTCTCCAGGGCGGTGGCCACCCCGAAGGAGGCGGAGAACAGCACCAGGCCCACCGCGTCGTCGATGGCCACCACCAGCAGCAGCAGCTTGGTGAGGGGGCCGTCGGCCTTGTACTGGCGCACCACCATCAGGGTGGCCGCAGGAGCGGTGGCCGCCGCGATGGCGCCCAGGGTGATGGCGGAGGACACGGAGATCAGGGCGGGATTCATGAAGTGCAGCGCCACCAGGGCGGCGTCTACCAGGACGGTGGTGAACACCGCCTGGGCGATGCCCACGGTGATGGCCTGACGGCCCATATGTTTGAGCTGTTCCAGGCGGAACTCGTTGCCGATGGTAAAGGCGATGAAGCCCAGGGCCACCTGGGAGATGATGTCCAGGTTGGTCACCTCCTCCGGCGTGTTGAAGCCGATCTCAAGGATGTTCAGCGCCCCGATGCAGTAGGGGCCCAGCAGCAATCCCGCCACCAGATAGGCGGTCACGGCGGGGAGGTTCAGCTTTTTTGCCAGGCGGGACATCATCAGCCCGCCCACCAGCGCGAGGGATAGGGAAATCAAAACCTGCATATGATTACCTCTTTTTCTGTTTCAAGTCGAGCAGAATGTAATATAGCACTTTTCCCCGAAAACCGCAAGCATAAACCTGTACAAAAGAAACCGGCCGCTTCGGCAAAATTCTGCACGGCGTCCCTGAGGAACCGTACTTGCCGCCGCCCCGGGGACGGAAGTCCCCGGCTGTCGATAAGAAACGATTGACAGCAGGCCGATTTCCATCTATGATAAGCATAGCCAATCAAGCAAAAGAGGGACCTGTAATGACCGATTATTTTAACGTCCGCCTCCCGGACGATGAGATCCGGGCGATCAGCAGCATTGGCCTGGCCCATCTGGGGGACGGCGTGTACGAACTCCTGGTGCGCGCCTGGCTCTGCGCCCACGGGCGGGCCACTGGCAAGGGGCTCCATCGGGCGGCGGTGGAGCTGGTGAAGGCCCCCGCCCAGGCGGAGCGGGCGGAGCGCATCCTGCCCCTGCTGACGGAGGAAGAGGCGGCGGTATACAAGCGGGGGCGCAACGCCCACGTCCACACCGTTCCCCACAGCGCCAGCCGGGCGGATTATCTGAAAGCCACCGCCCTGGAGTGCCTGCTGGGAGACCTGTACCTCCGGGGACGGAGGGAGCGGATCAACGAACTATTTACGATCATGATGGAGGAGGAGCACGATGCCTCTTGACGCGGTATGTCTGTCCGGCGTAGTCCGGGAACTGCGGGAGACCATCCTGGGCCTGCGCCTGGAGAAGGTCCAGCAGCCCGCCCGGGACCAGGTGGTCCTGACCCTGCGGGGAAATAAAAAGCTGCTGCTGTGCGCCGGGGCCAGCCAGTCGCGGCTGCACCTCACCGGCCTGACCCGTGAAAACCCCGCCGCGCCGCCCATGTTCTGTATGCTCCTGCGCAAGCACCTGTCCGGCGGACGGCTGGCGGCCATCGACCAGCCCGGCCTGGAGCGGGTGGTGATCCTCACCCTGGACACCGTGGACGAGCTGGGAGAGTCGGGGCGGAGGCGGCTGGTGTTTGAGTGCATGGGCCGGTACTCCAACCTGATCCTTTTGGACGGCCAGGAGCGGATCATCGACTGCCTGCGCCGTGTGGACATGGAGATGAGCGAGAGGCGGCAGGTGCTGCCGGGGCTCTTCTACCATCTCCCCCCCGCCCAGGAGAAGGCGGACCCGCTGTCCGCCGCTCCGGAGGACTTCCGTGCTATGCTGGACGCCGCCCCCGACGGGACGGACGCTGCCCAATGGCTGCTGGACCGCTTCTATGGGCTGTCCCCGCTGGTGTGCCGGGAGCTGGCCTCGACGGCCTGCGGCGACAGGGAGCGGGTCTGGAGCGCGGAGGACCGGGACAGCTTGGCGGAGACCTTCTCCGCATGGCAGGAGACGGCGCGGGGCGAGAACGGAAAGGGGTTCACCCCCTGGATGCTGGCCAAGGACGGCAAGCCCTCCGATTTCTCCTATATGCCCATCCGTCAATACGGCGGCGCCATGGAGGGGACCCCCTGGGAGGCCTTCTCCCCCATGCTGGACGCCTTCTATGAGACCCGGGAGCAGCTGGAGCGGGTCCGCCAGCGGGGCGCGGACCTCCAGCGGGCGGCCTCCAGCGCCCGGGACCGGGCAAAGAGGAAGCTGGCCCTCCAGGAGAAGGAGTACGCTCAGACCCAGGACCGGGACCGGCTGCGGGTCTCCGGGGAGCTGATCACGGCGAACCTCTACCGGATGGAGCGGGGCCAGAGCGTCCTGCGGGCCCAGAATTACTACGAGGAGGGCTGTCCGGAGGTGGATATCCCCCTGGATCCCCTGCTGACGCCCCAGCAGAACGCGGCCAAGTATTTTAAGCGCTACAACAAGGCCAAGACGGCGGAGAAGTACCTCGACCAGCAGATGGAGCTGGCACGCCGGGAGCGGGACTGGCTGGAGAGCGTCCTGGACGAGCTGAGCCGGGCGGAGACGGAGCAGGATTTCAACGACATCCGCCGGGAGCTGCGGGAGGCGGGCCATCTGAAGGGCCCGGCCCCCGGGAAGAAGGAGCCCCGCCGGGCCGCGAGCCGCCCCCGGACCTTCCGCTCCAGCGGGGGATTCCGGATATTGGTGGGGCGCAGCAACACGCAGAACGACCAATTGGTCCGGGAGGCCTTCAAGACGGACTACTGGTTCCATACCCAGCGGATCCACGGTTCCCACACCATCCTCTGCGCCCAGGGGCAGGAGCCGGACGAGGCCAGCATGACCGAAGCCGCCATGCTGGCGGCCTGGTTCTCCCAGGGCCGGGAGGGCGGACAGGTGGCCGTGGACTACACCCAGGTCCGGAACGTGAGGAAGCCCAACGGCGCGCGGCCGGGGATGGTGGTATACGATCCCTACCAGACGGCGTATGTGACGCCGTCTGAGGAGCTGGTCAGGCGGCTGGAGGAAAAATAATGGGACCGCCCCCACGGGGGCGGTCCTATTCTGCGTGTCAAAAATCCTCTGTTTTTTCATCAGTGCCGTCTACCGCCTCTTCGTCCGAGGATACGGGAGGCTCGGACGGGTCCGCCGGGGCTTCTGGTCCTTCCGGAGGTTCAACCTCATCCGGCATCTCGGGTCCCGGTTCCTCCGGGGTATCCGGGTCCGGTGTGTCGGGTGCTTCCGGTTCCTCCTCCGGCGGGGCGGGGTCCTCTTCCGTTATGTCGGGCGGTGTGATCTCCTCGGGAGGGTCCTCCTCCGGCGCGTCAGGGGGCAGGGGGTCCTCCGGGGGGACCTCCTCAGGAACATCCGGGGTCTCGGAGTCCTCCGGGGGTACCTCGTCCGGTACGTCCGGGGTCTCGGGTTCCTCCGGGACCTCCTCCTCAGGCGCTTCCGGCTCTTCCACCGGTTCCGGGTCCGGATAGAGTGGGGCGAAGGTGAAGGTCAGCACCGCGTCGAAGGTGTCCGTATCGCTCCACGGGGTCTCAGGCGCTTCTGACACCTCGCCGAATAAGCGGAAATATCCCACTCCCCCCGCGTCCAGCGTCAGCACATTTTCTCCGGCGGTCTCCCATTCGCTGACCGGCAGCTGGTTGGGCAGTCCGCGGTAGCTCCCGGTCCACCAGTCATACTGGCTGGAAAACTCCACATACAGGAACACGTCCTTGCCCGGCGCGTCCAGCGCAGGGGGCGCGGACACGAAAACCGCTTCGCTGCCCGGAGTGATAGTCCCCGCCGCTGCGGCGTTGACGGTCACCGGGAAATCGTTCAGATTTGTCAGCGCCTGGGGCGTGTGGACCACAGGCTCCCGGCTGACGCCGTATTCCGTGGGCACCGCCAG
>Ga0137309_102230_pt1 | contig 11893 bp, 10 predicted proteins | sample NAcewiD2O_June_FD_97179 | JGI IMG/M metagenome (GOLD analysis project Ga0137309, IMG submission 97179) | Mouse cecal microbial communities from Vienna, Austria - N-Acetylneuraminic amended D2O_June | ecosystem: Host-associated > Mammals > Digestive system > Large intestine > Cecum | place...
AGACGAGGCTATCCGGGAGACCTTTGACAACACCAGACCCTATATTGTCTGCAGGTCCGGACACTGCGGGATTCAGCGGTACGCCCAGACCTGGGCAGGGGATAACTTAACCTGCTGGGATTCCTTAAAATACAACATCGCCACTATCCTGGGGATGGGCCTGTCGGGAGTGGCAAGCCAGGGATGCGATATTGGAGGCTTCTACGGGCCAGCGCCGGAGAAGGAACTGTTTGTGCGCTGGATCCAGAACGGGATCTTCCAGCCCCGATTCTCCATCCACTCCACCAACACGGACAATACGGTGACAGAGCCCTGGATGTACAGTGACTGTAAAGACATGATACGCCAGGCCATCCGGTTCCGCTATGCCCTGAGTCCATATTTTTACTCCCTGACCTACAGGGCCCATGAGACAGGACTTCCCATTATGGAGCCCATGTGCGGCGCGTTCCAGAACGACCCCAACTGCTACGAGGAGGGAGTGGACTTTATGCTTGGCGATTCTCTTCTGGTGGCCAATGTGGTGGAAAAGGGAGCCCGCTCCAGAAGGATTTATCTGCCAAAAGGCCAGACCTTCTATGATTTTTATACCAGAGAGGCCTATGAGGGTGGCCAGACCATTGAGGTGCCGGTGGAGCTTTCCAGCATCCCTCTTTATGTAAAGAGCGGGGCCATTATTCCCATGGCCATCAATGAGATCGATAACTTAAAAACCGAGCAGGCCACCGGGATCTCCCTCTTATGCGCTCCGGACACAGACAGCCGGTTTACCCTGTACGAGGATGACGGCATTTCCATGGACTATGAGAAGGGAAACTATTTGAAGACCTTTATCACCGTGACGGCAGGGGAGAGGACCTATGTGGAATTCAGGCAGGAAGGCTCCTACGAAACCGCTGTGGAAGACCTGTACCTTGATATGATCCACAGGGAGAAATCGCCCTATTGGGTGACCATAGACGGAAAAGAGATTTCCCATTTTCTCCACAGACGGAAGTTTGAGGAGGCAGAGGAGGGCTGGTACTACAGCCAGAGGCTGAAATCCGTGGAGATCAAATACAAGAACCCGAAAAAAGATCACAAGATCCTGGTTTCCTTTGAACAGTTCGATCTGATCGGGATGTAAAGGAGGTAATGACAATGAAAAAATTCGCGGCAGTCGCGGCGGCTCTGGCTCTGTCAGTTATGACCATGGCCGGGTGCGCCCAGAGCGGGGCGGGAACCAGCACGGAAGCCACCCCGGATAATCCTATGATCCTGACCCTGGCTCACGGCCTCAGTGAGGTTCACACGGTTCACATTGCCATGCTGGAGTTCGCCCAGGAGGTGGAGGAGAGAACCAACGGCAGGATCAAGGTCCAGATCTTCCCAAACGGACAGCTGGGATCGGAAAATGAGAACATGGAACAGCTGATGGCAGGCGTCATCTCCATGACAAAAGTGTCTGCCCCAGGTCTGGCCACTTACAATGAGTCCTACCACACTTTTGGACTTCCCTATATTTTTGATGACACAGAAGACTTTTACCACATTATGGATTCCCAGCAGATGGAAGATTTCTTCCTGTCCTCAGAGGATGACGGCTTTGTCACACTGACCTATTACACATCAGGCGCGCGCTCCTTCTACACCAAAGACCGGGCAGTGCGGGTGCCGGAGGATCTGAAGGGGCTGAAGATCCGCGTGCAGGACATGAAATCCCAGACCGACATGTTAAAGGCCCTAGGCGGGATCCCTGTGGCCATGTCCTATGGAGACGTCTACACTTCCCTCCAGACCGGAATCATCGACGGTACGGAGAACAATGAGACAGCGCTGACTACAGGAAAACACGGGGAGATCTGTAAAGTGTACTCCACAGACCAGCACGCCATGATCCCCGACGTTATGGTCATGAGCGCCAAGGTGTGGAAAAACATCAGCCCTGAGGATCAGCAGATCATCTTAGAGGCTGCCCACAGATCCACGGACAGCCATAAGGTGGCATGGGACGGGGCTATTGAGGAGGCCATAGAGGAGGCAAAGACCCAGATGAATGTAGAGTTTGTGGATGATGTGGACAAAGAGGCGTTCCGCCAGGCCACCAGTGGCATGGTGGCTGAGTACTGCCAGGAATATCCGGGAGTACAGGCTCTGCTTGACATCATCAATTCTGTGGAATAGGAGGGAGGACTACATATGAAAGAACTGCTGACCGTTATTAAGAAATGGATGACCAGGATCCTGTCAGGGATCGCCACGGTCCTTCTGTCTGTCATGACCCTGCTGGTGCTGTACCAGGTATTTACCCGCTATGTCTTAAACAGTCCCGCGGCTTTTACCGAGGAACTGGTAAGGTATTTCCTGATCTGGACAGGGTTTGTGGGAGCCGCCTACGCCTTTATCACCAGGGAACATATGTGCCTGGTCCTGGTGCGGGACAGCTTAAGTCCAAAGAAGAGAAGAATCCTGATGATCGGGATCGACGTGCTGATCCTGGTGTTCGCTGTGTTTGTCATCACCATCGGCGGCTTTAAGCTGGCCATGAGCGCCACCAAGGTATTCTCCGCGCTGCTGGGAATCCCCAGAAGTCTGGTATATGCCATGGCTCCCGTTTCCGGGCTGTTTATCATTGTGGCCCAGATCATCAATATCTATGAGGATGTTACCGGAATAGAGATAGGAGGAAATGAATCATGAACATAGCACTTACCACAGCCATCCTGTTTGTTGTATTCGGCATTCTCCTGTTTCTGGGATGCCCGATCTCTGTAAGCATCGTCATATCATCTATTGTGACCGCCATATCCTCCCTGTCATGGGATCAGATTACTTTCATCACCATGCAGAAAATGAACAGCGGCGTGGAGAGCTTTTCCCTCCTGGCTATCCCTCTGTTTATCCTGGCGGGCAATATCATGAACAACGGCGGTATCGCCAGGCGTCTGGTGAATTTCGCCAAATTGTTTGTGGGCTGGATCCCAGGCTCCCTGGCCCAGGCCAACGTGGTTGGCAATATGCTCTTCGGCGCTCTGTCCGGCTCTTCCGTGGCAGCAGCTTCCGCCATGGGCGGCTGTATCTACCCGATCCAGAAGGATGAGGGGTATGACCCGGCTTTTGCCACAGCGGTGAACATCGCCTCCGCCCCAACAGGACTTCTGATTCCGCCTACCAGCGCCTTTATCGTGTATTCCACGGTAGCCGGCGGCGTATCCATCTCCACCCTGTTTATGGCAGGCTATGTGCCGGGACTTCTCATGGGACTGGGAACCATGGTGGTGGCGTTTATCTATGCCAAAAAGCACAAGTATCCCGTGTCAGGGAAAACACCTGTGAACGAGGCGGTAAAAGTGACCCTCCAGGCAATTCCAAGCCTGTTGCTGATCATCATTGTCATCGGCGGTATCGTAGGCGGCGTCTTCACGGCCACCGAGGGAGCGGGTATCTGTGTGCTCTACTGCGTGATCCTGTCCATCTGCTACAAGAGCATTACCATGAAATCCTTTATGAAGATCCTGGTGAACAGCGCGTGTACCAGCGGCATCATCCTGTTTTTGATCTCCGCCTCATCAGCCATGTCCTTTGTCATGGCCTACTCCGGGATCCCGGCTGCCATCAGCGCGGGCATCATGGCGATCTCCACCAACAAGATTGTCATCCTCCTGCTGATGAACGTGATTCTTCTGGTTGTGGGAATGTTCATGGACATCACCCCGGCGATCCTGATCTTCACCCCAATCTTCCTGCCCATAGCGGAGAGCCTGGGGATGACTACCATCCAGTTCGGCGTCATGCTGATCTTCAACATGTGTATGGGAAATATCACCCCGCCTGTAGGCTCGGTCCTGTTTGTGGGATGCGGCATCAGCAAGATCCGCATTGAGGATGTGACCAAAACCCTTCTGCCATATTTCGCGGTGCTGTTTTTGCTGCTGCTGGCAGTGACCTATGTCCCGGCCTTGTCCTTAGGAGTGCCTACTCTCATGGGTCTGATGTAACCTTGCGGGTTATGTCAAGACTTTTGGAAAGCCTATCCTTTGGTGGCGGTGGGACCGAACGCGCCGGATCGTTCATCTGCCCCGGAGCTGTTCCTCTTTTTAAAGGGACGGCTTCGGTTTTTTGTGTCTCTTTGTGTTTAAAGTTTAATTGCGGCCAATGGCGGCGGTATGGTATAATGTATAAAACAATTGTATTTTCTGAGGAGACCAGGATGCGGTACATAAAATCACCTATGAATTATATTGGAAATAAATACCGGATCATGGCCCAGATGCAGAGATGGTTTCCGAAAGACATTGATCTGATGGTAGACTTATTCTGCGGGGGCTGTGATGTGTCCATCAACACAAAGGCCTGCCGCCATGTGGCCAATGATATCAATGTCTATCTGATCCAGATCCTGAAGGCCTTTCAGGACAATGGGCCGGAGAAAACATTGAGGTACATTGACGAGAAGATCGCCCAGTGGGGGTTGAGCAAGCATAATCAGGAAGGCTACGAGGCTTTCCGGGCCTACTACAACCAGACAAGGGAGCCTCTGGATCTGTATGTACTCATGTGCTACAGCTTCAACTACCAGTTCAGGTTTAACTCGGACCATGAGTACAATAACCCCTTCGGCAGGGCGAAAAGTTCTTTTAACAAAAATATGAGGGAAAATCTCCTGCGGATGTTTGAGGTCATCGGAGATATCCGGTTCATGTCCCAGGATTTCGGGGACTTTGATTATCATATCCTGAAACCAGGAGATTTTCTTTACGCGGACCCGCCTTACCTGATCACCTGCGGCAGCTACAATGACGGGAAGAGAGGTTTTAAAGGGTGGTCCGCGGCGGATGATAAAAAGCTGTTTGAGATCCTGGATGATCTGGACCGGCGGGGGGTAAAGTTTGCCCTGTCAAACGTGACCCGCCACAAGGGGCTTAAGAATTCGGAGCTGATCCAGTGGAAGCGGGACAGGGGGTATCACATGCACAAGATCCGTTTTGATTACAATAACTGCAACTATCACACCAGGAACAAGGAGAATCTCACGGAGGAGGTCCTGATTACAAACTATTAGATTTCAGAGGAGAAAGGTGGATTATGGCAGAGAGAACCTTTGGCTGGGTCCAGGAGGCCTATGTGCTGGGCAATTTAAAACGTGTGGTCCAGCTGTTTTTGTATGATTCTCCGGTAAATAAGATGCTGAGGGAGGACAAGATCCCAAGACTTGTGCCTGAGTCCTACGGGAGGGATGAATTTATAAGAGAACTGTCTGAGGAGGACATGGCCATCCCCTACACCCATCTGAAGGGAAAGGGGATCCCAAAAGGATTTACCAGAAGCAGCTCCCCCTGCACCGGCATCGTTCAGGCCGCTCTTCCAGGCCAGCGAAAGGAATATCAGGGCGACTGGCCGGCGGATTCTTTTTTAAGGTGGGCGGTGAGTGTTGGGTTTCTGGACTATGACAGGGACAAGGACACCTGCGCTCTGTCAGAAGCCGGAAAGCGCTACGCCGCTTCCGCTGACAAAAGCCCTGAGGAGGAAGAGATCCTGACAGAGGCGTTTTTGTCCTACCCCCCTGTGTGCCGGATCGTGAACCTGCTGGTTCATAAGGGGCATATGACCAAGTTTGAGCTGGGCGGGATGCTGGGATTTATCGGGGAGGCGGGATTTACCTCCATACCTCAGAGCCAGATCCTCCAGGGTCTTAAGGAGGCGGACAGCCAGAAAGAGAGGAGCAGGCTTTTGGCGGACACCGAGGGAACCAGCGACAAATATGTCAGGACCATCTGCGGCTGGTTAAAACAGCTTGGGTGGGTGGAACAGGAAGAAAGGCAGGTGACAGCGGGAAAGGGCAGCGGCATTTACACAGACACCATCCCCCAGGCATACCGGATCACCCTGAAAGGCAGAAAGGCGGCCAAGGGCATAAAGGGGACTTCCAGGTACGCCAAGATTCCCAAGCGGGTCCTGTGGGACATGCTGGCCACAAAGGCCGGGGACAGAGATTATCTGAGAAACCGCAGGACCTACCTGATCCAGGCCCTTGTCTCCGACTACCGGACCCTTCCCTGGCTGGCCGCTATGCTGGAAAAGAAAGGCATCCCGGAGACAGAGAGCGTTATCCTGGATGAGATCCGGGGATTTGAGAATATCGGTTTGTCAGTGAGCCGCTTGAGGGATACCTACAAGATCACCGACAAGATCCAGGGACTTGCCATCCCCTCTCAGCTTAGAACCGGGCATTTGCGCAAATCCGACCGCTCGGTTGTCAAGGATGAGGTGAGAAAGCGGTTGGAGCATGTTGACCACAAATACCTGATCCTCATTGACCTGGGATTTGACAGTGATTCCAACAGGGACTATGAGATCCAGACAGCAGAGCTTCTCACCACTGAGCTTGAATTGAAAGGAGCTCGCCTGGGGGATACCCGCAAGCCGGATGTGTGTGTCTATTATGGAAAAAAAGGGCTGATCCTGGACAACAAGGCTTACTCCAAGGGCTATCCCCTGCCCATGAGCCAGGCGGATGAGATGGTCCGGTATATTGAGGAGAACAAGGCGCGCCAAAAGGGCATCAACCCCAATGAGTGGTGGAAGATTTTTGATGAAAATGTAGACGAGTTTCACTTTGCCTTTGTGTCAGGAGAATTTGTGGGAGGTTTTCAGGACAGACTGAACAATATCAGCCACAGGACCGGTGTGTCGGGGGGAGCCGTCAACAGTGTTAACCTGCTTCTGCTGGCAGAGGAGTTAAAGTCAGGGCGGATGGACTACGACCAGTGGTTTGAATATTTCTCCCAAAACGCCGAGGCGGGGATCCTGTGAGGAAAATGTGGAAATCCGCGGGGGACTACTAAGCGGGGGATCACCGCGGGATATTAAAAATTACGCGGCCAGACCGAGAGAGGACAATGTATGAAGATCATGATCGTGGAAGACGATGAGATTCTGGCCAGGGAGATCAGCTCCTCTCTGGCCGTGTGGGGATATGACACCGCTATCCCGGGGGGTTTTGACAATATTCTGGAGGAATTTACCCAGTGCAGGCCTCAGCTGGTGCTGATGGACATTAACCTGCCCTATTTTGACGGCTTTTACTGGTGCGGCAGGATACGGCAGGTATCCAAGGTGCCTGTCCTATACATCAGCAGCCGGAGCGATGACAGGGACAAGATCATGGCCATGGCCCAGGGGGGAGACGATTATGTGGAGAAGCCCTTCCATTTGGAGCTTTTAAAGGCCAAGATCCAGGCTATACTGAGAAGAACCTATGAGTACAAGGTGAAGGAACAGATCTTTTTGGGAGGAGACCTGCATTTTGACTGGGAGGGGCAGACCCTGTATCAGGGAGACCGGGAGATCGCTCTCACAAAATCTGAGCGGCGGGTGTTTGTAAAGCTGGCTGAGGAGCGGCCTGATGTGGTCACAAGGGAAGAGCTGATGATGGATCTGTGGGACACTGACGAGTATGTATCTGACGGAACCCTGACTACCATGATCAGCAGGCTCAGGAGCCGCCTTAAGTCCCAGTGCGGCCAGGAGATCATAGGCACCAAAAAAGGCCAGGGGTATTTTCTGCTATGAGGTATGTGAAAAAGAGATGGGGACAGATTCTCCCCTGCGGGGCGGTTTTCGCTGCTTTTCATCTGTATTTCTTTTTCTTTATTCAGAACCGGAAGGTGGATTTTCTGCTGTACCTGGATGTGCTGCTTCTGGTGCCGGGACTGGGGTGGCTGGTATGGGACTATGTAAGGTTTCAAAAGGCCAGGAAGACCATGGAGGAGCTTTTGGGGCAGCAGGAGATCATCTGCCGGGTGGTGGAGGATTTCGAGAACCAGGATGTGGCGGAACACGATGTCCGGGTCTTGGAGAGGCAGATGGGACGGCAATTTCAGGAAAACTGTGACCTCCAGGATTATGTGGCAAAATGGGTCCACGAACTGAAGATTCCGCTGTCAGCGGCCCTGCTGATGGATGAGAGGATAGGAGATCCGGATTTGAGGAAGGATATGAGGGGGCAGCTGGAGAAGATCAGCCAGCAGCTTGGCTCCATGCTTTTGGGGTGCAGGCTCCAGAGTCCACTTTTGGATCTCCAGATCCGGAAAGTGTTTCTCGGGGAATGTGTGAAGTCCTCTATCCACAACAACCGGTTCTTCCTCATCCAAGGCGGATTCCGGGTTCAGGCGGATACAGGAGAGCTCGCGGTTTACACGGACCCTCAGTGGCTGGTGTACATCTTAGACCAGCTTATAGGAAATGCCGTAAAGTACGGGAAAAAAGCGCCGCGGGAGGAGGAAGCCCCGCCTGCGCTTAAAATATGGGCCGAAGAACAGGACCATACCGTGACGCTCTGGGTGGAAGACCGGGGCCAGGGTATCCAAAAACAGGATATGGAAAGGATTTTTGAGAAGGGGTATACGGGAAGCAATTATCACAATGGAAAGTACAAGTCCACAGGCATGGGGCTTTACATGGTCTCCCAGATTGTCCAAAAGCTGGGGCATGAGATCAGGGTGGAAAGCAAGTATGGGGAATATACCAGGTTTTTGTTGATTTTTTAAACGTCAGGCCATATGGTCTGGCGATTTTTGTCGGTATTTTTGTAAAGGAACATTGACAAACCGCTGCCCATGAGTTATTATAGAAATTGTAAAGGAAACTTGTCAAAAGAGGAGAACCCTGTGGCAGAAAGGGGGCATGCTATGGAAAACAAGGTAGAGAAGCTGCGGAAAGCCTTGGGGCTGAATCAGGAGGATTTTGCCAAATCCATCCGGGTATCCAGGCAGACCGTCAGCGCCATCGAGACAGGAAAATACAATCCCTCGCTGGAATTGGCGTTTATTATCGCGGATTTTTTTGGAAAGACTATTGAGGAAATCTTTATTTATGAAAGGAAGGATAAGGATGAAAAAAAGTAATCTGGTCACAGCCATCACCTACATAGCCATTGGACTTCTTTTGCTGGCCGGGGCGGCAGGAATCAGGGGCAGACTAAGCAGAGTGTTGTTTGGCTTTTTTGGCGGGTTTATGGGTGCCGGGATCGCGGGAGTTTGGAGATATTTTTACTGGAGCGCTCCCGGCAACAGGCAGAGATATGAGGAGAAACTGGATCAAGAGAGGATTGAGCTCCAGGACGAGATGAAGAGCAGGCTGAGAGATCAGTCCGGCCGGTACGCTTACCTGCTGGGGCTGGCGGTTCTGTCGGTCTCCATAGTGGTCTTCTCGGTGCTGGGCGCGTTGAATATCCTGGATTCCCGTGTGATTATTTTATTTCTCGGAGGATATCTGCTGTTCCAGGTGGTGGCGGGGATGGTGATATTTAAGCATCTGCTGGGAGGGTATCTGGGCACAGATTAAGAGTGAGCATTGTAATGAGGATGTAAGGATTTTTCCCCTGATATCTTTTATAATGGTCATGAAATCAAAAAGAACATGTATCACAAGGAGACCAGCTATGAAAGAAAATCAAGAGAAAGAAAATCAGGAGACGCCAGGGGCTGTAAGCGTTCCTTCCCGCCAGGACGAGGTGGTCCGGGTGAGAAATCTGGTAAAGACCTACGGAGCAAAGGGATTTCAGACCAAGGTGTTAAAAGGCATTGACTTAACCATACACAAACAGGATTTTATCGCCATCATGGGGCCTTCCGGGTCGGGAAAGACCACTTTTTTGAACATCCTCTCCACCATCGACAAGCCCACCCAGGGGACAGTGGTCCTGGACGGACAGGATATCACCGAGGTGTCCAACAAAGAGCTGTCAAGGCTCAGGAGGGATAAGATCGGCTTTGTGTTCCAGGATTACAATCTCCTGGACACCATGACCCTCTTAGACAACATAGTCCTGCCTCTGACCCTGAACGGCGTGCCGGCCAGGGAGGCCGGGAATCGGGCAAAAGAGCTGGCACAGCTTATGGGACTGTCGGAGCATCTGAAAAAGTATCCTTACCAGCTCTCCGGAGGCCAGAAGCAGAGGGGGGCGGTGTGCAGGGCCCTGGTTCCGGGGCCGCGGATTATTTTCGCGGATGAGCCAACCGGAGCCCTGGATTCCAAATCAGGAAAGGACCTTCTGGAGTGCTTTAAGGCCGTGAATGAAAATGGCCAGGCCACCATCCTCATGGTGACTCACGATCCCTTCTGTGCCTCCTACGCAAAGGACGTGTACATGTTGGGAGATGGGAAGATCATGTGCAGGATCACCCGGGGAAATGGCAGGAAGGAGTTTTATGACAGGATTATTGACGTACAGACTTCCGTGGGAGGTGATTTCCTGTGTCAATGATGAAGCTGGCACTGATAAATTTCAGAAACGGGTTTAGGAACTACTTATCCCTGGTGCTGTCCCTGGCGTTTACGGTACTGGTGCTGTTTAATTTTCAGAACCTGATCACCTCCGGGGCTTTTGAAGTGCTGGGAACCAGGAACAGGGAATATGTGGAGATAATCGTTAACATGATCACCTTTGTGCTGGTATGCTTCTTGTTCTTCTTCATCTGGTACTCCACCAACGTGTTTCTCACCAGGCGGAAGAAGGAGATCGGCATCTATGTGTTTATGGGACTTTCCAACGAAAAGATCGGGAAGCTGTACTTTCTGGAGACCATGTTTACCGGGCTGTCAGCTCTCGTTACCGGGCTTGTCTTCGGCGCTTTGAGTTCCGGCCTGTTTCAGATGATCCTCCTGGCTATCTCAGACCTGGCTGTGGAGATCCGTTTCAGCCCGGCCCTGAAACCAGCCGCGGTTACCACTGTCATCTATGGAACCGTATATCTGATATTTGCCGTAAAAGGATATATAAACCTTGCGAGAAGCAGCGTCATTGGCATGATCTCGGCGGCAAAGTACAACGAGTATGTCAGACAGAAAAACATTGTGTTGCTTCTAAGATCGGTTCTGGGGATCGCGGTCCTGGGAAGCGGGTATTATCTGGCCATGAAGAGAGGCGGGATGGAGATTATGGGAAATGCCCTCGCGGCGGTGGTTCTGGTGACCGCCGGCGTCTATCTTCTGTTCGGCGGGCTGATTCCGGCGTTTTTTCAGGCCATGGCTGAAAACAAGAGATTTCTCTACAAAGGTTCCAGGGTCCTGTGGGTCAACAGCCTGATTTTCCGGATGAAGAAAAATTACCGCACCTACGCCATGGTGTGCGTATTGCTGTTGTGTTCCGTCACCGCCCTGGCCACCAGCTTTGCCATGAAGGGAAGGTATGACAGCATTATTCAATTTGAGAACACCTACACCTTTCAGCTTCTAAGCCCCAGAGATGACCTGGGACAGCAGGCAGAGGCGGTAATCGGAGAGGGAAATGATATTGCCGCGAAAAGCCGGATCCCCATCTTGTGTCTGGACAGTTCCCTGGTGGAATCCAGATATTATGACAACCAATACGCCATCCTGTCCTGGTCTGGGTTAAAGGAGCTGGCACAGGAGGCGGGGATGGAATTTCCCTTTGCCCCTCTGGAGGATGACCAGATCATCAAGGTGTCCCACTTGTATCTCATGTCCCTGCTTACGGACCGCTCCGGCGTGACCATCGCCATAGGGGGAAAGACCTACCATCAGACAGACGACACCAGCATCCCCTACCTAGGATACCTTCAGGAGGCCAAAAGCTTTTATGTGGTCAATGACAGGGAGTATGAAAGGCTGAGGCCCATGGGAGAAGAGCTGTATACTTATAATTACCGGATCAGGGATACTGGAAATTTTATTCAGACCCGGGACGCGCTGGATGGCTTTGTGGCGGGGCTGGAAGGAGATGACACTGCCAGGATCGCCATTGATCCCCAGAGCAATGAGCTGGACTGGGTCAAGGTTATGTACTCCATCTGCGTCTTCATGTTTCTGGTGTTTGTCCTGGCCAGCGGCAGCATCATGTTCATGAAGCTGTACAATGACGCCTTTGAGGAGAAAGAGCGGTACCGGGCGC
>Ga0137309_102242_pt1 | contig 11831 bp, 10 predicted proteins | sample NAcewiD2O_June_FD_97179 | JGI IMG/M metagenome (GOLD analysis project Ga0137309, IMG submission 97179) | Mouse cecal microbial communities from Vienna, Austria - N-Acetylneuraminic amended D2O_June | ecosystem: Host-associated > Mammals > Digestive system > Large intestine > Cecum | place...
TAACACAATAGGGAGGTCATGTGAACTAATCTTTGTGTTAAAACGCGGCAGGTCTCGGGATTTTCGTGCAAAAGCTGCACGAAAGCACCCCGCGGAGTATTATCTGTGAACAGTGACGGGCAAAGGACTTTGCAGACCAAGCCAGAACTGTCACTGGAAATTCCGGACTAATCATGTTATACTGGTATCAGCAATCACTGTCCAATAGGACAACAGGAGAAGAACAATGCAAAGTTACGATGATATCATTAGTTTTGTCTATTCAGACAACGGCGCCTATTTTTTTAAAAGGCTGTATCAGGAAGTGGAGCAGATGCGGCGTGGCAGCCTTCCCCTGACGGGCAGCCACCAGATTGAAGAACTGGATATGACTTTGTCAGATGCACTGAATCTGGCTGTATCGGCGGCGTTTGCCATACAGACGGAATTTCTGGAAAAAGACCACCGCAGAGATTTTGACGAATGGAAGAAGAATCACAGGCAGGAAGAGATGGACTATCAGACATGGATTCATAAGTCGCTGGTTTATCAGCTGGACCAGTTGAAGCTGACAGATATTAACGCCATACTGACAGATTTGAAAGAGGACTCTGGAGAGCAGGAACCCAGGATAGAGCTGAAACGCAGGCAGCAAAAGAAAAAGAGGCGTTTCTTTGGGAAACATTGACTTTTAAAAGCCGTAACTATATAATAATGAAAGTGTATATAAGGGGGAAGTTTGTGAGTCTGCTGGCACAAGAGGAATATATAAGAAAAAACAATAAGAGACTGCGCAGGGGCTATACCACAGGCTCCTGTGCAGCGGCCGCTGCCAAAGGTGCGGCGGTGATGCTGCTGGGGGGAAAACAGACCAGTCAGGTGGAGCTGATGACTCCCAAAGGAATTCTGCTGAGGCTGTCTCTGGAGAAGGTCTGCAGGGAGGCAGACAGTGTATCCTGTGGTGTGGTGAAGGATGCAGGAGACGACCCAGACACCACTCATGGGCTGTTAATCTGTGCAAAGGTATCTTTCAGCAGCCAGCCGGGGATAGAGATAGAAGGCGGACACGGGGTGGGACGTGTGACTGTGCCGGGACTTGATCAGCCGCCTGGGGCCGCTGCCATTAACAGGGTCCCCCGCAGTATGATTGCAGGTGCCGTGGAGGAAGCGTGCATGCAGTTCGGTTATCAGGGAGGTCTTTCGGTGCTGATTACGGTTCCGAAGGGCCGGGAGACGGCAAAGAAGACGTTTAATCCCCGCCTGGGTATTCAGGGCGGAATTTCTATATTGGGTACCACAGGAATTGTGGAGCCTATGAGTGAGCAGGCACTGATCAAAAGTATTGAAGTGGAAATGAATGTGCGTATTGCCCAGGGAAACCAGGTGCTTTTGGTAACACCGGGAAATTACGGGGAAGCTTTTTTGAAGGAGCATCTTTCCCTGCCATTTGAAAAGAATATGAAATGCAGTAATTTTATTGGGGAAACCATAGATATGGCAGTGGAGAAAGGGGTTTTGGGTATCTTGTTTGTGGGGCATATTGGGAAGCTGATTAAAGTGGCGGGGGGAATTATGAATACCCATTCCCACTGTGCAGACTGCAGATGTGAATTGATGGCCGCCAATGCACTGCGGGCCGGGATTTCCAGAGAGGGGGCACTTGAGGTTTTACAGACAAAGACGACAGATGAAGCACTGGATATTCTGGAACGGGAGCAGGTGTTGGAACAGACGATGAAATTGGCGGCAAATCAGATCCAATTTTATCTTGAACACCGCTCCTATGGAGAAATCCAGCTGGGAGCGGTGTTTTTTTCCAGTATCCGGGGATATTTGGGCGAGACGTCAAATGCCAGGGAACTTATGAAAAAAATCAGATGATTAACAGGAGGACAATAGAGGATTATGGTACATTTTGTGGGAGCAGGGCCGGGGGCACCGGATTTGATTACCCTGCGGGGAAAGGAGCTGCTGGAGCAGGCAGATGTGATTATTTACGCGGGATCGCTGGTGAATCCCCAGCTTCTGGATTATGCAAAACCCAAATGCCAGATACATAACAGTGCTAAGATGACACTGGAGGAAGTTCTGGATGTGATGCGCCAGGCGGAAAAGGAAGGCAGGGTGACAGTGCGTCTGCATACAGGAGACCCCTGTATATACGGCGCTGTCCGTGAACAGATGGACGTGCTGGATGAGGAGGGGATTGCCTATGATTCCTGTCCGGGCGTCAGCTCTTTCTGCGGGGCAGCTTCTGCTTTGAATCTGGAATATACACTGCCGGAGGTTTCCCAGAGTGTGATTATCACCCGTATGGCAGGCAGGACGCCGGTTCCGGATAAAGAGAGTATTGAGTCTTTTGCGGCACACCAGGCGACCATGGTTGTCTTTTTAAGTACCTCTATGCTGGAGGAGCTGAGTGAAAGGCTGATGGCAGGAGGGTACACCAAAGATACTCCCGCGGCCATTGTGTATAAGGCTACCTGGGAGGATGAAAAGACCTATGTGTGCACAGTGGGAACATTGGCTCAGACTGCCAGGGAACATCAGATTACCAAAACGGCATTGATGATTATCGGAGATGCAGTGTCTGCCAGCTCCTATGAGCGGTCCAGGCTGTACCATCCGGAGTTTGAGACAGAGTTCCGTGATAAGAAAAGTGACTGTTAAATATAGAAAACATTAATGAGGGAGTTTCATGGAGATTGGTATTATCAGTTTCAGCCGCAGAGGTTATGAATTGGGGGAAAAGCTGAGGGCTGGACTGGAAGAGAGAGACTGTCAGGTGTCTGTATGGGGAAAGGGAAGATTTTCCTCTGATACGGCATATCAGGTGGAAGAATCGGTGGGCCAGTGGACGGGAAATCACTTTGGGACACTGGACGGGTTTATTTTTGTGGGGGCTTGTGGAATTGCGGTGCGCAGCATTGCTCCTTACATCCGCCATAAGACGGTGGACCCTGCCGTTGTGGTGGTGGATGAAAAAGGAAAATTTGCCATCTCCCTTTTGTCCGGACATATCGGGGGCGGTAACCGCCTGGCACAGACTGTGGCTGAAATTGCCGGGGCACAGCCTGTGGTCACCACTGCTACTGACTTGAACCAGGTTTTTGCGGTGGACATGTTTGCGCAGAAGAATGGATGTTATATGGCAGACATGAAGTATGCCAAGGAGATTTCGGCCAGGCTTTTAGAGGGAAAGCCGGTGGGCTTTTACAGTGATTTCCCCTGGGTGGGAGATCTGCCTCAAGGGTTGGTTCACGGGGAAATGGAGGAGAAGCCGGAACTGGGGATTGCCCTGACGGCCAGCTTCCGGGAACATCCGTTTCTTCACACATTATATCTGATTCCACGGGTGATCAGTGTGGGGATTGGCTGCAGAAAGGGTACGCCTATGAAGAAAATCGAGGAGGCTGTCCGGTATGCGGGAAATCAGCTGCTGATTCCGGTGGTGGCCTTTGAGCAGGCGGCCAGCATTGATTTAAAGAAGGATGAGCCGGGGATTGTGGACTACTGCAGGGACCGGCAGATTCCTTATGTGACCTTTTCCGCAGAGGAGCTGAACGAACTGGAGGGACAGTTTACCCCCTCTCCCTTTGTGGAGTCTGTGGCGGGTGTGGACAACGTGTGTGAGAGAAGCGCCCTGCGGGCCTGTGGAAAAGGAAGAATTGTTTTAAGGAAGACGACACGGGACGGGGTGACCGTTGCCCTTGCCATGAAGAAGTGGAGTCCGGTGTTTTGAGAGAACTATGACATAAGAGAGGAATTTTTATGAGTACAATATATGTGGCAGGCATTGGACCGGGTTCTTATGAACAGATGACCATTGAAGCAGCTGAGGCTTTGAAAAGCTGTGATGTCATTATCGGCTATACCGTTTATGTGGATTTGGTGAAAGAGCATTTCCCGGGAAAAGAATTTCTGACAACTCCTATGAAAAAGGAGGTGCAGCGCTGCCGGATGGCTTTTGAGGAGGCTGAAAAAGGAAAGTCTGTTGCCATGATCTGCAGCGGGGATGCGGGAGTTTACGGCATGGCCGGGCTCATGTATGAGGTGGGGCAGGATTATCCCCAGGTACAGGTGAAGGTGCTGCCGGGAGTGACTGCGGCCACAGCCGGAGCTGCTGTCTTAGGAGCGCCGTTGATTCATGATTTCTGTCTGATCAGCCTCAGTGACCTGCTGACTCCCTGGGAGAAGATTGAGGCGCGGCTGCTCCATGCGGCGGAGGCAGATTTTGCCATCTGTCTGTATAATCCTTCCAGTAAGAAGCGGAAAGATTATCTGAACAGAGCCTGCGGCCTGCTGCTGCGTTACCAATCGGAAGATACGGTGTGCGCGGTTGTGAGAAACATCGGAAGAGAAGGGGAGCAGAACCAGATCATGACCTTAAAGGAACTGCAGAATACCCAGGTGGATATGTTCACCACAGTGTTTATCGGCAATTCCCAGACAAAAAGGCTGGGGGATTACATGGTTACGCCCCGGGGATATAAAGATGTGTAAGATACTTGTATTTGCAGGTACGGCGGAGGGCTATGCCCTGGCAGAATATCTGTATGAGAATCAGGTGCCGGCCCATATCTGTACTGCCACAGAGTATGGTCTGAAACATCTGAAAGAGCGGGAGAATTTCACCTGCTCCGGGCATCGGATGGACGGGAAAGAAATGAGAGATTTCCTGGCACAGCATTCGTTTTCCCATGTGGTGGATGCCACGCATCCTTATGCCGCCCAGGTGAGCGCCAATATCTGCAGAGCGTGTGAAGAACAAAATGTTCCCTATATGCGGGTGGTCCGGGAGGAACTGGCGCCGAAAGAAGAACAGGGACAGATCCACTATGTGGAAGATGTGCCCGGTGCGGTGGAGTTTTTAAAGAAAACCAAAGGGAATATTCTGGTGACAACAGGAAGCAAGGAGCTGGCGGCTTTTACCAATCTTCCTGATTATGAAAACCGGGTATATGCCAGGGTTCTTTCCCTGCCTTCGGTGGTTCAGGCATGTGCAGACCTGGGATTTACCGGGAGCCATCTGATTTGTATGCAGGGGCCTTTTTCCACAGAAATGAATGAAGCCATGCTGCGTCAGTGGAAGTGCAGTTATCTGGTGACAAAAGATACCGGCCATGCCGGAGGATTTCAGGAGAAATGCCAGGCGGCAGGACAGCAGGGGGCTCAGCTGGTGGTGATCGGCCGGCCTGTTGCGGAACAGGGAATTACGTTCTGGGAGTGCAAGAGGAAACTTCAGTCTATCTGTCACATTCCTTACCGCCCGCAGGTTTCCCTGGTGGGAATCGGAATGGGAGATGAGGCGACCATGACTCTGGCCGGACAGAAAGCCTGCCGGGAGGCGGACCTGCTCATCGGCGCAGGGCGGATGATTCAGGCGGCGGCAGTTCCTGGACAGTCCGCTCTCAAGGAATACCGGGCAGAGCGGATTCTGGATTATCTTCTGGAACATCCGGAGTACGAAAAGATTGCCGTGGCCTTGTCCGGAGATGTGGGCTTTTACAGCGGCTGCCGTCCACTGATGGATACCCTCAGGAGCGGGCTGCCCAAAGAGGCGGTGATACAGGCTCTTCCGGGGATTTCTTCCCTGAATTATTTTATGGCGAAAATCGGAAGAAGCTGGGACCAGGCCGTGCTGGCCAGCGCTCACGGCAGGTCCTGTAATCTGGTGCATCAAATCCGGGCCAATGAAGGGACTTTTGGGATTCTGGGCGAGTCCGGCGCCATCGGGCAGCTGGCACAGAAATTGTGCAGTTACGGTCTAAGGGATGTGCAGCTTTTTGTGGGAGAACAGCTGTCTTATCCCGGGGAGAAGATTTTTTCTGCCAGTGCGCAGGAGCTGACTGATTATCAGGGAGATCCCTTAAGTGTGTTCTATGCGTGGAATTCTCATCCGGTCCTTTATCCGGGGCGTATCCGGGATGAGGAATTTACCAGAAATGCTGCCGGGGAGAAGACGGTTCCCATGACCAAAGAGGAAGTGCGCACACTTTCCCTGGCGAAGCTGGAACTCTCTTCGGAAGCGGTCTGTTACGATGTGGGTGCAGGAACCGGGTCCCTGTCTGTGGAAATGGCCATGCGGGCTTTTGAGGGAAAAGTATACGCGGTGGAGAGAAAGCCGGAAGCTGTGGAATTAATCCGCGAAAACGCCCGGAAATTTGCAAGGGATAACCTGGAAGTGGTGGAGGGCCTGGCTCCGGATGCACTGCAGGGTCTGGAGGCGCCCACTCATTGTTTTGTAGGAGGTTCTTCCGGAAATCTGAGAGAAATTCTGGAGGCTGTTCTTGAGAAAAATCCCGCTGTCCGCATTGTCATAAATTGTATCACACTGGAGACCCTTCAGGAGGCCATGGATGCGGTGAAAACGCTTTTCCTGAAGGATACAGAGGTGGTTCAGGTGATGGTATCCCGTGCACGCAGGCTGGGCAGGTATCACATGATGATGGGGGAAAATCCCATCTATATTATTACTTGTACAGGAGGAAAGGCACAATGAACATTCCCCGTATATTAATTGGGGCCGGGGCCAGCGGCAGCGGCAAGACGCTGATTACCTGCGGAATCCTCCAGGCACTGCAGGAGAGGGGGCTGAAAGCCGCTTCTTTTAAATGCGGACCGGATTATATAGACCCTATGTTCCACAGCCAGGTGCTGGGGACAAAATCCCGGAACCTGGATACATTCTTTACAGGTGAAGCAGTTACCCGTTATCTGCTGGCAGAGAACTCCAGGGATGCGGATATTGCAGTGATGGAAGGCGTGATGGGCTTTTATGACGGTGTGGGCGGTATTACGGTTCATGCCAGCGCCTATGAATTGTCCAGTGTGACCCGTACACCGGCGGTGCTTGTGCTGGACTGCAGAGGCATGAGTCTGTCCATGGCGGCTTATGTGAAAGGTTTTCTGGAATTTAGGGGAGACAATCAAATCCGGGGGGTGATTTTGAATCAGCTTTCCCCCATGATGTACGAACGTATGAAAAATCTCCTAGAAGAAAATCTGAATATAAAAGTGCTGGGCTATGTGCCGAAAGTGGCAGACTGTGTCATCGACAGCCGTCATCTGGGGCTGGTAAAGCCGGAGGAAATTCCCGATCTCAGGCAGCGTCTCAAACGTCTGGCGAATATACTGGAGAAAACCATGGATCTGGACGGCCTCCTGGAGCTGGCAAAGGAGGCGCCGGAGCTTGAGAAGACAGACCTGGAGCTGGAAAATCCCTGTTTCTCCTGGCGTCTTCAGGAGCCGCTGGCCATTGCTGCGGCAAGAGATGAGGCGTTTTGCTTTTTCTATGAGGATAATTTCCGTCTGCTTAAAAATATGGGGGCGGAGATTCTCTGGTTTTCCCCCATGAAAGACAAAGAAGTGCCAAGAGAGGCCAATGGTCTGCTGCTGTACGGGGGATATCCTGAGCTGTATGCCCGGACGTTGTACAAGAATAAGTCCATGAGAAAAAGCATCTATAAGAGAGTCACAGAAGGGATGCCCTGTGTGGCAGAGTGCGGCGGATTCATGTATCTCCATGAGACCATGGAGGATATGGAGGGCAATGCCTATAAAATGGCAGGGATTATACCTGGAGGAGCTTACCGGACGCCAAAGCTGAACCATCGGTTCGGCTATGTGAGACTTTCCCAGGGAATCGAGGGCGTCTTTGGCCAGGATGTGGGGGAAATTCCCGCCCACGAGTTCCACTATTTCGACTCACCCAGCTGCGGTAAGGATTACCTGGCGAAAAAACCCTGCAGCACCCGGTCCTGGGAATGTATGCACAGTACGAATCAGTTATTTGCAGGATTCCCACATTTCCATTATTATGGAAATCCAAAGATTGCAAAAGCGTTTTTGGAAAAATGCAGGGAATATTCCGATTCCGGCAGAAAGGGCAGGCGGCAGCGTCTATGAATTTACATAATTTTGTTCTTCCTTTGGGGTTTCTGCTGGATTTGCTGCTGGGCGATCCCAGATGGCTGTATCATCCCATCTGTCTGGTGGGAAACGGAATTTCTTTTTTTGAAAAATTACTCCGCAGGTTATTCGGATGTGAACAGCCAGGCAGGCATCCTGGCAGGGAGACAGCTGCCGGGGCGGTTCTGGTGTTTTTGACGGCTGTGTGTACCTGGGGGATTCCCTGGGGAATCCTGCATGTGGTGAGAGGCCGCTGGCCCCTGGCGGCTTTTCTATTGGAGACATTCTGGTGCTGGCAGCTGCTGGCAGCCTGTACGCTGAAAAAAGAGAGTATGAAAGTTTACCAGGAGCTGGTGAAGCAAAATCTGGAAAAGGCCCGCTATGCAGTTTCTATGATTGTGGGCAGAGATACTGCCCAGCTGACACAAGAAGGGGTCACAAAGGCGGCAGTGGAGACTATTGCGGAAAATACTTCTGACGGGGTGACGGCGCCTATGTTCTACATGGCACTGCTGGGGGTGCCGGGAATGTTTCTCTATAAAGCGGTGAATACCATGGATTCCATGGTGGGATATAAGAATGAACGGTATTTTTATTTTGGGAAATGCGCGGCCAGGCTGGATGACGCGGCTAATTTCATTCCGGCAAGACTGACAGCCCTGCTGATGATACCGGCAAGTTTTCTGTCCGGGCTGGATGGAAAGCATGGGTGGAAGATTTTCTGCAGGGACCGTCTGTGCCATTCCAGTCCCAATTCTGCCCAGACAGAGTCTGTGGCAGCCGGGGCGCTGCATGTACAGCTGGCGGGGGATGCCTGGTATTTTGGGAAACTGTATGAGAAGCCTTCCATCGGCGATAGGGACCGGGAAATCCAGCCGGAGGATATTCCCAGGATGAACCGGCTCATGTATGTAACCGCATTTCTCGGGATGGTATGTTTTACACTAATCAGGATGGGAGTTTCTGGAAGGCTATGAGTAGTATGAAGCATTTGCACGGCGGAGACGTGTATCGGTATAAGGACTGTATAGATTTTTCTTCTAATTGTAATCCCCTGGGACCGCCCAAAGGTGTGGTACGGGCAGCAGCAGAAAGTGCGGCACGGATGGCTGCCTATCCGGATGTACGCTGTCAGGAATTGAGGGAAGCGCTGGCTGAGTATGAGGGAGTCAGTCAGCAGATGCTCTATTTTGGAAACGGGGCTGCGGAAGTGATTTTTTCCCTCTGCCTTGCCGTAAAGCCAAAAAAAGCGTTGGTTCCGGCTCCGACTTTTGCAGAATACCAGCAGGCGTTAAGCAGTGTGGGATGTGAGGTGTCTTACTTCTATCTGAAAGAGGAAAATGGCTTTCAGGTGGATGCAGGCTTTGTGGATGCAGTCAGACGGGAACGGCCCCAGGTGGTTTTTCTGTGTAATCCCAACAATCCCACAGGAGTTCTCACACCCCGGGATTTGCTGGGTGAGATTCTGGCAGTCTGCGAGGAAACAGACAGTCTGCTGGTTCTGGATGAATGTTTCAATGATTTTATTGAGGACAGGGGAGCATACACCATGAAGGATTATCTGGAGGGCCATCCTTCCCTTTTCTTATTAAAGGCATTTACCAAGCGCTATGCCATGGCTGGCATCCGTCTGGGATACGGTTTGTCTGCCGATCAGGGGCTGCTGGACCGGATGGAGCAGGTCACCCAGCCTTGGAATGTATCCACCATAGCCCAGGCGGCCGGGACAGCGGCGCTGAAGGAGGAGGACTATGTGGAGCAGGGACGGCGGCTGGTGTGGGAAGAGCGGGAATATCTCAGGCAGGAGATGGAGAGCCTGGGATATCAATTATATGATTCCAGGGCAAATTATCTGTTTTTTTACAGCCAGATTCCTTTATGGGAAACGTGCAGAAACCAGGGGATTTTGATTCGGGACTGCAGTAATTATCCGGGGCTGGGCCAGGGATATTACCGGGTGGCTGTGCGTACCCATGAGGAAAACGAAAAACTGGTGCAGGTTTTAAAAAACATAAAAGAGGGAGAAAATATATGGCAAAAGCAATCATGATCCAGGGGACTATGTCCAATGCGGGAAAAAGTCTGCTGACTGCAGGATTGTGCCGGATTTTCCGACAGGACGGCTATCGGACGGCCCCTTTTAAATCCCAGAATATGGCTCTGAATTCTTTCATTACCCCAGAAGGTCTGGAGATGGGGCGGGCCCAGGTGATGCAGGCAGAGGCTGCGGGCATCACGCCGTCGGTGCTGATGAATCCCATTTTGCTGAAACCCTCCAATGACATGGGGTCCCAGGTGATTGTCAACGGGGAAGTGATCGGGACCATGAGCGCACGGGATTATTTTGCCTACAAAAGCCAGCTGGTTCCCAAAGTGAAACAGGCGTATGATAAACTGGCTTCGGAATATGACATTATTGTCATTGAGGGGGCGGGAAGCCCTGCGGAGATTAATCTGAAGCAGGAGGACCTGGTGAACATGGGGATGGCCAAGATGGCAAAAGCCCCGGTGCTCCTGGTGGGAGATATTGACCGGGGCGGTGTGTTTGCCCAGCTGGTGGGAACCGTGATGCTGCTGGAGGAAGATGAGCGGCAGATGGTGAAAGGATTGATTGTCAATAAATTCCGGGGGGATAAGACCATTTTGGACCCAGGGCTGGCTATGCTGGAGGAGAAAGCAGGCATTCCTGTGGTGGGCGTGGCGCCTTATCTGCAGATTCAGGTGGAAGATGAAGACAGCCTCACAGAACGTTTTGAGGGAAACCGGCAGGTGGATGTGATTGATATTGCTGTGATTCGGCTTCCCAGAATTTCCAACTTTACAGATTTTAATCCCCTGGAGAGCATCCCCGGCGTATCTCTTCGCTATGTGAAACGTGTGCAGGAGCTGCAAAATCCGGATATGGTCATACTTCCCGGTACAAAGAATACCATGGAAGATCTCCAGTGGCTGCGCCAGAACGGTCTGGAAGCGGCAATTTTAAAGCTGGCGGAAAAAGGGCGGATTGTGATGGGCATCTGCGGGGGATATCAGATGCTGGGCAGCAGTCTGTCTGACCCGGAAGGCGTGGAGGCCGGAGGCAGTATGCGGGGTATGGGGCTTTTGCAGATGGACACTGTGTTTTCCAAAAAGAAGACCCGCACCCAGGTGGAGGGAGTTTTCACCCATGTGGGGGGGATTCTGGAGTCCCTTGAGGGAGTTCCTTTTACTGGGTATGAAATTCATATGGGAGAGCCTGTCTTTTCCGGAGATACCCACGGCATGAACCAGGTGACAGACCAGGTGACAGGGACACAAAAAGAGGATGGAGCCTGTGCCGGCAATGTGTACGGAACTTATGTCCATGGGATTTTCGACCGGGAAGAAGCGGCAAAAGCCATGGTATCTGCCATCGGAAAGGCAAAAGGTCTGGACGTGTCTGAGATTCAGGCAGTGGATTTTGCAGCCTTTAAGGAGAGCCAGTACGATGCGCTGGCGGAGGGACTGCGGAAGCATTTGGATATGAAGAAAATCTATCAAATTCTGGAGGAGGGGATTGAGTAATTATGAAAATAGAGCTGGAACAAGTACAACCCAGGGAGATTGAAGCACGCAGTTTTGAGATTATCACCCAGGAACTGGGTGACTGCCCTTTAGTGCCTGGAACAGAACCCATTGTGAAACGCTGTATCCACACCAGCGCAGATTTTGATTATGCCAGGAATCTCTGCTTTTCAGAAAATGTGGTGGAAAAGGCGCTGGAGGCCATAAGAAAGGGAGCGGACATTGTGACGGATACCCAGATGGCAAAGGCGGGGATTAATAAGAAAATCCTGGGGACTTACGGAGGCCAGGTGCACTGCTTCATATCCGATGAGGATGTGGCACAGACGGCAAAAGAAAAAGGATGTACCAGAGCAGCGGCCAGTATGGAAAAGGCGGCTTCCCTGGGGAAAGATTTG
>Ga0137309_102246_pt1 | contig 11815 bp, 9 predicted proteins | sample NAcewiD2O_June_FD_97179 | JGI IMG/M metagenome (GOLD analysis project Ga0137309, IMG submission 97179) | Mouse cecal microbial communities from Vienna, Austria - N-Acetylneuraminic amended D2O_June | ecosystem: Host-associated > Mammals > Digestive system > Large intestine > Cecum | place...
TGCTGCAGCTACACGAAAATTTCAAATACGAAATCGGACAGTTAAGAAAGCTGGAATATGGGAGACTCCGCGTGGGTGCCAGCTGGTATCTGACCACCACACTGGTATCCCGGATCATCGGTGAATATACCCGGCTTTATCCGGGTATTCTGGTAGATTGTGCAGAAAACCGGACCAGCCTGCTCATAGAGCAGCTCCACTCCGGCCAGATTGATATCGCTTTTGTATCCCGCTTCCCCCACGAGACTGATCAGAACCAGAAGCGCCTGACTTATGTACCGCTCCTCCAGGATGCATTCTGTGTAGTCTCCGGGGCTGACCGCCCGCTAAAGACCATCCTCAATACTCCCTGGGTCGATCTGGCTGCCCTGGATACACAGCCCTTTATCATGTTCCGGCAGAACCAGCGAATCCGCCAGATCACAGACCGTATCCTCTCTCAGGCCGGTATCCGTCCCCAGGTGCGGCTTACCACCTACGGATTCCCCATTGCCATCGCCCAGGCTGCGGCAGGCATGGGAGTTGTCATTCTGCCGGAAGGCTACATACAGACGATGAAGGAATATCATGATATCCAGGTATATTCTCTGGCTCCGGAATACTGTGCCTACTGGGATATCGGCGTTTACTATCCCCATTATGAGATCATGCCATTTGCACTAAAGGCCTTTGTGGAACTTATAAAAAAGGGACTATAAAAAGTCAGAACTATGCCCCTTGTCCCCATATATCTGTGTATGGCAACATGGCATAGTGCGTAGTGGCCAGGGGATACGTGTCCCCTGGCCACTATAGGTATCATTCGCTATTCATTACTGTTCATGGCATGTTCTGCTTCATAATCCATCCGGTCTGGCAATGCCACATTTCTCCTCACTGTTTTTGTATCTGACTTTCGTCTGTACTCCGCAAACTCAACATCCTTTTCCCTGATGATGATTTCCATTTTCGCAATACAGTTTTGCCAGGTTTTCATTTATCCTTCCAGTATCTCCATAAACTCTTCCCCGGTAATCGTCTCTTTCTCCAGCAGGTATGCGGAGATCTCGTTGAGCTTGGCTGCATGTTCTTTCAGGATTCCGATGGCCTTGTCATACTGTTCCTTCACGATGCGGACCACCTCCTCATCTACCAGCCTTGCCGTCTCCGGGGAGCATACCATGGAGGTATCGCCGCTTAAGTACTGGTTGTTGACCGTCTCCAGGGCCACCATGCCGAACTGGCTGCTGAACCCGTAGCGGGTGACCATGGCCCGGGCCAGCTTTGTGGCCTGCTCGATATCATTGGCCGCCCCGGTGGTTATGGAACCGAACATGAATTCCTCGGCGGCCCGTCCCCCGGTGAAGGTGGCAATCTTGTTGAGGGCTTCCTCCCTGCTCATCAGGAACCTCTCGCCCTCCTCCACCTGCATGGTGTAGCCCAGGGCGCCGGAGGTGCGGGGGATGATGGTGATTTTGTGGACCGGGGCGCTCTGGCTCTGGCAGGCTGCCACCAGGGCATGTCCTACCTCATGGTAAGCCACGATCCGCCGCTCCTTTTCAGAAACCGCCGCATCCTTCCGCTGGTATCCGGCGATGACCACCTCCACGCTTTCCTCCAGATCTTCCTGGCTCACGGTGGAACGTCCCTGGCGGACTGCCCGCAGGGCTGCTTCATTGACAATATTGGCCAGATCGGCACCGCTGGCTCCGGTGGCTGCACGGGCCACCGCATCAAAATCCACATTGTCCGACAGCTTCACGTGTTTTCCGTGGACTCTCAGAATGGCCACACGGCCCTTTAAATCGGGAAGCTCCACCGGAATCCTCCGGTCAAAACGGCCGGGACGCAGCAGTGCCTTGTCCAGGGATTCAGGCCGGTTGGTAGCTGCCAGGATCACCACGCCCTTCTTGCCGTCAAAACCGTCCATCTCCGTAAGAAGCTGGTTCAAGGTCTGCTCCCGCTCATCATTGCCGGAGAAGCCGTTGCCGTCCCGCTTCTTGCCGATGGTGTCGATCTCGTCAATGAATACAATGCAGGGGGCTTTGTCATTGGCCTGCTTAAACAGGTCCCGGACCTTGGCTGCCCCCATTCCCACAAACATTTCCACAAACTCAGAACCGGAAATGGAGAAAAAGGGCACATGGGCTTCCCCTGCCACAGCCTTGGCCAGAAGGGTCTTACCGGTACCTGGAGGGCCCACCAGCAAGGCGCCCTTGGGCAGGGTGGCACCGATATCCGCATATTTCTGGGGATTGTGAAGGAAGTCCACAATCTCTTTCAGCGCTTCCTTGGCCTCTTCCTGACCGGCCACATCGGCAAAGGTCTTCCCGGTCTCATTCTCCGCATAAATCTTGGCATTGGATTTGCCGAAGGTCATGGCATTGCCCATGCCTCCCATACGCTTCATCAGCATCCGGCTCATCAGCTGTCCCAGACCCACAAAAATCACAATAGGCAGAATCCAGTTGAATATCAGGGACTGGAGCGGCGATGCCTTGGTGGGAATCTGTTTGCCGAACTGGACCCCGGCAGCAGACAGACGTTCCGTCAGCTTTTCGTCAGGCCACAAGCCGGTCTTGTAGTATCTCAGGTTCTCTGCCCGCAGCTTCCCGTCTTCTGTGGTGATCTCGCCGGTCCAGAAGGTCAGCTGGTCCGTCCCCCGGGTCAGCCCTGTGACCTCTCCCCTTTCCAGCATGTCCAGGAATGTATCGTAGCTTACCTCCGTCACGGAACGCTCCGCCACAGCCGGCACCACCAGGGCATTGATCAGCATGGTGATCACCAGAACCAGCAGATAGTAATAGATCCAGCTTTTTCTGGTTGGTTTCTTTGGGTCTTCGTTTTTCACTCCCATATAGGTATTGTCTCCTTTGTGTCTGGTTATTTTACACTGGTTTTGTAAATTGTGTATTAAAATAGTATACAACAAAAGCGGGGGTATTAAAACCCTCGCTTTGATAAATTCTTTCTAAACTCATAACAATTGTTACGATTCACAGTTCACGGGCGCCTTCAGCCAGTTGTTCCATAAAGTCAAGATTCGTCACAATAAAATTCCCATCCTTTTTCAGGAGATAGCCATGCTCGGTCAAAAGGTTGAAAATGTTGCTTACGGTGACACGGCTTGCATTGATCATAAGAGCCGCGTCTGAATGGGTGAAGTGGATGGAGATTCTGCATCCGTCGGATGAGGAAGAGCCGTACTGGTGGCACAGGTTTAAGAGCAGATGGGCAACTCTCTGGATAGCCTGAAGAAAGCTGAGCTGAAGCACCTGATTCTGGAATACCGTATTTTTCCTCCCGACGCTCTGGAATACGGCCAGATTCAGGGGCCAGTTCTTCTTCATCTGCGCCACCAGTTCGCCGGCAGATATCTTGTAAATCAACGTGTCCACAATCGCCAGAGCGGAGGCGAAATGGGGGTGACCGCAGATGGAGGCTGATTCGCCGCAGATACAGCCGCATTCCGCAATGTAGAGCTGCTTTTCCATGCCCTCAGGATGAAAACAGGTAATGCGGACACGCCCTGACTGAATGATATATGCGAAAGCCGCAGGATCACCCTGATGAAACAGAAAAGAGTTTTTTCTGTAAAGTGCAGGGGTCCGGCCATGAATGATATCCTTCCACACAGAAAGATCATTAGCGATCCATGGGGAAGTTTCCAGAGGGGTGTTTGACGGCATAGCAAGTGGCCTCCTTTTGCTGAACATTTCAAAAGCTATGAAGAAAAAATAACAAAAATTCTACAGTTTGTAAAGTAGTTTACAGATATCCTGCCTCAAACAATCTATGATTGTAAACGAGAGCAGAGAGAAGGAATACATAAGAAGGATGACCATGAACGTGGGAAATATACACCAAGATACAAGGCCAGAGCGTGCCTGAAACAAGAAAAATAAAAATACTGGAGGTTTAAGCAAAATGAGTTTTGACTGGGAAAAATTAAGAAAAGAGGAGTGGCCGGTTCTTGAAACAATGACATTTCTGGATGCAGCCTGCGTAAGCTTTGCACCCCAGAGATCTGTCCGTGCGGTCAAGGAATTCGCTGATATGACAGCAAGACAGGATGAGGCAAACTCAAGCGCCCACCATATTGCCATGGATGCCCTGAGGCATAAGGCATACGACGAAGCGTGCAGGCTTTTAAACGCAGACCCGGATGAGATCGCGCTGGTGGAAAGCACCTCTCACGGTCTTAATATTGCTGCCCAGGGAATCGGACTGAAGGCGGGCGACAATATCATCACCACCAATCTGGAATTTATTCAGGTGGCGCTTCCATGGTGCGTAATGCAGGAGGAAAAGGGTTTTGAGATAAGGGTATGCAAGACGAAGGACAACCGTTTTGAGGCAGGGGATTTCGCAAAACTGGCCGATGATCACACAAAGCTTATCGTAATGTCTTCACTGGAGTGGTGCAACGGCTGGCAGACAGACTTAAAGGCACTGGGAGATTTCTGCCGGGAAAAGGGAATCCTGCTGGTGGTGGACGCTGTACAGCAGCTGGGCGTGACAAAGATTGATACAAAGGAATGCCATATTGACATCCTTACTGCGGGCGGCCACAAATGGCTGAACTCTCCCTATGGAACAGGCATTTTGTATGTGAATAAGGACACACTGCCCAGACTGAAGCAGTCCTATGCAGGATATCTGAATACCACAGTACCGGAAGGCGGCTGGGGCGCATACTGGGAAAATCCGTCCGCTCCCTCTGTCAACAAATGGACCTTTGATGAAACGGCAAGGAAATTTGAGATCGGCGGAACCTCCAATTATCCAGGCGCAATTGCCCTGGGCGAGTCCCTTGCTCTTGTAAATGAGATCGGAATTGAGAGGATTGAGAGCCGTGTACGCCAGATCAGCACCTATTGTATGGACAAGATTGAAAAGATCGGCGGAACCCTGATTACGCACAGGGATCCGGGACATTTCGGCGGCATTGTGATTGCACGCCTTTACGATGATCTGGATACGGACCGCATGATTTTAAAGAAACTCCACGCAAAGAATATTTTTATTGCCCAGCGCTTCACAGACTATGTAGGCGGCTTCCGCATTTCCTGCCACTACTTCAATAATTATCATGATATAGATGTTATGATTGAAGGTATGAAGGAGCTTATAGCCGGGACCGGACGTCAGCCGGACTACAGAAAATAAAAAGAAACGTGGATATAAAGTGAGGAGGTGTTGTATGTTTTCTTATGATTTTATTCAGTGTGCTGTTGTGATACTGGCAATTTTTGTAATTGGGGAAATAGTGTCTGCAAAAACAAAGGCCTTCGTGCCCTCTGTGTTCGTGGCTGCGGTGCTGTTCCTTCTGGGGTTCTGGAGCGGCGTCATTCCAAAAGATATTATAGATGTGTCCGGTTTTTCGGCCCTGGGAATCTCGGCCATGCTGGTGATCGTAGTCCACATGGGCTCCATGCTCTCTCCGGGTGAGCTTTTAGCCAACTGGAAAACCGTGTTGATCTCCCTGGGAAGTCTCTGCGGCCTGATCGGGGCATTAATGCTGATCGGGGCAAGGCTGCTGGACTGGAACACGGTGATAGTGGCAATTCCGCCGCTGTCAGGAGGAATGACAGCCGCGATCATCATGCAGAACGGAGCGGCGGATCTGGGACTTGAAATGCTGTCGGTTCTGGCCATTGTGGTGTATGTAATACAAGGTTTTGTGGGCTATCCTCTGACGACAATTATGCTGAAAAGGGAGGCAAAACGCCTGATGAAGGATTACAGGAAGGAAGACCAGACGGCCGGACCAGAGAAGAACCAGGAGACTTCCGGAGAGAAGAAAACCGCGAAGCGTCTGATCCCACCGGTCCCGGAAAAGTACAGATCCATCTACCTGTCGCTGCTGGTCGTATTCCTTTCGGTATGGGTGTCTGCCAGACTGGAAATGCTTACGGGCAAGGTAGTTTCCAGATATGTGTTCTGTCTGGTACTGGGTGTCGTCTTTACACAGATTGGACTTTTGGAGAAAAACTGCCTGAACGAGACACAAGGCTATGGAGTGTTTGTGACCGCCGCTATGGCGATGGTATTCGCAGGACTTTCCTCCGCCACGCCTGAGATGTTTAAGGTGATTACCGGTCCCCTTATCATCATCCTGCTCATCGGTGTATCAGGCCTCTTTCTTATGGCAGTGGCCATCGGAAGGGCGATGAAATATTCCTGGGAGATGAGTTTTGCCATCTCGCTCAACGCCCTTTATGGCTTCCCGCCCAATATGATCATTACAAATGAGGCGATCAACAGTGTGACAGAGGATCCGGATATCAAGGAATACCTTGGCGCCCATATCATGCCTAAGATGCTGATCGGCGGCTTTACCAGCGTGACGGTCACTTCCACACTGCTGGCTGGAATTTTCATTAATCTTCTTCGATGAAGGGAGGAACTGCCATGATTGACAATATCCGTCTGCTTGCGGACCGTATGGAGGATGAGGTGATTCGCTTCCGCAGGGAACTTCACCAGATACCTGAGATATCCTATGAGCTTCCGCAGACATCTGCCTATGTGGAGGAAAAGCTGAGAAGCTTTGGTATCGGCAAAATCCGCGCAGGAATCTGCGGCTATGGGATTACTGCGGAAATTGAAGGAATGGTTCCGGGGAAAACCATTGCACTGAGGGCAGATATGGACGGCCTTCCGGTGACAGAGGCAACTGGCTGTGAATTTGCATCCTCCCACGAGGGCAGGATGCACGCCTGCGGACACGACGGTCATGTGGCCATGCTTCTGGCAGCAGCAAAGATACTGCAGCAAAACAAGGAACAGCTCAGCGGTACCGTGCGCCTGATTTTCCAGCCTGCCGAGGAGGGGCCGCCTCCCGGAGGCTCCTTCTCCATGATCAGGGAAGGCGTTCTGGAGGGAGTGGATGCCATATTTGCCATCCATATGTCTCCGCTGGAGCCTGCAGGCACCATTGCCTTTAACATGGACACAGCAATGAGCGCCCTGGACTGCTTTACAATTGAGCTTACCGGAAAGGGCGGACATGGTTCTATGCCACACAAGTCCGTTGACGCTATTACGCTGAGCGCCCAGGTGATCAATAATATCCAGTATATTATCTCCCGCCAGTCAGACCCGCTGGAGCCCCTGGTGCTGACGATTGGAACGATCCAGGGAGGAAGTCTCTGGAACATTATCGCAGATTCGGTGAAGATGACCGGGACCATGCGTTCCTATGACCAGGATGTGAGAAGAAGGGCGCTGGAGAATCTGGAGAAATGCATAAAAAGTGCCTGCGACAATGTGGGAGCCAGCTATGTGTTCCAGAATGAGCCTGCTGTGAATCCCCTGATTAACCACTATGGCGCCGCTGAGTTTCTGAAAAAAAACCTGGAGGAGGTTCTGGGAAGAGAGCATGTAAAGATCATGCGCAGGCCTTCCACCGCCTCTGAAGATTTCTCAAACTATCTGTTCCAGGTGCCGGGTGTATTCATGTGGCTTGGCTGTCGTTCGGGGGAAAGTACAGGCTATCCGCTGCACCATCCCTGCTTCAATATGGATGAGCATGCCCTGAAAACAGGAGTTGCGGCCCATCTGGCTGTTGCAGACCGTTTTCTGAACAGCGATATTGTTTTGAACCGGAAGTAATAAGATATGCTATGATGAGTGTGCAACAGTCCGTAACAGTTCAGGCACTCCCTGAACATACGACCATTTTGAATCTCTTAATACTCCGGCACCACCGGCACCGCATCCGCCGGAATCGGGCACACATACCCGGAGACGGTCCGCTTCTCAAACTCTGCCCGTGCCCGGGTCAGAATCTCCGGTTTCTGCATCAGGTCTACTGTGGCAGCCGCCAGCACCTTCCCCGCATGAACCGCTGCCTTGTGGCCGATTCCGGTCCGGTCGCAGGACACGTTCTGCCAGCTGTGGCCCGGACACCCGTTGGGCCATGCGGCCACATGGATCTGAGCTGTAGGGGTCAGCCAGCTGACATCCCCCACGTCCGTGGAGCCAGCCTTAAATGCTTCCCCTTTATAAAGGGGTGCCAGGAACGCGTTCATGGCATGGCCGCACTCTGCCCGCTGCTTCTCCACTTCTTCCCGGGCCCCGGGATCATTCTCCGCAGCCACTCCCGGCACTTCATCACTTCCCGGATAAGTCTGTGCCAGGGCATCAGCAAAAGCATTCTCCTCGTCTGTGTAGACCGGAACCCCCAGCTCCTTAAAATTGTCATACAGCACCTGCTCCAGCACATGGTTACTGACCGTATCTGCCAGTCCGTCGATAAACTGCCGTTCATAGGTGGTATCCGTCATCAGGGCGGCTCCCTGGGCAATCCGGTCTACCCGCTCCTGAAGCTCTACCGCCTCGGACACATGGTTGGACCGCACCATGTAGAGCACGCTGGCCCTGGGCTGGACCACATTGGGGCTGTATCCGCCGGCATCGGTGATGGCATAGTGAATCCGCGCCTTGTCGCTCATATGCTCCCGCAGAAACTGTACGCCCATATTCATCAGTTCCACCGCATCCAGGGCGCTGCGTCCCTTCTCCGGGGCGCCGGCTGCATGGGAGGCTACCCCTTTGAACTTGTACTGGACCTGGATGCAGGAGTTGCTGGAACCGGTAGCCACCTCATTGACATCCTCCGGATGCCAGGTCAGGGCCGCGTCCAGGTCTTTCCACACCCCGTCCCGGGCCATGAAGGCCTTGGCTGCACCGCCCTCCTCGCCGGGGCAGCCGTAAAGAATCACCGTCCCGGGCTGCTTCGTCTCCTCCAGATATGCTTTTACTCCAAGGGCCGCAGCAAATGCTCCCGCCCCTAGCAGATTGTGACCGCAACCATGGCCGCAGCCGCCAGATACCAGCTCCTGCCGCTCAAGGCTTCCCGCTTTCTGGGACAGTCCGGAAAGTGCATCATACTCAGCCAGAATCCCGATCACCGGACGCCCGCTTCCATAGCTGGCGGAAAATGCTGTCGCTATGCTGCAGATCCCCCGCTCCACCCGGAAGCCTTCCTGCTCCAGGGTTCTGCAGTACAGGTCTGCTGACTTCTCCTCCTGCAAGGACAGCTCCGCATACTCCCAGATCTGGTCTGCAATCTCTGTTACCAGTCCGGCTTTTGCTTCAATGGCATCAACTGCCATCTGCTTCTCTCTGATCATAATTTGTACCCCCTTTTCAGCTAATAGACTCTCTAAGATTATATCCTGCTTCCTATATCCAGTCAATCCTATGGAAATTTCCAGGCTGCCAGCCATCCAGCTTTGGTGTAACAGTTCAGATATCCCCTGGACTGTTATGCTTTGGTTACTATTCACAGGCCTATAACCCATACAACAAATATGGGGCTGTCAGGAAATGGCGCCTTGTCCACGATATATACGGTGATCCGTTGAATATCACCAGAAAATATTGTGTACAGCGGTTATTTTCCGACATCCCCATACAAACTCTCTTACAGCACCTTTGCCAGAAAATCCTTTAACCTTGGATGCTGCGGATTTTCAAATATATCCTCCGGGCTTCCCTGCTCCAGGAGCATCCCGTCTGCCATGAACAGCACCCGGTTGCCTACCTCGCGGGCAAAGCCCATCTCATGGGTCACACAGACCATGGTCATACCCTCTTTGGCCAGCTCCTTCATAACATCCAGAACCTCCCCCACCATCTCCGGATCCAGGGCTGAGGTCGGCTCATCAAAAAGCATCACCTCCGGCTCCATGGCCAGGGCGCGGACGATGGCCACACGCTGCTTCTGACCACCGGAAAGCTGGATGGGATACGCATCCGCCCGGTCCTTAAGTCCTACCCTGTCCAGAAGGGCCAGAGCCTTCTCCCGGGCTTCCTCCCGGTTCATTCCCTTCACCTTGACCGGTGCCAGAATCATATTATCCAGAATGGTCATATGGGGAAACAGGTTAAAATGCTGAAATACCATGCCCATCTTCTGGCGGAGTTTGTCGATATCCAGCTTCACCATATTGCCATTGGCATCCTTGTATTTCTTCTTTGTGATATCCACACCGTCAAAGATGATGGCACCGCCCGTAGGCTCCTCCAGCAGATTCAGACTGCGCAGGAAGGTGGATTTACCTGAACCGGATGGCCCGATCACCACCATCACGTCGCCCTTGTTGATATCTACGGTCACACCGTCCAGGGCCTTGATGACACCCATCTTGTAGTGTTTCTTCAAATCGCTGACCTGGATCAGACTATCTCTTGTCGCCACGGCTCATCCTCCTCTCAAAATAGGCAATGATCTTGGATGTCGGGAAGCACAGGCAGAAATAAATTGCCGTAGCTACCAGCAGCGGCTCGATGATCACAAACGTCGCGCCCTTCACCGCATTGACCGCGGACATAATATCCTGCACACCGATGGTATATGTAATAGCGGATTCCTTGATGATCACCACGAACTCATTGGCAATGGCCGGCAGAATGTTCTTCAAGGCCTGGGGCAGAATAATATACCGCAGGTTCTGGGCCTGGGAAAGTCCCAGGGAACGTGCCGCCTCCGTCTGCCCGCCGTCAATGGACTGGATTCCGGAACGGATGATCTCACACAGATATGCGCCGGAGTTCATGCCCAGGGCTACCACACCCGGGAAAAAACGGTCAAACTTAATAAATCCGAACATCTGGAAGGACGGCAGCTTCACCAGCCCGAACACCCCATAGTAAATAATGAAAATCTGCACCAGAACCGGCGTGGACCGCAGAATCTCCACATAAGCCGTGGCAATAAAATCCAGGGGATTGAAACGGCTGATCCAGGCCATGACCCCTTCCTCCCGCTGGTGTCCGTCCTGGTCAATCCCCAGGAAACGCAGGGGGCGCACATTGGACAGCCGCATCAGCGCCAGAACCAGGGCGATGCAGAAACCAATGGCTACTGTAAACAGGGACAAAAGAACCGTAACCAGAAGCCCCTGCTTAAATAGCTGTGTATATGGCATGATCTTCACAAAATTATCTAACTGGATAAATGAATCCATGTGAGTGCTCCTTTCCAAAAGGTTGCCGGGACAAAGCCATTGCCCAGGCATACGGGAGAGTGCGTGTGAACGGCATCCAAATATGTATATTCAGGCTTCACAGAATCTGTGAAGCCTGAACTGTTTTCACAATTGTTTTAGTTTGCTGTCTGTGCATTACCTGCATCATCCAGAAGCCCTTCGTACTTCTCACCAGAAGCCAGCTCGTTGGCCTCTGCAATGAATTTCTCCATGGTACCGTCCTCCAGGGCCTTGGCAATAGCCTCGTTGACTCCGGCCAGCAGAGCTTCATTGCCCTTGCAGACACCGATGGAGGAACCTTCCATCTCATAAGGCACATCCATGACGATCTCCAGATCCGGATAGTTCTTCTGGTAGCTCTTGGCCACATCGGTCTCAATATAAGCGGCATCCATCTTGCCTGCCAGCAGCTCGGAGATGATGTCCGTTACCTTGGGAAGGGCCACAATGTCAGCATCCGGGCTGTTGGTGGTGGCCAGATCCATCTGGATAGAACCGATCTGTGCACCTACAGAAACCTCTGGCTTGTTGATGGCTTCAAAGGTATTGAAGGTATCGGCATTGGCCTTAACCGTCACCAGGGACTGGCCGCCCATATAGTACAGATCAGAGAAATCCATGATCCCTTCGCGCTTGGGATCCGGGGACAGACCAGCCATACCAAGATCCACAGACTTGGTCTGCAGCTCACTTAAAACACCGTCAAAGTCTACGGTAACCACTTCCAGTTCCAGGCCCAGGTAATCTGCGATATACTTTGCCAGCTCCATGTCGAATCCGGCCAGAGTGGGGGTTCCATCCTCTCCGATTGCATAAAATTCATAGGGAGCGAAGTC
>Ga0137309_102248_pt1 | contig 11807 bp, 11 predicted proteins | sample NAcewiD2O_June_FD_97179 | JGI IMG/M metagenome (GOLD analysis project Ga0137309, IMG submission 97179) | Mouse cecal microbial communities from Vienna, Austria - N-Acetylneuraminic amended D2O_June | ecosystem: Host-associated > Mammals > Digestive system > Large intestine > Cecum | place...
TCTCCTCCCAGCTTTTCACGCAGGAGAGGTACTGATTCCTCCATTTTTCCGAGAACTGAAGCAGGTTCTCTTCCGCCTCATCCAGCGTGACGGAGGTATAGATCTTCTTCAGATCAGCCACCACGTGCTTGATGTCCTTCCAACTGACAAAGCGGGTGGAGGAACGGATTTGATGAACGATGCAGCGCTGCAAACGGCTCTGGGGATACACCGCACGGATGGCTTCCATCATCCCGCACAGGCCGTCCGTACAGAACAGGTACACATCCAAAACTCCCCTGCTTTTGAGGTCATTCAACACATTCAGCCAGAATTTGCTGCTCTCATGCTCCCCGATCCACACCCCAAGGATGTCCTTCCGTCCATCCATGGTGATCCCCAGGACCACATACGCCGCCTTTGTCACGTACCGGTGGTCCTCCCGAACCTTGTAGTGGATGGCGTCCATGAAGATGAACGGATACACCGCCTCCAGAGCCCGGTTCTGCCACGCGGTTACCTCCGGCATGATCTTCTCCGTAATCTTCGTCACCAGGTCCGGTGAGATTTCCACATCATACAGTTCCTTGATCTGCTCCGCGATGTCACGCTGGCTCATTCCGCAGGAATACAATGCCAGAATCTTCTCCTCCATCCCCTCCGCGTTCCTGCTGTATTTCCCGTTGATCTTCGGCTCGTAGCTCCCGTTCCGGTCCCGAGGGACCTTGATCTCTACCTCGCCCAACTGGGTCTTCACTGTTTTCTTCGTGTACCCGTTCCGGTAGTTGGGCGCGCTGGTTGTCTCTGCACGCTGGCAACGTTCCCGTCCCAGCTCCTCGTCCATCTCCACTTCCATCACTGTCTGGACGACATCCCGGAACATCTCCTTCATTGCTGTCATGATCTCTGCTGTGCTGGTGAAATGCTGGCTTTGGACGTACTCTTTCAACAATTCCTGCGGTGCTGTAGTCATGCTTCTTCGACTCCTATCTTGAATTGGTTCTTATTTCCATTCTTGACTGAGTCGTTGCTTTTCTTACTTGCAGTTTTTCTCGTTTACACACATTTTTCGGCGGTCTCGTAATTACTATATTTTGAAACAAAAAATTTGACTGAATTTCCCTTGTATTCCCAATGCTTTTCAGGCGTTTTTTCTCCCGTAACTGTCAAACGCCCGGGCAAAATCTGTTGTCCTGCTTTGGTTCCCCTTCATAGCCAGGCCGCATATGATCTCCGTTAGCCTCTTCTGTGCTACACTGCTTAAAATTTCTCCAAACCCGTACTGGTAAAAAAACTTGCCTGTTGCTTTCCTGCCTGCTATAATGTCTGTCATAAGGCATTCCTCTTTTGGTTTGTGGTCTTGTGGCGACTCGTCATCCCTCATCTTACCACTTCCGCTGTGGTTTGCCTTTGTTTATTTTTTAGATTGGCTCATTTAGAGTATTTTTCAAACAAGGCCTGAATTTTTTTCTACCATTCCGTTGGAAAAGACGCTGTGAAACTGCGATGAGCCGCTTGGCCCATCGCTTTTCTTTTTGCCGACAATGGCAAGCAGATACAATTCTCAGCATATGCTTTACCATCTCAAACTTGGAGGTGTTTCTTTGAAATCCAAAGATTTGACTGTAATTTGTTATTTTGCAGAGGAAACCTGTTCCCTTGTGGAAATCATCCAAAGTTCGTTCAAGTATTTTCTAAAGAAAGAGTTAGAAGACGTTGCAAAATGGGGGCGCAAGGCAGTGTAATGATAGTGATGAATGGCCGCTTATCTCGGGAGGCGTGATATGTATTTAGAGATAAGCAATCCCATGGATTACCATGTGGCATTATACATCAGATTATCAAAGGAGGATGAGAACGAAGGGCCATCCGAAAGCGTCAACAACCAGCAATCCTTGCTCAATAAATTTGTCCAGCAACACTGTTTGACCGTTTTCGACACCTACATCGACGACGGCTGGAGCGGAACGAACTTCGACCGTCCGAATTTCCAGCGTATGATTGCCGACATCGAGGCCAAAAAGGTAAACATGGTCATCACCAAGGATCTGTCCCGCCTGGGCCGCGACTACATCCTGACCGGCCACTACATGGAGCGATACTTCCCGGAGCACCGTGTCCGCTACATCTCCCTGCTGGACGGTATCGACACCGGGGTGGACTCCACAGCCAATGACATCACACCTTTTCGCGCTATCATGAACGATATGTACGCCAAGGACATCTCGAAAAAAATTTCCAGCGTCAAGCATGACAAGCAGCGCAGGGGCTTGTTCATCGGCGGCAAGCCGGTCTACGGCTACAAGATGCACCCCACGGAGAAGAACAAAATTGTCATCGACGAGGACGCGGCCCCGATGGTACGGAGGATTTTCGGCATGGCGCTGGACGGCATGAGCTGTCGGAAAATCGCCGTCTGGCTCAATGAAACGGGAGTCCCCACTCCAGCGACTTATGCTGGTTTGCCAGTGGCCAATCCCGGCCCCTACACCGGGTTGTGGAGCAGCGAGCGCATTTCCGATATGCTGCAAAATGAGACTTACATCGGAAGTATGGTTCAGGGACGTACCCGAAAGATTAACTACAAATCCAAAAAATGCATCAAGCAGGACCGCCGGGACTGGGTGGTGGTAGAGGGCACACACGAGCCGATCATCGACCGGGAAACCTTCGACAAGGTACGGGCCCTGGTCAACAGCCGCAGGCATACCCGCAGTCGGACTTATGATTTTCTGCTGAAGGGTTTGATCTTCTGCCACGAGTGCGGCTACCCGCTGGCGGTACTCAATCGGAAGAACTCGGCGGGGGAGGATAAGCTGTATTTCGTCTGCCGTACCTACCAACGTTTTACCAAAGCGGGGGTCTGCACCAGCCATACGATTAAGGAGCAGACCGTTACCCAAGCGGTGATTGAGAAGGTACAGGAGGTCTGCTGGCAATACCTTCGGGCAGACCAGCTGCTGCCTGCGGCCAAGCGGGAAGTAGCAAAGGCTCTGGCGGAGGCCAGCAACGAAAAGGAGATTGCATCGCTGAAAGCCAAAATCGAAAGTTTGACCATCCATCTGGACAAGGTTTACATGGATAAGCTCGGCGGCATCCTGGACGAAGCCGACTTCCAACGCATCTACACCAAGGTCAAATCCGACCGCGCTGCCCTGGAGCAACGCCTCAGCCAGCTGGACCGTCCAGACTACTCTCCGGCGGAGCAGATGGACCTGGCAAAAAAACTGGTGGAGCGGTTCCTGGAAACCGCCTCCACCAATCGGGAATTGTTGGTCAGTCTCATCGAACGGGTGGAGCTGACCGCCGACAAGCAAATCATCATCAAGTTCCGCTTCCGTCAGTTGGAGGCGAGTTCTTAGGGACAATCGCTTACAATAAGCGGGGCGGGATGTATCCCGCATAGAGAAACGTGCGCTTGGGAAACTGGAGGAAGCCATGGGCCGTGACGGCTGAGACCGTCTTCACGCCTCGTCCGTACGACGCAGCTGTCCGGCCTGGCTGAGCGTATCGCCATAAGCAATCGCCTTCCCGCCGTATTTCTTTCGGATTGCGTCCACAGTCTCCTCCAGCTTCTCCAGTTTTGCCTCCCCGGCGGACTGCTGCGGTACGAACAGGCTCACTTGCTCGTAGGTTTCCAGCCGGTCTGTCAGGGACAGCGCAGTAACGCTGAGCAGCCGGAGGGGGCTGGGAGGCTTCCAGATACAGTCGGCCAGCTCCATGGCCGTACGCAGCAGGTCCCGCATGGAATGCGTACTGCAGGCCAGCTGCTTTTGTCTGGAAATATTGCGAAAAGCCGGGTCCCGCAGGCCGATCTGTACTGCGCCGCAGTATAAATTCTGCTGCCGCAGCCGGGATGCCACGCTGTCGCACAGCAAGCTCATCCCCTGGAGCACCTGCTCTCTGGAGATCAGGTTTTCCCGGAATGTAAAGCTGTTGCCCACGCTTTTGACCGGCTCTTTCTCGTGCTGGGGACGCACTGGAGCGGTATCCCGGCCATTGGCAAAGTCCCACAGCTGCCGTCCCAGTTTCCCCAGCAGGCGCTGGGGCAGGACCGGGTCCACCGCCGCCAGATCGCCGACGGTATGGATGCCGTACTGTCCCAATGCCCGCTGGGCGGCGGGACCGGCATAGAGCAGGCTGCTCAGGGGCAAGGGCCAGACGATCTCCTGCCAGCTCTCCGGCGGTATGACCGTGGTGGCATCGGGCTTGCGGTAGTCGCTGCCCAGTTTGGCAAAGACCTTGTTGAAGCTGACCCCTATGGACAGAGTCAGCCCCAGCTCCTGTGAGATACGCCGGCGGATGCCGTCGGCAATGGCTCTGGCGTCTCCGCCGAACAGGTGCATACTGCCGGTGATATCCAGCCAGCTTTCGTCGATACCGAACGGCTCCACCAAGTCGGTATATTGACCATAAATATTGTTGATAATGTGGGAAAACTGCCTGTATTGATCGTGGTGCGGGGGCAGGAACACCAAATCCGGACACTTCTGCCGGGCCTGCCAGATCGTCTCCGCCGTCTTCACACCGCACCGCTTGGCGGGTTCATTTTTTGCCAGAATGATTCCCTTGCGGCTGTCCGGGTCGCCGCAGACAGCCACCGGCTGCTGCCGGAGCTCAGGATGGGACAGCAGCTCTACGGAGGCATAAAAACTGTTCAGATCACAGTGCAGAATTGTCCTTGCCATGAAAAATAATCCTCCTGGTTCCGTTTGCTTCTGGATAACACGGGTTTATGCATGGGACAGCAGGGGGAAAAACAGCCTTTCTTTTTCAATGCGCTCCAATTCTTTTCCCCAGTAAAACAGGCGAACATCGCCGCCGTCGAAAGCGGAGGCTTCAAACAGGGCTGCATCCCCGGCACAGGGTGAGAAACCCAGCGTCAGACGCGAGCGGCTCTGGCTGATACGCGCAATAATCTCTTGCATCGGGATATGCTCCCTGCTAACGATGCTTTGGAGTGTCAGGGTACCTTCTGACAGTTCCATCACGGCAAAGCAGTCGATATCGTCTGCATAATAGACGTTGGACAACTGGGAGGTATAAAACATCTGCAAGCCGAATTTGTTCAACTGCTCCAGAGACCCATGGACGGCGCAGGAGCGCACAGCATCCATATACTTCTGCCGGACCTGCTGATCCTGCCTGTCCACCGGCTGAAACCGGCTGGAGCTGCTTGATCCCTCGACAGGCTCTTTCAGTGCGTATTGATACTGCAAGCCCTCCTGGAAGCCGATTTTCCGGTAGAAATCCAAAGCGTCCAGATTGCTGAACAAATAGATGCCGTCGCATTGATTTTCATATGTCTCAATGATGTGTTCGACAAGTTTTCTCGCAAGACCCTGATGTCTATAGGATTCGCTGGTCATGACCGTTCCGATCTGGATATAGTGTTTTTCTGCCCCATTCTGCATAAAACGCATCCTGTTTGCGGAGGCGTTGGACAAAATTTTTCCATCCTCCACAAAGGAATAGGGGATGTAATCGCCCGCAAAATATCCATCCTGTACCCAGGCTTCAAAATCAAATCCATAAATTTGCTGCGCCAGCGTATTCAGCCCATGCCGCAGGCGGCTGTCCCGCATATAATCATGAACCAGTTCCATCTGCGTCATACCTTTCTCCAACGCTCCTGAATGTAGTCCACGGCAAAGCAGGCAGCGGCGCACAGCAGGGCGATCCAAACGTTATGATATCCTGACGAATCCACATAGCAGTCCACCACAAAATTGACGCCCGCCGCCAGCGGCGCCGCCAACAGCAGTCCCCAACCTGCCGCCAGCCATCTGCGGCGGTGCAGCCGCAGGCAGAGAAAATACAGCAGCCATAAATAGGCCAGTCCAATAGGGGCAATCCAGATGGACATTTTAATGACCAGCGGCTGTTTCAGCATCCATCCCAGACCGCACAAATACGGCAGTACAGCAACTGTCAAAACGGCCAGCGACCACCGCGCAGGATGGCGCCTGGCCAGCAGCAGCGGCGTACAGACCAGCCAGGCCAGGCCGACGGACGGATAGACCGGCGGGGACCACAGATACCGCCCATTGACCGCCAGGTCGCAGATGAGGCAGGTCGCCGTGGCAATAATACTGGATGCGGTCAACCCCATAAAGGCCAGCAGACGCCAGTCCAGACTGTTTTTCTTGCGGGCGGTTTCCGTGTAGCTGATGGCGCTGACGACCATATCCTCCACAGCGGGGGCGGTGTTCTCCGGACCCCGGCGTCCGGCCAGCAATTCGGAGACCGTCACCCCCAGGACCGCCGCCAGGGGAAGCAGCAGGGCGATATCGGGACAGCATATGTCCCGCTCCCACTTGCTGACCGCCTTGTCCGTAACGCCCAGCCGGTCTGCCAGCTGCTGCTGTGTCAGTCCACGCTCCGTCCGCAGTTCCCGGATCAAGGCCCCCAGCTGTACTTGTTGTTCCATAAAATGTTGTCCTCCTTCGTGTGTGATGGGGACATTGTACGCCGTCCCGCCAGGGGAAGCAACCGCTTTCTGGTTGATTCCACAGGGTAAACCACAGGTAGAGAGGCTTGTCCCCCAGTTATTCTGCCTCTGCCGGCGCATCCCGGCGCAGCTCCTCGTAGACCTCTGCCAGCAGACGCCGGTCCTGCTTTGTTCCCATGAAGTCCGCCTCCCGGAACATGTCCGGACGGCGGCGGAGGGTGCGGAGCATGGACTGCTTTCTGCGCCATTTTGCCACGTTCTCGTGGTGGCCGCTGAGCAGGATTTCCGGGACCCGCCGTCCGTGCCACTCCTCCGGGCGGCTGTAATGGGGGTGCTCCAGCAGACCGGACCAGTGGCTCTCCTCCTCGTAGCAGGCCGGTTCCGGCAGAACGCCGGGGACCATCCGGCACACCGCGTCCGCCACCGCCATCGCCGGGATTTCCCCGCCGGTCAGCACAAAGTCGCCCATGGAAATCTCCTCGTCCACGCACTCCTCAATAAACCGCTCGTCAATCCCCTCATAGTGTCCGCAGACCAGAATCAAGTGGCCGTAGTCCGCCAGCAGCTGCCGGGCCTTGGCCTGACAGAAGGTCTCGCCGCAGGGGGAGAGATAGATGGTCCGGGTGCGGTCCGTGCCGAAGCGTTCTCTGATGTCCGCCCAGCAGCGGTAGAGCGGGTCGGCCTGCATCACCGCTCCCCGTCCGCCGCCGTAGGGGTAGTCGTCCACCTGCTTCTGTTTGTTCACCGTATAGTCCCGGATCTGGTGGGCGTCGATCCGGATATAGCCCCGCTCCTGGGCCCGGCCCAGGATGGACTCGTTCATCATATCCCCCACTGTCTCAGGAAAGAGGGTCATAATATCAATTCTCATGGCTGCCCATCCCCTCCCAGACGTGGATGTCCATTGTACCCGCCGGTACGTCAACCGCTGCTATAAAGGCGGGTACGGCGGGAATTAAATACTCGTCCTTCCCGCCCCGGACAACGTAGACCTTGTGGGCCGGATAGGAGAGCACCTCCTCCACCTGGCCCAGAGTCTCGCCGGTGGCAGCGTCCCTGGCGGTCAGTCCCACCAGTTCCTCGTCAAAATACACGCCCTCCGGCAGAGAGACGTCTAGGCGTCGGATGGATACAGCCCTTCCCTTCAACGCCAAGGCTCCGTCCATGTCCTCCACGCCCGGAAGCTTCAGCAGCACACAGCCCTTATGGATGCGCCGGGCCGTGGGGACAACCGGCTTTCCGGCAATATAGAGCGTCCGGCAGTCCAGCAGCGTCTCCGGGTCCACGCCCTGGGGCAGCAGCTTTACCTCGCCCCGTACGCCGTGGGTGTTGACGATCTGCCCGGCGGCGATAAATTCCAATTCCATCGTTCCATCTCCTTATCACTCAGATACCGCTCCAGTATACCGCGAAAGAGGCTGTCTGTAAAGTTGATTTTCATTGCATTTTCTCTCTTTCTGTAGTAAAATGCTCCTATATACAAAAGAGAGAGGGGAACTGCTATGTACAGCGAAAAAGTCCACATCATCCGCCACCCGCTGCTGGCCCACAAGTTGTCCATCCTGCGTGACAAGCATACGCCTACCAAGGAATTCCGGGAGCTGGTATCAGAAATTGGAATGCTGCTGACCTACGAGGCCACCCGCGACCTGCCGCTGATGGAAAAAGAGGTGGAAACGCCGATCTGCAAAACCATGGCCCCCACTTTGCAGGGAAAGAAGTTCGCCATTGTCCCCATACTCCGGGCCGGACTCGGTTTGGTGGACGGGGTGCTACGGATGGTTCCCTCCGCCAGAATCGGGCACATCGGCCTGTACCGGGACGAGGAGACCCTGGAGCCGGTGAAATATTTCTGCAAAATGCCGAAGGACATTGCCGGGCGGGAGGTTCTGATAGTTGATCCTACGCTGGCTACCGGCGGTTCCGCCTCTGCTGCAATCGGATTCATGAAGGAGTACGGCTGCGCCTCCATCAAGCTGATGGTCCTGTTGGCAGCTCCCTGCGGCATTGAGCGCATTGAGCGCGATCACCCGGACGTAAACATATACTGCGGCGCGGTGGACAGCCATCTGAATGAGAGGGGATACATTGTCCCTGGGCTGGGCGACGCCGGAGACCGGATTTTCGGCACCAAATAGCCGCAGAAAGGCAAAGGAGACATAGAACCGCTATGGGAAAATTTGATAAAATGCTGCTGATCAGCGACTACGACAATACCTTGCGCTACACGGAAGCCGCCCTGCGCAGCGGCGGAGAGATGCCGCCCATCCATCCCCGGAACCTGGAGGCCGTCCAACGCTGGATGGACCAGGGCGGAACCTTCGCCATGGCTACCGGACGCTCGCTGGCCGCGTTCCGGGTTCCGGCGGCGGGCGTCCCGATGAACGCCCCCTCCATTGTGGACAACGGCGCGGCGATTTACGATTGGAAAACGGAGAAATATCTGGTGAAAAGATTCCTGCCGGACACATGTCTGGAGCGCCTGCGGGCCGCGGCGGAGGCGTTTCCGGAGCTATCGCTGGAGCTGTACCACGAGGGCGACCTCATCCAAGTGGTCCACCAGACCCCCTGGAACGAGCAGCACGCAAAGCTGACGTCCCTGCGCTACCAGGTTATCCCGGCGGTGGACCCGCAGCTGGTCCCCCTGCCGCTGGTCAAGGCCCTCTTTGTGGCAAATCTGGACGTACTGCAAAACCTCTGCCGGTTTATGGCAGAAAAGGGCTGGGCATCGCAGTATGAGCTGATCTTTTCCAGCGACCACCTGCTGGAGATGACCGCCCAGGGCGCGGACAAGGGGCAGATGGCCCTGCGGCTGAAGGAGCTGTGCGGCTGCGAGCGGCTGTACTGCATCGGGGACCACGCCAATGACCTGCCCATGCTGCGGGCGGCGGACCGGGCCTTTACCCCCGCCAACGCCATACCGGAGGTGCGCTCGTCCGGCGCGGCGGTGGTCGGCCACTGCCTGGATGGAGCCGTGGCCGACGCGGTGGAGCTGCTGGAGGCCGGGGCATAGCGTCCCGGAACCGGACGGCATATTGGTGTACCCTTCCAATGGTTTTGTCTGATTTTCACAATTTTCCAGATTGTTGTTGCTATTATCTGGGTTATATGCTACAATGTGACTATTAGAAAAAAGGAGGGCTACCGCTTATGAAACTGAGCTTTTATGGCGCGGACCAATGTGTTACCGGCAGCTGTCACTGCCTGGAGGTAAATGGAAAGAGGATTCTGATCGACTGCGGCCTGCAGCAAGGCCAGGACAACATTGATAACCGGGAGCTGCCCTTCGCCCCCAATACCATCGACTACGTTCTGGTCACGCACGCCCACATCGACCACACCGGACGCATCCCCCTGCTGGTGCGGCAGGGCTTCTGCGGCTCCATCTACACCACCCGCGTCACCGCCCGCCTGATGGAAATCATGCTGGTGGACAGCGCGTATATCCAGGAGTCCGACGCGGACTACGAAAACAGAAAGAACCTGCGGGCTGGCCGGAGCAAGGTGGAACCGCTGTACACCGTGGCGGACGCGGAGCGTGTCTCCGGCTACGTCCACGCCCGCAAGTACGGCGTGCCCTTCCAGCTGTGCGAGGGCGTCACCGTCACCTTTACCGACGCGGGCCACCTGTTGGGTTCCGCCAGCATCACCATCGATGCCACCGAAAACGGCGTGACCAAGACCATCGTTTTCTCCGGCGATATCGGCAACTGCAATCAGCCCATTATCCGGGACCCGGTGCTGCTGACCAAGGCGGACTACGTGGTTATGGAGTCTACTTACGGCGACCGGGACCACGTGGAGGTGTGGAGCTACACCTCCGAGCTGGCAAAGGTCATTGACCGCACCCTGGGCCGGGGCGGCAATGTGGTCATCCCCGCCTTTGCGGTGGGGCGCACACAGGAAATTCTGTACTTCCTGCGCCGGATCAAACAGGAGCGGCTGGTCCGCTCTGTCAGCGATTTCCCAGTCTACATAGACTCCCCCCTGGCCAGCAAGGCCACCACCATCTTCTGCGGCGACCTGGGCGGCTACCTGGACGACGAAGCCCTGGCCCTGGTGAAGGACGGGACAAATATGTTCTCCTTCCCCGGCCTGCGGATTACGGAGTCCCTGGAGGAGTCCAAGATGCTGAATATCGACAAGACGCCGAAGGTGATTATTTCCGCCTCAGGCATGTGCGATGCCGGACGGGTACGGCACCACTTAAAGCACAATCTCTGGCGCGCCGACTCGACTGTCGTGTTCGTGGGCTTCCAGTCCCCCGGAACCCTGGGCCGGACGCTGCTGGAGGGTGCGGTCCATGTGAAGCTCTTCGGAGAGGATGTGGCCGTACGGGCGGAAATCGTCAATTTCAAGGGTCTGTCCAGCCATGCGGACCGGAAACATCTGTTGGAGTGGGCGCAGTCCTTTGAACATCCCACCCGGTTCTTTGTTGTCCACGGCGACCGGGAGGTGGCCCCCTACTTCGCAGACAGCCTGGAGCGGCTGGGCTATACCGCCCACGCCCCCCAGTATACAGAGGTATACGACCTAGTGGAGAACCGTCAGCTGGAGCACGGCTATCTGCCGGAGCGCAAGACCCATACGGCGGGCGGCAAGATTTCCGCGGCTTATCAGCGTCTGGTTGCTGTGGGCAAGCTGCTGCAGGAGGTCATTCTCCGCAGCAAGGGCCGAACAAACAAGGATTTGGCACGCTTTGCCGATCAACTCAAGCAGCTCATCGACAAGTGGGAGGAATAATACCGGCAAAAAGCCGCCGGTGGAGATCCCGAAGCCCAGGCCCGGTATGAACGCTTCCTTGCCGCAAGGCGTGAGAACTACCAAAGGAAGAAACAGGCGGAAGCCGTCCAAGCCAGCTAACGCAGATACAGAAAACGCCAGGGACAATAAAGTCCGTGGCGTTTTCAGTGGCTCTTTAGAGACAATAAACCACCAGCTATGCTGGTGGAATAAAGAGCTTATTCGTACCGTTCACCACCGGGAGCAAGCGGGGCCTGGACACAAGGGTGTGAAAGATTTATATAATATCGCATTAAGTGTAATATTGCCTATAAAGCTAAAGAAAAATGGTGAGGCTGGCCATGTAGCTTGTGCCTTAGAAGAAGCAAGAACAGGCAGCCATTGCCGAAATGCTAAAGTCTCTTTCAAATACTGGACAAAACGTTCTCCGGTTGTTCCGCCCTGGTAAGTTGTAAATGCTTTCTCCCCATCCAGGCGAATGGAAGAAAGAACGGTCGTTGTCTGCGGTGTATTCAAGGGGGCATGGGAGGATTTCCCTGGCAGGACACAACCCGGCATAACTCGGCTTATCCACCAGTGTTCCGAGCGGAGAGACGGTATGCGCGCGCAGCGAGAATGCCGTCTCCCCGCCCGG
>Ga0137309_102250_pt1 | contig 11802 bp, 7 predicted proteins | sample NAcewiD2O_June_FD_97179 | JGI IMG/M metagenome (GOLD analysis project Ga0137309, IMG submission 97179) | Mouse cecal microbial communities from Vienna, Austria - N-Acetylneuraminic amended D2O_June | ecosystem: Host-associated > Mammals > Digestive system > Large intestine > Cecum | place...
GTATTTATATTATACCGCTCTTCCAAGCAAAAGTCAAGAGGGTGTGCGGAAAAATTTAGGGAGAATTTTTCCGGCGGAACCGCCCTTCTCCCGCCGCTTTGAACCGCGCGTATCCCCCTCCCCTATCTCTAATAAAATTTACCAAAATTTCAAAAAACTTCTTTTCATTTTCGCCTATTTCAGATATAATAGACCTATTCCTTCGCCGGATGGACTTTGCGCTCACTCTTGTGCCCGGAGGCCTTTCTGCAAAGCTGCCTAAGCAGCGCAAGCAAAACCTTTGGGCAGGGCCGCGCGTTTCATGAACCGGCGGACATGTTGGAGGGACAAGCTATGAGTACAAGCACGAAAGCCCGCAACCACACCATTGACATTCTCCGCCTGACCGCAGCCTTTGCCGTTATCTGCCTGCACAACTTCAGCGGTTCCGGGGTCTGGGCCGGAGAGACGATTGTAACCCTCAGCCGCTTTGCGGTACCCCTGTTTTTCCTATTTTCCGGCTACTTTTCCGCTGGTTTCAGCCGGAAGCGCAAGCTTTGGCAGGTTCTGCGCATCTTCACTTTAACTCTTCTATCCAATCTGGCCTACCTCGCTTTGGTCCTATCCCGGGTGCCGGGTGGAGCCTTTATGGTTCAGCTTCGTTTGCAGGAGCTGCTCTCGCCTCTTAATTGGCAAAAATTCCTGCTGCTCAACGAATCCCCCTTCAGCTCCCACCTATGGTTTCTCGGGGCCCTGCTCTACTGCCTGACCCTGGATTTACTGTGCGGCTGCCTCTTTGGCCGCTTTATAAAGAAAATTCCCGAGGGCTGCCGCCCCAATTACCGGAAAGCCGCCGCTGCCGCCGCCGGAGCCCTCTTGGCCGTGGGGCTGATCCTGTACGATATTTGCGTGATTGGCGGCAAAACCACTGGTCTGACAACCAGCTTCTTTGCGGGACCGATTGACACTCTCCTCCTTTTCCGGAACTTTTTCTTCTTTGGCCTGCCCTTCTTCCTCTTCGGGAAACTCATCCGCCACAGCAATTTTGCTCAAAAGCCTCTCCCCAACCTTGCCTACGCCCTTGGGATCCCCGGCCTCTGCGCCCTTGCGTTGGTGGAACAATACTACTGGGGCGTGCTGGAACTCTACTGCGGCTCCATCCTTCTGGCTTTCCTGCTTATGCACCTGGCTCTGTGCCATCCTCTCTCCCAAGGTGGAACGCTTGTGGGCCTTTTGGGCTGGCTGGGTCAGAACACCTCCCTCACCATCTATATTGTACATATTTATTTCCTGGACCTCTTCCGGGATCAGTACTGGGCCAACTTTTCCTGGCAGTATGAGCCCGGCATCTACCACCTGATCCCCATTGGGGTGTTTTTGGCCTCCCTGCTGGTGGGCGTGGCGGTTGGACTGGCCAAAAGCGGCCTGACGGCCTTAAAGCGCAGGCGGGCCAACGGGTAGAAAGCATGCCCTTGCCCGTTACCATAGAGACGCTTAAGCGGTGGACCGCCTTTTTGCACCCGCCCATTCAAGTACCGAGGGCCTTTGTGTGAATTTTTGGTAAACTCGAAAAATTGTGCTTTCCTTCTTCTCCGCTCTGCGTTATAATACTGGTAACATCCCGCCCCTTTCTAGCTGGGATGCCGCCAAAATTTGGTATTTTTAAAGGAGTGCAACAAAATGGCTAAAATCATTGGAAGACCCGCCCCGGCCAATATGCCCTGGCAGGACAAGCCCGCTGGCTATGACAAGCCTGTATGGCGCTACACAGAGAATCCCATCATCCCCCGGGACGCCATTCCCACCTCCAACAGCATCTTCAACTCCGCCGTGGTACCTTTCGGCGATGCTTACGCCGGTGTGTTCCGCTGCGACAACCGGGGCGTGGAGATGGACATTTTCGCCGGCTTCTCCGAGGATGGCATTCATTGGAACATCAACCATGATCCCATCGTCTTCGAGGGCGAGAAGGACGTAATCCGCAAAGAGTACCGCTACGACCCCCGGGTCTGCCTCATTGACGGCAAGTACTATATCACCTGGTGCAACGGCTACCACGGCCCCACCATCGGCATTGCCTGGACCGAGGACTTTAAGACCTTCCACCAGCTGGAAAACGCGTTTCTTCCCTACAACCGCAACGGCGTGCTCTTCCCCCGGAAGATAGGCGGCAATTTTGCCATGGTCAGCCGCCCCAGCGACACCGGCCACACCCCGTTCGGCGATATCTTCTACAGCGAAAGCCCCGACCTGTGCTACTGGGGCAAACACCGCTGGGTCTTTGGCACCGCGGGCGGCTGGCAGAGCAAGAAAGTGGGCCCCGGCCCCACCCCCATTGAGACCGACGAGGGCTGGCTGATGATCTATCACGGCGTGCTCAACAGCTGCAACGGCTTTGTGTACCGCTTCGGTACCGCCCTGCTGGACATTGACCGCCCCTGGATTGTGAAGGAGCGGGGGAACTTCTATGTGTTCGGGCCCGAAGTGGAGTATGAGCTCACCGGCGATGTGCCCAACGTCACCTTCCCCTGTGCCACCCTCACCGACCCGGATACCGGCCGCATCACCATCTACTATGGCGCGGCGGACACCGTAACCGGCCTTGCTTTTACCACCGTGGACGAGCTGATGAGCTATATGCGCAAGTACCCCATGGACGTAGGCGACCAGGAGAACAAGTAAGCGGTATTGACGTAAAATTATTCTCGGGCTTTCTGGCTCAATTTTTGTTGACATGCTTCTGTGGATGTGGTACACTCTTCTCGATAGAACAAGTGTTCTAACTTAAAAAAGGAGCTGTGTTTTATGTCCACATCTCGCGCCCATCGCGATTACCAGTACGAAACCCCGCATTTTCTCTTGCGCCAAGTTACCGAAGAAGACGCTCCCGCCCTGCTTCGCTGCTATTCCGACCCAGCCGCTGTGGCCCGCATGAACGCAGACAACTGCATGCGGGGCTTCCTTTGTGAGACGGAGGAAGACCTGCGGGCGTATATCCGCATCTGGCAGAGTGAGGACTACGCCCGCCCCGCCATCATCTGCAAGGAAACCGGTGAGCCGGTGGGCACCCTGGAGATTTTTGGCGGGGAAACCGGCGTACTGCGGGTGGACCTGCGCACGGACTATGAGACCCCAGAGGTGCTGCGGGAACTGTACACCCTGGCGGTGGAATGTTTTCCCAGGGACTTCCCCATGGAGGCCATGGTGACCAAAGCCCCTGCCGGGGCTCCCCACCGCCAGGCTGCGCTAAGGGAGCTAGGCTTTTCTGGGCCGGCATCCTTCCGGGGCTACCCAGATTACTACCGGCGAACCATGCGCCAGCTGGGCATTGCCTACTGTGGTCTGGCCTGCTGCCTGTGCAGCGAGAACCAGAATTGCCCTGGCTGCCAAAATGGGGAGAAGCCCTGCTTTCCGGAGTGTGAGAATTTCCCCTGTGTGCGGGAGCGGGGCCTAAACGGCTGCTGGGAGTGCCCGGACTTCCCCTGCGGCAAGGGGATGCATCAGAACAACCTGCGCGCCCGGGCCTTTTTGAAGTTTGCCCAGGCTCATGGAGTGAAAAAACTGCTGGAATGCCTGGAACACAACCGCTGTGCCGGCATTGTATACCACCGTCCCGGGGGGCTGACCGGAGACTATGACCTGCCCACCGAAGAGGCAATTTTCCACCGGCTGGAAACCGGAGAATAGGAAGGACCGGAGAGCTTGGCATTGCCAAGCCTCTCCGGTTCTCTGTTTACCATGCTTATCTGAATATAGAAAAGCCGTTTGCTGGGTTATATTTCCCAGACAAGCGGCTTTTCCGCAATTATTTTAGAACAGACTCCCCGCTGGGAGCTTCTGCCTTACCGGTGGAACAGCCCCGTGATCCGGTCCCACAGGCTTACATGGTCCTGGTGGGTCTCTGGCTCCTCCACAGGAGAATCCTCGCTCTCTGAGCCTGCGGCGGTCTTCATCACAAACCGGGTGACGGTCTCCATGCCCTCCGCCGCGCCGGAGAAGCTGTCATACTCTTCCAACCGATCCTCCATAGCGCTGATTTGGGCCTTAAGGGTCTCCAAGGCTTCTGCGTCCACCGCGCTGGTCAGTTTGCTGACTCCCTCGCCGTTGAAGCGGTCCAAACCGTCCCGCAGTTCTCCAGCGCCTTGGGCCAGCTGAGATGAGCCATCCTTCAAATCGGAAGCTCCCTGAACCAGCGCCCCCACGCCGGAGAGCAGCTGGCTGATGCCTCCGGCCAGCTCACTGCCCCCCTGGGCCAGCTGCGCCGCTCCCTGGGCCAGAGCCGCATTGCCCTGATACAGGCTGGCCGCTCCGGCGGAAAGCTGGTCCGAGCCGTCAATCAGCTGGCTGACTCCCCCAGAGAGTCCGGGAAGGTTCTGGCCCAGCTGGCCCAAGCCTCCGTCCACCTGAGCCGCTCCGGCCGCCGCGCTGGCCACGCCTTGGGTGTAGGCAGTCAAGCCCGCGGCCAAACCGTCCTCGCCGTTTAGGCCGGCGTTCAGAGCCGCCGCTCCCTGGCCTACCCCGGCAATGCCTTCTTGCATGGGCGCAAAACCCGCTTGCAGCTCACTGAGGCTCTGGGCCAACCCCGCCGCCGACTGGTAAGCTCCTGTGTAAGCGGCCAGCAACTGGCTTTGCTGCTCCGCCGGGACCCCCGCCTGGGCCAGCAGGGTTCCGTAAGCTTCCGGGGTGGGAAGCTGGCCGGTGGCTTGGCTCCCCTGGGACGCAGCGCCGGCCAACGCTTTAGCATAGGCCTGGGCGCCGGTGGCCAAGGGGCTCTCCGGCCCGGCGGCAGCATTGAGCTGGGCCGCGCCCTCCGCCGCCTGGTTCATGCCAGCGGTCAGGGCCTGGGAATTGGCCTGCAAAGCGTTAAGCCCCGCGAGCAGGGCCTCGCTGCCCTCTTTGAGCTGGCCATAGCCCTGGGACAATGCCCAAGTGCCGTTTTGCATCTCCCGCAGCCCGGCGGAAAGAGCGTCCGCTCCATTTTGCAGGGCTCCGGCTCCATCTCGGGCGGCAATGGCTCCGGAATTTAGGCTTCCGGCTCCCTCCTGCAAAGCGGCGGCTCCCTGGCCCAGCTGGGCCACCCCCTGGTTCAAGGCTCCCGCCCCGTCCAGCAGCTGGGCCGCGCCCTTGTCCAGGTCCCGGGCTCCATCTGTCAGGCGCTGGGCTCCATCCAGCAGCTCATCCATGCCGTCGGTAAGCTTGGTTATGTCCTCCTCCAGACCGTCCAAGCCCTCCAGGTTCGAGAAGCCCTGGTCCCTCAAAGTCTGCGGGTCCGCCGCGCTGAGGATGAAGATGGAAGGCCCTTTCAAGTCTGTCACGTCGGCCTCTAGAACCACCTGGTCCAGCAGGTAGTCCTCCACCTCCTCCAGCTTTTCGGGCAGCAGGTCCTCCACACAGGCCCGCACACCGGGCAGGCACACAAAGCCAGCGGCCTTCTTCTTGCCCAATTCCTCCACCTTGCCGTGGGGGGCGCTGACATTCTCCCAGCTCTCGTCCAGAACCACGGCCACCATAGTGGCAAAGGGCGTTACCACCTGGCGCTCCTGGCCATTGACCTGCGCCTGGGCGCTCTCCCGGTTGGTCAGCTGAACCGTCACCCGCAGTCTTCCAGACTGTCCGGCCAGCTCCTCAATGGGAGCTTCCTTTTCGTCCAGCTGGTAGGTAATCTGAGCGGATACCGGCGCCTGACGGGCGGCGGCGCCTTTGTAATAGAGGTCTTTGCCCGTGGCGGTCCAAGTTAGCTCCTCCCCATTCTGGGTAAAGCTTTCCACACCGTCAATGGGCTGGATGTCTGTCAAGCTGCTGCGGTCGGACACGGTTCCCAGGTTTTGGCTTCCCCGCAGGCTCACGCTGACGCTTTGGCTGCGCAGGGAGCCATCGGGCTCCAACACCAGGTAGACGTTTTCCTCTTTGCGGATGACGGGCTCTTCCTGGGCCAGCGCCGGGAGAGCCGCGCCCAAAACCATAAGGCTGGCCAAAGCTGCACTGGCGGCACGTTGGATGAATTTCATAGTAAGACGCTTCCTTTCATAATCGGGATAATATGTTGAGAGTGCTGCGGAGCGGGGTCTTGCCTTTTCCGTATTTTCTAAGCTTCCGCCACCGGCTGGCTGAGGGTTTGGCCGCGCTTTTCCTCTTTGCGCAGCTTCCGGTTAATCAGCGGGTCCAGCAGCATCAGCAGGCAGGGCAGCACCAAAATGATAACCCCCATGCTGATTACCGCCCCACGGGAGATAAGCAGGCAGATGCTCTTAAGCAGCTCCATTTTGCTGATGGCCGCCACACCGATGGTAGCCGCAAAGAAGGTGAGCCCGCTGGACAGAATGCTCTGGCTGCAATACTGGCAGGCCAGCCGGGCGGCCTCCCGGGGGGCTCTGCCGCCCCGGCGCTCTTCGCGGTAACGGGTGGACATCAGAATGGCGTAGTCCACGGTGGCCCCCAGCTGTACGGTGCCAATGACAATGCTGGCGATAAAGGGCAGCTGGGTCCCGGTAAAGTAGGGAATGCCCATGTTGATAAAAATGGCGCTCTCAATACTGAGCACCAGCACCGCCGGAACCGACAGGCTACGGAAAGAGAGGGCGATGATTAGGAAAACCGCCAGAATGGAGGTCACGCTCACGTTAGCAAAATCCACATCGGCCACTTCGATCAGGTCTTTGGTCAGGGCCCCTTCCCCCGTGATTACCCCGCTGGAGTCCGCGTCCTTTACAATGGACTTCATCCGGCCCAGTTGGGCGTTCAAGCTGCCGGACCCGCTTTTGTAAGCGCTGTTCACCAAAATCAGCTTGCGCCCGCCGGACTGGGCCAGCTGGGCCGCGTCCTCCGGCAGAAAGCCGCTGTCAAAGGCCGGACTCAGCAGTTTATCCGCCGCGGCCACCTGAGTTACACCCTCCACCTCTTCCAGCTGGCGGCACAGGCCCTCCACCTGGGAGGCTGGCAGTTCCCCATCCACCAGCACAAAATGGGTGGTGGTCATGCCAAAGTCATCCCGCAGCTTATTGGTGCCCACAATGCCGGTCAGGTCCTGGGGCAGGCTGTCGAACAGGGTATAGTACACCTGGGTCTTGCTCTGGGCCAGGGTAAAGGGAACCATCAGGACCAAAAACACCGCCAAAATAGGCCCGGGGTGCCGGGACACGAAGCGGCTGGTTTTGGCCAGCTGAGGGATGAGCACCCGGTGCCGGTGCTTTTCCACTGTCCGGTCAAAGGTGAGGATCAGCGAGGGCAGAACGGTAACGGTGCAAATCACTCCCAGCAGCACGCCCTTGGCCATCACAATGCCGATGTCCCGGCCCAAGGTCAGCCGCATGGTGCAAAGGGCCAAAAAACCGGCAATGGTGGTCAGGCTGGAGGCTGTGATGGAGGTAAAGGTGTTTACAATGGCCGCAGCCATTGCCTCTTCCTTATCCTGGCACAGAGTCTTTTCCTCCTGGTACCGGTGCAGCAGGAAGATGGAGAAATCCATAGTCACCCCCAGCTGCAGCACGGTGGACAGGGCCTGAGTGATGTAGCTGATCTGCCCCAAGAAGATGTTGGTGCCAAAGTTGTAGAGAATGGGAAAAACCAGCCCCACCATAAACAGAATGGGCACCACCGTGCTCTCCATGGCCATAAACAGCACCAGCAAACTGGCCCCCACCGCGCACAAAATGTAAAGGGGCATTTCCTGATCCACCAAAGCCTTGGTGTCCTGCAAAATTACGCTGAGCCCGCCCAGGAAGCTGTGCTCCCGCAGCATCCCCTTCAACTGGGCCACAGCGTTCATGGTGCTCTCGCTGGCGGAAGGGGCGGAGAAGCGCACCAGCATCAGGGTAGCTCCCTCGCCGTACAGGGCCCGTTGGATAGTGGGCGGCAGCATTTCCTGGGGAATGGCTGGGTCCAGCACATCGCTGAGCCAGAAGACCTGCTCCACCCCGGGCACCTGCTCCATCTCCCTTTTCATGGCCAGCAGCTGATCCAGGGGCAGGCCCTCCACGGTTACCATGCCGGTGGAGGCCAGGTTAAAGTCTTCCTCCAAAGCGGACTCCCCCAGCATGGAGTCCAGCTCTGGAGGCAGGTAGGTAAGCACATCATAGTTGATGCGGGTAGCCGCCGCTCCCAGCAGAGAGGGAATCAGCAGCAGCACCGCCAGCGCCAGCACCAGCTTCCGGTGCCGGGCGATTCCGCGAGCGAATTGTTCCATTTTCCATCTTCCTTTCCCTTGGCTTAACAGCAAAATGACTATCGGTCATTCAGCGTGAAGCCAGTATAACACAAAACCGACCGATAGTCAATATCAAAAATGACTCTTAGTCAAAATTTATCTAAAAGTTTTGGAAACCGGCCTCCGGAGGCTTAGGGGCGCCGCCCTCAAGAATTTGCCAAGAGTTGCGGATTTGGGCATCACTTGGGAGCCGCTAAAATTTCGCGAGTGTCCGTTTCGGAGAGCTTTCCGTGTTCCCCCGCCCTACGGACGGGGGAAACAGATGATTATCTCTGTGGTTGGGACAATCCCAAAATCTCCGGGGGGCTTGTTTTCTTAGAATTTTAGGGGTATAATGACAAAAAAGAGGTCCTTCCCCACCCAAGGCCTAGGCGGCCAAAAAGGAAGGACCTTCGGAAAGGACGGACGATCGATGGGCATACAGCAAAACAAGCAGGTCAAGCGCCAAGCCCTTTTGGATGCGGCCTACGAGCTGTTTTTAGAGCGGGGCACGGCAAAAACCAGCATCGGCGACATTGCCAGCCGGGCTAATGTGGCCAAAGGCACCTTTTACCTCTACTTTTCGGATAAGGACGCCATTGCCCGCACGCTGCTGGGGCGCGTCAGTTACCAGATTTTGGAGGAGGCCTGCGCCGCCGCCGGAAAGCTGGGCTCTGCAAGCTTTGCGGACAAGGTGCTGGCCGTGGCAGACTATGTGGTTGAATACCTGCGGCGGGAGACCCTGGTGCTGCGGCTGCTTCAGCGGAACCTGGAATGGCCCAGCGCGGAGGGCCTTTCCAGCGGGGACGAGCCCACGCCTCTGATTCAGCGCATTTTGGAATTTGGCCGGGGCTGTCCGGAGATGGAGGACCGCACCCCCCAGGACATCTACCGCCGGACCGCCGCGCTGGTGAGCATGTGCGTGTCCATGTGCTACAGCTGCATTATAGAGGAAAAGCCGGATACCATTGACAATATGAAGCCGGTGCTATATGATATTATTCGGAAAAGCCTGTAGTCCCCGCGCCAGGGGCCGCAGATGAGGAAGGAAGTTGTGTCTATGAAATTCAACCTGGCCCGAGGCCGCCGGGGCTCCTATGAGATCAACATGACCGAGGGGCCCCTTTTGGGCAAGCTGATCCAGTTTTCCATCCCCCTGGCCCTTTCGGGGATCTTGCAGCTGCTCTTTAACGCCGCTGACATTGTGGTGGTGGGCCGTTTCGCCGGCAGCCACGCCCTGGCGGCGGTGGGCTCCACCGGAGCCTTGAACATGCTCATTGTCAACCTGTTTATGGGCCTTTCCATTGGGGTGAATGTACTGTGCGCCCGGTTTTATGGGGCGGGCCAAAACCGGGACCTGAAAGAGACCGTACATACGGCGGTGCTTATTGCCGCCCTTAGCGGCTTTGTGCTGATTTTTCTGGGCATTGGCTTGTCACGCCCTCTGCTGCGGCTGATGGACACCCCCGCCGATGTAATTGACCACTCGGTGCTCTATATGCGCATCATCTTCGCGGGAATGCCCGCCTCTATGCTTTACAACTTTGGCTCCGCCATTCTGCGGGCCGTGGGCGACACCCAGCGTCCTCTTTACTTTTTGCTTACCGCCGGAATCATTAACGTGGCGCTGAACCTGTTTTTCGTGATTGTTCTGCACATGGGCGTGGCCGGGGTAGCCCTGGCCACAGTACTCAGCCAGTGCGTGTCCGCCGGGCTGGTTATCCTCTGCCTCACCCGCAGCGAGGGCCCCTACCGCCTCTTCTTGAAAGAACTGAAAATCTATGGTCCCAAGCTCCGGGACATGACCAAAATCGGCATCCCAGCGGGAATTCAGAGCAGCATGTTTTCCATCTCCAACGTGCTCATTCAGTCCACGGTCAACTCTTTTGGCTCAGTGGCCATGGCGGGCAGCACCGCCGCTGGAAACATTGAGGGCTTTCTGTTCACCAGCCTGGATGCTTTCACCCAGGGCGCTCAAAGCTTTGTGGGCCAGAATTACGGCGCGAAAAAAATGGAGCGGGTCCGCAAAACCGTCCTCCTCTGCGTAGGGCTGGTTACCGCACTGGGGCTGCTGCTGGGCGTGTCCGCCTATCTGGCGGGAGACGCCCTGCTTAGCATCTATTCCACCGACCCGGCCGTTATTGCTTTTGGGCGGCAGCGGATGCTGATTAACTGCGTGTTCTATTTCAGCATTGGGCCCATGAATATTTTCGTGGGCGGCATGCGGGGCATGGGCCATTCTATGGCCCCGATGCTGGATACGGTCTTTGGCACCTGCGTACTGCGGGTTTTGTGGGTCTACACGGTCTTTGCCATGTGGCCCGCCTGGACGGTGCTGTTCGCCTCTTACCCGGTTTCTTGGACGCTGACTGGCGTCTTAACAGGGATCTCTTACTTCGTCATTAAGAAGAAGGCGGAGAAAGCGATTCTCTAGTCCGCTGCAAAGAGGCCCTCTCCTACTCTCCAAAGCGCTCCTAGCCCTCTGCCCTTAACGCCACCCACAACCACGCACGCAGAAGAAAGGGAAAACCATGAATCTGAACAAACGCCAGACCTTGTGCCAACTGCTCCGCCGGGCAGGGCTCTACCTGCTGGCCTTTCTTAAATGGACTTTGGCCGCAGCCGCCTTAGGCGTGCTCTGCGGCCTGCTGGGCACAGGCTTTCACGCCGCCATTGACCGCGTCACCGGACTGCGCCAAACCTACCCCACGCTGATCTGGCTCCTGCCTCTGGCTGGCCTGCTGACCCTGCTGCTCTACCGTCTGTGCCGGGTCAGCTTCAGCGCTGGGACCAATCTGATCATCCAATCGGTTACCACCAATGAACATGTGCCCCTTCCGCTGGCCCCTCTGATTGTGTGTGGTACCTTGCTGTCCCACACCTTTGGGGCTTCGGTAGGCCGGGAGGGGGCCGCATTGCAGCTGGGAGGCAGCATCGGCCATAATTTCGGCGAACTCCTCCGTTTTGACGGGGATGATGTGCGGGTGCTATCCATGTGCGGCATGGCGGCCTGCTTTTCCGCCATGTTCGGAACGCCTCTAGCGGCGGCGGTCTTCGTGCTGGAGGTGGTCCAGGTGGGCTCTATGCCCTACAGCGCCTTTCTGCCCTGTGTGTTGGCCTCCTATGCCTCTTTCCTCACAGGCAGGTCTCTGGGCGCCGCTCCCATGCGTTACGTCCTGCCCCACGGAATTCCTCCCCTGGAGCTTTCCTCCGCCGGGCGGGTGGCGGCATTGGCGGCGCTGGCGGCGCTGGTGAGTATTCTGTTCTGCGCGGCCCTGCATCAGGCGGGGCATTGGGCGGAAAAACTGCTGAAAAATTCCTATCTCCGCATTGCCGCCGGAGGCTTGGTTATGGCCCTGGCGGCGGGCGTTTTCGGTCTGTATGATTTTGCGGGAGCTGGGGCCCATATGATCCAGCGGGCCGTAGATGGGCAGGCTCTGCCCTGGGCCTTTTTGCTAAAGTTGGTCCTCACCGCTCTCTGTGTGGGCACAGGGTTCCGCGGGGGCGAGATTGTACCCACTCTGTTTATCGGGGCCACATTCGGCTGCGCGGTGGGCCCGGTGCTGGGCTTGGAGCCCGGTTTTGCGGCGGCAGTGGGGATGATTGCCCTATTCTGCTCGGTGGTAAACTGCCCGCTGGCC
>Ga0137309_102252_pt1 | contig 11798 bp, 17 predicted proteins | sample NAcewiD2O_June_FD_97179 | JGI IMG/M metagenome (GOLD analysis project Ga0137309, IMG submission 97179) | Mouse cecal microbial communities from Vienna, Austria - N-Acetylneuraminic amended D2O_June | ecosystem: Host-associated > Mammals > Digestive system > Large intestine > Cecum | place...
ATTGCAAAATTGCAATAAACCATTGTAATTGGTGATTTTAGGTGTAATAGGTGTTAGGAGATGCTTCAAAGCCGCACCGTTGCTGGATTTTTCACCGCACACCTAACCGCACACCTAACCCTACACCTAACACCTGAATTTCTGTTCAGAACGGCAAATCTCCACATTCGTCATCGGGTATTTCACGGAATTGCTCTTGCTGGTACTCATGGTTTTGGGCCACTGGTGGGTATTGGCTGGTATCCTCCATTTCGTCTGCATCGTCTATGGGGTCTTTTTGTTCAGCGATTTGGCCGATCCTGAATTCTACAAATCGGGCATTCCGATCACTAAACCATTTCAAAACGGAGTAGACCTTTTTCCCGGTTCGCTTGTCCACATCCACAGCGATGAGGCCCCGCTCCGCCAGGTACTTCATGGTTTTCCGGGGGCTGTATCCCGCTTTGCTCAGGGCTTGGTTCAGCATGGACGGGAAGATATAGGCGGTGTTGCCGCTCTCGCTGGTAAAGCCGAGGCAGGTGCCGACCGCATTGGGACCGAAGTATGCCTTGTTTGACAGCACCCAGTCCACGATGAATTGGGTGGCGTTCTCGTTCACATCCATGGTATTGCTCTCTACCTGATTGAGCAGAATATCTGCCGCCATCTGCTGGGCCATGGCCCATGAAGTGGCATCGCTGCCCCCGAAAAACCACTTGTCGATCATGGCATCGGCCAAGGCCACGGCGGAAATCCCGGCGATATGGGAACCGTTTTTCCCCTCGCTTGTGTCCCGGACATAGTCCAGCATCCGCTCGTAATCCTCCACGATCTGGCGCTCATCCATAGCCAGTATCTGTTCAATGAAGGCCGGTCCCGCCCAGCCACAGTCCAGCACGGCCTGTTGGTGCATGAGTGAGGCATCGGTTTCGTTGTCGAACGGTCCGCCGTAAATTTCGAGGACACGGGTGCTGACGCCGGTCTGCGTGGTTTCGGTGCTGAGGGGTTCCTCGCCGGTGGCCAGCGCCACTGTCCGCCATTGGTACAAGGTCTGAAGGCCCCCGGTCTTGCTGCCTCTGATTTTGCCGGTGCCGCTGGAAATCATGTAGACGATCTTCTCCAGCGCCCCCTGCTGTGTCCCTGCCAGCTGCCGCTCATCAATGCCAAGGGGCAGATCGCAGTAAAACGAGGCCATCCGTTCGAGGCCGACCTGGGTGGCGTTGAAGCTGGCCATGAGCCGCTCAGGATCGCCCCAGGCCGAGAGCGCCGCTTTGAGGGCGGCGGTTTTGCCGCCCTTGGAACCGCCCCAGTTGTACACGAAGAATATCCTTTGCTTCAGAATTCGCAAAAGCGGGGCGGCAAAGGAAGCGGCCAGAATGAACCGGAATTTGTTCCTTGCCCGGTGCGGGGCCATCCGCTCGATCCAGCGCTCGAAGCTGCCGTTTTGGCAGTATGCCGCCGCCATGCTTCTTTGGGACGGGTCGATGTCCAGCGTGATCCCCTTGTCATGGCCGGGAAGGAACCGCCGCCCCGGCTGCCAGCCGAAGGTGGAGGTTGCATCGTTCATGGGTATCAGGTCTATGTTTTCCGCCTCCAAGGCTCCGAGAAACTTCACCACCTGCTTGGCGTTTTCGCTGGTAATCGTGCAGCCAAGGTCTGACAGGTCGGTGATCTTCCTGCTGGAGAAAATGGTGGAGCGGGGAAAGATGGCCGTGTGCCATTTATCATCCCGCTTGAAGGCAATCTCCATCTTCTCATCGCCGGTTTCGAGGCTCTTGAGGCGCTTGGTCAGGATGATGGGTGTCCGGCAGACGGAAACGGGGCGCAGGGTCTTTTGGTCGATGATGCTGATGCCTTTGTCCGAGTAGATGAAGCCCTCCGGCTGCCGCAGGGTGATGGGCGCTCCGGCTATGGCCTCCGGGATCACATACTCATCGAGGCTGATTTTTTCCGCCCCGCCCAGTGCCTGATGGATCAGCTTTGCGCCGTTGTCCCGCCCATTTTTGATGTAGATGTCCGATGGGTCTTTTTCGCCCAGCGCCTTGCAGTCCCAGCGGTAGACCTCCCCGGTGAATCCTCCATCGTGAAGGCAGCGGAACAGCTTGTCCGTGAAGGTCTGGCCCCCGGTATCCGGTTCTTGATGGATGTAAAGCCTCAGCCCCTTGAAATATTCGGTCTGGTCCGTTTTGAACAGGGTAGCGCCCGCTATGCCTATGGCCGGGATGCCCATGTGCCAGAGGCTTTGGGTGTCGCTCTCGCCCTCAACCAGAACGCAGTAACCGGGCTTTTGGAATTCCGGGAGCCGCCACACGCCATAGGGGAAAATCTTTCCCTTGGAGCCGTAGCCCCAGCGGAAGTCCTTTTTTGCATACCGTTTCCGGCACAGCACCTCTTGTCCATCTGCTCCGAAATAGGGAATCTTGAGGTAGGTCGTGCCGTCACGATCCCGCCCTGTTGACAGGCCGCAGGTTTCTTTTAGGAAGGCCGCAGGGAGCCTTTTATCTTCGCTGTACTGCTCCAAGGTGTACGATAGGACATCCCGGCTGGCGGCAGGGCTTTCCTTTTTGGCGGGTTTCGGCTTTTCACGGCTTACGCCATACTTCTCCAGAATTTCTTTGTAGGCCCTGGTGGTATCATCGCCGTATCCATGAATCTTTGCCCAGAAGGATATGAAGTTTCCTCCCTCATCCTCCGAGAAGCAATGCCATTTTCCTGTTTTCAGATCCACCGAAAAGCTGTTGTTCCTGTCATCGTGGAAGGGGCAGAGGCCGATCAGGTTGTCACCTGTGATTTTGTATTTTGCAACGGCAGCGGTGTACTCCGCCCTGTAATCTACGATCCTGTCGAGGTCCACACTGTCCCATGCCGCCATGTTTCACCACCGCCATTCCATTCTGTATATTTGGGCGGATGCCGCCCGAAAGCAGCACCCGCCTCGCTGGGGATTCCTGAAATTTTACGCAAAGGGGAGATCATCATCACTGGGAGGGGGCGCTTCCTCGAATGCGGCCTCATCTGCATCCGGATAGATGTCCGGCGCTTTGCCACGATCCGGGGCGGCGGTGTAATCGTCCAGGGTGATGGCCAGACTCTGGTACTGCTGCTTGATCTGGCCCCGAAGCTGCACCACCTGGGCGGCAACGGCAGGGGGAAGAAGGCCGCTCTTTTTCACCAGCACCTTGCTGTACGGGGTACCGGTGCTGTTTTTGGTCTTTTCCAGTGTGAAGGACACGATCATGCCGGTGTAGGGGGTGCCGCTGGCCAGGATCTTCGCCAACTGCTTATTGATGTCCTTGATGGAAGTGGGCGGAACCGTCAGCAGGTAAAGGTTCGGATCACCGTCCATCATCATGTAAATCCGGCGCATATTCTTGCAAGCCTTTCCCTTTTTGGGATTGCCGTTTTCGTCCACGCCACTCCCATACTGATTGAAGGGGCAGCTTTCGCACTGAGTGATTTCCCCGGTGCTGGGGTTGAATCCTGTCTTTCCGTCCATGCTGGAGCAGGCCGGAATCTTGGCGGCATCGTCCCCGCTCCCATAGGTGCCGGGCCAGTAGGCGCTCACCCGGTGGGTGAACACGATCACGGTATCGATCTGCTTCATGGGTTCGGCATCGTTCTCATCCTCCCCCTGCACCTCGAAGGCGAGGCCCCCGCCGCTGGGGACCTTGATCTGGCGGCAGGTAATCCCGCTTTCCGGGTCGAGGTCGGACAGCTCATCCTGAAGCTCTGCCATCAGTTCCGGGTCGATCCCCTCATAGCGGTTGACGATCTGGAAGCTGTCAATGACAGCGAGGGCGGTGGTCTTTTTTGTGGTGGCCATAGTCAGTTATCCTCCGTTTCTGTTTCTTCTATGGAATCCGCATCAGCGGGTTCGGCTTCCTGAAATTCCGCCTCTGCCAGAGCGGCTTCCAGCGGTGTGATGATGTCCTCTGCAGTTAATTCCGCAGTGTAGAGGTTGTCGAGGGTACGCCGCATTTCGGCGGCGGCATTGATCAGGATTTGGGCTGCCGCGGTGGCGCTGTTCACGATGGAGCTTGTGGCATCCACCGCATTGAAATTGGGATCAGCAAGGGTACCGAGAAGCCTGTCGGTGTCGCTCTTGATGGCCTTGACCGCGGCATTGATCTTCACCAGCTGTTCGGCGGCGATGCCATAGGCTTCGTGCCGGTTGCGGACAAAAGGCGGGGCGGTCTGGGCTTCCCGTGCGACCTGCTGGTGGTGTTTCTGGATCATCTCCAGGACGGTCTGGATGGAATCCTTCGCCACCGCCTCGATGGCGGCATCCAGCGCCGTGCGGGTATCGAGTTCCATCTGTTCGTATTCTTCTCGCATGGGTCAGGCTCCTTTCGGTTTCTTCACCGCCGCCCTCCGGCAGCCGATGTCGTTAAACTCATAGGTGCGGATCACCGCCGCCAGTTCCTCGGACAGTTCGCCGTGTTCCTCCACATAGGCGGTTATGGCGGACTGGAGGGTTTTGGCGTTCACCGTTTCCTTGATGATGCCGCCCAGCCCCTCGCCCCGGAGGGCGCTGAGGTAGTCATCGTAATCGAGGCCGGATTCGGCCAGTTCCGCATCCCCCTTTTTAGTGTAGGAGGTCTTGGGGAGCAGGCTGAAGCTGTGGCCGGCATGGACGAATTTCGGGGTGTCATCGTCCACCATCTGCTGAGCCATCTCTTTCTTCAGGGCCTCGATGGCGGCGTTGTTCTCTTTGGTCTGGGCTTCGAGCGCATCCTTGATAGCCCGGAGTTCCAGAAGCCGCTGGCCCATCTCTGTCAGTGTCATGCTGTTCATCCTTTCCTTTGTATTTGCTCCATGCTGAAAAGGAACATCACCTCAAACCAAAGCCCTTGGTAGGATTTCCTTCCCCGCATCATCGGTACGACCTTTGCCATTTCGGCGGCGATGTTGCGATCACATCCATAGCTCATGAGAAGCCTGATAAACCGCTTCCTGTTGGTGCAGCGCCATGCTTTCGGAAGGGCGATGTTCATGGACACAGCCATTGGAGCGACAGTGCCTATAAGCAGTGGTTCATCCGCCTCGTGTTCCGGCGTGATTTCCAGTGCATCTAAGTTTTCACAGCACATGGCCACCCGCCTATCGTCCATCCAAATCTCAAAATTGACCGGCGCTTGTTCTTCAGTCCCCATTCTGGCTTTCCTCCGTTTCGGGTTCCACCTCTGCCTTTCCGGTCACGGTTTCCCGAATATAGCGGTGAGGGACATTGCAGTTGATGGCGTTCTCCATGAATTCCACCTTTGTGCTGTCACGCATCAAAGCGTAGAAATCCGAAAACTTAACGCTTACCCGATCCTCCGGGTTGAAAACATCCATGATCCCCATGTGGTTATCTCTCCTTTCACTTTTTTTGCTTTTCCGATTCCACCTTGGGTCAGTCCTTTCTCTATGTCAAAAATAGCTTTGAAGATGGGATAAAACTGGGCAGGCACTACCGCATTGCCGAGGCATTTCAGCCGGTTCGCCCGGTCTGGAATTTTGCCGGTTACGCGGGGGACATCTGGCGGTTCTTCTGGCCATCTACCTCCATCGACCGTTTCCCGGATTTGCCTGTAAGCTGCTTCCCGTGTTCCCAGTGGTATTTCGTGTGGCACTTTGCACACAGAGTCATAATGTTCTCCGGGGTATTGTTCCACGGGTTCATGTCCTTGTGGTGGGCTTGCAGATCCTCCGTTGTCCCGCAAATCTCGCATCGGCTCCCCCGAAACTTCACGCTCCGTTTCCGGGCTGCCGCCAGAGATGCATCCGCTTTTTGAGATGCAATCCCAGCACATTCTGGACCGCAATACCTTCTTGCTTTGAATCTGTTCAAATCCTCCAGCCGACCGTTGAACCTCTTTCTCTCCATCCGCTTGCCGCATACTGGGCAAAATTTCACTGGGTCTTTCTTCCTGGTCATAGGCATCGGTTACACCTCCGTCCATCCTCTTGGGAAATTCATCAGCCATTCCACCCACTCTGGATTCAACTGTCCACCGTTCCCCGCCGCCATGCTGCGGCGTTCCTCTGTCGAGATCGTGCCGTCTGCCTCCAGCGCCTTGAGCTGTTGGTAATTGCCCGTCCCGCCGCAGAGGCCCGCCCCGGTCGTAGGTGTCGGATACAGCTTTGCCGCCTGGATCAGCTTCATAGCGTGTTGGGTCTGGCCATTGTATTCCTTGCCCTTGATGTCCCCACAGGTCGCATCGAATTGGGTTGGGGTCGGGTAGAGTTTTGCCGCTGTGGCCAGCCCCATCCCTGCCTTTGGGCCGCTCCCCGGATGGTTGTAGTTCCCAGTCACCGTGGGGGTAGGCCAAAGCGCCGCCGCTGTCTGCAGATCCATGCCGCCCTGACGGGTTTTCGTCTGCGAGGGGCCTGTCCCGCTGCGGCTGGTAGGTGTGGGCCACATCCGCACTGCCTCTGGCAGTCCCTGCTGATGGCTGTTCGGCCCTCTGGCCCTGTAATCCGAGGCTGTCACCGTGGGCCACAGCCTCACCGCATTGGCCAGTTGATCGGCATGGTTGCGCTTGCCCTCCCTCTGCAGATGCTCCATGCTGTTGGCTCCCTTGCAGTCCCTCGCCGCAGGTGTGGGCCACAATGGCACATCGGTATCGCTTATGCGGGGCGTTGACGCCGCAAGCTGGAAGTACAATCGTCCTTGCTTCGTAGCCTTGAAGTTCCAGATCAGCCAGCACAGTGTCGAGTGCCATGTTGATGATTCCAGCAACATTTTCACCAATAATCCAAGTGGGCTTGATTTCCGCAATAACTCGGAGCATTTCTGGCCAGAGGTAACGGTCATCATCCTGGCCTCGGCGCTTCCCGGCAGTGCTGAAGGGCTGGCACGGGAATCCACCGGAAATAATGTCAACTGTTCGTAGACCTGTTCGCTCATAGAAACTCTCCCTTGTCAGTGTCCGAATGTCCCGCCAGCGGGGAACCTCCGGCCAGTGGCGTTCCAGAATCTTTGTGGGGTAGTCAGCCCATTCGCACTGGCCCACCGTCTGAAAGCCAGCGGTTTCCGCCGCGAGGTCTAAGCCACCGATCCCCGTGAACAGTGATAGGTGCGTCAGGCTTTCCATGGTCTGCCTCCCATCAGAAGAATTGCTTCCAGCTGTCCACCACCGTCTTTGCCAGGTCCTCTTTTTTGGAAAGCGCCGACAGCACCATTCCATCTATGCTGTTTTCCACCTGCAGGTGTATGTAGGTGCAGGGGTGCCGTTGGCCGATTCGGTGAATCCGGGAGAGACTCTGTTCGTAGGTGGCGTAGTTGAAGTTCACGCTGTAATAAACGCAGGTGTCGGCGGCGGTCAGGGTGATGCCGGTTCCGGCGGTGTCGATCTGCCCGATGAATACCATCGTGCTTGGGTCGGTCTGGAATTGCTGGACAATGCCGCCGCGTTCCTCTTTCTTGATCTCCCCGTAAATCGCCACCGCCCTTTTGGGCGGCTGCCCTTTGTGCGCCGAGGCTTTGAACACCTTTTCGCACAGGGCTTCGATTTCATGGATTTCCGGGAGAAACCGAGCGAAGATCACCAGCTTCTTTCCGCCCTCGACCACATAATCCTGCAGAATGTCCGCCAGCGCATCCAGCTTTCCCCGGCTCACCAGCTGTGGTTTGGTAGCTTCATCCTCCACCAGAAAGCCACCGGTGAATTGCTGGAGGCGCAGGAGGCGGGTCAGGACGGTTGTGGCCGTGATGGTGCCGCCGCTGTCCAGCTCTGCATAGCTATCCCGCCGGAGCCGGTCGTACAGGCTGCGCTCTTTTGCGCTCAGGGAAACATAGCGGCTCTCGAAGGTCTGTTCCGGGAGGTCGAGGGCTTCTTCTTTGGTCACCCTATAGGCGATGCTGTGTTCCTTCTTGATCAGCTGGTCCAGGTCCCGATACCGGATAATCTGCCGCTGTTCAAAGCCGCCCATCACGCAGTACCGGTTTTTGAAGGAATAGAAGTTCAGGCCGAAAATCGTAGGGTCGAGGAATCGGTACTGGCTGAAGATGTCGATGGCCTCATTCTGCACCGGCGTTCCCGAAAGGATGAGTTTGTACCGGGCTTTGTCACCCAGCTCATGCATAGCTTTGCTTTGGGAGGCGTTGTGCGTCTTGATGCGCTGGCTCTCATCGGCTATGATGAGGTCGGCATCGTAGTCCAGCAGGGCCTCGAAGATTCCCTCCCGCCATGTAGATTCGTAGTTGATCACGGCCACCTTCAGGTGGGGGTAGGGAAATCGCACCAGATCATGCAGTTCTTTCAGGCGCTGCGCCTTTGTCCCCAGCATCGTGCGGATGGTGTATGGAAAGGCGGCATAGTCCTGAAACTCTTTCGGCCACACAGCGCAGACGCTTGTGGGAGCCACAATCAGCACCCGCTTGACATGGCCCATCTGGTACCCGGCCCCGGTCACCGCTATTGCGGTGAGAGTTTTGCCTAACCGCAGCCCATTTCGAACAAAAAACCGAATCCTTTCCCTTGGGCTGTCATAAGGCATCACCCCCCTCGCCATTCCCATAGTGCTCGGTATAAAATGCCTTTACTTCTTCCATCGCTTCGTTATAGGCACCGTCTGCCTTGAAAACATCCGGGATAAATTTCAGCCGATCCGCTTTGTCAAAAAGCTCAATTCTATGTTTCAGTTCCTCATGGCTGTTCTTATCGAAATAGAAAACCGTAGTTTGTTCTGGGGTATAAGCAAGTGTCCAGTTTGATGCTTCTAAGGCATCCATATTGCGGATGAGAAAATCTTTGATTTCCTGCGTTTGCCTCCATAGAATTTTTTGCAGCTTTTTGGCCGCATCCTCCCGGACTAAAATGCCACACCAGCACCCGATTGGCATATCAAAGAATCGCTCATTGCACCTTTCTGCCACACCGGTCATCCCCCTTGTCATCAATAATCAGGCTGACAGCGGCGGGGGCTTTCTTTTGCGTCCGCTCGTTACGCGCCCACTCAATGTCCCGCCACTTTTTGGCGCTCTGGTTCAGGTTGCTTGCGATGGCCATTGCGCTCAAACAGGCCATAGCTGCGATGATGATGGCTGTCCAGTTCAGGCTGTTCAAAAATTCCAGCATTCTTTATCCCTTCTTTCATCCGTTATAGGCATCTTTTGGACATCGTCCAGACTGCAAATAATCACCGAGTTCCTTGAGGCGATGTCCAGAATTTCGGCTTGGTAGAAAAACGATCCATCTTTCCGGCGGCGCAGAATGCATCCGGTCAAGATGTACGGTGTGCCGCTTTCGCTGCCGGCTGGCCAGTATAAAACCTTCCGGTTCATGGCTCGTTTGACCTCTGCCAGTTCCATCCCGATCACCATCCCAACCTTTTGCCGCAGTTCCAGCAGTAGTTGTTTCCGGGGCGCATTTGGCGGTTGCAGTCAGGGCAAAGCCAAACACCGCCGAGGTTTTTCGGCCTGACCGGCACCTCGTATTTTTGGTGCATGGCCTGGTACTGCTTCGCCTGGGCGTTGTAGTCCTGCACCAGATCCCGCACCTGTTCAGGGCCGCTGATCCCCTCATCCTGCAGGGCGATAATGATGGCCGTTGCGGCCTCACAAGCGGCCACATCCGCCGCCCAGATTTCATCGGCTTCTGCGTCCGAACCGTCTATGAAGGATTTGGAGTTGTCCTTCAGACTGGAAAGCTGGGCCAGAATGGCATCCACAGGCATGAACCGTGCGCCCATTGAATCGGGGGAGGCTGCTCCATAGCCTTTAGGCTGTCGCTCTGCTTTCTTCTTTTTCACTGTGCCGCACCTCCTGTTGGCCGCACCCATCCGAAGGTCAGCAGGGCCATGTTCGCCCCCCTGGTTTGATGGGAGTAGAGCGGCATTTTTACCGGGTAGTTTGCAAGAGGCACGGGGGTGTCGTTGGTTCTCTCACGGTCTACCGCATCCTGCACAGCATGGAGGGATTGCCGCCGCTGCGCCGGAGCGGGTGGGAGCCGGACGATGCTGGCCAGCTTGTCCAGCAGTTCGATGTCCGCCGTGCCGATGAGGCGCTGCGTCTTTTTGTCCCACCGCATTTTGCCCCAGCTCTTGATGGTTCCGAATTGGACATTGTCCGCATCTGCGATGATTAAGGTGTTGCCCTGAAGGGCCATTTTCATGGCTTGACATCCTCTCTTTCTCCCTCTATAATGAGGGTGTTATCATTGGTGCTGTGGCACCGCTTTGCCATCCTCGGTGGTTGCGTCACCGGGGGTGGCTTTTTTAATCATGGCTGCCCTCCATCTCCTGCAGGTAGGTCTGGAGCATGGCAATCACTTCCTGGGTGTAGGTTGTTTCGTATGTACCTGCGTCCATCGCCCTCTTTGCGCCGGTCGGCCCCATGTTATAGGCCATCAGCGTTGTCGTGTCGGAGATACCGGAATCAAAGGTTTCTGCCAGTTCCCGCAGAAGGTCAACGGCCACCATGGCGCTTTGCACCGGGTCAGTCAGGTCGGTCACGCCGAGGCGCTCCATTCGGTCTGTGTTCCAGCGAGTATTGATCTGCATCATGCCGATGCTGTCACCGCCGTCACCGATGATGTCGGTCTGGTAGAGGCTTTCTTTCCAGGCGATGGCCATCACCGTGCAGAAAAGCTGGTTATCCCGGTCGCAGACATCGTAAATGGCCCATTGTGTTGTGGCATCAAGGTCGGCGCTGAGAAGCGGCGTGTCCTGCTTATCCCGTTCTACGCTCCAAAGCTCCCTTGCGTTGTCCATCGGCAGCGGGTCAGCTGTGGGTGGCGGAGCAGGGGGCGTTTGGATAATCGTCAGGGCCGGAGCATCCGCCGGGGGTACATTCGGGCTTTCTCCCTTCACCTCTGCATGGCCACTTATCAAAATAGCCACGCCCATGATAATGGCGGCGGAAGCTATAGCGGTGCTTTTACGCTTACCGTTTTGCATTTTTCTCACCTCCCTTCGCTGCCCGCTCTGCTTTCCAGCGCTGGTAGTCAGCCTGGATGATGGGGTCTGCATAGGCCCGTTGCAGGTCGGGCAGCAGCGTTTGGGCGAGGATCATCCCCACTGTTGCCGGAATTTCTGCCGGATTGATGGGGGTGCAGGTGCCGACTCGCACCGTGCGGGGTTCGCTCATTCTGCTATCACCCTCTCTTTTGCTGTTTTCAAGGTGCTGAGTGAGGGCGGCGGTACCGCCCTCATTTTGCGGTGGCCAGCCGCTTCTGGGCCTGCATCCCTTCCATGAACGCATTGGCAATCATGGCCACCGTACACTGTTCATCTTTCGGAAGGGCGGTGATGACATCGAACAGTTTTTCTGCATCGGCCAGCTGTTCGGGGGTGTAGGTCTTTACCTCGTTCGTTTTCATCTTGAAGCCTCCTTTCTTTGTTGCCTCTGCCGTTATTATACATTGTCTACGCCGTGTTGTCAATGCTTTTTTGTTGTCAGCGCGATTTTTTATTGACAACGCCGTGTTTCCGTGATATACTTTGTTTTGAAAGGAGGGGTACCCCGTGAATATTGGAGACCGAATGAAAAAGCTGAGAAAGGCATTGGATTTAACTCAAACGGCTTTTGCTGCCCGCATCGGTTCCGTTCAAAATACTGTAACCGGATATGAAAGCGGCAGGCGCAATCCATCCGCTCCGGTCATATCGCTAATTTGTAGAGAGTTTGGAGTCAACGAAGAATGGCTCCGGACGGGTAATGGGGAGATGTTTATTCCGTCCCCGACCACGGAATTGGATGCCCTTGCTTCTAAATATCCCAATATGACGCATGAAACCTATGTCTTGGTCGAAAAGCTGGTAAATCTTCCTAAATCCAGCCAAGATATAATCATGGGATTCCTTCGGGAAGTGGTCGAGGGCTTTGGTGATGT
>Ga0137309_102255_pt1 | contig 11795 bp, 23 predicted proteins | sample NAcewiD2O_June_FD_97179 | JGI IMG/M metagenome (GOLD analysis project Ga0137309, IMG submission 97179) | Mouse cecal microbial communities from Vienna, Austria - N-Acetylneuraminic amended D2O_June | ecosystem: Host-associated > Mammals > Digestive system > Large intestine > Cecum | place...
AGAAAAAAGAAGAGCGTGCAGAGTGTAGAAACTCTGACACGCTTATTTTTTTGCAACGAAAGAGAGGTAAACAGAATGGAAAGAGTGACATTAAAAGAGTATGAGGCAGCAAAGGCAGCAGTATTGTACGGAAAAGAGTATAAAGAAAATTCTGAAATGGAAAATAACGTAATTCATAAGCAGTATGTGTGTAAGGACGGCAGCGGGGTATTTTATGAGAGGACAGAGAACGGCGTAACAGAGTTTTGGAGTACGGAACACAGCAAAAGCCGCTTGTATGTTGACAAGGTAGAGAATAAGCCAGCACATGAGGAAAAGGAAGAGCTTAGCGAGAGCCGCCAGAAAGCAATTAAGAGAATGTATAAGCTGGTTTACTGGTTTGCTGATGAAATGCTTAAGGAAGAGGACGCAGAGAAAAGAGAGGCGGCAGAGTTTGAGAGGCAGTGCAAAGAAGAGCCAGACAAGCTGCAATTTAGAGTAAGTGCCCACGATAATAACGCAAGGGTAATGAAAGACTGCATGAGAGAGGCACGGGACGCAGCAGAGTTTTTAAGGAATAGAGAGAACGATATAGAGGAATGGCAGATAGCGGGCATAAATGCAATGTGCGACCAGTGCAACGTAGAAAAGGTTATACCGTATGATTTGCCGACAGCGATAAAAGGGCTTTTATGTATGCACATTCTTTGTAAGCCTCTTTGCATAGAGGCAGTAACAAAATAAGACAAAGGGCGGCGAAAGCCGCCCACATAGAAAGGAGCGGGGAACAATGGCAAGGAAGTACAAGAGATTGCGCTATGAGGACAGACAGACAATAGAAAAGATGCTTAAGGCTGGCGACAGCATAATAGAGATTGCGGCAGCGGTAGGAACGCATAGAGATACGATTTACAAAGAGCTTAAGCGCAGTGGCACAGACGAGCTGACATACACAGCCGACGTAGCGCAGGCGACATTATAAACACCAAAAGAAAGGAGAGCATAAAGCATGAACAAAACAAGGCGCAAAAGGATTGCAGAGGCAGCGGAGTTGATTAGCCAAGCAAAGGACATTTTAGAAGAGGTACGGGACGAAGAGCAGGAGAGCTACGACAATCTGCCAGAGGGATTGCAGAACGCAGAGAGGGGCGAGCAGATGCGGGAGAACGTAGACAGCTTAGAGGAAATCATAGGCTATCTGGAAGAGGCGGACAGTTTAGGAGATATGTAGGCGGCAGTGCCGCCAGTACCCGCCCTTAATTTAGTGGCAGAATACCGAGCTTGTTAAAACTGACTATAGCAGTACAAGCCTATAGCGGGGCGCTGGTTCAATTCCAGCAGGGCGGTTTTGGTAGCAGGCATGGCGAGCCTGCACCAGAGGGCAGCAGGCTAATAGCTGCATCTGGATACCGTGATAAAAATAGCAGCGGTCATACCAGCTAGAAAGTATGTGGACGGTCAACAAGTTTTCAGCGGCTTTTTAATGTGAAAAGCCGCCCACACGGTAAATAAATACGCCAGAGCAGGAGTATAGCGGCATGGAAAGACAGAGAGCGCCGCCGAAAGGTTTAAGGGATTTGGCAAGGCAAGGAAAGTGTATCACATTGGCGGCAGTAAGGATATAGCGTCTGCCGCCAGAAGAGAGGCGGGCAAGAAATGAGGGTAGAGCTGATAGACGTTGACGGGCATAATTTCCCTAATTTGCCACTTATGAAAATATCGGCATACCACAAAAGCAGAGGCGATAGCGTAGCGTGGTATAACCCGCTGACAGCATGGGTAAGCCCGCCAGAGCGGGTATATATGAGTAAGGTATTTACGTTTACGCCAGACTATCAGCACCCAGTAAATGCAAAGGAAATCATAAGAGGTGGGACGGGGTACAGCTACCCAGACGGCGGCGCAGCACTGCCAGAAGAGATAGAGCATATATACCCAGATTATTCTATCTATTTTGAGCGGATACCAGAAGTAAGAAACACGGCTTACGGCTTTTTAACTAGAGGCTGTCCAAGAGGGTGCGAATTTTGCATAGTTGGAAAGAAAGAGGGCAGATGCGCAAAGAAAGTAGCTGATTTGTCGGAGTTTTGGGACGGACAAAAGAACATAGTGCTTTTAGATGCTAATATGTTTGCCTGCAAGGAGTGGAGAGAGTTAAGCGTACAGCTGGAAGAAAGCGGCGCATGGGTGGACTTTTCGCAGGGCTGCGACATACGGATTATGACGGAAGAAAAAGCGGAATACATAAAGCGGATGAAAATAAAACAAGTGCATTTTGCATGGGACAGATACGAGGACAAAGAGAAGATAGTACCAAAGTTTAAGGAATTTAAGGAAATTACACAGTGGGACTATAGAAAGCTGGGTGTATATGTGCTTTGCAATTTCAATACGACTTTTGAGCAGGATTTAGAGAGAGTATATACGCTGCGTGAACTGGGATATAACCCGTATGTAATGTTATACGAAAAGGACAAGATACCAGCAGGGCATAGGCTTAAGCTGCTACAGCGCTGGGTAAACAATAGAATTATTTTTAGGAGCTGCAAACGGTTTGAGGATTACGACGGCAGAAAGTGAGGCAGGAAATGGCAATATATAGGGAAGTGCGCACAGAGGTATACTGCGACATATGCGGCGAGCAGATAGTAGCCTTTAAAGATGCAGGCAGGACGGGTGGCGTAAGTAGGGGCTGGGCGGCGTACTTTGCACGTCAAGAGGGCTGCACGACGGGCAAAAAGGTTATCTGTAAAAGCTGCCGCATAAGCAGGCGTATAGAAAAATGTAGCTTGCAAAAGAAGTGCGGGGCAGCAGGCGTGGACGGTAGCGGCGCTTGCCTGGGATTTGGTAAAGAATTTGACGACGAGCCTATAGAGCAGTGCAAGCGCTGTATTGCGTGTACTTCTTTTGACTGGGAAGAGGAAAAACAGCGGTTAAGCATAGAGGGCAGACATAGAAAGCGAGGCAGACAATGAGGCGACGCAGACGGGAAAACCAGATACTTAAAGGGCTGATACGGGCGGCAGTAGCCGTGGCAATCTGCATAGCAGGGCTGATACTCTTTTTTGTGTTCGTTTGGTGGCAGGCGCAGCAGGCAGAGCCGACGACGGACGAAGAGGTAGCAGCATTGATGCAGCGGCAGCAGGCAGAGCAGCTGGTTATTGAAACACCAGAGCCAGCTACAGAGGGCAGCATAACCATTTATACGCCAGACGGCGCAGTATACGGCTATTTTGGGAATATAGACATTATAAGCGACGGCGGGGACGGTAGCCAGATAAATATAGTGCTTACGGGCTGGCTGGTAGGGGAAACGCACAAAAAGGAAGAAAGCGAGGCAGGCAATGAGTGAGGTATATATACGTAGTCAAAACAAAAAAAGGGCTATTCTGCCTTAATAATGCAATGGGGATAGTGTGCAGCAGGAAAGAGGAAAGATTTATAAAATTTGGCGATAATAACGAGCCAGAAAAAACCAAGAAAGAAAAGCATTGTCTTTTTCTGCAAGGAAACGGCACACAAAATGAGCTGGGAGAGTATGAGAGTATGGAACGCTGCATAGAGGTACTGGACGAAATAGAGCAGAAATGCGGGCAGTATTTGTATGCGGCAGGAAGTCTGGGGCTGATGATAGGCAGTGAGGCTATGCCACCTATGGCAGCAGTCATACCAAGAGTTTACCAGATGCCAGAGAAATAGTATGGCAGAAATCATATTACACCCATGCCACCCAGACTATTGTAAGGAATGTATTTTTTATGGCAGCAGTAATGACGGCTGCCAGAGCGAGGATTACATACAGAACAGCTACAAAGTAAATTGCGTGTGGCATTACTGCAAATACAAGCGGAAAAGGCACACAGAAAGCGAGGTAAGAGAATGAAATACAGATATTACAGCACACAGCGCCCAGTATCGGCGGGGACATATCCAAAGCCAAAGGATAACCCAGCTATGCTTATTCACAATTATAATGAGCGGCAATACGTGACAGAGATAGGGCGGCTGGCATGGGGATATATTGAGTATGATAAGCCGCTGGAAAATGCAGACATTGACGGCTACGAGCTTATACCAGCTGCTTTTTTCTCATAAAGAAAGCGAGTGGAAATATGTACACATGGAAAAACGGGAACTATCAGCACGTAGGCGCAAACATTCAGAAGAGCATAAAAATTGACGCTGAAACACTGGAAATCATAGAGGCTGTAGCGGGGCGCAGCTTTTCTGACAAAGTGCGGAACATGGCGGCAGAGTATGTACGGCTAAAGTGTGACGAGCTGGCGTCTAAAAAGTAATACCTATTCAGGATTAAGTAATACTTTTGCGAAAGCGAGGGCAGCACATGGAAGAGAACGACGAGCAGCGCAGGGAGCTTATACACAAATTCTACCAGATTTACAGACCGATACAGAAGAGCTGCGGATTAAGGGAACATAGCCATTTTGATATATACGGCAATAACCTTATTGAAATCTGGGAGTATAAGGGCGAAAGAAAAGGGCGTTGTATCTGCAAAGTGAAAGAGGATACAGAAATAGCCTGCTACCAGCGGGCAATAGAAATGCTGGAAAATTACAGCGGAAAGGAAACAGTAAAGCATGAAAAAAGAGCAGGATAAAAAGCCAGACTTTTTACGGGACATTAACACGGGGATTATGGAAGATTTGACAGCAGGCGGCATCAAGGACAATGCAGCAGGACTGGCAGGGGAGCTGAAAGAGATTGAAGAGGTTACGGAGCTTTGCGGGCTGCGTTTTAACGGCTATCTGGCAAAAATTGAAACGCCACGCCCACGGGGAACGCTGGACGAGGTTATAGTAGCCTTTACGGACGGAAAAGTAGACGTAGGGCAGCAGAGGGACGGGCGACCGCTTAAAGAGTTTATGACAGCAGGCAGCAAGGTTTTAGTATCTGGCAAGGTACAGACGCTTAAGGACTTTGAAAGCGGTAAGGTGCTGGTATTCATTCTGGCAGACTTTCTGGCAATGGTTAAAAATCCCATGATGCAGGACGACGTAGCGCTACGTGGCGTTATTGCGCATGAGCCAGTATATAGGACAACACCGAGGGGCAAGCGGATTACGGATATTTCCGTAATGGTAAAAAATGAGCTGACGGGTAACAAGTGCTTTGTTCCCTGCATCTGCTGGCAAGAGCAGGCGGACGAGGTAGCAGGCTGGCAGCAGGGCGACACAGTAGAGCTGCTGGGGAGATACCAGAGCCGCCAGTATGAAAAGGTTATTGATACCGACAGCGGCAGCAGGGAGCGGCGCACGGCTTATGAAATATCGGTACAGCTGATTAACAGAAAGGAGCTGGCAGGGAATGAGAGTTAAAACAATAGTAAACGGCAAGGGAGAGCCGCAGGCTACAGAAATAGCAATACCGATAGAGGGGGCGGGCGGCGAACTGGGGCAGCGGGCAGTTATAAATTTAACTTCCCTTATAAGCGGGCTTAAGACCATGAAAACAGAGCAGGACGTAGTAACGCATTACCACATAATCTGCGGTTTTGCTACGTGCTGCGAGTTGTGCGGATTTATGACGGAGAAAAGCACCAATGACTTAATGCACATGGTAGAGCATCTGGTAGAAAATGAGCTTGCAAGAGTAGCGGCGCATGACTGACCGTGAAATCTGCCGCAGCTACCATAACGCACGCCATAAGGCGCAGCAGATACAGGTACTTGCAGAGCTGAACGACATAGACAGTCTGGAAATAATCAAGGCTTTAGTGCGTGGCGGGGAGAGGCTGCCAGACAGCACGGTAAACAAGCTATATAAGAGGCTTGACAAGCTGGAAATGGAGATAAGGGAAAGAGAGCGGGAGTATAAGGCGATTGCGGCGGCACTGAAAGGAGAGGAATAGAGTGAGGACAGTATACATATGCAGCCCGTATAGGGCGGCTGACAGCGCCCAGCTGGATAGAAACATAGATTATGCGCAGGCGCTTACAAAGCAGGCGATAGAGGCGGGATTAGCTCCGATTACGCCACATTTATATATGACGCAGTGCTTAAACGAGGACAAGCCAGAGGAACGGGCGGCAGGCATGGCAGCAGGCTTAACGCTGCTGAAAAGATGCGACTTTGTGATAGTGGGCGTTAAGTACGGGATAAGCGAGGGAATGAGCGCCGAAATAGCGGCGGCAGATGCGGCGGGCATAGAGGTAGTGAACGCAGACAAGCTGCGCTATAAGCTGGAACATGACCGCAGGGCGTGGCTGGAAGAGTACGCAAAGCTGCACGCCTGCGAGTTTTGCAGGGGCAGCAGGCTACATACTTGCACAAGCTACCGCTGCCAGCAGCCCTACAGAGAGGCTTACAAGTATGCAGAGGCACTTTTTACAAGCGGATAAAGGAAAAAGCCCCTACGGTACGGGAATACCATAGGGGCTAAGCTATACAGCTTTTACAACCTAAACCCAGTATATCACTGTATGGCGAAAAAATCAAGGAAAATGCGGGCTGCGAGCCTGCTTTAACACTTGATAAAACTATTAGCTTTAGGACAAGGCTACCCAGAAAAGGAGAAAAAATATGCCATACGTTGAGAGGATTACAAGGGCGGGCAAAACCATAGAGGTAGAGCGCTATTTTACGAGCAGATATAAAAAGCAGGGGATAAAGAGGGGGGATAAGGTAAAGCCCACCACAGAGCAGCAGGAGAAAATAAACACAAGGCAGGCAGAAAGAAAGTTGCGTATTCTGATAAATGCCAACTACGGCTATGGCGACTATCATTTAGTGCTGGACTACATACGGAAAAAGGGAGAGCCAGAGAGAACAAAAGAGCAGATGCGCAAAGACATAGATATATTTCTAAGGGAGTGCCGCAAGGAGTATAAAAAGGCTGGGCTAGAGTTTAAATACATACACGTAATGGAGATAGGCAAGAAAGGCGCAAGGCATCATCATTTAGTCATAAACCAGATAGACACAAAGATATTGCAGCAGTGTTGGTATAAGGCGTATGAGGGGCATAACAGAGTAAAAGTATTCCCTCTGGACGATAGCGGGAACTATGCGGAGCTGGCAGCGTATTTGATTAAATACACGGATACGCACAGAAAAGCAGAGGACGGGGCGCTACAAGGCAAGCGCTGGAATTGTAGCAGGAATTTAGTAAGACCAGAGCCAGAGATACGGATAATTTCAAGCCGTGAATGGTTTAAGGCAGAGGCAAGACCGATTAAGGGCTACTACGTAGACAAGGACAGCGTAAGCAAGGGAGTACATAGCCCAGAGTATTACGGATATGGGTATTTCAGATACACGCTTGTAAAAATGGAGAAAGAGGGGGGATAAGATGCAGGCAGTAAAGGTTATAGGGATTGCGGCAGCAGTCATAGGGGCAGGGCTTTTGAGTGCGGGGCTGGCAGCAGTAGGCGCACTGGCGGTAGCCATAAAGCACGCCAGCGAGGATATGAGAAACTGGGAACGCTGGAACGATAACGACGACAGAGGGGGCATAAGGAATGGGGCAGAGGCTTATATACTGGATATTCCAGAGAGGCAAGAACTGTAAGCACTGCTGCCTATGGTGCGAGTATTACGACCTATGCAGGGCAGACGTGCTGGCGCAGGACGAAAGAGAGGAAAAACACGGAAAGGAGAGAGCGGAAGAATGAGAAACTTTAGACTGGACGACGAAAGCGGGCATCAAGAGGCGCTATTTAGCTGGGCTGCGTATCAGCTGGGACGTATGCCAGAGTTAGAGTATCTGCATCATGTACCAAACGGCGGCAAAAGGGACAAGGCGACAGCTACGGCGCTTAAGAGGCAGGGAGTTAAAGCGGGAGTGCCAGACGTTGTGCTGCCAGCAGTACGGGCAGGATACCACGGACTATACATAGAGCTTAAGGCTGGAAAGAATACCACAACGGACAATCAGAAACGCTGGTTAGAGTATCTGCGGCAGCAGGGGTATTATACGGCAGTGTGCTATAACTGGCAGGCAGCAGCAGAGCTGATAGAAACGTATTTACTGCATACAGTGGCACTGGGAGAGGCAGGGCAGATATGGGGAAAGGAATAGGCTGTAAATGTTGCGAGGCGGCAGCAGAAAAACAGATTGAGAAAATCTTAAAGGAACAAGAGTACAAGATAAAAAGTATGACATTAGCAGAGATAAACAAAGATTTAGAAAATTTTTCAGCAGAAAGAAAGGCAAGAATGGCAGAGCTGAGAGCGGCTAGGGCAACAAAAGAGCAGAACACATAAAGAGCAGATGCGCTAGAGGCGGCGCAGAAAGAGAGGCAAAGAATGAAAACAATAAGCATTTTGAACTTAAAGGGCGGCGTAGCCAAGACATTTACAGCGGCAAATATGGCGTATGAGCTTTACCGCAGGGGTTACAAAGTCCTGCTGCTGGATAATGACAAGCAGGGTAATTTAAGCAAGGCATACAGCAGATATGACGCAGAGAGCGTAGCACCGATAACAAAGCTGCTTAGCGGGGAATGGAAAAACCCAGAGGAAATAATACAGCATACGGATTATGAGGGCGTAGACATTATCACGGCGAATATGTCACTTTTCGGCGCTACGTGGAATTTAACCAAAGAGGAAAACGAGAACCAGACGGAGCGGTATAGCGCCTGCAAGTTATGGCACTATGATTACTGCATCATAGATAACCCGCCAGACATAGGGCTTAACGTGATAAATGCGCTGGCAATCACGGACGAGGTAATAGTACCCGTAAAGCTGGATAACTACGCTTTAGAGGGGCTGGACATTGTGGCAGAGCAGATAGAGGACGTAAAAGCATTTAACCCAGCAATCAGACTGGCGGGCGTTCTGATTACGTCGTACCAGAACACGGACGGAGAGAGCGCAGGCGTGGAGTGGCTGGAAGAGCAGGGAGTATATAACATTCTGGGGATTGTAAGATATTCCAAGAAAGTAGCGGAAAACTCTTTCTTGCGAAAGCCTATTTATGAGTATAGCCCGTGCTGCGGGGCGGCACAGGGATACAAGAAGTTTGTAACAGCTTATACGGGGAAAGCGAGGTAAGGCATGGCACATAAAGAGAGCTATTGCGCTTATTGGCATTGCAGCAGAAACGGCGGTACTACGTGCTGGAACTGGGGCGGCAAATTTGCTGGGCGTGCCTGCCCGCAAAGCGACGCTTGCGAGCATTGGAGAACTTGCGAAATGTGCAACGGAGTAATGGGAAAGTGCAAACAAAAGATTGAGATAGAGAGGCAGAAAGCGAGGTAAAGAATATGGCAAAGTTTGGTATAAATGACATTTTGAACGCAAAGACAAAGGCGGCGGGAGCGCCCACAGCGGCAGAGGGATACAAAGAGATTTATTTAAGCCCGTATGAGGTAAAGGCAGCGCAGGAGAACACGCACCAGAACTTAGAGAACATAGAGGAACTGGCAGACAGCTTTTTACACGTAGGGCAAGAGCAGCCCACGGTATTAGCGAGGATAAAGGGCGAATATTTCATAATCGACGGACACAGACGCAACGCTGCTAATATTCTGAATTTGGAGCGGGGACACAAGGAGTATGAAAAAGTCCTCTACCGCTATATGGATATGAGCGAGGCTATGTATGAGCTGCGGCTACTGGCTGGCAACGGATACACGCAGCCGCTTACGGCATATGAGAAAACCAGGTTAGTAGAGCGCACCAAAGCGGCGCTGATGCGGGCAAAGGAAGAGGACGGGCTAGAGATACAAGGAAAAATGCGGGATTTGATAGCCGCTATGCTGAATGAAAGCAGCACAAACGTAGCCAGAATGGAGAGCATAAACAATAACGCCACGCCAGAGGTAAAAGAGCAGCTTAAGAGCGGCAATATGGGTATCACTGCTGCTTATGAGGCTGCAAAGCTGCCGCCAGAAGAGCAGAAAGCCATTGCTGATAAAGTGGCAGCAGGCGAGGACATAAGGGCAAAGGAGATAGCCGCAAAGGTGGCAGAGAAAAAGGCGGGCGACGATTACGAAACGCCACACCCAGAAAGCATAACTTCTTTGTGCTATTCCTGCCAGAGATATAAGGACTGCAACGTAAAAACTGGGACTTGCGAGAAGTGCGACCAGTACATAAACAAGGCAGAGGCAGAAAAGACCGACGAACAGCGGTATAACGAAGAGCAGGACAGAATAGACAAGCAGACCAGAAAGAAATTGCAGCAGCAGGCAGACAAGGAAAAAATGGAAAATCTGCCAAGTGACAGAAAAACAGAGGATAAAGTACATGAGATAAAAATAGCAGCGTCTTACTATGACGACGTTACAAGCGGCAGGAAACGCTTTGAACTGCGGAAAAATGACAGAGGCTACAAAGTGGGCGACAGCCTTAAAATGCTGGAATTTGACGAGGGAAAGCACACGGGGCGCATAATTGATGCAGATATTATTTATATGCTGGAAGATTATGCAGGGCTGGAAGAGGGCTATTGTATTCTGGGAATTGATGTGAAAGCGTTTAGCGGAATGGTGTCCGAAACGGACACGGGGGGGCAGAGCAGATAGCGGGACAAATGAGCATTGAGGATTACCAGAAAGGCGGGCAGGCAGGAAATGAACAGACGGCAGCGGAAAAAGAAGAGTAAGCAGCAGGAAATTACGATTTTCATAGGCTGCGAAAGGGTAGCCAAAGTAGAGGACTACCGAAAAATGAAAGAAAGCATAGAGTACCAGCTTAGAGCGGGCAGCGTAGTTTTGCTGCCTGCCTATCTGCACGTTGAGGCAATTATACAGCAGCGGGGCAGCAGGCGTATTGAGATTAAGCAGGAAAGCGAGGTAAAACGGCATGAAGTATAGGCAGTGGAAAAAGAATTATAAAAAATTGCATGGAGTAAACCCGCCTTTAGAACTGGATAAGCGCAAGCAACGCAGACTTGCGAAAAAGGCAGTTAAGACTATAAGACTTGTGGACTTTACGGCAGCAGCCACAAGAGCGGCAGAGGCACTTACAAACGCTTTTGCATCTGTAATGCGGGGGCTGGGCGGTGCTTTTGATACGGCAGGGACGGTATGCAGGAATGTTGCGGATAATGTGCAGCCGATAGAGATTAAGGGGCGTGTATTCAGCTGGCAAGTAAGAGAGTACGGCAGTGGTCTTTATGCAGTGTATGAGATAAACGCACTGGGCGGCGCTGACGAGCTTAGAGCCGTTACATATAGCCAAAAGGCAGCAGAAAAGATAGCGGAGATATTAGAGAGCGACCACTTAGAGCATATAAGGCAGACAAGCCCAGATAGGATACAGCGCAGGAATGATGCAGCAGACGGCTTACGGGCAGCAGTCATTACGGCGTATGAAAGCGGGGTGCTAAAATGAGCGAAAAAGGCAACGGCTGGATTTATGTAAATCCTTACCCAGAATACGAGGAATTATTTAAGCGTATTGAGGCGGCATTAGGATTTAAGTTATTTACATGGCAAAAGAGCTTTATAGTTTTGGGACATTTCAGACGGTACGGGGAAACAACAGCAATGATTTTAAAAGAATTGCTGGATACAGAGGCAGCGCCATTAGATTACACAAGGCAGGGTATGAGCCATAGAGAAGATTTTTATAGACGGGAGCTTAGAGGGATACAAGAGCGTCTGAAAGATGCGGGGATAAAAACAAGGGTAGTGTTTTGGAGTGCAGAAGATAAACAGAGATACAGAGAGAGCTACAAGGGGACTTGCGAAAAGCGGGACTGTAGGCGCTGCCCGTTTCCACCGTGCAGGAAAGGAGAGAGCAGGCATGACTAATTTTTTAATGGTTATTGTAATTATGGTGCTGCTGGATATTGACGGGCGGCTGATAAAAATGAGTGAAAGGCAGGGCAAGGAAGATGC
>Ga0137309_102256_pt1 | contig 11795 bp, 17 predicted proteins | sample NAcewiD2O_June_FD_97179 | JGI IMG/M metagenome (GOLD analysis project Ga0137309, IMG submission 97179) | Mouse cecal microbial communities from Vienna, Austria - N-Acetylneuraminic amended D2O_June | ecosystem: Host-associated > Mammals > Digestive system > Large intestine > Cecum | place...
CCTGCTTTTGAGGTCATTCAGCACATTCAGCCAGAATTTGCTGCTCTCGCGCTCCCCGATCCAGACGCCCTGGATGTCCTTTGTGCCATCCATGGTGACGCCCAAAACCACATAGGCCGCCTTGGTTTGGTACTGGTGGTTTTCCTTCACCTTGTAGTGGATGGCATCCAGAAATACGAACGGATACACCGCCTCCAGCGGCCGGTTCTGCCACGCTGCAACTTCTGGCATGATCTTCTCGCTGATCTTGCTCACCAGCTCCGGCGAGATGTCCACATCGTACAGGTTCTTGATCTGCTCCGAGATGTCACGCTGGCTCATCCCGCAAGCATACAGCCCCAGAATTTTCTCCTCCATGCCGTCCACATTCCGGCTGTATTTGCCAATAATCTGCAAGTCAGCGCGTTTGCGGCGGAGAACCAACTGGTATTGAGTGAGATTGTGACGGGCGAAAAGTCCAACGAGATCACGGCTGTGCCGGAGCTTTTGGATTCCTTGAACATAGAGAGCAGCATCGTAACGGCTGACGCGATGAGCTGCCAAAAGGAGATTGTCAGGAGAATCCGTGCAGGCAAGGCGGACTATGTGATAGGGCTGAAAGGAAATCAACCGGCTCTGTTGGAGGATATGTCTCTCTATTTCGAGCATTTCTCTGGGGAACTAACCAATTTTGTGACCAGGGTGAAGGATCACGGCAGAATCGAAAAGCGGGAGTATCGCTTACTGACCGATCTGTCCTGGCTGACCCAGCGGGCGGAATGGGACGGACTGCAAGCTGTCGGCATGGTGACTGCCACAATCAGCAGGGGTGATATAACTACAACAGATACCCGATATTTTCTTTCTTCTGTCACCGATGTGGAACGTTTTGCCTATGCGGTACGCAAGCATTGGTCCATAGAGAACCAGCTACACTGGTGTCTGGATGTCATCTTTAACGAGGATGCTTCCAGGGCCTGTAAAGATATGTCCCCGCTCAACCTGAACGTTCTGCGTAAAACTGCTCTGGCACTCTGCAAAAATGCTGACTTTGGCCGCAGGATCAGTATCCAGAAAAAGCTCTTTGCCGCCGCCTTGAATCCTCAGCCCCTTCTTGACATCCTTTTCGCCTAATTTCAAATGCTGTTACCCTGGACTTTCAGGCGGCAGAATTTGACAAAATGCAGTGCGTATTGTACAATAAAAAAGCCGTCCGGACAGGACGGACAGAAGGTTGCGCTGCACAAGAGGCAGGCGGTTAGTCCCCCATTACAGGGGGAAATGCGTATGGTTACATATAGCGAGCTGTTCCAGCTTGTTATCATGATTACCGGCGTTGCCACGTTGTTCTACCATATTGGCAGACACACCGGCAAAAGGAAATGACCGCCCCTTAGCCCGGATAGCGGTCATTTCATGATCTAAGTCCAGGACTAACCGCTTGTCGCAGCGTCCTTCTATTTTTATTATACGCACCGGCCCCCGTTTTGTCAAGATGGCGAAACGGGGGTTTTGGTCGGCAGAACCGTACGGCGCAACAGTCCTGCTGACACTGGTTCAAATCTCTCCCATTGAGTTCAATCCATGGTCCGCCCTGGCAAAAGTGGTAGGACGGGCCATCGTGGTAGGACGGGCCATCAATGCGGATGTCGCGCGGGAGCTGGCCGAAATCAAGGAGAAGCTGGACGGGCATGTCACCATGGACGACCGCCGCAATGCCGACGGACACCGCACCCGCACCCTGCATTTCAACAATGAGCTGCTGCGGGGGATCGAACACACTAAGGAAGAGTTTATCGAAGCCCTGGCGGAGATCGACGCTTATGAGCGCTACTGCGCCGCTCATCCGGAGTATCCCAATAACCGCGCCGTCCTTGCCATTGAGAATATCCGGAGCAACTACAAGGAGCGGCTGCAAAAACACGACTTCTTACAGGAGGGGACATGACTATGATTTACGAGATTATCGGAAAGCTGCTGGCGGCGGCCTGCTTCGCGCTGCTGGCCTATCTGACGCCGAAGGCGAAGAAATGGCTGGAGGCCCGGACCGGCAAGGACCACTATGACCAGCTTATGCAGTTGGTCCAGGCATTCGCCAGGGCGGCGGAGCAGCTGTATCTGCCGGTGCGGCCATTTTTGCGCTCGGTGTTCTGCTGGGGGCCTGTCTGGTCTACAGGGATGATCGGAGGGGAAAATGAAGCATGGGCGACACTCTTATCCGCATATTCCTACAAGAAATGTGGATAAGGAGTTCTCAAAGCAGGCATACGTTTTGAGCAAGGGCACTTAGAAGGACAAGGCTCGGTGCCTTGTCCTTTCTCGTTGGTGCAGTCACCGCAGTAGCGGCATACTTCCGGTTAGCTTATTGACCTTTTTCTTTGGGCCGCAGAGCGCAACACCGAAATATTGCAGAGCGCTTTCGGGAACGTGGCCCATCTTCTCAATAAATTCGTCATAGGTCTTGCATCCCTGGGCCAGATCGGAGAAGTCCACCACCGTCAAATCTTGAAAATCAGGCTGGTAGAGTTTTTCCCGTATCTGCTTGATCATTTCCGGCGAACCCCGCAGGATCGGCACAGGAAATTCGATAATGCCAAGATGCTCGTTGCCGCTTTGGTCGGTAACATCAGCTCCTACCACCTCCGGCATTTTCTTTCCCATGGTGATCCCCATGATCGCCGCCGTATTTGCGATGATGCCTAGGGGCAGGCTCTCGTCAATGACCATGACGCACTTTTCATTTTGCCAGTCCACTTTGCTTTGCCTCTTTTCTTAAAAATAGTTTGCTCTCTGACAGGAGCAGACCCGACAGCGTCAAAACCGTCCCGACAGTGGCCAGGGCAGTGATTTTTTCATGGAGAATTGCCACGGAAGTCACCACTGTAATCACAGGAACCATGTAGATGTAAACACTCGTTTTGACGGCTCCCAACGCCTTGACCGCGAAATTCCAGGTGACAAAGCACAGGGCCGACGCCCCCAGCCCCAAAAAGAGAATGTTGAACAGGTACACAGGATTTGCAAACCTTGTCAATTCCAGCTTGAAATCGAACAGGAACAGTGTCGGGAGCATAAACAGGACGCCATAGCAAAACACCCGCCGGGTGGTGAGAATGGTGTGGTAGCCGTAACCGCTGATTTTCTTTGTCAGCACAGAATAACAGGCCCAAATCAGTGCGGCCAGCAGCGCCAGCAAGTCCCCGGCGGGGTTCAGCTCCAGCTTAGAGCCGTTGAAGCTGATAAGGGCAATCCCGGCCATGGCCACTACAAAGCCAATGAAAAAGCTGACATGGGGCTTTTCCTCTTTCAGAAACAGATGGGATAGGATGGCTGTGAAAAACGGAGCTACGGAGATAATCACCCCGACATTGGAGGCCATTGTGTAGGTGAGCGCAATATTTTCCAGCAGATAGTAAAGGCATATTCCACACAGGCCCGCAGCGGCAAAGGTCAATTCCTGCTGGCGGTTCGTCCCCTTCAAGCGCCGGGGATAAACGATCAACAGAGCCAGCAGCCCCATGACGAAGCGGAAGAACAGTATCTCTACCGGCTGGAAGTCGGTCAGCAGAATTTTGGTGGAGATAAAGGTCGTTCCCCAAATGATGATTGTAAGCAGGGCGGAGAGGTGTCCCGCTTTTCTTCCATAAATCCGTTTTACAGCCATACACCCCAATCGCCATAATGATATGTACCACTGCCATGATGGAGCTTCCCGTCTGCCTTTAACTGGCGGAAAGCCTTTGCCATGCGGACCAGGATTTCCGACTGTATATCCAGAGAATGGTGCGCCGGGAATACCCTTTTCACAGGTAATGCCGCAACTTTTTCCAGTGAAGCAAGATAGGCTTCCGGGTCAGTGGAAGGGTAATAGGCAAACAAGGTGTCTTTATAGACCAAATCGCCGGTAAACAAATATCCCTTATTCTTTTCCCAAAAGCATAAATGTCCGGGAGAGTGTCCAGGTGTGTGCAGCACTTCAATTTCCCTGCCGCCAATGTTGATTATATCATGGTCATTTAATATTCTCGTTGGTCTGCCCTGAAAAAACTCATAATCGTCAACGCTATAACCGTCAGGCAAATCACAACGGTCAACCACCATTTCCTTAACGGTTTCAATTGTCAGGGGAAATTTCCCATCCAGCCAGTCCAATTCTTCTGCGTGGGCATAAAATTCCGGGAAATATTTATGCCCGCCGATATGGTCCCAATGAATGTGTGTGGCAACCGCCGCGATAGGCTTATCTGTGAGTTTTCGGACTTCATCATATATATTGGAAATTCCCAGCCCTGTGTCAATAAGCAGGCTTTTCTCTGTTCCATTCAGCAGATAACAATGGGTTTCCTCCCAATGCCGGTATTCACTGATGATATAAGTTTCATCATCAATTCTGTCAATTGTAAACCAATTATTCGTTATTCCCAATGTGCGTTTACCCTTCATGTGTTGATTCCTCCGTATCTCTGAATATGTCCCGATAAACACCGGGGGCTAGACCAATAAATCGGTTGAAATAGTTGGTGAAGTGGCTTTGATCAGAGAAGCCGGTTTGCAGCGCCGCCTCAACGGGGGGAACGCCTTGTTCCAGCAGCTTTTTGGCCTTACCGATACGAATGTTTTCCAGGTAGCTGTACGGTGTGACGCCCTTTGAGCGGGTAAAGGCCCGGAGCAGGGTGGATTTGCTCAATCCGGCACAACGGCAGATCTGATCCAGATAAATTCGCTCGGCATAATGCTGTTCCATAAAGGCACAGGCTTTCTCAATTTCCTCCCGGCACTCCGGGACGCAGTTCTCAAAAGGCTGGCCGTATTGCTGGATCAGCAAAGAAATCAGAAACAGCAGATTTTCCTCTTTTCCAAATTCATTGGAGCCTTTCATCACCAGCTCATGGAGCGGGCGCAGATAGCAGGCGACCTCTTCATCAAAAATCACGTTTTGGGAAAATCCGGGAAGTTTTCGATTGCCGGTAACTTCCTCCGCCAAATCCAACATGACCTCTTTGGTGATGTTGAAGCCACGATAATCCAGCGTACCGCCGTCATTCTGAACACAGGCGTGGTTGTCTCCTGGGTTGAACAGGAGAACATCCCCCTTTGTGATGGTATACTCCTGATTTTTGCAGGACAAAACACGTCCCCCGTCCTCCATGAAGCCAATCACATAGTATTCATGGAAATGGTTCGGAAAAGGCTGTACGATGCCCTCAAAATGGTAAGCCTCAATGTGCAGCTCGTCATCGTAGACCACCGTTCGCACTTCTTTTTTCATGCGGTGTACCTCCTTGTCCGTCCCATTATAACAGCCGGGGATTGAGCTGGCTTGTAAAATATCTTCATTTTTCGCAGGATTGACAAGCACAAAAAGACAGCGATAACGGTTTTTATAGTGCGGCCCCCCACCTTTAGGGGGTTAATTTTCATATATACCTTTGAGGGTGTATTCTGCCAGAATGTGACCGTCCATTTCCCGATAGAGTTCATTCAGTAGAAATCCCCGCCGCAAATCCAGCAGCTTGTCCAAAGCATACACATGAAGCTCATAGATGTGCGGCTTATCCGCAAGGCTTCTAATATCTGTTCGCATTTTCATACTGATGTGTCCCACTCTTTGCATACGTCCACCCAGGAGGTAAAGCCGGAGTATTTCTCTAATTCTGCAATGGTCAGTTCAATGGCGCTGTTGCTGCTGCCGCAGGCGGGGAAAACCGTTTCAAACCGCTTTAGGGAACAGTCCAGATAGACGGTCACGCCCTCATTGACCGCGAACGGGCATACGCCGCCCACTGCATGGCCGATCAGCGTTTCCACTTCATCAGGGGTAAGCATTTTCGCCTTTGTGCCGAATTGGGCCTTATACTTGGGATTGTCGATTTTGGCGTCACCAGCCGCAACGATCAGGACAGCGTGACCATCCGCCGTAAACGAGAGCGTCTTTGCGATCCGGCAGGGTTCACAGTTAAGGGCCTGTGCCGCCAGCTCCACGGTGGCGCTGGACACTTCAAATTCCCGTACCCGATCTGTCATATCATACTGACTGAAATATGCTTTTACTTTTTCGATAGACACAACAAGTCCTCCTATTCAATTTCAGAACCACATAGCTTGTTCATCTCTAAACTTTGGAACCGGCCCGTCCTGATACGGGTCATAGCGATGTTCATTACAGCCAAACTCCTGCAAAAAGCAGATCGTATCGTCCGCTGTCCATTTTACAAGGGTCATGCCGTCAAAGGCTTCCACCCTGCCATCGTCCATTTTATTCTTGAAATGCCACGCAACGATAGTTTGATCCCCTTTGTGGAAATACTGCTTGATGTCCCACTGGAGGACAGTTCCCCGTGTATTCCATTCCTCAAACCAATGCTTCACTTTGGCAGCGCCCTGATACTGCGGCCCCCAGCTTTCGATGTAACAGGCATCAGCAGAAAATATGTCCTCTATGCCCAGGTCTTTCTTTTGTAGCCACATATCAAACCATAGCCTGATGATTTTCTCTCGCTTATCCATAGTGTCCTCCTATACCCGCTGCCAGAGCAGCATATTGTTTTCAAACAGGCCGTTCACCCTGCCAGTGTCCTTCAGCCACGCCAGATAGGAGCGGACGGCGCTGCCTACCAGAACATATTGCTCAAAATTCATTGTCAGCCCGTAGTCGGTAAACAGCCGTTGCAGAATGGCCTCAAAGCAGAGCGGTTCCTTGCAGATGCCAATGATCTTATCCGCAATCTCCAGCGCCTTGTCGATGTTGTACTGTGCGAGGTCAGCTATGTCCTCGGAGGCGGCGGCGTGGGCCGGGACAAATACCTTCGCTTGCAAGGACTTCACCATTTCCAGCGTATTCAGATAGGCGGCAACATCATAGATAAAGCCGATTTGATACTTGTCCAATGTTTCCCGGCTGGACAGGCAGTCCGCAAGATAGACCACATCATCAGGCGTCCGAAAGCCCACCATATCAAAGAAGTGTCCCGGCAGGGGGATGATTGCAAAGCCCTCCGGCAGACATTCCTTCGTCAGCTCCTGGGCGTCGCTCTCCTGGGCCATGAGGAATTTGTGCCGAAGCTCCTTACACGGATAGCCGCCGTACAAAAAGGACGGCTCCAAAACAGGGCGCCGGGTAAAGGCGCAGTCGATCCCCGGCGCGTAGATCATGCACCCTGTCTGGCCCTGCAAATACCTGTTGCCGCCGATGTGGTCAGCGTTGGAGTGGGTGTTATAGATGGCGGTGAGCCTCCAATCGTTGGCATCCAAAAGCTGACGGACTTTGCGGCCAGCGTCCTTATCGTTGCCGCTGTCGATCAGGCAAACGTCCTGTCCGCCCAGCCGAACCAGCCCGATTTTTGCCGGACTTTGGATGTAATAGCTCCGCTCCGAAACTTGTATCAGTTCATACATAGTTGACATCCTCCTATGGCTTGTTATTCAAATTTCGCAGTCATGCTTCCTTTTTGAAGAATATGGCCTTCCGCCTTCTTCAAAAAAGCTCTTTTCATGGAATGAACGCTTAACTGAATTTCACAGTCCAGCGCATAGACAGTGAAGCGATAGGTATGTGTTTTCCCTTTTGGCGGTTTTGGCCCCGCGTATCGGTGAAAACCATATCCTATGCCTTGGCAAGCGCCATCTAATTCGGGCACATGACTTCCGGCGGAAATTCCGCTTTTCACCTGATCGGCGGCAGGGATATTCCAAATGAGCCAGTGGGTGAACTCCTTGATGGGGTGGGACAAATCTTCTAATGTAATGGCAAGGGTCTTTGCCTTGGGTGATAGATTTTTTATCAGAAATTCCGGCGATATGTCCTGCCCACGCCCGGTATTTTCCAGCGGAAATTTCCCATCGGTATCTATGCCAATGCAAGTAAACTCCAAAATAGTATAATTCATAAGTCCCTCCTACTGGTTTGAGTAGAATATGGTGTTGTAGACCTCGCACCTGTCCCCGGTCACGTTCAGATAGGCGTGGGGAATGTCGGCCCGGAAGCGGATAGCCTGTCTTTCGCTGACCTCCACCGGCCTGTCCCCCAGGACGAGCCGCAGTGTCCCCCGCAGGACAAAGATGTGTTCCTCTACACCATCATCATGCTTGTCCGAGGAATGGCGGCACTCCGGGTCAAACTCAATGTAGAATGTCTCCACACTCCGCACCGGGTCATAGGTGAACAGCGGATAGGCCCTCATTTTGCCGCCGTCCCCCAAGACTACGTTTGCCTCGTCCGGGCCGGTGACGGTGTATTCTGTCTGCGGTTCTTCCAGGAACGCGGACAGCGGTGTTTTCAGCCCCGTGGCGATCTTCCAGAGGGTCGTCACCGTTGGGACAGACTGGCCGCGTTCAATCTGGCCTAACATGGGCTTGCTCACGCCTGTCAGCGCCGCAGCATCGTCCAGGGAAAGAGTGCGGGCCATGCGGATGCTTTTCAGCTTCTCGCCAATTCTCAAATTCATAGGTTCCATTTTATATCCGTTCCGTATGCTTTCATAAATTAGAAACCTATTATAACATACCGGGCAGATAAATGGAAGTCCCCAAATGAAAAGGGGTCTCTTGTGCCCTTTCCTCTTATGATATAATGTCAGGGACAAGTTGTGCTGTCCAGTTACGCCATCAAACTGTCCAGTCACGTCAACCGGGCTAATCCTAACGGCCATTTGAACGAATAAACAGGTAGAGGAATATCGCCATGATAAGAATAGCAATTTGTGATGATGAAGCCCCGACCCGCGCCTATCTTGCGTCCCTGATTCGGGCGCAGGACTGCCCCTGTGAGGTCGTGGAGTATGCTTCTGCCGGGGACTGCCTTGCAGACCACCAGGAGATTGACCTGCTCTTTCTGGACATTGAGCTGAACGCCACCGGCCCGGACGGCATGGCGCTGGCCCGCCAGATCAGGGAGGGCAATTCTGCCGCCCAGCCGGTCATTATCTTTGTGACCGGCCATGAGCGGTATGTGTTTGACGCCTTTGACGTGGGCGCGTTCCAATATCTGCTGAAGCCAGTGGACGAGGAAAAGTTTGCCCAGGTCTTTGCCCGCGCTGTGGAACAGATCAAGGCGGGCCGTGTTCAGCCGGAGCTTTCCCATGCGCTCACGCTTCAATCTGCTGGCACCAGCCGAACCGTACCGCTGGACAGCATTTATTACATTGAAAGCAGCAATCATAAGGTTATGCTGTGTCTGAAAGACGGGGAATTTTCCTGTTACGCGAAAATCCGGGACTTGGAGGCGGAGCTGGGCAATCAGTTCTTCCGTGTCCACAAGGGGTATCTGGTCAATCTCGCCTATGTGGAGGGGTACAGCAAGACGGAGCTGACGCTGACCAATGGGGAAAAGCTGTTGATCTCCAAATACAAGTACCAGGACTTCGTGAAAGCCTACCTCCGCTTTGTAAAAAGGGGGCTGGCCTATGAGTGAGGCAGGTTTTCGCATATTCAATCAGGCATTTTCCGCTGGGGCGGAATTGACATACGCCGCCCTGCTCACCGCCTTTTTCCGGCCTTTTATCCCGCAGGACAAAAGGCGGCGCGGGCTGCTCCTTGTTTTTTCCGTCTACATTCTTTTTGAGATTGTCTGCAGCCGGGCGGCGCTGCCCCAAGGCTCCTTTGGGCTGATTCTGGCGGCACTGCTACTGGCGGCATCCAGGTGGACCGGCCTGGAAAAGCCGTCCGTGTTCCTTCTGACGCTGCTCTACTTCAACGCCAGAATTTCCAGCGGCTTGATGGTGCAAAGTCTGTATTTCATCGTGGAGCGGTCAGTCCCCTACCGCCTGGAACCGCCGGAGGCGGTCTTTCTCCGCGCCGCCCTGCTGGTCATACTATTCCTGCTGTCCCACGCCTCCATGCTGGCTGTCATGCTCTATGTCCTCCAGCTTCAAATGCGAAAGCAAAAAATGACGCTCCACCGGCGGGAACTGTGCTATCTCTCCCTGGTGCCAACGGCGGGGATTCTGTTCGGACAGGTGATTTCCCGGATTTTGGTGGAGTTCAAGGACGGCGTTCTGCTCCAGCTCTATGAGCGCCACCCGGCGTTTTTGGCGGTAATCCCGGTGCTGGCCTTGCTGTTCTACGCCGGGGCCTGGCTGACCATCGCTTTTCAGCAGGGTATGACCGCGCTCCGGGAGGAACAGGCCACTCACTACATGGAGTACCAGCAGACACAGGCAATCCGGGCGCGTATCCATGAGGCGGAACAGTTCTACACCCGCATCCGTGGGCTGAAACACGAAATGCGGGGCCACCTGACTAATATCAAGGGGCTGGCACAGAGCGGCGAGTATAAAAGCCTTACGGACTATATAGCCAAGCTGGACGAGAGCATGAGCGGCTTTGAGCTGACGCTCCAGACGGGAAACCCGGTCACGGATGTGATTGTCAACGAGATACGGCGGCAGAGCCTTGACCTGGGCATCCGTTTCCAGGTGGAGTTCCATTACCCCGATCCGGGGGCCTATGATGCCTTTGATGTGGGTATCATCCTCCAAAATCTTCTTCAAAATGCGGTGGAGGCTTGCGAAAAGGTCAACGAGGATGAACGGTTTATTGTACTGACTGGAAAGAGAAAAGGACGTTTCTTTCTGATAGAGGTCAAAAACTCTTTTGCGGGTGAGGCGGTATTCGGGCAGGACGGCTTGCCTGTCACAACGAAACAGGAGGATGCCCCCATGCACGGCATCGGCTTGTCCAATGTGCGCCGGGAGGCGGAGAAGTATATGGGAGAATTGGAGCTGAAAGCAGTTCAGCAGAAATTTTCCGCAACAGTTCTATTTCAGGAAAGGAGTAGTTTATGAGCGGAATGATTGATTGCAGATATTTGAACAGGATGTATAGTCCCCTGCCCGAAAACCGCACCGTTCGGAGTGCGGCGGCACGGACTTCCAGCTTTCTGGATATGGCTGCAAAGGCTGGCAGAGGTACGGCTGACGTGCTGGAGGTCGACGGTAAGCCGGAAGTTTCCGAAACGGACGAAACGTCGAATGTTGACGCCTATTTGGAACATTTGAAAAAGAAATATGGGCGAGTGACAATCGAAAGCATTGGGAAGGATCAGGCAAGCCTTGAAAAAGCGGGTAAACGCATGAGCGGCAACGATGTTGTGATTGCTCCCAATATCTTGGAGGAAATGGCCGGTGATCCGAAAAAGGCAGCTTATTATGAGCAGAAGATAGATTACTTCTTCACGGATGTCATTCCCAAGGGCAAGGCTTATGCGGCGTCCATAGGGCTGACTTTTGAGCCGTGCGGTGTGGTAGTCCATGAAGATGGAACCGTGACCTATATCTGCGGCGGCGGCGATTCCCCGGAGCGCGTGGCCGAGGTGAACAGGATCAACGCGGAAAAGGCCAAGAAAAAAGCGGAACAACAGCGGCAGTATCAGGAGCAGTCCGCAGCAGCGGCGGCACAGCGCAGGGCCATGTGGGAGCGCACCGCAGGGGCGGAGATATTGGAAAAATCCTTTTCCAATATCGGTGATCTGTTGAAAACGCGGATGGTATCTGCCCCCACCGTCACGCCGGAGATTTCTTTACCGGCAGGAGCAAATATGTTTTTCCTCAATATGTAATGAAACAGGAAGGGTGATACAATGAGCAATACGATTCAGCCGAGTTACGGGGCGCGAACATATAGCGTCCCCACAAAGTCCCGTGAGGCGAAGCAAACTGGGACGCAGGGCAACAGCTTCATGGATATGGCGGCGTGGGCCAGTGAAAGGAAAAATGATGTGTTTGAGGTCAACAGAACAGAGGTCGTCCAGCAGAAAGCGGAGTTATCCGAAGCAGAGGAAATGCAACTCTTTAAGAACGAGTTTTATGAGGACTTATCGA
>Ga0137309_102262_pt1 | contig 11764 bp, 10 predicted proteins | sample NAcewiD2O_June_FD_97179 | JGI IMG/M metagenome (GOLD analysis project Ga0137309, IMG submission 97179) | Mouse cecal microbial communities from Vienna, Austria - N-Acetylneuraminic amended D2O_June | ecosystem: Host-associated > Mammals > Digestive system > Large intestine > Cecum | place...
TGAGCCAATACCCCCCGGAACCTCGCAGCTTTTTTGAAATGATAAATCCGGTTTGCAATGGTAAGATATGGGCATGACAGAACAGTCGGCAAGGACCGGTAACAGCCCAGGGGAGTATCTGAACTGTTACAAATGCAGAACTGTTTCTGGTAAAATATTACATGGGCAGACCGGAAAGACACTCCGGCCCCGGAAAGGAGCGGCATTATGTTCGTAATTTGTGATGAAAATACCAGAGTACCAGTAAAAGTGTGGCTGGCAGACAGGGGGCAGCTGGAGAGTAGCTGTCTGGAACAGGCCTATCATCTGGCTCAGCTTCCCTTTGTACATAAATGGGCCTGTCTGATGCCAGATACCCATACCGGGAAGGGAATGCCCATCGGCGGGGTCATTGCCACAGACGGGGTGATCATCCCCAATGCGGTGGGTGTGGATATCGGCTGTGGCATGAACTTTGTTTCCACAGATGTAAAGCTGGAGGAGATCCGCCCGGTAGTCACCGGCAATGGGACCCTGGTTCAGGCCATGATTTCTGATATCATGCGGAATGTTCCCTTGGGTTTCCGTTCCCATAAGGAGCGTCAGCCTTCCCGGGTTCTGGACCGGGCCATGGAGCAGGAGGAGATGTACCGGGAGAATCCGGCGCTGTTTCCCCTGATCGAGGACGCTTATTACCAGGTGGGAACACTGGGCGGAGGGAATCATTTTATCGAGCTTCAGGAGGACCAGAACGGATATCTGGGGATTATGATCCACTCGGGAAGCCGCCACTTTGGAAAGGAAATCTGTGACTGCTACCATGAGAAAGCCAGGGAGCTGAACGCCCGGTGGTACAGCCAGGTGCCGGATGAATACCGGCTGGCTTTTCTGCCGGTGGACACCCGGGAGGGGCAGGCATATATTACCTGGATGAATCTGGCTCTGGAGTATGCCTTTGAGAACCGGGAGCGGATGATGGAGCGGGTAAAGGAAGTGGTGGAGGCCAAGGTGCAGAAGTTCCTGGGCCATCCGGTGGAGTTTGGCCAGGAGATCAACTGCCACCACAACTATGCTGCCCTGGAGAACCATTACGGAAAGAATGTGTGGGTTCACCGTAAGGGAGCGACCCGTGCCCGGGCGGGGGAAGTGGCTGTGATTCCGGGAGCCATGGGTTCTTACAGCTATGTAGTCAGGGGCAAAGGAAATCAGGAAAGCTTCTGCAGCTCCTCCCATGGGGCAGGCCGCGCCTACTCCAGAAAAGGCGCCATGGGGGCCTTCACCTGCGAGCAGGTCATCACGGACTTAAAGGCCCAGGGCGTGGTCCTTGGCAAGAACAATAAGTCCGATGTGGCTGAGGAGTGCCGGTTCGCCTATAAGGATATCCGGGATGTGATGAAGAACCAGGAGGATCTGGTGGAGGCTGTGCTGGAGCTTAAGACGGTCGGGGTGGTGAAAGGATGATCTCCGGGAAATGAAGCAGTCACGTGACGGGGACCAGGGGGATCAGTTTACTGGCAGAAAGTGCCGTCCGGAAGAAATCTGGTATGTAGAGGGGCTGTGAAAAAAGTCGCGGCTGCCTGCGGGAAAATGACGGAAGATCATGTAAAGCCGTGATCTTCAAAACCGCGGGACGGACTTTTTTCACAGCCTCTTTGTATGTGTGATTATAATGAATGTGAAAGTCTGGAGTTTCTGGCTTCGAAATCCGCAATCCAGGGGAACCTTTTCCAGAGCGTACCCTTCGGAACAACACCCATGAACAGTAACTTGAAACTTCGCAACTTTTTTGAAATGAAAAATATACCATATAATGGTAAGATAAGGCAACAAGAGATGAGGAAAGCTTCATAAGCCATGAATCTTCTTGTAATCATTCCCTGCTGTGTCCCAGCTTCCAGTGCTGGACGGCGCCGGCTGCCATGCAGTCAGGTGTACCGCGGGAGTAATGATAAAAAGGATTGATTTGCTGTGGGTTCAAGTCCCACCGGTTTTGGAAACCGTAACTCAATTGGTAGAGTGATCAATGAATGTGACACCTGTCCAGTGTCTCCAAACACAAGCAGGACGGAGGAAAGGAGTACTCCAGACAGCGGCCCCAAAAGGCCGGGGAAGAATCTGCGCAGCAGATGATCCCATCCTTTGAGGCGGCATCAGCAGAAAACGGCCATGTGCAGGCAGCACCTTCAGGGGGCATGCAGCTTCCACGTTCCAGACAAGATAGAAGAGCTGGAAAACCGAACCTGCATAAACCCTGGAACCTGCCGGCCCGCCAGTTTCCCTGCGGAGTACTTCCTGGAATCTGTCGTTACGGCCTGACTGACAAAAAAGCGTCGCACAAAACCAGGAACAGTGAGATTTCAGAAATACATTCGTTAAGATGGGAGGATAAAACGATGAAGTATATTTTAAACCAGAACCAGTGTGGATTTCTGATGAAGCATGGATGCTTCGTGAAGACCTTGTACCAGGGAACCTACCAGTATTTCAAAGCCCTGGGATATGAGATTGTGGTGGAGGAGATGGAGGGACTGGTGGGTTTTAAGAAGGCACCAAAGGAGGTACTCCTGGCGGATGAGGCATTTGTTGGCCGGGTGCTGGAGGCCAGGGTGCCGGAAGGCTTCTTAGGGATCCTTCGGGAGAACGGTGTGGTGAAAAAAGTGGGCACCGAACCGCTTACCCTCTACTGGAATCACTGGGGCCGTTACACCTTCGAGCTTCTGGATATGCGGTCACCGGAGATGGATGAGGCCATGACCCGTTCCTGTCTGGCCATGATTCCGTTAAAATACTACAAGAAGATCGAGGTTCAGCCGGGAGAGGCAGGTCTCCTTTACTTTGACTGGCGTCTGGTGAAGGAGCTGCATCCGGGAACCTATTACTACTGGACCCATGGGGCCGATGTGGTAGGCCGGATCGTGGATCTGAAGACCAAAACCCTTGAGGTCAACGGCCAGGAGATCCTGACCGCAGACCGGATCGCCATCCGCCTGAATCTGATCTGCAGCTACCGGGTGGTAGATGCGAAGCGGATGGTGGAGACCATCCGCCAGCTGGAGAACCAGCTGTACGGATGTGTGCAGCTGATTATCCGGGAGTATGTGGGCCGCTACCGTCTGGATGAGCTGCTGGAGCAGAAGGAGGAGATCTCAGGATACATACACAAGCGCCTTATGGAGGTGCAGGAGGAGTATTGTGTGGAGTTTCTGAATTCGGGTATCAAGGATATCATCCTGCCGGGTGAGATCCGGGATATCATGAACACTGTGCTGGTGGCAGAGCGCAGGGCCCAGGCCAATGTGATCACAAGGCGGGAGGAGGTGGCCTCCACCCGTTCCCTTCTGAATACGGCTAAGCTCATGGATGAGAACAGGACACTCTACAAGCTCAAGGAGCTGGAGTGCCTGGAGCGGATCTGCGCCCAGGTGGGGAATATCAATGTGGCAGGCGGTGGCGCGCTCTTGGAGCAGCTTAAGGCGCTGATGGGGAAGGAGGAAAGCGCATAAGAAAAGTCAGGCCTCCCTCTGAAACTTATCCTGCCTGGAATGCTTCTGTAAGCAGCCGGATCATATCATGTGTGTACGTTGGCATGAAGCTGTCCTTTCTGACAGCAGCGTAAATGGGAATATACAGATCGGAATAGCCCGTCTCGAAATAGGAGATGGGCTTTTCGTACTGGAAATGACAGATATAGCTCTGGTAATTAAAAGAAATGCCATATCCGCATAACTCCGCAGGGACTGGCTGGGTTTCTGCAGGATAAACCGTTCTCCCTCCAGGTACTTTAAATCCGGCCAGACATATGTAGATGCGGGAAAGAGCAGACAGGCCCATGCCTGTGTGATCTATGGGGCGAAAATCCTGGCTGGTACAGTCTGTGATCTGATCACAGAACCGGCATTGCTGGCACAGGTGAAGAAGGAGTTCCGGAAAAATAAAGAGGTATACCGGTAGACAGCCCTGGGCAATCACAAGGGCAGTCACATCAGAAAACCGGAGACAAATTCCACAAACAGACAGGAGGTAGGAGCTATGAATCAAAATACAAGGAAGGATCATTTGAAAAAGGGAATCTGCCTGCTGGCGGGAGCTTTCGTGTACGGAATAGGAACCCACTGTTTTGTGGTGCCGGCCAATATCGCGCCGGGGGGCGCCGCAGGTCTGGCGCTGATCATAAATTATGTATGTGGAATGCCGGTGGGACTTCTGACTATGGTGCTGAATGTGCCGCTGCTGATTCTGGCGTGGTTTTTGCTGAGCAGGAGGTTTGTCTTTACCACCAGCATTGCGTGCGCAGTTACTTCTGTAATTCTGGATGCTGTGATTGCCCCGGTATTTCCGGCGTACAGCGGAGACCGTTTTTTAAGCAGCCTGTTTGGGGGAATCCTGGTGGGCGTTGGTATGGCCTTTATATTTATGACCGGATCGACCACAGGAGGGACAGATATTCTGGGATACATTCTCCAGAAGAAAAAACCGCACATTTCCATAGGCAAAGCGTTGTTAATGGTGGATGGGGTAGTCCTGCTCTTATCTGTATATGTATTCCAGAATGTGGAAGCAGGGCTTTTCGGGTTGATTTGCCTGTTTGCCCAGACAAGGGTTATGGATATGATCATTTATGGAAATGACCGGGGAAGTATGGTGACAATTATAACAAATTCCCCGCAGGAGATTATGCGGGGAATACTGGAAGAGCTGGAGCGCAGTGCCACCATTCTCAATGCAAAGGGAGCTTATAGCGGAAGTGACCGGAAGGTTCTTTTGTGCAGCATCAGGAAGAACCAGTTTTACAAGCTGAAACAGATTATTTATTCTGCCGATCCTGGCGCATTTACCATGGTTACAGAGACTACGGAGGTATTTGGGGAAGGTTTTAAAGAAATATAATTCACTGGATCGTCCCACTTGCATCCGCCCACCTTCCATTAGGCACATTCCGGTTGACCCAGAGGATGCCGGAATTGGGATCCAGATAGTAAAGTTTGCCATTGACATTCTGGTAGCCGGTGCGCATGGCTCCTCTGGTTCCGTCGGAAATGGGATTGAAATAATACCAGGCGCCGGAGATATTCTGCCATCCCGTCTTCATGGCGCCTTTTGTGCCGTCGGATATGGGATTTAAGTAGAACCAGTTGTTGTCCACATAGATGAATCCGGTCTTCATGTAATAATTGTCCCCCAGATAGAACCAGTTGTTGTCCACATACAGCCATGTGCTGCGTGCCAGACCGCCGTCTGCCGTCCGGTAGGTCCACCCGGCCTGGTCCTGGACCCAGCCCGTCTGCACGGAGGAACCGTTAGATGGGCCGGAACCGGTAGGGCCGGGGACACTGCCGGTATAGACATAATTCTCGGCAATGGAGCATTCCTCTGACTTGTCGGTCCAGGCGCCCTTTGTGCTGTCCGAATCGCATAGCCCCCGGACCCGGAACATATAGTCACCGGCTTTGGTCATATATGGGTAGAAATTATAATGGTTGTTGCTGGTAGTGACGGTGGTGACCAGGATGCTGCCCCTGTAGAGCCGGACTTCATACCGGTCCGCATCAGGGATCTCCGACCATTCGGCATCCGTTCCTTCCCAGTAATAATCATCGATCTCCTCCAGGGGGCCGGTGACTTTTTTCAATTTGATCTGCACCAGAAGGCTGTCGCCGCTGTCCTGAACCTTCTTGGATTTTAGCTGGCTGCCGGAGCCGGAGGTGGTCACCTTGGTGGAGGTGGTAAAACGGTATTTATCCGTATCCTTGACGGAAAGCTCCAGCTGGATCACGGGGATCTCCCCCCGGATCCACACAGTATCCTCCGGGTCATAATAGGTGGCGGGATCCGAGATCTCGATCCGCTCATCTGCCAGGGTGACGGTGACGGAACCGATATCCTCCCCGGCCTCCGGCTTGGAGTCGTAGGCCACGGTCAGCTTCACGCTGGTGATTTTTTCCTTCTGGGTGGCGGCATAGGCCGGCAGGCTGAGTACAAGAATCAAAAACAGAATCACTAAGGCGGCTGCAGATTTCTGCATTTTCAGGTAACGCTTCATGACAATCTCTCCTTTCCAGATAGATTATTGTGTCAATTATCTCGTTCTGCATATTTCAAAATTGTTTCACTTGATATAGAAAAAGATAAACCCTGGAACCGTTCCAGGGTCAATAGGAGACTATGCTTTGTAAGAAATCTTAGGGTTTGTGTAATATTCGTCACAAAAATATGCAGAATGTTGCCACCAGCTATATTCATGGGGCGCATAGGCGGCAGTGCATTTGCGGGTGCAGGCCATATGCTCAAGTATGCAGAAGTCCAGCTTCTGGCTGCTGTTGAGCAGGGTTTCATTCATTTGCAGGATAGAGCCGGAGAGCAGCTGGATTCCCAGCCCCTGCAGGGCAAGGTGTAACCCTATATTCAGATTGCTGATGGGATTGCCGTGTAGCCGGACTTGGCGGAAATTCTTATCCGGTAGGTCTGATGATCCTGATCCAGGCAGCGTGTCTGTCCGCGTTTATGACTCCTATGGCCACCGGCGCAGTTCCCTATATCATGGATCTGGGCGGTTACAATCAGGGGCATATGATAAAGCAGGGGATTCTTTTCTCTGTGGTGGCTTGTGTTGTATCCGTGGGCTGGATCATGACGGTCTTTCCGATCTTGTAACAGGATCGGAAAACCGGAGGACCGGAAGTCCGTGTGGTTCTTGGTTTGCATGAAGTCAGCGGGACAGGGGGCAGGTTTATTCATATAAGATCACCGCAGTGATCAGCATATCCTCATCACCGGTATTTTCAATTCCATGCCAGTCTCCTGGCTGCATGCTTCCTGCCTGACCTGCGTGGATGGGCTGGGGCTGGCCGTTGAGGGTGAAGATCCCTTCGCCTTTCAGCACATAATAGATCTCCCTCTTTCCCACATGCTGGTGCTCCCCAATAGAGCTGTCGGGATGGAGCACGATGGAGATGAAGGCCTCCGCCCGTCCTCCCAGCTCTTTCTCCTCCATAACAATGTGAAGCTCTCCGGTGCCTTTCCCGCCCATGCGGTTCTCGAATGGGATTATTTTTTCTGTGTAGATCATAATTCATTACCTCCTGACCCGGACATACCGGAAAGGTTGATAAGCAGGTCATCATAGATATTGACCTTGATAATGGAATCAAAAGGATATGGAACGCTCACGATATTCTCCTCAAAATAGTTTACACTAACGGTTTTTCTTCCGGGATCTACGATCCAGTATTCACGCACTCCGGCATTTTTGTAGTAGTATAATTTGCGGATATAATCATCTGCCGGATTGCCAGGGGAAACAATTTCAATGATGAAATCCGGGGCGCCATTGCAGCGCTTTCCATCCAGTTTATCTTTGTCACAGATAACCATAATGTCAGGCTGAACAATGGTAAGAGGCTTGTCGGATAGCTTTACATCAAAGGGAGCGGTAAAGACCTGACATACTCCTTTTTTGCTTTTGATGTAGTTGTAGATGATATTGGACAGTTCCATAGATAAGGCCTGGTGTATCTGTGAAGGACTGGCCATATCATAAAGAATGCCATCAAAAACCTCTGCTCTTTTTTCTTCCGGAAGAGCCTCGTACTGCTCCAGAGTGATTGGCTCTGGCTGCGGTTGTAATGCTGGCGGCATAAAATACACTCCTTTCCTGGTTATAAGAATACCATACACAACAATCCATAACAAGTCAAGCTATCCAGACATAACAGTCCAGACGGGCCATAGCAGTTCAGACATCACCTGAACTATTACAACTGAACACCTTCCGCCCTCCAAGATAAGTAGCGCAGACAGAAATATCCCTGATTTCACATGCCGGAACATCGAAAGGATTTTTGTCCAGGATCACGAAGTCTGCCAGCATACCTGGCCGGATCTGCCCCTTAATCTGTTCCTCAAAGCTGGCAAAGGCACCCTTGATGGTATAGCTGTCCAGGGCTTCCTGGACGGTGAAGGCCTGGTCAGGAAGGTAGGTGCGGGAAACCGCGCACTGGATCCCGGCCAGTACATTGGGGGGTTCCACCGGACAGTCGCTTCCGTTGCTGACGGAAACACCCATTTCCATAAGGGTCTTCCAATTGTAGCTGGTGGCTGCCAGCTCCCTTCCCACCCGGTCTTCCACAATGCGGCTGTCATAGTCCAGGAAGATGCTCTGGGCGTAGACATGGAGGTTCAGATCCCTGATTTTTGTTAATTGCTCCAGGCGGGTGATCTGACAGTGGACAACGCCGTGGCGGTGATCCTTCCGGGGGTATGCTGCCAGGGCTTTTTCCAGGGCCAGAAGCACCTGGTCTAAGCAGGCGTCACCGATGGCGTGGGTGGCAGTCTGCATACCGGCAGCGTGGGCATAAGCGATCATGTCCTCCAGGACTTCCTGGGAGAAGACCGGGAAACCGCAGGTGGAGGGATCATCGGCATAGGAGCGGCTTAAGAAGGCGGTCCGGGAACCCAGGGAGCCATCTCCCAGCATTTTCAGCGGCCCAATCCGTAACATGGAGCTGCCGGTACCTGTGAGACGGCCGGCATGAACAAACTCCCGGAGCTGGTCCGGACTGGTAAAATTGCACTGTTCGTAGATACGGACCGTCAGTTCCCCGGCCTCTTCCAGCTCCCGGTAAGCCTCATTTACCAGTTGCCATGGTACCTGGCGGAAGACGCAGTAATCGTCGGTCTGGCAGCTGGTGATGCCGTAGGAATTGAGGGCTTTGCAGGCGGTCAGGATCATCCTTTTCAGATCATCCTTTGACGGAACCGGCATGACGCGGTAAATCAGGTTCATGGCGTTGTCGAAAAGCCTGCCATTGGGAACCAGGTAAGATCCGCCGGTCTGCTGACTGCTGTCCTTATGCGGTCTGGCACATTCCGTCCCGATCCTTCCGCCTTCCGGCTGGAGCGTATCCCCGGTGATTCCGGCCAGCTCCAGGGCCCGGCTGTTGGCTACAAGGCAATGGCCGCAGCAGCGGACGATGCAGATGGGAATCTCTGTGGAGATCCGGTCCAGATCGTGACGGTCCGGCATACGGCTCACATCCTTATAATCATCCTGGTTCCAGCCCCGTCCCAGAATCCATTGCCCTTCTCCGTCAGAGTGCTGCATTACAAACTGCTCAAGATACCGGAGCATACCCTCCAGACTTTCAAAGCCCCCAAGCTGTGCAGCCCCCAGTGTATAGCCGTAATTTAACAGATGCATATGGCTGTCATGAAAACCACTGCACACAAAACGGCCGCCCAGATCCGTCCTCCGGACATCCGCCCCAGCCATTTTCTCTGCTTCATCAAGGCTTCCGGCAAACAGAAACCGGTCATTTTCAACGACAAATGCTTCCGTCAGCGGAAGACGTCCCGTATAGACTTGTCCATTATAATACAGTGTTTTCATGAAGACTTTCTCCTTCTATGGTAGTAGTCTGGTTCTTTTTATGTGTGTTTTGTGATATTCTTACCGGCAGATGGAAAACCACCCGAAAGAACTGGCACATATATGAGTTTACCATGCTTTCTGGTGGTTTGCCATACGATTGTCATCCGGAAACGAAAAGATTTTTCTCCCTGAAAATATCAGTAGGAATCCAGCAATCTGTCAAAGGAGACCTGCAACCGGGCGATCAGCTGGCTGTATCATTCGGGGATTATCGGGTTCTGTGGTAAAATCATCGAAATGGACGTTCTTGATTTTAAGCCAGGAAGACGGTGTTTCTTCATGGATCCGGGAGTTGCGGCTTATTATTTAAACAGGGTGGGAACCACACAGACGGCTGTCTGCGGAAGGCTCAATGAGAATTATGTGTTTATCAATCTTTTAAAGCGTCAGGATTTCCCGGAAGAGATTACTTTCGAAATGCCCGCATTTGCCACCTATAAAGAAGGAGAAATTGATTATGTAGTGCAGACAATCATGGGACACAAAAGATATCTGGTGGAAGTGAAATCAGGAAAGGGAAAGGCGGCCACAGCGGTGAAAGCTTTGGAAGCGGGAAAAGCGGATTTTCTGCTGTATCTGAAGGGCAGCACAAAAGGCGGTAAAGAAGGAAAAATCCTTACGCTGCCTTTATATATGCTGGAACGGTTTGAGTTTTAGAAAATATATCCTGAATCAATTAGTAATGATATTTTGGTACATGACAAGAAACAATGCCCAATGAGCGCAGTTTCTTGTCATGTGCTCCCGTATGTACAAACTTACCCTCCAAGGGATTCCAGAAAGTGGATGGCTTCCTGGACAGTGGTGAAGGTGTATTCGTTCCGGTGGAGCCAGGCATCTCGCTCGTCGGAGTCTTTCTCATCCGCCAGCGGCATTCCATCTGCTGTCAGCCGGGCCAGGACTTCATCCCCTCGTTGGACCGCCTCAGACCAGCGGGAGGCAATCTGCCCAATGGTCACCGGGTCTCCCTTCTCATATGCTTCTTCCGCAGCCTTCGCAGCCACTTAATGATTTTCAGCCGCTTCTCCCACTGGTCCGTGTTGCAATCTTCAGTATCGAAGAAGAACCATATTTCGTCAATTGCCTCGGCGTTGTTACGGAACCGCGCTTCCTTGCTGAATTTGCTTTTGGTGTCCTCAAATAGACTGGTAGATACCGGTGGGGGGATATGCAGAGCAGCCACATCGGCAAAAGCTGTATGCAAACACTTGGCATATTCCTGCTCGCTTTCCCCCTCACAGAAGACGTAGATTACCTTTTTGGATTTCCGGACCTGCCGAGCCATTTACCACACCTCCTCCAGTGTGATGTCGGGGGTTGCCCCATATTTACCCAACAGATATCCTTTGCGAAGATTTTCCGTGGTAGGCGTAGAGAACTCGCTGATGCTGTAGAGGGAGGATATGCCGCTATTCCGGTCTTTGTCTACAAAGTAGATTTGGTCCTTCCGTAACAGTTCTTCATCCAACAGATCCAGATTGTGTGTGGTAAAGATGAGCTGGGCGTGATGAGCGTTGGTATCGGGACTCTGGAATTTAGAAATCAAGAAGGCCGCCAGGATGGGATGCATCCCGCTCTCCAGTTCATCTACCAGTAATACCCCTCCCCGCTCCAGGGCCTGCTCCACCGCTGGAGCCAAAGCCATGAGTTTTTTCGTTCCGTCAGACTCCTCATCCAAAGGCAACGGATACAGAGTGCTCTCTCCCTGATGGTTGAAGCCTTTGTGGAAGGAGGTGGCATGTATCTGGCCCATCTTCAGTTTGGCCTCTGAAACGTTAGGTGATGCTGACAAGGCCTTTACAAACTGAACCAGAGCATTCTTAATCTCCTCTGGCATCCCATCGAAGGAGAGATTCCTCTCATCCAACGCCGCGTTTTCAATCTCGAACCTGATATCCTCCACACCGATATCCGCCTCCACTGCGTAACGGGTAATGGCTCTGAGCATGTTAGGATCCCCCGAATACTCTAAGAGCTGCTCGGGGATATCCGCATAGTCCCGGGAAAAAAGCAAATCCTCCCGAAACCAGCCCATGGCAGCTTTGCAAATTGGCTCGTTCATAGTGCAGGCTACAGAAAAGTACAGCTGGTTATGGCCGACAGCTTCACGAATCAGTTCCCGAAGCTTTTTCATGTTGTTTTCACGAAAGGTAAATTCCTGATTCTCACGAGAAAATACCAAAGCCTTCTGACCTTTGGGTGTATGATACAGGTACTCTCTCAAAATACTTCTTCTTGTAGCGGAAAAACCATAAATATATTTCACACCGTTCCGGATATAGGTATACTCAAAAGAAGCGGGTTCTTCTGCCGAGCTGTCATCTAGCAAAAAGGGTTGTACAGGCACAGGCGCATTCT
>Ga0137309_102266_pt1 | contig 11748 bp, 7 predicted proteins | sample NAcewiD2O_June_FD_97179 | JGI IMG/M metagenome (GOLD analysis project Ga0137309, IMG submission 97179) | Mouse cecal microbial communities from Vienna, Austria - N-Acetylneuraminic amended D2O_June | ecosystem: Host-associated > Mammals > Digestive system > Large intestine > Cecum | place...
GATCTTTATCTGGCAAAAGCCGTATATTTTATAGAGAAGAACCTGCGGGCCGGAGGATATCATTCCATCCTCTGCTGTACCGGCTACGAACTGGAGAGCAAAAAGTCTTCTCTTTCCCTCCTGCTGAACCAGCGGGTGGACAGCGTTATCATGGTGGGATCCACCTTTATCGAGGAGGAGTCCGGCGACAATCAGTACATCCGCAACGCAGCCCTGCAGACACCCATCATGCTGCTCAATGCCGATCTTGACTGTTCCAACGTGTACTGTACCATGTGTGATGATTTTAAGGCCACACAGGAGGCCGCCTCTTTTCTCTTCGGGCAGGGAATCACGGATATCCTCTATCTGTACAATTCCACCTCCTACAGCGGTCGGAAAAAGCTCTCCGGTTATCAGTCCGCATACCTGATGAAGGATATTCCTTTAAATAAACAATACCAGCAGTTTTTTCCCGGTTCCCGCGAGGATATTGACGGCGTCTGCCAGTTTCTGAATGCGCTTCACCAAAAGGGCCTGGATTTTCACGCCGTTATCTCTTCCGAGGATATGCTTGCCGCAGGAGCTGTCAAATACGCCAGGATGAATAATCTTTCCATCCCGGAGGATCTCTCCATCATAGGCTACAATAACTCGCTCCTTAGTACCTGCTGCGAGCCGGAGCTCTCATCCATCGACAATCACCTGGAAACTCTCTGCTCCCAGCTGGTAAAAACCTGTATCGGTATTTTGAACGGCGAGGAAATGCCTCAGAAAACCATTTTTTCCGGCGAACTTGTTAAACGTTCCAGTACAAAATAATTCCATCCGTGCAGGTGGCATTTGCGCACTGACAGCAGCACGGATGGAAATCATTCAAAAAATTATACAAGGAGGATTTTTTATGAAACCATTTATGGATAAGGATTTCCTGTTATCCACCCCCACCGCACAGGCTCTGTTCCACGAGTATGCCGAGAAGTCGCCGGTTCTGGATTACCACTGCCACATCAATCCCCAGGAGATTGCCCAGGACCGCAAATTCGACAATATCACTCAGGTATGGCTGGGCGGCGACCATTACAAATGGCGCTTTATGCGCTCCTGCGGCGTGGAAGAACGCTTTATCACGGGAGACGCTTCCGACAAGGAAAAATTCTTTAAGTGGGCGGAGGTTCTTGGAAAAGCCATTGGCAACCCGCTCTACCACTGGAGCCATCTGGAGCTGCAAAGATACTTCGGCTACACGAAAGCTCTCAGCAAAAAGACGGCCGAGGAGGTTTGGAATCTGTGCAATGAAAAACTGGCCGGGGATTCCATGAGTGTCCGCAATTTGATCCGCCGCTCGGGCGTGACCCTGATCTGCACCACGGACGATCCCGCAGATTCCCTGGAGTGGCATGAAAAGATCGCCGCAGATGAGAGCTTCGAGGTTCAGGTTCTTCCCGCATGGCGTCCCGACAAGGCCATGAATATTGAGAAAACGGACTATACGGATTATCTCGCCACCCTCTCTGATGTAAGCGGCATCCAAGTGGATTCCTTTGCCGCCTTAAAGGATGCGCTCAAAAACCGTATGGATTACTTCTCTGCCAGAGGGTGCCGGGTGTCCGATCACGCCCTTGAATATGTGATGTACCGCCCCGCTTCGGATGAAGCGGTTGAAGCGATCTTTCGCAAGCGCCTGGATGGAGCAGAGGTCACCCGGGAAGAGGAGCTGACCTTCAAGACCACTTTCATGCTTTTTGTCGGCAGGGAATACAGCAGACGGGGCTGGATCATGCAGCTTCACTATGGCTGCAAGAGGGATAACAACAAGCTGATATTTGAGAAGCTGGGACCGGATACGGGCTATGACTGTATCAACAACTATGCCCCCTCCGCACAGATGGCCGACTTCCTCAACGCCCTGACCTGTACCGGCGAACTGCCAAAGACCGTTATCTACAGCTTAAATCCCAATGACAATCAGTCCATCGGAACGATTCTGGGCTGTTTCCAGGATTCCACGGCCGTTGCCAAAATCCAGCAGGGAAGCGCCTGGTGGTTTAACGACCACAAGATCGGCATGAGAGACCAGATGCTCTCCCTTGCCAGCCTTGGAAATCTCTCCGGTTTCATTGGAATGCTCACGGATTCCAGAAGCTTCCTCTCCTACACCAGACATGAGTATTTCCGCCGCATCCTGTGCGAGCTGATTGGCGAGCTGGTGGAGAACGGGGAATTTCCGGCGGATATGGATACCCTCTCCGAAATCGTGAAGGATATCTCCTACAACAATGCGGTGAGGTATTTCGGGTTTGATCTGAAGGAAGTTTAGAAATATCGCTGACAGATTGAGAGAAACAACGGGAAACGGACCGTCGCAGACCAGGGAGGATGCGCTTTCGGCAAAGCGCATCCTCCCCGAGTTTTTGAGATGTTTTGCAGTGTTTGGGGAACCGGAAGCCTTATTCATCCAAATCCCCCTCCCCGAACAGCCCGGTCACTTCCTCCTCGGTCATATAGACAGCACCGGTAATTTCATCGTCCTCATTGCGGATGATCTTTACATTTACGGTACCTGCAGGGTTAACGTCCAGCGTATAAAAAGATTGATTGGCACGAATATCCAGAAAAATATGGATCAGCTGCCCCTGGTAGTAATAATTCTTGCTGTCCGCCGTAACGCCTGCTGCCCGTCTTCACCCTCTCCTTCGCCTCCAATACCCCGTCTTATACACCACATAAAGTAACGCGGCAGAGATTCCGTTGCTCACCACCACGCAGTACCACACGCTCCGCACCCCCATGTGGAGCCAGGTCTCGCAGACAAACAGCACCGCAAACCGGAACACCCACAATCTCGAGGCATCCACCAGCATCGTCACTTCCGTATGTCCGCTTCCCTGAAACAGCCCCATGGTGGAATTATAGACCCCGTTGGTGAAGCACCAGAAGGCCATGATACTGAGGAAATCCGCCGCCATCCCGATCACCTGCTCATCCTGGGAAAAAATACGGACAATCCCGGCGGAAAGGAAAGGCCTTGACAGAATCATACCTCCCAGAAACAGAAAAACCACGCTGATTCTTCTGGAGATCCGGTATCCCTGATCCGCCCTCTCATACTGCGCCGCACCCACATTCTGCCCTACAATGGTCGCCACTGCGGAGCCAATCCCGTTGGAGGGAAGCGTAATCAGCCCGTTTACCTTGTTACCGATTCCGTAAGCCGCCATGGCCTCGGTCCCGTATTTGAAAACATTGCGGCTCATGAGCAGGAAGCCAAACTGCATGGCGCTGCCTCCGATTGCCGTGGGAAGCCCCACGGTCAGAATGCTCCGCAGCTTTTCCTTCTCAAATTTCAATCGCCGCAGATCCAGATACACATCCTTTCGCCTGTCGCAAAGCAGGAAAAAGGCGATCACCGCCGGGGCCGCCTTTGCCCCCACCGTGGCCAGGGCCGCGCCTGCCGCTCCCAGATGAAGCACCACCATCAGGAGCGGATCCAGCGCCATGTTGAGCGTGATCCCAAAGAAATTGAGAAACATGGGCCGTACCGTATCCCCCTGGGCCTGGCTGATTGCCGCATACAGATTTACAAGAAACAGAAAAGGCATATCCAGGATCACCAGCTGAAGATACGTCCTGCTGTGGCGCCAGGTTTCCCCCTCCGCTCCCAGCCAGGATACAATTGCCGGGGTGGCAAGGGCCACGGCAATTGCACACACAAAGGAAAAGAGCATGGCGCAGGCAAATATCTGATTTGCCATACTCCTGGCATCGGTGTCCTTTTTCGCCCCCAAATACTGTGCGATCAGAACCGAACCCGCCACGGTGATTCCCGAACCGAAATTCACCACCATGCTCTGCACCGGAGTCACCAGATTGATCGCCGCAAGCTCGGCCGTTCCCAGCTTCCCCAGCCAGTAAGTATCCGTGAGATTGTACATGGTCTGCAAAAAACTGTTGATAACAACAGGAATGGCAAGGGACAAGATCGCCCTCACCATATTCCCGCTCAAAATTAATTCTCTGTTCACTTTTTTCGTCATCTTAACACGTCCTATATTGAAAATCCAGAAATTCCGTATAGAGAGGCTCCTGTCCCGCATATCCGTAAACGCCCACCATGGCCCCGGTAAAGCGCTTGCCCATGCGGATCCCCTCATCGCAGAGATAATACACATTGGGAAGATCCGCAAGGGTTGTCTCCCCGTCCCGGGAATCGCCCGCCTTTCCGGAAAACGCCCGGAAGTAAAATCTGCGCTTTAAATACTTTGTATCCACACCAATCCAGAACAACCTTCCCTCCGGCTCCTTTACCTCCGCCTTCTCATGATAAATATCCTCTCTTCCGATATGCTCTCTCACCTGCAGGAAATACCCTGCGTCCTGCCGGGAAAAATAAGCGCACACCCAGGTGTTTTCATCATAGTAACAGGTAAGACCGCACTCCTGGCCCGGCAAAAGCTTTGGTACCCGCAGCAGAGTCTGCGCCCGAAATGAAAAGGCGCTCTGCCTCCTTACCAGAATATTCCTGGCTTTCACGCTGGCGAGGGGATGCCTGCTTCCCTTTAAGATCAGATGGCCGTCCCGAAAGGAGATGGCCCCGTCCTCCGGAGGTCTCGGAGTCACGAAGTCCCCGGGCAGTCCCCGGGAAAAGCAGCCGTCCCGTCCTTTCTCCGGAAAAGTCTCCCGATCGGGCCGGATCGTGCTCACAGCCGCACAAGCGCCCTCTCCCCCGCCCGGCTCCTGCCATCTTGGAAGATCCGGCCTTACCTGCAGCGCGCTTGGTCCGTCCAGATTGTTTACGATAGGCCAGCCGTCCGCCGTCCAGGTGATGGGATCCAGGGCGGTCTCCCGTCCCAGGATGCTGTAGCTATCCCCGATCATCCTTCCGCACAGATAGACCATGTACCACTGGCCCTTCTGCGTGCATACCGGTTTTCCGTGGCCGCAGCGCTGGATCCCCGCCCTCTCGTCCATCTGACGCATGATGGGGTTATAGGGACAGGGCTCATAATTTCCCATAAGCTCCCGGCTCCTGGCCACCGTGATCCGATGTCCGGGGCCCGTGCCGCCTTCCGCAAGGAACAGATAATACCAGTCGTCCTTTTTGAGAAGATGAGGCCCCTCCGGCGCCCGCTTCTGATCCCCGTAGAACAGGAGTCTTGCCTGCGAAATCTGCCTTTTGCAGTCATCGGAGAGTTCAAAGATCCTGGCTCCCCGGTTCAGCAGCATGTAATGCCTTCCGCCCTCATGGAAGATGGAGGGATCGATCCCGTCCTCCTCAATAAACACCGGCTCGCTGTAGGGCCCCTGCGGCTTATCCGAGCTTACCACAATCTGTCTGCGGTAGACCGGCCCCGCATCGCCCAGCCGGTAGGTCGCCGTGATATAGAAGGTTCCGTCATCATAGGAAATATCCGGCGCCCAGTAGCCCCTTCCGCCCTCCAGCTCATCAAGGCGGGCCCACTTCGGGTTTGTGACGGCATGCCCGATCACCTCCCAGTGTACCAGATCCCTGGAATGGGAAATCGGAATACAGGGGAAAAAGATGAAGGAGGAATTTACCATATAATAATCCTCCCCCACCCTTACAATGCTGGGATCCGGAAACATCCCCGTGCGGATGGGATTGTGGTACATATCCTCATAGGCGGCGCCCACGACGCTCTCATAGTAGGAGAGAAGCTCCTCATGTCCCTTTTCGTAGGCGATCTGATAAGGTGTGATGAGATTTTTGTCCCCGTCCGTGATGCGCATCCCCACCTTTTCCACCAGATAGCGGTTCAGTTCCACATTTCCGGATTCTGCGGCATAATGCAGAATCGTCCGGTGTTCGTCATCCACCGTGTTCATACTGGCTCTGGAATACTCCACAATGTATTTTACAATCTCAAATTCCCCCGTTCCGGCCGCATAAAGGCACAGGGGAACGCCCTGAGACGTTTTTTCGTCAATACAGGGGGGATCTTCAATCAAAATTCTCGTTACTTCCTCTAAATCCTTTCTTTCAATGGCTTCCTGCAGACTCATGCATAAGCCTCCCTTCTTCCACTTTCGCTTCACTCTTCCAACGCGGTTACATGAATATAGGCAAAATCTCCATAACCCGCCTGTCCCTGCGCCCGGTCCGTAGTGGCAAAGAGCCCGATCTTGGCTCCCACCCAGGTATGATCCGAGGGCGTAAAATCTGTCTCCACCGAAATCTGCCGTGTACCGTCCGCAGAGTAAAACATCCGGAATACCGGGCCGCTTTCGCCTTTTGTCATGGTAAAGGAAAGCGATACCTCTTCCAGCTCCTTCGGAAGGGATGCCAACTCTCTCATCTCTTCCTTTACCTCCCCGTCCGCACCGTCATAAGCCCTGGCAAAGACAAGCTTGTTTCCCTCTGCCCCGGCTTCTGCCGCAATATAGGCGTAGTGTCCGCCCATCATTACCATGCCCGCTCTACCGCCTTCTTCCAGCCCTGCAAAGCGCAGGCGGGACTCCGCCCTGAAATAGGGACAGACAAGCTTCTGAGTCAGCACATTCGCCTTCTCCCAGAGAACCGCCCCCTCCCTCCCCGAGGGATTTACAGCGTAGAGACGCAGGAATCCGGGATGCTCCGAAAGAGAGTAAAAGCTCTCCTCCCAGTTGCCCAGCCACTGCCACAGGAGCTTGAGCGAACCGTCCCGGAAATCGTCAGACGCTTCCAGGCTGGCCGCCTCGTCCACCATACCGGTATTTGGCTTTGCATGAACCAGGCAGGGCTCCCCGCAGCCATCCTTTTGGTTGATTCCGATCACCGGCCAGTCGTTTTCCCAGACAACCGGCTGCAGGTGCGTGATACGCCCGTACAGCCCCCGATCCTGAAAATGGACAAACCACTCCTCTCCGTTTACCGTATCCACAAGACCGCCCTGGTGAGGCCCGTTTATGGGACTTTCTCCCTGCCTCATGACGACCTTCTCCTCGTAGGGTCCGTATATGCTTCTGGAGCGAAGCACGCTCTGCCAGCCGGTCTTTACGCCTCCTGCCGGGGCAAAAATATAATAATAGCCGTTCCGTTTGTAAACCTTGGGACCCTCGATGGTGGGCTGCGTCTCCACACCGTTATACAAAAGATGATCCTCCGTAATCGCCTCCGTGCCGTCAGGGGACATCTCAAAGATCCCCAGATAGCTCTTAAATCCGATACGGCTCTTTGCATAGCCGTGGATCAGATAGGCCTTCCCGTCCTCATCCCAGAAGGGACAGGAATCGATCAGCCCCTTACCCGCAAGGACAAGCACCGGCTCCTCCCATTTTCCCAGCGGATCTGCGCTTCTCACCATGAAAAAGCCCTCGTCCGGCATTCCATAGTAAATGTAAAAATAGCCCTCATGATAACGGATGGCCGGAGCCCACACGCCCTTGGAATGCTGAGGAATTCGGTAATTCTCATAATTAATGTTGGTCAGCGCATAATTTACCAGTTTCCAGTTCACCAGATCCCTTGATATCAGAATCGGAAGTCCCGGCGTATAATTAAAGCTGGACGCCGTCATATAATAGGTATCTCCCACCCGGATCACATCCGGATCCGAATAATCGGCAAATAAGATTGGATTTTTAAAGGTTCCGTCACCCAGATCAGCCTTCCATAAATATTCCATTTCCCTCTCCTTTTCTTCAGACAGCGGACGGCCGCCCTGCGGCAATCCCTGTGTGATATAAATGGCTTAGGAGAATCCCCTAAGCCATTCATCATCCTTATTCCTTAAAACCATCCAGAAGAAGCTCCCTGTAGATGCCGCCAAGCTCCCAAAGCCCCCGGGCGATACACCCCGCATAGACCACCGCACCCTCATACTGCAGATGCGTATTGTCCGCAAGCCCCTGCGGATGGGAAGGATATTTCCCTTCCGGCAGATGCATATACAATCCTTTTGATGCCTGAGGCCCGACTTCCATCAGCTTTTGGCGGCTCTTCCCGTTGAGATCCACCAGGGGAACGTTCAGCCTTGCCGCCGTCCGCTTCATGGCTTCCACATAATCGGAATGCTCGCCTGCACCCAGGATGCCTTTCTCATCGAAGCATCTCCTCTCCAGAGGCGTGATGAGCACCGGAAACGCCTTTTTATTTCTCGCAACGTTTACAAATTTCTCCAGGTTTACACAAAACTCGGAAAAGGGCTCCGTATATCTGTCCGGATCCTGAATCTTTTCATCATTGTGCCCGAACTGGATAAACAGGAAATCCCCCTGCGTAATCCGGTCATAAATAGCCGGAATTCTGGATTCGTCAATAAAGCTTTTGGTGCTCCTGCCGTTTTTCGCATGATTCTCCACTTTAATCTCCGGCTTCACAAACAGATGGAATACCTGCCCGATTCCCGTCTGGGGATAAGTGGTGATATCGTTGTACTGCACGGTGGAATCACCGGCCCAAAAAATAGTCGCCATCGCTGCCTCCCGTTTTGCCTTACTCCTTAACCGCTCCGATATTCACGCCCTTTACAAAATACTTCTGTAACATAGGATACAGAATCATAAAAGGAATGATAACGATAATAATCGCCGCATTCTTTATCGTATTCTCCGTTGCATTTCCGGTAGCCGTTGGAAGATCACTCCCCATGATCATACTGCGCAGCTTCATTTGGAAGTTGTACAGATCGGAATTGGTAATATACAGTTTGTAGTGGGTATAATCATTCCAGTAGGAAACCGCAAACATCAGGCCGATAGACGCCAGCGCCGCCTTTGACATGGGCAGCACAATGCGGATAAAGGTCTGCATGGGCGAACATCCGTCCAGCGTGGCCGATTCAAACAGGCTGGCAGGTATGCCCTCAAAAAAGTTGCGCATCAGCACCAGGTTATATACGTTCAGCGCCGGGAAAAGGATAACCACCCACAGCGTGTTTGTCAGATGCAAAGACCGCAATACCAGGTAGGTGGGAATCATACCGCCGTTGAAAATCATGGTAAACAGCAGCATATTTGCAAAAAAGGTACGGCCAGGCATATCCCACTGGATCAGCACATAAGCGCCCATTGTCGACAGCGCAAGCGCCATCAGCGTTCCGCAGATCGTTGTGACAACCGAGATCAGCAGCGGACGGTACAGCGTCGGGTTTGAGAACACGAGCTTATAGCCGTCGAGACCGAACTCCTCCGGCCAGAATTTCATACCGTATGCCGTCTTCAAGTCAAAGGAATCCACCAATATCTTCCAGATCGGCACAAGGATAATCAAACATAACAGGATAAATATAATACCGTTTACGATTGGAAAAACCGCTATTTTCTTTCCGCTCTTCTTCATATCCGCTGCCCTCCTATACAATTCCGCGGCCATCGCGCACTTTCTTGCTCCACCGGTTACATACGAGGACAAGCACACAGCCAACTAATGATTTGAACAGACCAACCGCAATCGTATATCCGTAGTTCGGAATCGCTCCGCTGTTGAAGGTCTGATAGTAGATATAGGTTTCAAGAACGTTGGCCACATCAAGCACCGCATCATTCTGCAATACAAATGCCGATTCAAAAAGATTCATAACCTTTGCAAGGTTCAGGATGAGTACGGTAAGGATGGTGTTCGCAAGAGCCGGGAAAGTGATATAGCGCATCTTCGCCCATCGGCCTGCACCGTCAATGGACGCCGCCTCATAGAGCTCCGTATTCAGACCTGCCAGAGTAGCCATAAAGATAACGGTCTGCCACCCGGTTTCCTTCCAGACATTGATAATGTAATAGGTCGCTCTCCACCACTTGGAGCTTCCAAGGAAATAAATCATCTCACTGGAATCTATGACTCCAATGCTCACAAGGAAGGAGTTTACAAGTCCCTGCCCGGTAGGGGCCAGAATCAGGGAAAACAGGGATGCCGTCACCACCCATGAAAGGAAGTGGGGCAGATAAATGACAGTCTGTACAATTTTCTTGAAATGAATATTTATGATTTCATTTAAGAACAATGCGACAACAACCGCAAAGAAGGTTGTAAGAAGCAGTTTTATAACACTGATCTGCAGCGTATTGAAAAAAGCAGACCAGAATCCCGGCATGTTAAACATCCTGGTAAAGTTATCGAATGCGATAAACGCAGGTTCCTTGATTCCGTTATAATTCGTAAATGCGTATCTCACACCCAGCATAGGCAGATAACAGAAAACAACCGCAAAGACAAATACCGGGAGAAACATCAGATAAAATCCCTTGTATCTGTAAATCCGCGCCCCCAACGAGTGTGAACCTTTTGCAGCCGGTGCAGCCGTTTGGTTTTTACTATTTTTCATATTCGCTATTCCTCTCTAAGAAATGTGGAGTTATGGATTCCATAACTCCACATAAACCTTTCCCCTGCCTGTCTCCTACTTATTCAAAGAGTCAACGATCATCTGGGACCAGTTTTTACCGCCGTCTGCTTCAAACTTGGCATATGCCTCATCAACGGTCATCTCGCCCATGGTAACGCTGGCGATCAGGCTGTTCTTCAGGGTCGTGAGATCACCGTTGTACTGGCTCATCTCATCTGTCGTGGGAACCAGAACAGCACTCACGCAGTTCTGATTGAACAGTTCTGCAGACTTCGTGTTTTCTTCTTCTCTGCTCTCTGCGGAAGGATCGTTTGCCAGAGTAACCAGTGCGGCCGCCGGATCAATATGAGCCTTCTTGTACTGGGTTCCGGGATTCTCAAGATTGTCGAGCCCGTGGAACTGTCCCTCTTCATAGGTTACTTCGTTCTCTTCACCCTCATACAGCGTTTCCGCCTTCGTTGACCAGTGCACGTCCTCTACACCATAGGTCCACAAAAACTGGGTATCCCCGCCATCCTGCATGGTTTCAATGAAATATTTGAACACACCCTCAGGATTCTCACAGGTAGATGTGATACACCATACGGGAGGAATACGGTCAAGGTATGCGCCAACCTCTGCGATGGGCTCAAGCGGAACCAGTGTTCCGTCAAGACCGTTATTCTCAAGGTTCATCTTCAGGTTGGTCGCCCATGTTCCTGACCAGTAAGTAAATACGCCGAACTCATCACTGTAGAACTTGTTACGGCAGTCAGCCGTACCGTTTGTAAGAGTGGTGGGATCAATCACGCCCTTTGCGTAAGCGTCCGCCAGTCTCTCCAGAGCGGCCTTCATGGAATCATCCATAAATCCGTCTACCCATGTGCCGTCGTCAGCCTGACGGAAGCTGGGATATGCATCCTGATAAAACTCAGGCAGATAGTTGATATAAGGCGCTTCGGTTCCAACAAATCCGGCTGCGGATACCCCGAAGGTATTTCCGTCCGTGCCGTCTCCGTCAGGATCTCCCGTGGAGAACGCTTCCAGCATTGCCAGATATTCATCGTAAGTCTTGGGAGCTTCTGCGATTCCGCAGTTGTCCAGCCATTTCTGCTTTACATAAGTAACGCAGCCGCCGCCGCGCGCGGAAGGCATGCCGTACAAACGTCCATCCATCCGAAGACCGTCAATTACGCTGGTACTGCCTGCGGCATCCTGTCTTGCCTTCAGGTCAGAAGCCTCATAAACGTCCGTCATGTCCCACAAAACGCCTTCTGCCGCATAGCCGGAATAATATGTACTGGAAAGGATGATCACGTCCGGCCAGTCGCCGCTTGCAATCGTCTGTCCAACCACGTCATAGTAGGCGTCATGGTCAGGCTGTGTCACGTTAATTTTAATTCCTGTAAGCTCTTCCAATTTTGCAATGAACTGATCCTGCGCATTTTCTTTGGTAAATACCGTACCATCCACCATGATCGTGATCTCTTCCGGCTTTTCCACATCCGAT
>Ga0137309_102268_pt1 | contig 11741 bp, 6 predicted proteins | sample NAcewiD2O_June_FD_97179 | JGI IMG/M metagenome (GOLD analysis project Ga0137309, IMG submission 97179) | Mouse cecal microbial communities from Vienna, Austria - N-Acetylneuraminic amended D2O_June | ecosystem: Host-associated > Mammals > Digestive system > Large intestine > Cecum | place...
ATTTCTGCTTGCGGGCGGTACAAAGGGAAAGCGGCTGGCGCTGCCCAACGCAGAGATTATGATTCATCAGCCGCTTGGCGGAGCGCAGGGACAGGCGACAGAGATCGAAATTGCAGCAAAACATATTCTGCGCACCAAGCAGAAATTAAACACGATTCTGGCGGAGAACTGCGGCCAGCCGTATGATGTGATCGCGGCAGATACAGAGCGTGACAATTGGAAGTCGGCTGAGGAAGCCATGCAGTATGGTCTGATTGACAAAGTGATCACGGACAGGGCTGATGTGGCAGATGACAAATAATTTAAGTGTGTTTAGAATGATATAATTATGAGTAAAGGGAGAAAAAGGATGGCTGGAAAAAGCACTGAAGGAAGGGTAAGATGTTCTTTCTGCAACAAAACACAGGATCAGGTTCGGAAGCTGATAGCAGGTCCATCCGGTGTTTATATCTGTGATGAGTGTGTAGATATCTGTGCAGACATTATAGAGGAGGAGTATGAGGAGGAGCAGATCGAGGGCGGTATCGACATCAACCTCCTGAAGCCTGTTGAGATCAAGGAGTTTCTCGATGAGTATGTGATTGGGCAGGAAGAGGCTAAGAAAGTATTGTCTGTAGCTGTATACAATCATTATAAGCGTGTTATGGCTGAAAAAGATTTGGACGTTGAATTACAAAAGAGTAATATTATTATGATTGGGCCGACAGGTTCCGGCAAAACGTATCTGGCACAGACGCTTGCCAAGATTATCAATGTTCCTTTTGCGATCGCAGATGCGACGACACTTACAGAGGCAGGTTATGTGGGAGAGGATGTGGAAAATATCCTTTTGAAGCTTATTCAGGCAGCAGATTATGATATTGAGCGGGCGCAGTACGGCATTATCTATATTGATGAGATTGATAAAATTACGAAGAAAAGTGAAAATGTCTCGATTACCAGAGATGTATCGGGTGAAGGTGTGCAGCAGGCACTTTTGAAGATTGTCGAGGGAACCGTGGCAAGTGTGCCGCCGCAGGGTGGAAGAAAGCATCCGCATCAAGAGCTGATACAGATTGACACCACCAATATTTTGTTTATCTGCGGCGGTGCTTTTGATGGTCTTGACAAGATTGTCGAGAACCGGCTTGACCGTAAATCTATTGGTTTTAACAAGGATATTGCAGAGAAGACAACAAGAGACCTCGGCGCAGTATTCAAGGAAGTAACGCCTCAGGATTTGACAAAGTATGGTCTGATTCCAGAGTTTGTCGGGAGAGTTCCCATCAATGTGTCATTGGAGGGTCTGGATAAAGAAGCGCTTGTGAGAATACTAAAAGAGCCCAAGAGTGCCCTGATCAAACAGTATCAGAAGCTATTTGAGTTTGATAATGTAAAACTTTCCTTTGAGCCAGATGCGATTGATGCGATCGCAGGGAAAGCACTGGAGAGAAAGACAGGAGCCAGAGGTTTGCGTTCCATCATGGAAAGCATCATGATGGATGTGATGTATGAGATTCCGTCAGATGACACGATTGAGAGCTGTGTGATCACCAAGGAATCCGTGGAAGGAACAAGTCAGCCTTTTGTAGTACACCGTGAATCAATGCGTACAGAGCGAGAGAAAAAGGCGAGATAAATAAGAAATGGATTATAAGCGCCGCCTTATGAAAAGGCGGCGTTTTATGCACATAGCAGGTATATGCCTGATTAGGAGAGGATATTATAGATGGAGCAAATAACTTCAACATTACCTTTGGTGGCACTGCGGGGGTTGACGGTAGTGCCAGGCATGATCATGCATTTTGATCTGAACAGAGATATGTCTAAAAAGGCAGTAGAGCAGGCATTGAACACGACACAGAAAGTACTGCTGGTGCCACAGCTCGACCCAGAAGAAGAAAACCCAAATAAAGACGGATTATATAAAGTGTGCACAGTTGCAAATATCAGGCAGGTCACGAAACTTCCAAATGACATTGACAGGGTGATGGTGGAAGCCGTGGCGAGGGCGCATATTCTGGCCTTGGAGGACAATGAGGGACAGTATTTTAGTGCTGCTTATGAGGTGATTGATGACGGTGAAGCAGAACTGTTGCAGTCGGAGAAGGAGGCACTGGTACGCACCCTCAAGGAAGTGTTTGATACGTATGTCAGATTCTACCCCAAGATAGGAAAGAGCCTTGGCAAGTATTTTCAAGAGGACTGCGATCTGGAAATGCTGATCAACCAGATTTTGATCAATACGCCATTTACGTATGAGCAGAAGCAGCAGATATTAGAGATTGAGGATATCGCCGAGCAGTGCGGGGAACTGGTGATACTCATTATGAATGAGGCGCAGATAGCAGCGATCCGCACACAACTGGCAGTAAAAATCCGAGAGCGGATTGACAAGAACCAGAAGGATTATATTCTGCGTGAACAGCTAGAATATATACAAGAGGAACTGGGGGATAAAAACCAGTATTCCGATGTAAAGCATTACGAGGAAGCGCTTGTAAAATTAAAGGCGGATGCGGAGGTCAAGGAGAAGATCAAGAAGGAGATTGCCCGCTTTAAGACCATTATGGGCTCAAGTTCTGAGAGCGCAGTAGAGCGGGGATATATCGAGACCCTTCTCGAACTTCCGTGGAATAAGGCGTCAAAGGACAATAATGATATCAACAGGGCAGAGGAAATCCTAGAGAGAGATCATTACGGGTTAGAAAAAGTCAAAGAGCGCATTGTAGAATATCTGGCGGTGCGGTGTCTGACCAGCAAGGGAGAAGCGCCGATTCTGTGTCTCGTGGGACCGCCGGGAACTGGCAAAACGTCGATCGCAAAATCCATCGCTGAGGCGCTGAATAAGAAATACATTCGGATATGTCTGGGCGGTGTGCGTGATGAAGCTGAGATCAGAGGGCACCGTAAAACGTATGTCGGCGCGATGCCGGGGCGCATTGCAAATGGTCTAAAGCAGGCAGGCGTCTGCAATCCGCTGATGCTGCTAGACGAGATTGACAAGGTGAGCAGCGATTATAAGGGCGATACCTCCTCCGCATTGTTAGAGGTGCTAGACCCAGAGCAAAATTGTCATTTTAGAGATCACTATGTAGAGCTGCCGCTTGATTTGTCAAAGGTGTTATTCATAGCAACTGCAAATGATGCAGGCAATATTCCGAGACCGCTTTTGGACCGTATGGATATTATTGAAGTTACGAGTTATACTGCAAATGAGAAGTATCACATTGCAAAAGAACATCTGTGGGACAAACAGTTAAAGAAAAACGGCTTGAAGGAGACACAACTGACAATCAGTGACAACGCACTCAAGGCTGTTATAGACCGTTACACGAAGGAAGCAGGCGTGCGCAATCTCGAGCGGAAGCTCGGCACAGTCTGCAGAAAGGCAGCGTTGGAAATTCTCAAAAGCAGGAATGGCAAAAAGGAAAAACACGTACAGGATAAAAGTATCCGTGTCAACAGCCAGAAGTTAGAAAAATATCTCGGCAAACCCAAATATAGTGTGGATATGGCAAATGAAAAAGATGATGTCGGGATTGTCAGAGGACTTGCATGGACAAGTGTAGGCGGAGATACCCTCCAGATTGAGGTAAACATCATGCCCGGCAAGGGAGAAATCGAGCTGACCGGAAAACTCGGCGATGTGATGAAGGAATCCGCCATGACAGGAATTAGCTTTATAAGGTCGATTGCGCCCAATTATAAAATTGCACCTGAATTTTTTAAAGAAAATGATTTCCACATTCACATTCCGGAAGGGGCGGTGCCAAAGGATGGACCGTCTGCCGGTATCACCATGGCAACAGCCGTACTGTCTGCAATCACGGACACCCCCGTCAAGGCAAAAGTCGCGATGACAGGTGAGATTACGCTGCGCGGAAGGGTGCTTCCGATTGGCGGACTCAAGGAGAAGCTGCTGGCGGCAAAGTCTGCTGGCATCACGACGGTACTCGTGCCGGAAAAGAATGAAAAAGATGTGGCAGAGATTTCAAATGAGATTAAAGCAGGAATGGAAATCTGTCTGGTGGAATCTATGGAAGATGTGATACCACTTGCTTTTGCGCGGGAAATAAAAGTCAAGAGTGTGCGGTCTAAAACAAAGACCGGGAACAATAAGCAGGAGAAATAGCAGATGGTAATTAAGAATGTTAGCTTGGAGACGGTAATCGGTGTGACGAGCAAAATCCCGCAGAATGAACTGCCAGAGATTGCCTTTGCCGGCAAGAGCAATGTGGGGAAATCCTCGCTCATCAATGCCCTGATGAACCGCAAATCACTGGCGCGCACCAGTTCGCAGCCGGGCAAGACACAGACGATTAATTTTTATAATATTAATGACGCGCTGTATTTTGTCGATCTGCCGGGATACGGATATGCGAAAGTCAGCCAGCAGGAGAAGGAAAAATGGGGCAGAATGATAGAGCGGTATCTCCATCAGTCCAACGTGTTAAAGGCAGTATTTTTGCTGATTGATATTCGGCATGACCCCTCGGCAAATGACAAGACTATGTATGAGTGGATTCTTGCGAATGGCTTTCATCCGATTATCATTGCGACGAAGGCGGACAAAATCAACCGCAGCCAGCTGCAAAAACAGATCAAGGCGGTCAGGCAGGGACTTGGCGCCGGGAAAGATACGGTTGTGCTCCCCTTCTCTGCACAGACGAAGCAGGGGCGGGAGGAGATTTATGAAGTGATAGACCGCTTGATGGCGCCGCCGGAAGGAGAAGAACTCGAATGATGGAACGAAGGCCAATCGGAACCGAGAATCTCAAACTGATTGTGAATATATTGATTTCATTGGTGATATTGCTGCTTTGTATTTTTCTGGTGCCAAAGCTGGTTTTGTTTTTTATGCCGTTTGTGATAGGATGGCTGATCTCCTGCATTGCAAACCCGCTTGTCGTATTTCTTGAGCGGAAGCTGAAAATCAGAAGGAAGGCTGGAACGGTCGTGGTCATTGTGTGTGTGATTGCAGCGGTGATCGGTCTGGGCTATGGACTGGGAGTAGTGCTCTGGCGGCAGATTTCAGGTTTTGTCCAAGAGATTCCGTCAATGTGGGAGGCAGTGAGGCAGGATTTTGATGCGTTTGGCGAATGGATTGACCACTATATCGGGGGAAAGTCGCCAAAACTTGCAGATACCTTGAACAATCTTGGAAATGTCATCAGTGAGATGATTACGAATCTGCCAAAGAGTCTTGATTTTCGTACTTTTGAGGGAATGGGCAGCATGGTAGGTAATATCGCCAGCGTTCTCGTATCTATTATTATGTGTATGCTGTCTGCCTATTTTTTCATTGCGGACAGGGAGTGGCTGGGGAGTTTTCTGAATAAGCTGCTGCCCGAGACGGTCATTCGCAAGTATGACGTGTTTGCCTCGAGTTTGAGACAGGCTGTCGGCGGATATTTTAAGGCACAGTTCCGCATTGAGATCTGGATGTATGTTCTGTTGTTGATCGGTCTGACCGTGTTAAAAGTCCGGTATGGGCTGTTGATCGCGCTGCTGATTGCATTTCTGGATTTTCTGCCCTTTTTTGGGACAGGTATTGTGCTGATTCCGTGGGCTATCGTGAATGTGGTCGGCGGCAGTTATCTCAGAGCGCTTGGTTTTTTGATCATTTGGGGTTCTGGCCAGTTGTTCCGCCAGTTGATACAGCCTAAAATTATGGGGGATTCAATCGGTATGGAACCGATTCCCACGCTGTTTTTGCTGTTTATTGGGTATCGTCTTGCAGGTGTTGGCGGTATGCTGGTGGCAGTGCCCATCGGCATTATTGTGGTGAATATGAATGAGGCAGGCTTTTTTGACACCCCGAAGTACAGCATACGGCTGTTAGTCCGGAATATCAACCAGTTCCGGCAGCTAACCAAGGAGGAGATCAAAAAGCTGGACGAGTAAAGATGAATCATAATAGAGGAAGTATGAGAAATTTCAAGATTATAATACAGTACGAGGGCACCCGCTATCAGGGGTGGCAGCGTCAGGACACCACAGGAAATACCATACAGGGAAAACTGGAGGCAATCCTTGCGAAAATGACAGGGCTTGATTTCGTGCAGGTGGATGGCTCTGGGCGCACAGACGCAGGCGTTCACGCGATTGGTCAGGTGGCGAATTTTAAGCTTGACACCAATATGCCGGCGGCAGCGGTGATGGATTACATCAACCAGTATCTGCCAGAGGATATTGGCGTGACCGCAATTTACGAGATGCCAGAGCGCTTTCACAGCAGGCTCAATGCAAAGGGAAAAACATACCGCTACCGCATCTGGAACACAAGCATTCCGTGTGTCTTTGAACGCAGGTATGTGTATGAACTGCCGGAAACGCTTGATTTGGACGCCATGAGAGCTGCGGCTGCCTGTCTGGTGGGAACACATGATTTCAAGGCGTTCACCTCCAACAAAAAGAGTAAGAAGTCTACTGTACGCACGATTGATGCAATATTGATTGACAGAGAGGGCAGCGAGGTTGTCATCACCTACAGCGGTGATGGTTTTCTGTATCATATGGTCCGCATTCTCACAGGCACTTTGATCGAAGCGGGGCTTGGGCAGAGAGACCCTGCGTCCGTGAAAACGCTGCTTGAAAAAGGTGCCACAAGAGATTTGTCGGGCGCACTTGTTCCCGCAAAAGGGCTGTGTCTGGTCGAAGTGCGGTACTGAATTGAATTGAGTCCCTCATGTTGGTGAAAGGTAATTTCACGACAGAGGGACTCTTTCATGTCATAGCGACGATGCTCTTTTGCCGTGTGCATTGCTGTTTGCATCGCTGTTTGACAGGTGATGTGTGGGATTTTGTCATCTGAAAGAAGGAAGAAATGACAAAGTTTGAACAAAGTTTCATTTCATTATTTACATAATGTCACCTTATAGGGTATACTAGAAGATAATGAGTTTTTTAAGGAAGTGAAACAATGGGTGACAATAAGGAAAAGCCGGAGTATCTCGAGATTTCTTGTCAGAATATAGAGTTTAGTGCAGAACTGGGAGAAATTGTTGAGGACAGCTTTGCCATACATGCCGCTGACAAATATACAGAGGGAAAAATCTATTCGTCAGATACCAGAATGAGAGTACATGAGAATACTTTTTCGGGTGAGGAGACACAGGTTTCGTACTGTTTTGACGGGACATCTGTTGAGGCGGGCAGCAGTATCCGTGGAGAGTTTGTACTGATCAGCAACCGCGGTGAGTATGTGATACCGTATCATGTCAGTGTGCAGAAGCCGCGGATGCAGAGTTCTCTGGGAACGATCAAGAATCTGTTTCATTTTACGAATCTGGCGCAGACCAACTGGGAGGAGGCAGTTGCGCTTTTTTACGCTCGGAATTTTGCCTCCATACTGCACAGGAGTGATAAAAATGCGGTCATGTCTTACACGGGGCTGACGCGCAATGAGGGCAACGAGCAGAATGTAGAGGAATTTTTGATCGAGATTAGTAAAAAGACGCCGATTATTTACACCTTTGATATAGAAGGATTTCTGCTTGAGGATGTGCAGGACAGTATCGTGAAAAGCATCGTGATTCAAAAGAGCAGTTGGGGCTATGGATGCGTCCAGGTGTGGATTAAGGGGGATTTTATCAGCACTGCCAGACAGCAGCTTACCAATGCGGATTTTGTCGAAAACCAGTGTGTTTTTGATATTTACATAGATGCTTCCAAACTGCATGAAGGCGTCAACAGCGGGGCAGTGATTTTTTCAGATGCGTGCAATGAGTACACGATACCAGTTGACATTTTGATGGAAGAGGAACAGGAGCAGCGGACGGAAAACCGCAGACAGCGCAGGGCAGTCTGTGACATGATTCGCAGCTATGTGGACATGCGCATGGAAAAGATTACGCTGGCGCAGTGGCTTCACCGTTTTGAGAAGGCGTTGGAAATTTTGCTGGAGATGGACGAGGACAGTATTCTCTACAATTTATACCGCGTGCAGCTTCTCATCGCAAAGGAGCGTTTTAACGAGGCAAAATGGTATCTTGACCTGCTTGAACAGCGGCTGTCCAAGGAGCCGAGTGACATTTTTCAAAACTGCTATTACCTGTATCTGACAACGCTGATTAACTGCGCAGAGGACTATGTCAAGAATATTAGTGATGAGATTGAGACGATCTATGTCAATAATCCGTCGGAGTGGCGTCTGGGCTGGTTTGTCCTTCAGCTCAATGAAGAGCTGTTTCGGAATAAAGAACAGCGATGGCAGTTTATGGAGGAGATGTTTGAGAACGGCTGTACCAGCCCGCTGTTATTGTGCGAGGCGGTTATGCTGCTCTTAGAACGTCCTACTTTTCTGTTAAAGCTTGACAAATTTGAGGAAAGTGTTCTGTGGCATGGCGCCAGACAGCAGATTCTCAAACCGGAACTAATCGAGCAGCTTCAATATCTTGCCGCCCGCAAGAAGGAGTACTCGGCGCTGCTTGTCAGAATTTTAGGAAAGGTTTATGAGGCGTATGGCTCGCCGCAGACAGTGGCGTCGGTCTGCCATATACTGATACTGGGCGGCAAAAAAGGTGCCGCCTGCTACCCGTGGTATGCGCTGGGGGTAGAGCATTCGGTGAGAGTGACGGGACTGTATGAGTATTATATGATGTCGCTTGAACTTGACAAGTATGGGGACATCAAGGGAAGTATTGAGATTCCCAAGATGGTGCTGATGTATTTTGCCTACCAAAGCAATCTGGATTATGAGTTAAATGCCTTTTTGTATGCCTATATCATCAAAAATAAAGACAAATATCCAGACTTAGAGCAGAGTTACCGCATCGCGATTGAACGGTTTGTGGTAGACCAGATCAGGCTGGGCCACATCAATGAAAATCTGGCATATTTATATAAAAATATGCTGGCGCCGCAGATGGTCACAGATGAGACGGCATATGCGTTTACGCCGCTGCTTTTTATGCACCGCATCTACGTCGATAACCCCAAGGTGAAAAACATTGTGGTTATTCATGAGAAGGTGAACGGCGAGAGCTCGTATCCGGTGGAAAATTGTGTCTGCATGATACCGATTTATGGCAGTGAATATAAACTTTTTTTACAGGACGAGCATGGAAACCGTTTTACAAAGAGCATTCATTATGAAAATAAACAGTTGATGGACCCAAAGAGACAGGTGGCATATATCAGCGGTTATATGCAGGGACGGCTGAGCTTTGACATTTATCTGTGTGAAGTGGACAAGAATTACATTACCATAACGCAGGACAATGTAAAACGCTTTAAGAATCTTGCGGAATCGCCGCAGGTGGTGGAGAGCTTTAAGAAGGAAATCCGGACGAAGCTGCTTCGGTTTTATTATGACAATGACATGATTGGCGAGCTGGATGCCTTTTTGGAGGACGTCGAGGCAGATGATATGGAGGCGTCCGAGCGTGCAGAATTTATCAAGTATCTGATCTCGAGGGGCATGTTTGACAAGGCGTATTACTGGCTGAGATCTTTTGGCGTGGCAGATGTGGAGTCTAAAGCGGTGGCAAGGCTGGTCAGCAAACGGATTGTCAGTAAAGATTATGAATATGATGAATTTCTTGTGAATGTGGCACATTACATCTACAAGAATATGAAGTATGACGAGAATATTCTGCGCTATCTGATGATGAATTATGACGGCAGGTCGTCTGAGCTTCGCAAATTGTGGAAATCCGCAGTAGATTTGGAATTGGATGCAAAGCTCATACTAGAGCGGCTTCTCAGGCAGATTGTGTTTACCGGGGCTGCCATTCAGGACCGGGATGAGATGCTGATCGCATATGTGCAGTATGAGGCGCACGATGCGTCACTGGTGAATGGGATTTTGATGAACATTGCATATGAATACTTTGTCTATGAGGCGATTATTCACCCGGAGGTATTTGATATCCTGTACCAGAAGTATGACAAAAAAGCACTGACAGACAAGGTGTGCAAGCTGGCGCTCTTAAAATTCTGGGCAGAAAATGTACAGCAGACAGAGCTTCCGCAGGATGTCGCGCGGCTGTTTATCCGGGAGCTGCTGAATGAGGACATCTATTTTCCGTTTTATGTGAAGCTGGTGGAGCTGGTGCCAGAGCTGCATTATATCAAAAACAGTATCTTTATAGAGTACCGGACACAGCCGCAGAGTCAGGTCTATATACATTACGCCTTTGATGATGACTCTGTGGAGGAGGGCAGTTATGAAATCCGCGAAATGAAGGAAATGTACGATGGGATTCATGTGAGTATGTTCCAGCTTTTTTATGGAGAGACGATACAGTATTATATTACAGAAAACTATCTGGACGACGATAATGTGGTCAGAGAGCATGTGACGCAGAGCGGCACACTTTCCGGGCTGTCAGAAACCTCTGCGGCGTCAGGGAAGCAGGGCACAGACGACCGGTTCAGCATCTTAAATGATATTTTACTGAGTATCGGCGTGCGGGACGAGGTGACGGCACAGCAGCTGACAGAGGACTATGTGTATCAGGATTTCTGCGTCAGAGAGCTGTTTAAGGTATTGTGACCAGAGGGGTAAAGAGTTGTTATGACGAAAAAGAATAAAGTGGTTGTCGGGTTTGATCTTGGAAATGACTACTCACAGATTAGCTATTGCAGACAGGACCAGAGTATGCCGGACACGGTGAGTCTGGTGATGGGGGAAGAGCAGTACAATATTCCTACACTGCTGTGCAAAAAAAAGAACGCCACGGGAAGCGCGGCATGGCTGATTGGCAAAGAAGCGTTGAAAACTGCCAAGGAAGGGGAGGGAACGCTTGTTGAAAATCTGCTGGTGCTGGCGAAAAACAACACCAGTGTCAAGGTTGGCACAGCTTCGGCTGCCGAGGAGGCGGTGACGGCGGAAGAGCTGCTTGCCCTGTTTGTGCGAAAGGCGCTTGCCCTGCTGTCGGCGTATATTGTCTCCGAAGAGATTGCGGCGGTGGCATTCACACTCAAGGAGATGGATAAAGGGGTCATGGAGATGCTTCGCAATGCGTCAAACCGCGCAGGGCAGCGAAAGCTCGAAGTATATTTTTTGAGCCATGAGGACTGTTTTTTTCAATATATGATTCATCAGCCGCAGGAGATGTGGATTCATGATGTCCTGCTGTATGATTACAGAAGTGACGGCATTGACAGCCATCTGCTCTCGATGAACAGAAAGACAAATCCAGTGGCGTGTTTTATAGAGACGGCAAATTATCCGCAAATGCGGATTCCGGACCTGTCAGATAAGAATGAGACGGCAAAGAGTGCATTTTACAAGCAGCTCGACGCAGCGCTGCTTGAGATTGTGCGCAAGAACTGTGACCAGAGGGTCATCACATCGGTCTTTTTGCTGGGCGAACATTTTTCAAAGGAATGGTGCAGGGATTCGCTCAAGTACATGTGCCGCGGAAGGCGTGTGTTTCAGGGGAACAATCTTTTCAGTAAAGGGGCGTGTTATGGGGCGCGGGAGAGGGTGTATCCCTCCACGCTGTCCGGCGCGTATGTATATCTGTCGGCAGACAAGCTGCGGGCGAATATCGGAATGACCTGCGATAAAGGACAGACGGAGATTTATTATCCGATTTTGGACGCTGGCACAAACTGGTATGAGGCAAACAGTGTCTTTGATGTGATGCTTGTCAAAAACAATACGATTACGCTCAATATTTCTCCGGTTGATGGGAAAAAGACACGCGTGGCGCGGATTTCGCTTGAGGGCATGAAGGTCAGGGGCAATAAGACAAACCGTGTAGAGCTTCGGTTTTATATGGAGGATGCCAATGCTGTGCAGATTGAGA